>Ga0164295_10000188_pt1 | contig 52155 bp, 39 predicted proteins | sample GEODES006metaG_FD_111798 | JGI IMG/M metagenome (GOLD analysis project Ga0164295, IMG submission 111798) | Oligotrophic lake water microbial communities from Sparkling Lake, Wisconsin, USA - GEODES006 metaG | ecosystem: Environmental > Aquatic > Freshwater > Lake | place: USA: Sparkling Lake...
ATTCGCTTTTATTCGAGCGATCTCACCGCAGAATACGTACACTTGAATGCCGATTACCACACGTAGGCAGGCTTGGCCTCCCTGGGTGGCTGTCTTGACTCAGCGGTCGGGAGATTGTTTGCTTTAGGTCTCGATTGTTGGCATTCGTTCTCGATTGTTGGCTCTGATTGTTCGCTTCAGGGAGACGTCCGGCTCACTCCCCCGATTTTGCTCCTGTCTTTCCCGCCTGCCTCACGTGCTGTCATCCAGCCTCTCCATCCCCCCACAAAGATTCCGACCGTTGCCCATGATTGCCCTGCCTCTTGCTCCGCTGTGTCCGCTGCCCGGATATGGGCTTGTACCCTCTGCTCCCCTCGTGTCGGTCCCGGGCCTGCGCCGGAGCGGCGTAAATCCCCCGGGCGTTATGGCCCCAGGGAATGGCGCTGCCCCGCCGCGGGGAATCGAGGCTGCCGGGCAACCGGAGGACGATGAAGATCTGGGAGACGAGGAAGATCTCGCTGCCCAACCGCTTTCGGACGAGGAATCGAGCTTCGACGACTTCGACGACGAGTTTGACGACGACTTTGAGGAAGAGGCAAACGACCCCGATTGGGATCACCCCGACGATGGCGACCCGGGCCCGCCCCCGCCCGGCAAGGCACCTGGCCGAAAGAAATAGATGGCGTTAGCGGCGGCGCCGCCCTTGTCCGGAACCATCCTCCACGGAGAGACCCATGTCTGGCCTCGACTCTCCCCATTCCGGAGCCGACGACGCCCACGCCACCCCGGGCCCTCAACGGGGCAAGGGCTCCTCTCCCCGGCCTGTGTCGGTGGCGCCCGGCGCCCCCGCCGGCGGATCGGGACGCTGGTTTGGCAAGCTCGGACAACTCGATTTTGACATCGACTTTTTTGAGAAACTGCTCGCCCGCAACACCCGCGCAGTGGAAGTTTTGCGGATTCTTGGCGAACTGGTGGCCCGCAAGGGGCTGGTGAGCCGGGCGGTTGAACTCGACCGGCAACTGGTGGAATGCCTGCCCGAGGATGCCTTGGCCCGCTACAATCTGGCCTGCTCGCTGGCGCTGGTCGGCCATGGCGATGAGGCGATCGCTGCGCTCGGTGCAGCGATGGACCTCGGCTACGACGACCTCGACCACATGGAGTCTGATCCGGATCTCGATTCCCTGCGCGAGCGGCCTGACTTCCGCGCCCTCCTGGGGCACGGCTGATTCCGCCGCCGCCCTTGCCCCAGGACACTCATGCTCGATCAGTTTGACAAGATCACCGCCGCGAGTGCTGCGATCAGCCGGCGGTGGAACCACACACCCACCGTGGGCATTATCCTCGGGAGCGGCTTGGGGGGCGTCACGGCCTCGATCGCCGATCCCGTTGTGATCCCCTACGCGGAGATTCCGCATTTCGCAGCCTCCACGGCGCCCGAACATGCCGGCCGCCTCGTCTGCGGCATGCTCGAGGGGGTGCCGGTGGTGGTAATGGAGGGTCGGATGCATGCCTACGAGGGCTATCCGCTCGGACAGATCACGCTGCCGGTGCGGGTGCTCAAGCACCTCGGGGCTTCGCTCCTGATCGTGACGAATGCCTGCGGCGGCCTCAATCCGCAGTTTCGCACCGGCGACCTGATGGTGATCGATGATCACATCAACCTGATGAACGACAACCCGCTCGTCGGCATCAACGACGAGCGGCTCGGTCCGCGCTTCCCCGACATGTCGGCCCCCTACACTCCCCCCCTGATCGACGCCGCTTTGGCAGTGGCCAGGCGCGAGGATTTCGTCGCCCACCGGGGCGTTTACGTGGCGGTGACCGGCCCCAATCTCGAGACCCGGGCCGAGTATCGGTTTCTCCGCGGGATCGGTGCCGATGTCGTCGGCATGTCGACAGTGCCGGAAGTCATTGTGGCGGTGCATGCGGGCCTCAATGTGCTGGGCGTGTCGGTGGTGACCGACATGTGCCTCGCCGATGCCCTGGAGGCAGCCACGCTGGAAAAGATCATTGCCGTCGCCCGGGGAGCCGAGCCGAAGCTCAGGGCGATCGTCACGGCTGCTGTGCGTGATGCCGGCCACTGAAAAAAAATAATCGCCGGAGCCGCCCCCCTCATGTTCCACCCCGTTCGCGGCAAGCCAGACTTCCCTGCCATGGAAGCGGCGATCAGCCGCCTGTGGCGCGAAGCGCGCACGTATGAAAAATCGCTGGAAGCCCGCCGGGGCGCGGAGCGCTTTGTGTTTTTCGAGGGGCCGCCAACGGCCAACGGGATGCCCCATCCCGGCCACTGCCTGACGCGCACGATCAAGGATCTCTACCCGCGCTACCGCACGATGCGCGGCCAACTCTGCGAGCGCAAGGCCGGCTGGGACACCCACGGCCTGCCGGTGGAGGTGGAGGTCTGCAAGGAGTTGGGAATCCATTCCAAGGCGCAGATCGAGGCCTATGGGATCGAGCCCTTCATTCACCGCTGCCAGGAATCGGTGTGGCGATACATGAAGGAGTGGGAGACGCTCACCGATCGGATCGGATTCTGGATCGATCTCTCCTCGGCCTATGTCACCTACCACCAGTCATACGTCGAGAGCGTCTGGTGGGCGCTGGCTGATCTGTTCGATCGCGGCCTCCTCTATCAGGGGCATAAGATTGTCTGGTGGTGGGCGCAGGGGGGCACTGCGCTCTCCAGCGGCGAGGTGGGCCAGGGCTACCGCGAGGTGCAGGATCCGAGTGTGTATGCGGCGTTTCCGCTTCTCGACGAGGCCGGCCAGCCGACCCAGAGGAGCCTCGTCGCCTGGACGACCACCCCCTGGACGCTTCCCTCCAATCAGTTTGCGGCGGTCAAGGCCGAGCTGGAATATGTGGTCCTCCGCGAGGAGGGCAGCGACGTTGAATACATCGTCGCCGAGGCGCTCTCCGGAGCGCTGGCAGAAAAAACAAAAAAGATATTTACGACAGTCGACCGGATGAAGGGCTCCGCCCTCGTCGGCCGGGCCTACCTGCCCCCCTTCGACACATTCCGCCCCGCCGGCCCACCGCACAAGGCTGCGCTGGCATTCGGCGGTGCAGACTTCACCGCATGGCGGGTGGTGGCGGCCGACTTTGTCACCACCGACACCGGCACGGGGATCGTCCATATCGCGCCCGCCTTTGGCGAAGTCGATTACGGAGTGCTGATGCTTGAGCAGCCCCGGTTTGCCGAGGGCTCACGCCCTCAACTGCTCAATTGCGTCGCTCCCGATGGCACGTTCACCGATATCTTCCCGATGGGGAGCGGTCGGTTTGTCAAAGACTGCGATCGGGACATTCTCCGCGACCTGCGGGCCCGCGGTTTGCTTGTGCACCATGAGCAGTATGTGCACGACTACCCCTTCTGCTGGCGGGCCGACAACGATCCGCTGATTCAGTATCCGCGGGCCAGCTGGTTCATCCGCACCAGCGAATTTCGGGACCAGATGCTGGCCAATAACGCCCAGATCAACTGGCTGCCGGAACACATCAAAGACGGACGCTTCGGCAACTTCCTCGCGACCAACGTCGACTGGGCGCTCTCGCGGGAGCGGTATTGGGGCACTCCGCTCCCGATCTGGGTGTGCGAGGAAACGGGCAAGGGGGAGGCGGTTCCCTCCTATGCCGCACTGGTGGCCAAGCCGGGTGCGGCGGGAATGGATGTCTTCGACCGGGCACTCGCCGAGAAACCCGATCTTTCCCCCGATCTCCGCGTCCACAAGCCCTACATCGATGCAGTCACCTACGATTCGCCGTTTGCCGCCGGGGCCCGCATGAGGCGTGTGTCGGAAGTGATCGACTGCTGGTTTGACTCGGGCGCCATGCCATTTGCCCAGTGGGGCTGGCCACACACACAAGGTGATTTCGCCAATCAATTCCCGGCCGACTTCATCTCCGAGGCGATCGATCAGACCCGGGGCTGGTTCTACAGCCAGTTGGCAATCAGCACGCTCCTCTTCGGCGACGGCCGGCAACCCGCTGGCGGCGGGCAGCCGGCGCTCGCCGCGAATTCTCCGCATCCCTTCCGCACCTGCATCGTGCTGGGGCACATGCTCGGCGAGGATGGCGCCAAGATGTCGAAGAGCAAGCGCAACTACCGCGAGCCGGCCGAGATTTTTGATAAATATGGGGCCGACGCCCTCCGCTGGTTTTTCCTCGCCGGACAGCCTCCCTGGACAAGCATCCGCTACAGCGAACGGGCCATTCGCGAAAGCGTGCCCGAGTTTTTGTTGCGACTCTGGAACGTCTATTCGTTCTTCGTGATCTATGCCCGAATCGATGGCTTCGATCCGGCGGCCCTGCTCGATGCTCCCGGCAGCCTCGCGGCTGCTGATCTGGCGGCGGCACGCGGCTGGCAACCGGTGGAGCAGCGCGGTGAGCTCGACCGCTGGATGCTCTCGGAACTCAAACGTACTTCGGCGGCGATGGTGGAACGGATGGACCGCTACGACCATTTTGGCGCCGCCGGCGAACTCCACACGCTCGTCGATGGCGTGAGCAACTGGTTTGTGCGGCGCAGCCGTGATCGCTTCTGGGCTGCCGGCCGGGCCGACACCGGGCCACAGGGCCACGCCGAAAAGCTGGCCGCCTACTGGACGCTCTACGAAACGCTGCTGGGAATCGTGCGGCTGGCGGCGCCGTTTGTGCCCTTCGTGGCCGAGGAGATCTGGCAAAACCTCGCTGTGACTCCGTTTGGCACGCGGGTCCCGGAGAGCGTGCATCTGTGCGACTACCCCACCGGGGCTGCGGCTGATGGCACGGCAGTCGACGCTGATCTTGTGCGCCGCATGGCGCTGGTGCGGGATGTGGCGTCGCTGGGCCGCTCGGCCCGGGCAGCGGAGAAGCTCAAGGTTCGCCAACCGCTCTCCAAGGTGGAGGTGATCCTCGCAGGGGTATCGGCGGAGGATGCCACCTGGTTGGACGCGCACGCGGAGCTTGTCTGCGATGAACTCAACGTGAAGCAGTTTGAGATCTGCCGCGAACCCGATCGCTACATCGAGCGATCGGTGCAGCCCGATTTGAAAAAGCTCGGACCCCGTTTGGGCAAGGATCTGCCCAAGGTTCGCAACGCTCTCCAGCAGACCGACGCCGCCGCGCTTCTGGCAGACCTTGCCCGCGAGGGGAGCGTCAGCCTGCCGCTGGCCGGTGGTGGCGTGGTGGTCTTGCAGCCGGATGATCTCATCGTGCGCACAACCGCCAGGCCGGGCTGGGTGGCGGCAGAAAATGCCAGGGCGGTGGTGGTGGTGGCGAGCGAACTGACCCCCGAACTGATCGCCGAGGGGATGGTGCGGGAGGTGGTGCATGCCGTGCAGTCGCAGCGCCGCGCGCTCGATCTGGAGTTCACCGATCGGATCGAGTTGGTATTTGAAACCTCCTCCTCACAACTGCTGGGCGCCTTGGAAACCCATCTGGCTTACGTGGCGGCAGAAACACTCGCCGATCCCGCCCGGATCGGAGTCCCTGCCGGGAATGCGAGCGCACGCTGGGCAGCCGAAACGCTCGATATCGATGGCCATCCCCTCACAATCCATGTCCGCCCCCTCACTCCCCACGGTGGAGGCGTTTCGTGACCTCTGCCGTCAATTCCCCGCCGGCCCCTGGCGTGCCCAGGCTGGTGGTGTTGCTGTCGGGTTCAGGGCGGAGCTTGGCCAACCTGATCGAGACCATCGCCGCGGGACGCCTGCGGGCGAGCATTGAATTGGTGGTGGCCAGTCGGGGAGATGTGCGGGGGGTGGAGATCGCCCGGGCTGCGGCCATTCCCACCGCAGTGATCTCGCCACAGGGCAGATCGGTCTCGGCATGGAGCGAAGAAATCTTTGCCGCCTGCCGGAAGGCGGTGCCCGATCTGGTGGTGATGGCCGGGTTTTTGCATCTGGTACAGATTCCGGCAGACTTCTCCGGCCGGGTGATCAACATCCATCCCTCCCTGCTGCCCGCCTTCGGGGGGCAGGGATTCCATGGCATGCATGTTCACCGCGCGGTTCTGGCCCGCGGCTGCACGATCTCCGGCTGCACAGTGCATCTGGTGGACGATCAATACGACCACGGCAGGATCATTCTCCAGCGGGCCGTGCACGTGCATGCCGACGACACCCCGGAGTCGCTGGCCGCTCGCGTGTTTGCCGCCGAGTGCATCGCCCTGCCGCAAGCGATTGGCCAGCTGACTGCTCACTCAAGCGCCGAGCCCATCCCCTGATTCGCGCCCATCCCGTCCCGTCCGTCCCCAGCTTTCGCCCATTTCCCACAGGAGTTCACCGATGCACCGCACGCTTGGAAACATCATCGCCGACACGCTGCACCTGTCGCTCGGCTATGCCGATCGACTGCTGACGGGTATCCCGGCTGACCAGTTCGCCCGCTTTGCCAGCGTGGGGGGCACCGCGGTGAATTCGAACCATCCGGCGTTTGTCTATGGCCACCTCTGCCTCTACGCCCCAAAAATTCTGGGGCAACTCGATCTCCCCGCCCCGACGGTGCCACCGGCATTCGAAGCGGTTTTTTCCAAGGATGCCCAATGCGTTGACGATCCGCAGGGCACCATCTATCCAGGGCTCGACGAGGTCATAGAGGCATTTCGGGAGGGCTACCGGCCGGTGGTGGCAGGGCTGCGGGGTGTGCCCGATGCGGTGCTGGAGCGGCCCAATCCGGCGCAGGGGCGGATGGCGGAACTCTTTCCCACGCTCGGCTCGGTGCACACGTTTTATTGCGGCGGCCACATGATGATGCATCTGGGGCAGTTGAGCGCCTGGCGGCGGATGCAGGGCATGGGCCCGGTCTGAGTTTTTGTCCGGATTCCGAGGCGTTCCACATCAGGGCCGCACCGGCGGGAGGATCGTCGCCTGGGGCTGGCGTGGGATAGACTCTGACTCGGGGTCGGCTCTCCTGCCCAAGGGCGTCTGCTGCCCCGGTAGCCCGCCTCCTGGAACAAGCACCATGCGTCAGCACTTTTGGCCACGTCGGAAGAGCATTCCAGGCTTCGATCGCCTCCTGCGATGGGCCTTCCCGATTGCCGTTGGACTGGGAATCGTCTCGACCGGGACAGTGCTGGCCCAAGGCGGTGCTCCCGCGACGAGCGACCTGATGCCATTGGGCACGACCGCCGCCCCTCAGGTGATCAGCGGATCCAATTCAGCTCTCACCGGAGCGATCAACATCAGTCAGGCCCTCGGGGCTTACCGCTTTTACGACAACGGCATCATTGGGCAAAACACGCTCAGCTGGGTCGTGGACGCAGATTATGTGTGGGGAGGACATGAGGCTCTTGCCAATCTCGGCCTCACGAGCGGCTCCAGCGACGCCGTGACGAGCGTTGGCTCCCATGCAACAGCCTGTGCGATGCTGCTTGGCGGCCGACCCGCCGCTCCCTCTATCAACGCCAGCGGCCAGCCCTATTATTCGGTGCTCAACACCGGCATCGCCTGGGGAACGTCGCTCGGATCGTCGGCGATCGCCACCAGCATCAACAGCGACGGCTCTTTTGCAATATCGCAAAAGAGCATGGTGACCGGATATACAGTCGCCGCGTCGCTGGCGGATGTGATTTCCACCAGCCTCGGACAGACGCCCGATCCCGCTGCCATCGGCACGCTCGGAGGCCTCGTCGATGCGCTGGCCCGCAGCCACAGCCGGACCACGATTGTGGCGGCTGCCGGCAACGCCGGCGCAGCGGCCACCGCTGTCGACCGCATGCCAGGCTCCCCAGCCAGTGGCTACAACGTGATTTCTGTGGGAGCCACAGGTGACTTTGCCAGCGCTTCCGACTACACGAGCGTGGCCTCCTTTTCATCGCGGGGGCCCGTCACAACGCAGTGGTATGACGGCACCACGGTCTACTCGGCGGCCGAAGGCAGTGCCACGCGGGCGGGGATCGATCTGGTGGCGCCGGGCGTGAATCTCGTTTCCGCGGCCTATGTGCCGGGATCGAACGCCACCAATCTCTACTATGTCGGCCTTGCCGGCACCAGCTTTGCCACGCCGCTGGTGGCTGGAGGGGCGAGTCTGCTGGTGAGCGAGGCCCGCTCGTCGTCACTGTTTTCCAATGTTGTCGATGCCGCCACGCAGAGCGTTGTGATCAAAAGCACGCTGCTCAACTCGGCCGAGAAGCTGGCCGGTTGGTCCAACGGGCAAGCCCTCTCCGCTGGCGTGCTCACCACCACGCAGGGGCTCGACTGGACGCAGGGAGCCGGCAGCCTCGATCTGGCCAGGGCGTATGACCAATTTTCTGGTGGAACGCGCGATGTTGCGGGAACGGTGAGCAATCTGTCGGCTCAGGTGGCCCAATCCGGCTGGGATTATGGGGCCATCGATCTCGGCGACACCAACCGCTATGCGCTCTCCGGCGTTCGCACCGCCCATCAAACGCTCACGGTCACACTCGATTGGTTCCGTGACCGGATCTGGAACGATTCTCTGGCGGCTGGTGCGGGAGATTATCGTGATCTGGCGCAGGCCGACTTGGATCTGAGTGTGTGGAATGTCTCGGGTGGTGGCGATGGAACCCTCGTGGCCCGGAGCATCAGTCGGGTCAATACGGTCGAACATCTCTCGTTCGATCTGCTGTCGGCCGGTCTCTATGAACTGCGGGTGGGCTATGACCGCAATCTCTTCGACCTGACGGCGGACGCATCCTATGCGACTCAGGACTACGGCCTCTCCTGGGCGGTCGGCGAGCCGGTGGTTATCGGGGTGCCGGAACCCTCTTCATGGGCGATGCTGCTCGGTGCTGCCGTCACCGGGAGCCTTGCCTGGCGGCGTCGGAAGGTCCGCGGGCGAAAAAATAAGTTCTCCTGAGGGGGACATGCTCTGCGTGCAAGGCATGCGCAAAAGCCTGCAAGAGTTCTGTCGCGAACTGCATGGCGATGGAATAAAAAGCTCCACGATTGAACGTGGGGCTGTCAGACTCACATCTGCTTGGCGACCCACACCTTTTTTATCGATGGAGCCAGAGCTGCCTGCTCCGCAACGGTGAGCTCGCGCAGGAAGCGCTCGCGAGTGTATGCTACCTCTCGATCATCCGGGGTTTGCCGGCAGGATGCAGCGTTGCGCTGCCGCGGCCCGCGTGCCCGCTGCCGCAGTCACCCGCCATGCATATTGTTCAAGTCGCCTCCGCACTTTCACGCAGCGGTGCTGGCGTGCACGAGGCGGTGCTGGGGATTGCCACTCATCTCGCCCGCCTCAGCGATGTGCAGGTGACGGTTTTGGGCACGATCAATGATCCCGCCCGCTGGCAGGCCGATCGACTCCTCTGGGAGGAGGCTGGCGTGGAGGTTGTCCCTGTGTCCGGGACCGGGCCCCGGGGAGTTCTCAATCTGCTCGCGGCAGCAGGCCGCCTGCCGGGCCGGCGAGCTGACATCGTCCATGGCCATGCCCTCTGGAAGGGAGAGGCGGTGGCGGCCGCGCGACTGGCGGAACGCTCTCGTTGCCCGCTGGTGATCAGCCCTCACGGCATGCTCGAACCCTGGGCCTTCCGGAACAGTCGGCTTAAGAAATTCCTTCCCTGGATACTCTGGGAACGCCGCACCCTTGCCAACGCTACGTTGCTGCAGGCGATGAGCGGGCAGGAGGCAGATGCCTTTGTGCCACTGGGACTCTACAACCCCGTCTCGATCCAGCCGGTGGGGCTCGATATGGGGCAGATACAGCCGCGTCCCGCCCGGCCGAATGGGCCACGCACCTGCCTCTTTCTGTCACGCATCCATCCCAAAAAGGGGCTGCCGATACTGGTGCGGGCCTGGGCCAAGGTGCGGCCGCCCGACTGGCAACTGCTCATTGCCGGGCCCGACGACAACGGCCACCGCGGAGAGGTCGAACGCCTTGCCGCCAGCTTGGGGCTGGGGAATGGGGTTGTCCTCCGCGGCCCTGCCTACGCCGCCGAGAAGTGGGGCCTGCTGGCCAGCGCCGATCTCTTCATTCTCCCGTCCTACTCGGAGAATTTCGGCATCGTCGTGGCCGAGGCGATGGCTGCCGGATTGCCCGTCATCACCACCACGGGAACTCCCTGGAGCATGCTTCAGGGCAAGGGCGTGGGCTGGTGGGTCGAACCGACCGAGGCAGCGGTGGCGACAGCCTTGCGCGATGCGTTCAGCCGCCCGGCCGCTGAGTTGGTAGCGATGGGCAAGCAGGCTGCCCTGGTCGCCCGCCAGGACTTCACCTGGGAGCAGATCGCCCGCTCGCTCCAAGCGGCCTATTCCTGGGCCAGCGCCGGAGGCGAAAAACCTCCCTGCGTGCGGATTCCCTGACGGCCCGATGGCCGATCGGCCGGTTTCTCGACAGCGCACAGTCGCCTCAGCCACGCCCCCGCTCCGGCCGCGGCGTGCTGCCCCCCGCCTCCGCGACCGATTTTCGTGACTGCTTTCATTCACTGAAACCGGTCCGCAATCGTTTTTCGCCGAGAAGGCGACCTGTTCCGGGGCGCGAGACAGGTTCCGCAGGCCGCAAATCGTCTGTATTCGGAGTATTTTATTGACTCTGGCGGCATCGATGCTATCATCTGACTGCATTCATTCTAAAAAAGGCTGGTTTTATTCCAAGAAACGCCATTTTGAGAACTGTTTTTACTGCACGGCAGCAATAACGTGATCGATTTTTGCCATTCTGGTGGCTTTACAAGCGAGTCCTCCGGCGTGCAGACCCAGCAACGACGCAGCAAGCTGATCGAATTCGTGCGCGTCCGCGGGTTCGCGGCACTCGATGAACTGGTGCGCGAATTAGGTGTTTCGGAGTCGACCATCCGCCGCGATCTTGATGCCCTCGAGGACCAAGGGGCCGCCAAACGGACGCATGGTGGCGTGCTCTATAGCGGCGGCATTCCCCGGCTCTCGGAATTCGATGAGCGTGAACCGGCCAACTGGGCCGCCAAACGGGCGATCGCCGCCCGGGCTGCCGAGTCGATTTCTGACGGGGAAACGGTCCTGCTCGACGGTGGCACCACCACCTACGAGGTTGCCCGCCAACTGGTCGGCCGCTCGCTTCAGGTGGTCACCAACAGCCTGCCGGTGGCCAATCTCTTCGCCTCTCAGGCCCGCACCGATCTGGTGTTGCTCGGGGGCTATGTCTCACCGCGCACCGGCGTCTGCCTTGGCCCCTACGCCAACGAACTGCTCGGCCGGCTACATGTCACCACCACCGTGCTCTCTGCGGCCGGGATCACTGCCGAAGGACTCTTCAACGCCCATCTCCTCCTGGCCGAAACCGAGCAGGCGATGCTGCGGGCCGCTGGCCGGGTGATCGTCGTGGCCGACAGTTCCAAATTTGGCCGCAAAAGCCTCACCTTCGTCTCCGGCCTCGACACCATCGACCAGCTGGTCTGCGACGACGCCCTGCCAGCCGCTTGGCGGGAGATTGTCACCGCCGCCGGAGTGGAACTGCTCATCGCCCCCCTGCCCCGTGCGTCCGAAGGCGCACCCTCCGGCTCCCGACCGATCCCCTCCGCAGAGGATGCGTCTGCGTGAACATGGCTACGGCACACCCCCACCCCCTGCTTGGCGGCAATGGTTCCGCCGGTCTCGACCGCTCCACCGTGGAACGCCTCGTGCGCGAGATCGTGCTCCGCTCCCGCGGCACGCCTCCATCGCAGGCGACGACCAACGGCCGTCCTGCTGGTGAGCCGAAGCTGGTGGTCAGCATCTCGGCCCGCCACTGCCATCTCACCGACGAACATGTCGAGCGATTGTTCGGCCCCGGCCGCACGCTCACACCTCACAAGGATCTCTATCAGGATGGCTTCTATGCCGCCGAAGAGACCGTGATGATCATCGGCCCGAAGCGGAAGATGCTCCCCACCGTGCGCGTTTTGGGGCCCACCCGCAAGGCCTCGCAGGTGGAGCTGGCCTTCACAGACGGCATCTCCCTGGGGATCGACCTCCCGGTGCGGGCCAGCGGCAAGATCAGCGGCACTCCCGGCTGCGTGCTGGTGGGCCCTGCCGGCGCCGTGGAACTCTCCGAGGGGGTGATCCGCGCGGAACGGCATGTGCACATGAACCATGCCGACGCCGGTTTTTTTGGCGTGAAGGATGGCGACCGCATGAGTCTGGTGATCAAGGGCACCTGCGGCCTCGTGCTCCGCGATCTGCTGGTGCGGGCCGACGCCACCAGCAAGCTGGAAGTGCATATCGACACCGACGAGGGAAACGCGGCTGACTTGGATCACGCCACCGGCGTGGAACTGGTGCGGCAGACATGAGCAAGAAAGCGCCAAAGCGCAAGAAAACTGGCACAGACATTCAGATCGTTCTGCCGGCGCGTGCCGGTGCGATCGCCGGGGGCGGCCCCGAACAGGTTGGGTGGGCAGGGATTCGAGGAACAGAGGCAAACATGGCAAAGACTACGAAGAATGTGGAAGCCCTTGGCATGATCGAGGCGAAGGGTTTCGTCACGCTCGTCGAGGCAGTGGACGCGATGATGAAGGCGGCCAATGTGTCGTTTCTGGGCTGGGACAAGATCGGCAGCGGCCTCGTCACAGCTTTTGTGTCGGGCGATGTGGCGGCGGTGAAGGCAGCGACCGATGCCGGTGCTGCGGCCGGCGGCCGCGTCGGCGATATCGTGAGCGTGCAGGTGATTCCGCGTCCGCATGATGATCTCCATGTCGTGCTGCCGGCCGGTATGAGCCACGTCGGTGGCGGCGAGTGATTCAGCAGCCAGATTTCCTCTGGCCCGAAAGCGTCGGGGTCGGGCAGCGAGCCCCATTCCACACAGCGGTATCGCAAACTTTTTTTGGCACGAAACCTTTTCTTGAAAGTGAGCAACCATGAACACAGCGATTGGATTGATTGAGACCAAGGGACTTGTCGGCCTCGTTGAGGCGACCGACGCCATGGCCAAGGCGGCCAACGTGAAGATCCTCAAGCGGGTCAGCATCGGTGGTGCCTATGTGGCGACCGTCGTTCAGGGAGATGTCGGCAGCGTGCGGGCGGCGGTTGAGGCGGGTGCGGCGGCAGCCCAGCAGGTCGGCGACCTGGTGGCCAGCCACGTGATTCCGCGTCCGGCTGAGGCCATGACCGCAGCGTTTTTCTCCTGAGTTTTCGGCGGCGGCGGTGCACCACCGCTCCCGCCAGTGATCGTTGCAGGAGCGCCAGCAGGCGGCCGGAGGCCAGCCTGCTGGCCCCGGGGGCGGAAGCTCCGGGGAGAGTAGCCAAGGAAGTGCACCCGTTTCAGGAAGGCCAGCAGATGAAAATCCTCGTCGCGAATCTCGGCTCCACGAGCTTCAAATACCGGCTCTTTGAGCTGCCTGGTCAGGGCGGCTCAGACAGCGGCACTGAAGTCTTGGAGCGGGAACTGGCCCGTGGGGGCGTCGAACGCATCGGTGCCCCGGAGAGCCGGGTCTATGCGCAGGCGGGTGGCCAATCCCTCGAGGCGGTGCAATCGGTGCCCGACCATGCCGTCGCCCTGCAGGCGGCACTCGAGCAACTGACAGGCGCCGACGGTCCGCTTCAAAGTATCGATGAGGTGGCCGCTATCGGCTTCAAGGCGGTGCATGGAGGACGTGTCGGCGGAGTGGTGCGGGTGACCGGCGACGTGCTCTTGGCGATGGAGGAGATGGCGGCGGTGGCTCCGGCACACAATCCGCCCTATGTGCAGGCGATGCGCCTGCTGCAGGAGAAGTTGCCGAAAGTGCCTCTGGTGGCGGCGTTTGAGACCGGCTTCCACGCCACCATTCCCCAGCGCAACGGTCTCTATGCAGTGCCGACGGAATGGGTGGAGAAATACCACGTGCGGCGGTTTGGATTCCATGGGGCGAGCCACCGCTTTGTTGCCACCAGACTGATGGAAAAGCTGCCGAAACGGCCGCTACGGGCCATCTCCTGCCACCTCGGCGGCTCCAGCAGCGTCTGCTGGATCGCCGATGGCAAGAGCGTCGGCACCTCGATGGGGATGAGCCCGCAATCGGGGCTGCCGCAGAACAACCGGGCGGGTGATTGCGACCCGTTTGTGCTGCTGCATATGCAGAAGGCGACCGGGAGAAGTTTTGAGGACCTGCTCGGCGAACTGTCCAACCGCAGCGGGCTGGCGGGGATGTCGGGCACATCCGGCGACATGCGTGATCTGGAGGAAGCCGCCGCTGCCGGCAATCGCCGGGCGCAGGTCGCCATCGATGTGTTCGTTGCTTCCATCCGCCATTGGATCGGTGCCGGTCTTGTGGAGCTCGGCGGACTCGATGCCCTCGCCTTTGCTGGCGGCATCGGGGAAAACTCGCCGCTGACACGTGCCGCAGTCTGCCGGGGACTGGCCGATCTCGGCATCGAACTCGACGAAGCCGCCAATCTCTCCACCGCCCACCGCGCGGTGCCGGGAGCCGGCGAGCGGCAGATTGGATCGACCCGCTCACGCGTGCAGATCTGGGTTATTCCCACCAACGAGGAGTTGATCGTGGCCCGTCAGGCCCGCGATCTCCTCGTCCAAGAGAGAGGTGCCTGATGTTTGTTGCTCTGGTGACCGGTTCGGTTGTGGCCACGCAGAAAACGGCCTCCATGACCGGCCACAAACTCCTCGTGGTCGAGCCCTATCGCCTCGACGAGAAATCCCGCAGCAGGCTGGTGTCGACCGGCCGCACGTTCATCGCCGTCGATTCCCTCGGCGCTGGCGAGGGACAGTTTGTGCTTGTCACCCAGGGTTCGAGTGCACGGCTCACGCCCGAGACCAAATCGCTACCGATCGACGCTGTTGTCATCGGTCTTGTCGACACCGTGCGGATCGAGGGTCGCAACGTCTTTTCCCGTACTGAACACGAAAGCTGAAGGAACCCATGTCCCAGGCAGGCATCAACTCTTCCCAAGACATTCGCGCCATCGTCCAGCAGGTGATTGCGGAATTGCGCGGCGCCAGTGCGCCGGGCGCCCCCGTCCCCTCATTGAGCCCAGTTGCGCCGGTTTCGTTTGCCGGACGGCACGGCATCTTCGCCAGCGTCGACGAGGCAGTGCGGGCCTCGCAGGAGGCGTTTGAGCAGCTGGAGAAGCTGGGGCTGGAGGGGCGACGCAAGGCGATCGCCCACATCCGCCGCATCTCGATTGACGACTCTGCCGAACTGGGCAGGATGGAGTTTGAAGAGACGAAAATCGGTCGGCTGGAACACAAGATCGAGAAATTGAAGGTGCTCGGCGAGCGCTCGCCGGGAGTCGAATTTCTCACCAGCGAAGTCTTCAGCGGCGACCACGGCCTCGCCGTGATCGAGCACGCTCCCTTCGGCGTTATCGGCGCGATCACTCCCGTCACCCACTCGCTGCCTACGATCACCGGCAACGCCGTGAGCATGATTGCGGGAGGCAACACCGTTGTCGTCAATCCGCATCCCAGCGGAAAGCGGGTGGCCGCCGAGGGCGTGCGGCGCTTCAATCAGGCGATTCAGCGGGACATCGGCATCGATAATCTCATCGCCCTGATCGCCGAGCCTACGCTCGATACCGCCGCAGAGCTGTTCAATCATCGCGGTGTGAAGCTGATCTGCGTCACCGGCGGACCGGCTGTCGCCCGTGCGGCGCTGCAATCGAGCAAGCGGGCGATCGTGGCCGGCCCTGGCAATCCCCCCGTGGTGGTCGACGAGACGGCCGACCTCGACCGCGCTGCCCGGTCGATCATCTATGGCGCCGCCTACGACAACAATCTGTTGTGCATCGCCGAGAAGCAGGTGTTCGTGGTGGCCAGCGTGTTTGACCGGATGATGGAGGCGATGGAGCGGGCCGGCGCACTGCGGCTCTCCTCGGCACAGGTCGATCGGCTCACCCAGCGAGCAATCGTGATGGTGGGCGAGGGAGCCCACCGGCACCCCGCTCCCTGCAAGGATCTGCTCGGGCAGGATGCCTCGGTGTTGGCCGAGGCGGCGGGGGCTACCGGCCGCGCCGGGCTGGAGCTGGTCTTCGGCGAGACCGACGTCAGCAATCCGTTTGTGCCCACGGAGCAGATGATGCCCTTTGTGCCCTTCGTACGTTGTCAGAATGCCGATGAGGCGATCCACCGGGCGCACGAGAGCGAGCACGGCTTTCGCCACACCGCGATCATCCATTCCAACAACGTCCGCAACATGACCAAGATGGGCCGGTTGCTCGACACGACGCTGTTTGTCAAAAACGGCCCCAGCGTCGCAGGCCTCGGGCTGGGAGGGGAGGGATACATCTCCTTCTCGATCGCCACGCCGACCGGCGAAGGTGTGACCACGCCACTGACATTCACCCGGCAGCGCCGCTGCACGCTCGTCGACGATCTCCGCATCCTCGGCTCGCCGGAATGAACCGGCTGCGTCTGGCTTTTCAGTTCGTCCCAGCGATCCCTTCCCAGAACCACTCTCATGCAACTTGCCAGGATCATCGGCACTGTCACTGCCACGGTGAAGCACCGCTCGCTGGAGCGCGCCAAGCTCGTGGTGGTGCAACCGCTCATGGCCGACCGGCAGTCGCCCGATGGCGATCCGCAACTGGCGATCGATCTCGTTTCGGCTGGCGCCGGCGACGTGGTTGTGATGTCGAGTGACGGCCGGTTGCTCCGCGAAACTCTTCACAGCGACACGACACCTGCCCGCTGGAGCCTGATCGGCCTCGTCGATGATCTCCCCATCGCCACACACCCCCGGTAACCCCCCATGGCCGCTGCCCCCTTCACGCCTGAGATGATCGCCGGAGTGGTCCGGGAGGTGTTGCATCGCATCCGCGCCGAAGCGCCGGCCGCCGGCGGGCCGATCGTGCCAGATGCTCCCCCCGTGTCGCCGGCTCACTCCTCCCCTGCTGCTCCGCCAGCACCTGGCGGCAGTGTCCTTGCCGAGAAGGTGGTGACCGCTGCCCTGCTGGCCCGTCTGCCGGCCGAAGTCCGCAGTGTGCTCGTGCGGGCCGATGCGGTTCTCACTCCCTCGGCGCGGGATCAGGCCCGGGAGATGGGGATTGAAATTGTGCGGTCACGGGCTGAGGGAAAGACGCCTCTCACCGGGCAGACGCTGGCCTCTCCGCGTCCCTTCGTCGTGGCCTATGCCGACTGCCAGGTGGATGTGGGCGCTCGCTGTGCCGGAATCGTTCGCGCCGTGCGGGGAGCGCAGCAACTCCCCGCTTCGGGGCTCGCCGATGTGGTGGGGGCTCTGGCCAGCCATGCCGCGGGCGACGGGGCCAGGGGAGTGCTCCTCACCAGCCGGCCCCACACCGCCACGGCGCTTGCCAACCGCTCGAAGAGCCTGCGAGCGGTCACGGCGCGAGATCCAGCGACTCTGCTGGCGGCCGCGAGTGAGTGCGCGGCCAACCTGCTGGTGATCAACCCTCGCGAACTCTCAGCCTTTCACTGCGAGCGATTAGCCCGAGAACTTTCTGTAGCGATCTGGGGCAACCCTCCGCCGGAACTCTCCGCCGCCCCCGCCCCCTGTGCCTGCTCGTCCCACCCCCACTGATTCTTTTCCCCACCCTACCCGCCGCGGAAACCATCCAATGCGACTCGGAAAAACCATCGGCACGGTCACGCTTGTCGAGGCTCATCCCTCGCTGCGGGGAGGGAGTCTGCGGATGGTGGTGCCATTGGCTGCCAGTGATCTCGAACGGGGAGATGGTCCGGCGGAGCCGCTGGTGGCCTGGGACGATCTCGGCGCCGGCGACGGACAGCTTGTGGCCTTCAGCGAAGCGGGCGAGGCGGCGCAACCCTTTTATCCCGAAGAAAAACCGATCGACGCCTCCGTGGCCGCCATCATCGACCGACTCGATATTCCTCAGCCGGGAAAGCACCCCCGGAAGACCCCATAGCCGACACAGATCGTCCAGCCGGCACGACCGGAACTCAAGACATTCTTTGCGTGAATTGCCCACCGTCCTGAATCGAAAAAGTGATCCATAATCGTTACGAAGTCCCCAGACGCACGGAGACACACCACCATGGCCCTCAAACCCACCTCAACCATGTCCACCAAACCGCTTTCCCAGCTCAAGGAAGAAATCTGCGATATCGGCCGCCGCATCTACAACAAAGGCTTTGCGGCCGGGAACGATGGCAACATCTCGTTCCGCCTCGGGCCGAATGAGGTGCTCTGCACCCCCACCATGATCTCCAAGGGGTTCATGAAGCCGAGCGATCTGTGCATTGTCGACATGGAAGGCAATCAGATCTCGGGCAACCGCAAGCGGTCGAGCGAGATTCTTCTTCATCTGACGATCATGAAGGAGCGGCCCGAAATCAACAGCGTCGTCCATTGCCATCCGCCGCACGCCACAGCCTTCGCCGTGGCCCGCGAGCCGATCCCGCAGTGCGTGCTGCCTGAGGTGGAGGTGTTTCTCGGCGATATTCCGATCACCCGCTACGAAACTCCGGGCGGCCAGAAGTTTGCCGACACCGTGAAGCCCTATGTGAAGAACGCCAACGTTCTGATCCTGGCCAACCACGGCACTGTGAGCTTCGGCGAGACAGTGGAAAAGGCCTACTGGTGGACCGAGATTCTCGACGCCTACTGCCGGATCCTCATGCTTGCCAAGGACCTCGGGCGGGTCACTTACCTCTCGGCTCAGGAGACCAAGGAACTGCTCGATCTCAAGCAGAAGTGGGGCTATTCCGACCCGCGTCTGGAAAAGAGCATGGAGAACTGCGACATCTGTGCCAACGATGTTTTCCGTTCCAGTTGGGGCAACACTGGCGTCAACCGCAAGGCCTTCGATGCGCCGCCTCCAATGGGCGTCGGCTCGCAGCCTGTGGCTCCCGCTCCGGTCGCTCAAGCTTCTCCGGCCACGGTCGACTACGACACCATCGTGAAGGCGGTCACGGAGCAGGTGTGTAGGGAACTGGGTATCACGGCCGCCTGAGCCAAAGGCACACGTATTGTTCCTCCCGGAATATTTCCCCGGGGGAAGAGAGGACACTCCTCTGCTTTTTTCTCTCGACAGGAGTTTGCGAAAGATGAAGGTCGGAATCATCGGCGGCGGCGGCATCGTCGGATCCTCGGCGGGCTTTGCCCTCCAACTCGGCGGCATTGTCCACAAGATCGTGTTGGTCGACGCCAATGCCGAACTCGCTGACGGCCAGGCGCTCGACATGCTGCACGGTACGGCCGCGATCGCCGATCAAACGATCCATGCCGGCAGCTACGCCGACCTGATCGACGCCGATCTGATCTGCATCACGGCGGGCCTGCGGCGCAAGCCGGATGAGAGCCGGCTGGCGCTGATCAATCGCAACGTGGAACTCTTCGGCTCCATCCTTGCCACGATCAAATCGACAGGCCACCGGCCCGACGCGATCGTGCTGGTGGTGAGTAATCCGGTCGACATCCTCACCTTCCTGGCCGACCGGGAACTGGGGCTGCCAAAGGGCCGGGTGATCGGGCTGGGCACGCTCCTCGACACGCTCAGATTTCGCAGCCTTTTGGCCATGAATCTCCAGTGCCCGGCCACGCAGGTGCAGGCGATGATCCTCGGCGAGCATGGTGACAGCATGGTGCCGGTCTGGAGCAGTGCCAGCATTGCCGGCCTGCCGCTGGAAAAATATCCCGGCTACACGGCCAAGCTGGGGGCCGACGTGTTTCAGCGGGCCAAAACCAGCGGTGCCGAGATGATCAAGAAGAAGACCGGAGCGGGGTTTGCCGTTGGCGTCTCAATCGCCGAGGTAATCCACTCCATCGCGCTCGACAGCAAGCGGATTCTGCCGGTTTCGACCGCCTTTGTTGGCTCTGGCGGGGCCTACGGCCTCCGCGATGTGGCGATTTCGGTTCCCACGCAGGTGGGCCGCGCGGGTGCCGAGCGGGTTCTCGAAATCGATCTGTGGCCCAAGGAGCTCCAGGCGCTCAAGCGTTCGGCTGGGATCCTGCAGGAAACACTCGGGCAGGTCTTCGGCGGCAAGGCGAGCTGATCGGATTGGCTCCTGAACCGCGGATGCCGCTGCGAGGCCTGCTATATTCCCACGTTCTGCAGGGCGACCATATCGGCATACCGGCCGCCGCGGGCGAGTAGTTCGTCGTGCGTGCCCACTTCGGCAATCCTGCCCCCCTCCATGACAACAATGCGGTCGGCATGCCTGACTGTGCTGAGCCGGTGGGCGATCACAAAACTGGTCCGGTCGCGCAGCAGGCCTTCAAGGCTCTGCTGAATCATCCGTTCGCTCTCGCTGTCGAGATTGCTGGTGGCCTCGTCGAGAATGAGGATCCGCGCATGGGCGAGAATGGCCCGGGCAATTGCCAATCGCTGCCGCTGGCCCCCGCTGATGCGCACTCCGCGCTCGCCGACGAGCGTGTCGTAGCCCTCCGGAAATTCCCGAATGAAGTCGGCTGCGTTGGCCGCCCGAGCAGCCTCCTCCACCTCCGCCCGCGACGCCTGGCGCCGGGCATAGGCGATGTTTTCCTCCACAGTGCCATCAAACAAAAACACATCCTGCTCCACGATTCCCAGCATCCGCCGGTAACTCTCCACATCGATCGAGCGCAGGTCGCGTCCGTCGAGGAAAACTGATCCGGCCGTGGGATCGTAGAACCGGGCCACCAGATTGCAGAGCGTTGTCTTACCCGATCCGCTCGGGCCCACCAGTGCGATTGTCTCTCCCGCTTGCACATCGAGCGTGATGCCATGGAGCACATCCGCCTCGCAGCCAGGATAGCGAAACGAGACGTCATTCAGAGTCAGCCTGCCGCGCACCTCTTCGCGCCGAAGCTGCACCGCTCCCGGTGTCGGAGGCATCTCGCAGGGCTCCGCCAGAATGTCGAGCACCCGATCAAATCCGGCCAACTGGGCCTGCATGGCGGTGAGCGAGTTGGCGATCAGGGCCACCGGCTCCAGCAGCATCGCCATAAAAATCATGAACATGACGAGGTCTCCGGGCGTCAGTTGCCCGTTGACCACCCGGATGCCGCCATAGACCAATAGGGCTCCAGTGGCTCCCGGCAGCACAAGATCCCAAAAACTTTCCACATATCGGGCCCAACGCCATTCCAGCATCTCCAGCCGGATCAGAAAGTGGTTGCCACGCACATAGCGGGACGCCTCGCGCAACTGCCGTCCAAAGGAGCGCACCACCCGCATCCCACCGAAAACCTCGGCTGCCCGGGCATCGATTGCCTCCCGCTGGCTGTTCACCTCCCGGTGCAGTGGTCGCAGGCGGTTGTTCCAGATCCACCGGGAAACAACGACAGCCGGCACCAGCAGCAGGGCGAAGAGGAGCAACCGCCAGTCGATCCAGGCCAGGACGATCAGTCCCCCCAAAAACTGCACCACCGCCCGCCAGGGGTTGAAGAGCATGCTGAAAACTAAAAACCCCACGCCGCCGGCATCCACCCGCAGCACGCTTGCCGCCCCGCCAGCCCGCAGGGCATAGATCTGGTTGAGCGGCAGATGCGCCGCATGCTCAAAAACCTGCTTTTGCAAGCGGGACTGCACCCGCTTGCTCACCCGCGTCACCAACCAGCGTCCCGCGATGGACAGCACCACGCCGGCCACCGCCACGGCAAACACAGCCAGCGCCAGAGCGTACAGGCGTGCCTCAGCCCCAGCGGGAAACGGTAACCAGGAAGGCAACCACTCTGGCAGGGGCCGGCCCAGCACGACGTTGTCGACGGCGATCTTCGTGGCAGCCGGTGGCGTCAGTTTCAGCAGCGTGGCGCTGGTGCCGAGCACGAGACCGCCGATGAGCGATGGCCAGTTTCCCCGCAGCACCAGGCACAACTGCCGGTAGAGTTCCAATAGCGACCGCTGCCGGACCCCCGCCTCGCCGCTGTCCCGCCCGCGGCGCCGCTTGGCCAGATCGATATCGATCCGTTGTCGGAGCCCCGCTCGGCTGTAGCGGTCAAACCGGATTCGACTTCCCTCGCGCGGATCATAGCTCAAGCTGCGAGTCCTCTGAAGTCACCGGCCTCTTGGCCTGCCACCGTAGGCCAGACGAAAAGTCTTTGCAATAAATCACACCAAGCCTCAGTATAGCGAAAACGGTTCTCGGCCGCACCTGTGGTCCGCATCCAATGGAACCCGAGATACGATCGCATCTCCACTCACAGACCCGTACTATCCACAAGGATTTCCGGACTCGCCCGCACTCAAAAAGGTGTGTTGGTAATCGTGCCATCAGCTTCCGTGAGGCTGCGCCACCAAAAACAAGCCACCCATGCTCTTCAATTCCATCCAATTCGCGATTTTCCTGCCAATTGTCTTTCTCCTCTACTGGTTTCCCACACGAACGAACGTCCTGTGGCAAAACAGACTGCTCCTCGTGTCGAGCTACTTCTTCTATGCCTGCTGGGACTGGCGATTCCTGTTTCTGCTGTTCTTTTCCACTCTGCTCGACTTTCTCACAGGCCTGAAGCTGGAACAAGCGAGCACGCCGCGGGCACGTCGCTTTTGGCTGTGCCTGAGCGTCGGGATCAACCTCGGCATCCTGGGCGCCTTCAAGTACTACGACTTTTTCGCTCAGTCATTTGTCGATGCCATGGCCCCACTCGGATGGCAGGTCCATCCGGTGTTCCTCAAGGTCGTTCTGCCGGTCGGTATCTCGTTCTACACGCTCCATGGCCTGAGCTATGTCATCGATGTATACAAACAACCATCCCGGGCGGAGCACTCCTTCACTGCCTACGCCGTCTTCGTGAGCTTTTTCCCCCTCCTGGTGGCCGGCCCCATTGAGCGGGCCTCGCACCTGCTGCCCCAGATCAAGCAGCCACGAGTGTTCGATCGCACCAGCGCCGTCGACGGCCTGCGCCAAATTCTCTGGGGATTGGTGAAGAAAGTAATCATCGCCGATTCGTTGGCGATACCGGCAAACCAGATCTTCGGGAACTTCAGCGCGTATGAAGGAAGCACGCTGGCACTCGGAGCAGTCTATTTTACGCTGCAGATCTACTGCGATTTCAGTGGCTACAGCGATATCGCCACGGGAACGGCCCGCCTGTTTGGAATCAACCTGCTGCGCAATTTCGCCTATCCGTATTTCTCACGGGATATCGCCGAGTTTTGGCGACGCTGGCACATTTCGCTCACCTCATGGTTTCGGGATTATCTCTACATCCCTCTCGGCGGAAGCAGGAGCGGCAGATGGATACAGATCAGAAACACAATTCTGGTTTTTCTGGTAAGCGGTCTGTGGCACGGCGCGCAATGGAACTACATCGCATGGGGCGCGCTCAACGCACTCTATTTTCTTCCGCTCTTACTCTTTGATAGAAACCGGGCCCACATGACCACCGTGGCTCAGGGCCGACTGCTGCCCACGGCAAGGGAAGCCCTTGCCATCTCCGCCACATTTGCCATGACTCTGGTGGCGTGGATCGTTTTCCGCTGCGAAAATCTCGCCGACGCCGGCCACTATATCGCCGCCATGCTCCAGAAAGACCTGTTTTCCCTCCCTCCTGCGAATCTCACCCCTGTATGGCTGTTGATCTCATTGGCAGCCTTCCTGGTCGCGGAGTGGCTAGCCCGCGAGGAACAGCATGCCCTCGCCAATCTCGCCCTCCACTGGCCCACGCCGCTGCGCTGGTCGCTCTACCTGGCTCTGGCAACCGCCGTCTTCTACTCCTCGGGAAACAGCGATCAATTCATCTATTTCCAATTCTGAGCGGCACATGAACAACTTTTTACGCCGTTGTGCATTCTTCCTCGTGCTTCTGGCAGCGGTCCTCCAGGTGCGGCCGCTCTACCTTCTTGCAGGGAACCGTTACCAGAACACGGTGAAGGGGGGGGAAATCTATCGCAGCCTGAATAAAAGCCAGTCGAAAACGCACGCACGCATTCTCATTCTGGGAGACAGCGTCGGCCGCCAACTGTTCCCAACCACTCAACCCAACAAGGGCCTGCACTCGCTTGCCTGTAACCAGGCGATCGGAATGCCCGGCCATTATGCCTTGCTCGAAAACTTCTACAAGGCCGGAAATAGAGCAGATACAGTCCTGTTATTCTATCATCCGCTTTCATTCCGCAACAATCTCGACCAGCGCTACACATTCCATTATTTTATCAAGCCGTTTTTCACGGCTGAGTACAGGCACTTATGGACCGATGATGTTCTTGATGCAGTTCACAAAATACCCTTTTACTGGCTCGCCCATTTCCCCCCGGCGCTCACTTCCGAGTGGGCCCCCCCATACAGCCCCAGCGAGCCCAACGTCAAAGCAAAAAAAGCTTTTCTATCCCCTCTTTCCGCCGCCTACCTGCAGAAGATGATCGACTCAACCGAATCGCATGGATCGAGACTCGTGCTGATCCCGCCTCCCATCAGCGAAAGCCGAAGGACCGAAATCGATAGCCTCGATCCCAGCATCCTCGAAAACGATCGACTCGCCCCCTTGTTCAGCACCTATAGAGACAGCTTTATCTACATACCGGACACTGAGTTTGCCGACGGCACGCATCTGATCAACCCGGCTCCATGGAGGCAATACTTCCTGAACCACCCGATGCTTCAGCCCCATGCCGCTCCGTGACACAATCCTGCTGCGTCCCCGAGGTTGTCGTTCCCTGCGCAGATGTGAGGGCAACTGGAAAAAGTTATCCCCGCCCATCTCAATTGAAGACAGCCACTTGGCAGACCGGTGGAAACGCGGGCGACGAAGCGATGCTCCCCTTTCGCCCAACCGTGCGGCCTGCCTGCCCCGGTTTTTGCACCTGTGTCTTGCCCAGACTGCGATTGACGCAGCGTAGTTGACTGAGCTGACTATCTCACTTGAGCAAGTCCTGCACTGGAAGCAAGCCTTCCGTACACCCCGATCAAGGGATCCCAAGCGATGAAACTCCGTGCCGCTGTCGTGCTTGTCCAGTTGTTCTTCCTGGCCGCCGCGCTCGACACGGCGACGGGTGCACCAATCAGTGGTCTGTATATTTTCGGCGACAGCCTTTCCGATCCGGGCAACAACGCCTATCGTTTCGGTTCCGATGCGTCCGCCACGCCCCCGGTGAACGTCACCCAGCAGAGCGACATCACGGGGAACTCCTACCTCCCCACGTTTCCCTACGCGACGTCCGATCAGTACACCAACGGCAACGTCTGGGCCTATCAGTTTGCCAGGCTGCTCGGCCTGCCCTCCGCGGTGGCCGGCCCCGTGCTGGGAGGCGGTCTCGGGGCCAACTACGCCTCTGCGAACGCGGCGACGGGGCCCTTGAATAACTCCGGGCCGATACCGAGCCTCCTCACGCAGACGGCGACGTTTGTCGCGTCGCTGACCGCGGCAGGCGCGCCCGCCGACGCCCTCTACGTGGTGGCTGGCGGAGGCAATAACGCCCGAACAGCAATGACTGCGATCGGGCTCGGAGCCGATCCGACGGCAACAATTCTTGCGACCGCAGGTCAATTCGCGGCTGACATTGGCAGCATTGTCGATACACTGCAGGCCAAAGGTGCCGACAACATCATCGTGTGGGACGCGCCGAACCTGGGGCTCTCCCCCGCCCTCATCGCGAGCGGTTCATCCGCCGCTTCTCTCGCGACCACGCTCACCCAAACCATGAACGCCGCCCTCGCGGTTCGCCTTGCGGGCGAGACGAATGTTCGCACGTTCGACTTCTTTGGACTGATCACGGCGGTGAACGCGAATCCCGGCGCGTACGGGCTCACCAATACCAGCGATGCCGGCGGGGCCATTCCCGGCGCCGATCTATCGAAGTATCTCTGCTTTGACGGCGTCCATCCGACCGCCGCGGGGCATGCCATCCTCGCCCAATCGATGTACACCTTTACGACCGGCGTTCCGGAAATCGATCCCGCCGGATGCAGCAGCGTTGTGGCCCTCGTCGGCGGCTGCCTCAGTCTGATCGAGCAGCGGCGGCGGCGGGGGCAGGCTGGCCGGGGTAGTCGAGGCTGAGTCACGCCTGAAGAGCCATCGGGGCCCCCCCGGCCTACGAAACGGGCACCTTCCTGTGCCACCCGCAACGATTACTCAAGTCGAAGTCAGTCACCGCGGCCGGAATGGGAGCGGGGTGGGCTGTCCTCTGCGACGGTGTTGTCGAGTTCCAATTGTCGCAGCAGTTGTAACGCTTCCTCCAGCGTCGGGCTGGGATATCCGCGCTGGCAGGCCTTCCGATCCGCCTCGGCCAGAAGCAGGCAGTCGAGGAAGTCGGGATGGGCCTCCAACCGCTGCCGCGCCCGTGCTCCGAGCGTGCCCGCCGCATGGGCTCGCCCAGCCTCCAGCGATTCAATCAGCCCAGCGGTCCGCGGTGTGATCAGCCCATCCAGCGACTTGAGACCGGCGGAAACGGCGTGGGTGCGGTCGATCGCCCTGCCGACATCGTGGACAAGCGCCGCGGTGAGCAGTTCCTCGTCGTAGGGAGTCTCCTCGCGCACCAGCGCAAAAACCTGCAGCGAATGCTCGAGCGCATCCCCCTCGGGATGCTTGACCGGATCCTGCCGCACCAGCGCCAGCACCCGCACCAGATCGCCTATGCGGGCGAAACGGTCGCCATTGAGGTGGGCAAACCCGGCGATTGAATCTCCGCCGCTGCCAGGCTCGCGGTGCACCTCATGCTGGACGTCGGCATGGCTGGGAAGCTGTTCCTCAGGTACGAAATCGCGGGCCACCCGGCGGGCCGCCCGCAGACGGGCCCGCTGCGCGTCACCGCCGCTGCCTGCGGCCAGCATCCGCGCCGCCTCCCCCGCGATCCGCCGGGCGAGCTTGCCGGAAACCGGCGCCGGCTCTCCGCCAGCATTCCCGGTCGTTGTCATGGCGATTTCTCCGCAGCGGGTGGGCTGGCCTCCGGCTTCCGCGCCGGCACCGGTCGCCAGCGGAGATTTTTCACACGAGCCGTGGTGGCATAGGTGGCAATCCCCAGCGGCTTGCAGGGGATCACTTCATGGCGGATCGAGATCGTGCGCCCCGACAGACGCTGGTCGATCACCTGTTGGTCGTCAAGAAAACAGCGAATCCGCTCTGGAGTCACCACCACACGCACGGCATACCACTGCCCCGACTTGAATTCCCGGTACTGCGTCGTGTCGTTGTTGGCGGCATCCTGGCCATCGATATTCGAGAGCCCCACCACGCCCCCGCCCCACCCGCCCACGATCAGGCTGCAGGGATCGTCTCCCACAGGAAAGGTGAGGCCGCAAAAGAAATCGTTGCCATCGACGCGCTGCGCCTCGAGCGAGATCTCGTAGTTCTGCCGGGGAAATTCTTTCGTCCAGGTAATGCCGCTCATGTCGGAGCCGCGGCCAATTTCAATCGCCCCATCCTGCGCCACAACATCCCCTTCTCCACCGAAGGGGGTCGATTTCCAGCCGCCGAGGGCCTCGCCGTCGTAGAGCGACTGCCACTGCTGGGCCGCAGGAGCCCGGCCGGAGCCTGACGTTTCCTCCGCACGCACCGTCGGCCCCCACAGTTCCGCAACCAGCGCATCGGCAGCGTAGACCTTGGCAAGCGCCGCCAAGATCCCGGCGGCATCGACTGAAACAGCGCGAGCCTGCTCGTCGTCGTAGGCCACATCGAGCACCAGCGACTGAATATTGCCGTCGAAAATCAGACCGACCAGTTCCCCCGCCCGGTTCACCACCGGGCTGCCGGAGTTGCCGCCGATGATGTCGGCAGTCGAGACAAAATTAAACGGGGTCCGCACAAACGTCTCGTCGCGGCGCAGCTCATCTTCCTTCTTTCGCCAGCGGGGAGGCAGATCGAAGGGGGGCGTCTGCCGCTTGGCGTCGGCCCGGTCGAACAACCCCGCATAGGTGGTGAAGGGAGCGACCGGCTGGCCGCTCTGTTGGTAGCCCTTCACGGTGCCGAAGGCGAGCCGGAGTGTGAACGTGGCGTCGGGATACATGCTCGGCCCACTCTGGGCAAACTGGGCCTGCACGATCTCGGCATGCGCCTGCCGCTTGATCTCACCGCTGCTCTCCACGGTCTTCCTGAGGCTGCGGCTCTCGGCATCCACCAGCGCCGCCAGAGCCACCATCGCATCCCCTGCCGCCTCAACGCTCTTCCTACCCCCTTCTTTCCCAGCGGCAGAGAGCTTCGCCCGAGCGTCTTCAACCAGGGGCTGACCAGCCTCGGGGGCCCGGTGCCCCAGTTTCGTGCCGCGCACCAGTTCTGCCGCCCGCTCCCGGGGCGATTTCCCGGAGAGCACCTGGATCACCAGCGCATCGTCTGCCCCGAGCGCTCCGACCAAAGCGGTGAGCGAATCCGCAAGTTTGGCTGTTTCGAATGCGTCGTAGATCGGCTCGTCGGAGAAGAGTTGCATCTCAAGCGACGCCCGGTTGGAATCACGGTATTCCCGGAGCCGAGCCCCGCTCGGCTTGGCATCCTCCTCGGCAGCCCGCAAGAGCCAGCGGGCATTTTGAAAATACTGGCTGTTGAAGCCGACCGCCCCCTCCAGCATGTTGTAGCGGAGTGCCACCGCCGCTCTCTCTCGCTCCGCCTGAGCGATCCGTTCAAAGGGAGTTGTGCGCCGGCTACCAAGGCTTCTGCTGCCGAGGTTCTCCGGCGGATCTTCGGGAGCAATGGCAACCGGCGGCTGTGCTTTGGCCACCAGTTCCTGCTGCGCACGCTCTGCTACCTCCCGCCCCGCCATGATGCGCGGGTCGTGCAGGCCAGCCAGCACCCCCTCCTTCGCCTTGCGGCTGTTCTGCACGCCGAAGCGATCACCGGCAGCTTGCCGCGTCTCCTCCGGGCCTCTTCCTGCGTAAGCCCCCAGCATTACCTCCAACCGATTGAGCATGCCGAGCGTGAATGGAATCTGGCGGTCACGCATCGCCGCGAGTTCAGCGAGCGTATTGGCCCGATCGGTGTGGCCGGGATGGCCCGAGACAAACACAAGATCCCCCTCCGCCACCGGCCGCCGGCTCCAGACCAAATGGTGGGGCACCCGCGCCGGCTCGCCATTCTCATAGGCCCGGAAGAAACAGATATCGAGGTTGTAGCGCGGAAACTCAAAATTGTCGGCATCGCCGCCGAAGAAGGCGATCTGCTGCTCCGGCGCAAAGACGAGCCGCACGTCGGTGTATTTCTTGGAGCGATAGAGGTGGTACAGGCCGCCTTGATAGAGTGTGACAACGTCGCTGCGCAATCCGGTCGCGGCGAGCGACTGCTGCTCAATCTCCGCCATCACCTGCCGCCGGGCTTGGAACGCATCATCGGGCACCATGCCGGGCGTCACCGCAGCCTGCACGCGGGCCGTAACATCCTCGATCGAGATCAGAACGTTGAGCTCCAGATCGTGGCAGCGCAGTTCGTCGGCGCGGGTGGCGGCGGCGAATCCATCGCGGAAGTAGTCGTGCTCGGCATTGCCGAGTTTGTGCAGGCTGTCGGCCCCAACATGGTGGTTGGTGAGCACCAGACCGTCGGCGGAGACAAATGATCCGGAGCCGCCGGAATTGAACCGCACGGAGGCCTGCTGGAGGTGCCGCAGCCACTCCGGAGTGAGGGAGACGCCGTGCGTGGCTTGCAGTTGCTCCAGCGGCGGATGGCTGAACAGCCACATCCCCTCGTCGGCCCGCAGCGATCCGCCGGCCGCCACGACAAACCCGCTGAGCCCACAGATCAGGGCCCGCCTCCAACTGCCCGTGGAAAAAGTCATCCCTGCACTTTTTCCACTCGGTCGACCGGTGGAAACGCCGAGGATTTCCACGGTCGACGGGCATCGCATCCAGCGATGCTGCACTTTATCCCCAGCCTGCCAGCCTCCGTCCACTCCCGCACGCTTTCGCATCTGTCGCCTCGTCACAAAAAGCCTTTCTGAGGATTGCCGGGAAGACCGTGGACCGCCGCCACGCCGACCCTCCCTTCAAGCTACCGGAAACGACCGCTGCACGGGAACCTGAGCCCCTTGACAGCGTAAGTGTACGCACGTACACTCTTTGACAGCAGGGCGGGGTGGAGTTCGCACAGCACAAGGGCAACATCCCGTCAACGTCTGCTCGTCCGCGCTGGTTGCCGTCACCGGTCCCAGGCTCACTCCCCACAGAGGCTCCCCCATGCTGGCCCGCTTGCAAACCTACTCGCTGTTGGGGATCGAGGCCCTGCCGGTCGATGTTGAGGTGGACGTATCGACCGGGGCACTGCCAGCCACGGTGCTCGTCGGCCTGCCCGATGCGGCGATCCGGGAAAGCACGCACCGTGTGGCCCGGGCGATGGTCAACTGCGGCTTCAACCGTCCGCTCGACAGGATCGTGGTGAATCTGGCGCCAGCCGAACTTCCCAAGCAGGCAGCGACATTCGACCTCCCGATCACGTTGGGAATTCTGGCCAGCAGTGGCCAGTTTTCCTCCGCGCGATTTCAAGACTACGCGGTGGTGGGTGAACTCTCGCTGGAGGGCACCACGCGGCCTGCCCGCGGCGCCCTATCCATGGCGATCACGGCCGCCCGCCAGAAAAACCTGCGGGGGATGGTGGTGCCGGCTGCCAGCGCGGCCGAGGCGGCCGTGGTGGAGGGGATCGAGGTGATTCCGGTCGCTTCGCTGACCGAGGCGGTGCGGTTTTTCGCCGGGGAAATAGAGATCCCCCGGTCGCCGCCGCGGGTGAGCGAATGGTTTGATCGGTTTGCCACCTACGACATCGATTTCTCCGATGTACGCGGTCAGGAGGCGGCCAAGCGAGCCATCTGCGTGGCCGCCGCCGGTGGGCACAACGTCGCGATGCTCGGCCCCCCAGGAGGGGGCAAGACGATGCTTGCCAAGCGGATCCCCACCATCCTGCCCCAACTCTCCGCTGTGGAATCGATCGAAACATCAAGGATTTACAGCGCTATCGGCCTGCTGTCGGCAGGCCAGCCGCTGCTGGTTACGCGGCCCTTTCGCGCCCCGCACCACACGATCTCCGAGGCCGGCCTGGTGGGAGGACGATCGATTCCGATGCCAGGGGAGATCAGCCTCGCTCATAACGGAGTGCTCTTTCTCGATGAACTGCCCGAATTCAACCGACGGACACTTGAGGTGCTGCGGCAGCCGCTTGAGGATGGCACCGTGACGATCAGCCGGGCGAAATCGACTACGAAATTTCCTGCCGATTTTATGCTCGTGGCTGCCTTCAACCCCTGCCCCTGCGGCTACCGGGGCGATCCCCGCCGGGAGTGCCAGTGCACAGTCCCTCAGATCGAACGCTACATGGGGAAGATTTCCGGGCCCCTGCTCGATCGCATCGACATCCACCTCGAAGTGCCTGCCGTGCCCTTCCGCGAACTCTCCGCCACGCGGGCGGGAACGTCGAGCGCCCAGTTGCGCGAGCAGGTGCTGGCCGCCCGCCAGCGGCAAGCCGGCCGTTTTGCCGGGCTGGCGACCCGATCGAACGCACGCATGAACAGTCGCCATGTGCGTGAATACTGTCAGCTCGATGAACCCGGCTCGGAGCTGCTGCGGGCAGCGGTGACCGATCTGGGGCTCTCGGCCCGGGCCCACGACAAGGTGCTGCGGGTGGCCCGCACGATTGCCGATCTCGACGCCGCCGAGCGGATCAGCTGCGCCCACATCAGCGAGGCGATCAATTACAGGATTCTCGACCGAGCCGCCTGGACCTGAGCCGCCTGGACCTGAGCTCCATGGGGCCGCCGGCTGCAGCACCGCCGTTCACCGGCGGATGATTCCGCTGCTCCGTTTTCGGTATCGACCGCAGGCTTCGGCCTGCATTTCTGATGGACCGCGATCAGCCCTAGATCGCGCACAATCCCGGCTGGTACGGTATTCTCTCCTGAACGTTATTCGACGGTTCGGGCAAGACGATCCCATCCGGTCACGCCAGCGCTGTGGCGGCCTCGTCGGAACAGAGCACTACCATGCGCCCCGCCATGCGACCTTCGTCTGCCGCCGACTTCCGGATCGCATCGCGACGGCGAATGCTCGCCACCACTGTCGGTATGGGCGGACTCTCACTCCCTGCGCTGCTGGCGCTCCAAGCGGCGGCCAAGGATGCCCCGGCCCAAGGCACACGACGCCCCGCGCAGTCGCTGATCATCGTCTACCTGTGGGGTGGCATGAGCCACATCGATTCGCTCGATCCCAAGCCGGGAGCACCGCGTGAGGTGCGGGGGGAATTCCAGCCCATCTCCACAGCCACTCCCGGAATCGGAATCTGCGAACACCTGTCGCTGCTGGCTCGCCACTCCGAGAAGCTGGCGATCGTCCGCTCGATGTCTCATACCGACGCCGCCCACGGCCGCGGCATGTATTGGAATCTCACCGGCCATGCCCCACCCACCAGCGGAAGCCTCGCACCGAAATCGACCGATTGGCCAACCTTGGCGGCGATGGTTTCCAAACTCAAGCCGTCGCCAGCGGACGTTCCACCCGCGGTGAGGGTGCCCTATCCGATGGTCGATAGCGTGCTGCAGGCTGGAGAATATGGTGGCTGGCTGGGCGTGGAGCACACTCCCATCATTATGCGACCATCCCGAGGGGAGGAATTTGCCGGTGTGTCACCGACGATGGGCCCCGAAGTTTTGCGGTCTGGCGATATCGACAGCGCCCGTATCGCCGAGCGCCATCAACTTCTTTCCCATCTGAATCGTCATTCTCACCACGGTCGCCCGCTCGGCCAGCCGAGCGACTTTGCCGGCTTCAGCCATTTCCATGCGCTGGCCAAGGAGATGATCCTCGGCTCGGCAGTGAAAACGGCCTGTGACCTCGACCGGGAAGACCCCGGCATTCTCGAGTCGTATGGGAATCATCTGGGCGGCCAGAGCATGCTCTTGGCCCGCCGACTCACCGAGGCCGGCGTTCCGGTCGTGCAGGTCTGCTGCGCTGCGGGGAATCTCAACGGCGGGGTCGGCGACATGTGGGATACCCATGGCGACAACTTCACCCGCCTGAAGACCAGACTGCTGCCGGTACTCGACCGGGGGCTATCGGCTTTGCTACAGGACCTGGAGAACCGCGGTACTCTCGGGGATACGCTCGTGGCCGTGCTGACCGATTTTGGTCGCTCGCCACAGGTCAACGGTAGCGCCGGTCGCGATCATTATCCCGGCTGCTATTCGGTCATGCTCGCCGGCGGCGGCATCCGGGGAGGACAGGTCTTCGGCAGCAGTGATGCCACCGGCTCCCGCCCCCTCTCCGACCCCTGCGGCCCGGCCGATATCCACGCCACGATCTTTCAGGCACTCGGGCTTTCGCCCCGCGCCGAACTCCGCGACCATCTCAACCGGCCGATGGCCGCCACCGACGGCCGCGTGCTGCCGCTGCTCTGATCGCCCGCCTCGCCCCCCCCGCCAAACCGCCGGTGGCTCGGCCATGCTGGTCAACGGTTAGCCTTCAAATTGCTGGCGTGTCTCCACCCCCCACCCCTGCAATCGGTATCGACCTAACAGCCGAGGATATGGCACGATTACCGTATGCTGACCCCCTCCTCTCGACAGCCTTTTGGCCGCACTGACATTGTCCGCTCCGGGGCGGACGCCCTGGAGAATCGGCGTACTGCTTTCGCTTTCCACCTGCTGCTGGCGGCCGGAGCGCTGGCCTGCCTGGGGCTGCTTGCGCTGACGATCGACCTGCCGGTGGCAGCGTGGTGCAAAGGGGGGCATCTGCCGCGCGAGCTGATGCGGATCATGAACTTCTCGGAGATCTTCGCCCACGGCACCGGCGCCACCATCCTGCTCATCACCGCATTGGTGCTCGATCCCAGCCTGGCCATGCCGACATTGGCTTGGCCACAATTCCAGCCACGCGGGGCCCAGCAGGAATTTGCCCGCATGATCGCCGCGGTAACAACCGGAGGCCTGCTGGCCGATGGGGTCAAGCTCATAGTCGACCGGGTTCGTCCCCGAGCCGCCGATCTTGCTCTGCATTCCAGCGCTCTCGACACCTTTGCTGAAGCGGCCGTGGCCGCGGTGACCGGCAGCCGCGCCGATATCAACAGCTTTCCCTCCGGTCATGCGGCGGTGGCGGCCGCCTTGGCAGCCGCTCTGAGCTGGCACTACCCGCGTGGCAGCGTGCTCTTCTGGCTGTTTGCCCTCAGCGCCAGCCTCCAGCGAGTGGCGACTTCGGCCCATTTTCCCAGTGACATCTGCTGCGGAGCGGCCGTGGGCCTTCTGGGCGCGGCGATCTTCCTCCGCAGCGACCGTAAGCCATCCTCGCCCTGAGGCGGACGGGGCTCCTGCCCCCGCTGCTTGGCAGCCATGCGCGGCATCTGAGCAGAGGTTTTCCTCGCCGAAGGTTTTCTCGGCCCCCGGCTTTCACCCCCCACAACGCGGTGACTCTCGCACGACTCTTCCGCCTCCTGCTATAGTTTTCCCGGGGCTGCGGCGATCGCTGCGCCTCCGGCACTGAGGCACTGCTTCCGCCGCCATCGCCTCCCTCTTCCCGCGTTTTTCCTCCTGTTTCCTGCCAGCCCCGAGGCCTGCCATGCCTGCCCCCAAAAAAGCAAAACGCGTCGCGGCCAAGAAACCGGCCAAACTGGCCGATGCCGCGCAGCAAGAGGCCGTTTCTCCTGCTGCCTCTCCCGCCAAGACCACCGCAGCCTCCCCGGCCAAACGGGCTGCGGCCAAGCCGGCAGCCGCCCCGCCCCCCCGGGAGCGACCGCGGGTGCTGCTGGTGGACGATGATGAGGAGATCGTGGAGTCGATGCGCACCGTGCTGGAATCGAAGGGCTTTGAGATTCTTGTCGCCCGCGACGGCAATCAGGGCCTCTTGATGGCCGAGAAAGAAAATCCCGATCTGGTGGTACTCGACATGATGATGCCAAAACGGAGTGGATTCCTGGTGCTGGAACGGCTGCGGCGCACCCGCACGGTTCCCATCCGCGTGATCATGATCACTGCCAACGAGGGGAGCCGCCACAAAGCCTATGCGGAAATGCTCGGCGTCGACGACTACATTCGCAAGCCCTTCGCCATGGATCGCCTGCTTACGAGCGTGCAACGGCTGTTGATCGATCTTCCCGGCGGCGCCCCGGCTTCTTCCGTGCCCGCCTAACTGTCCGCGGAAAAGTCATCCCCGGCTTCTTTCCGCTCACAACACCTCGAATAAGCCAAGGCTTTTCGGGGGCCCCGACGGCGCATCCAGCGGCGGGGCACTCCACCAGCAGCCTGCACACCTGCCGGTGAAAACGGGCGGCCCGCTGGCCCGGAAGGGTTGATCAGTCCTACAAAAAGCGACTTTCCGAGAGCGAAACGGACGCGAATAATTGCCTTCCGAAGCCACCAATGCCTCATTCGACAGGCGACGCAGACTGGGCTGGCTGCGCAGGAAGTTTGTGCGATTGACCCATTTTGATTGGGGTCCTAAATTCCGGCGGTAGGTTTTGCAAGTCGCTGCGAGCGTTGCGGGGACCGCCTCCTCGGCCAGCCAGACGAATCCTTGCTGCGGTTTTGAACTGTTTTCACTGCCACCACCACCAGATCGCAAACGCTTGATGAAAACCGGAGTGTCTATGACAGGAACCGGCGGCGGAATGAAGGGCGAACCACGCCTGCTGCCGACGGGCCTGGCCGATTCCGCAGGCGCGCCGGGGTTTGCCCGCGACGACGTCAAGGAGCGGGTTCGCGACGCCACCGACATCGTTGATCTGATCGGCTCCTATATTTCCCTGCGTCGCGCTGGCAAGGCTCTGGTGGGCCTCTGCCCTTGGCACGAAGACTCCCGCCCAAGCTTCCAGGTGAATCCTGAGCGTCAGACCTTCCGCTGCTGGGTCTGCAACCTCGGCGGCGATGCCTTCAGCTTTCTGATGAAGATGGAGAAACTGGAGTTCCGGGAGGCTCTGCAGCAACTGGCTGAACGCGCCGGCATTGAGCTTTCCCGCAGCCGACTGGGGCTGCCTGCGGACGACAAGGCAGGATTGCTGAAGGCTTCGGCCTGGGCGGCAGACCGCTACGCCGACTGCCTCCGCCGGGCCCCTGAGGCCCAGGCAGCCAGAGACTATCTCCACTCCCGAGGGCTCACAGCGGCCACCATCGAGCGCTTCCAGCTTGGCTATGCCCCGGCCGGCTGGGACTGGCTCCTGCGTCAGGCCTCGCCGGCAGGCATTCCGGTCGACCATCTGGTGCGGACCGGCCTGGCCGTGGAGCGGCAGGAGCGATCGGGGCATTACGACCGCTTTCGCGACCGGGTGATGTTTCCGATTCGCGACCCTCAGGCCCGCTGCGTCGCCTTCGGTGGCCGCGTGTTGCCTGGGTCGACGGACATGGCCAAATACATCAATTCCCCGGAAACCCCGCTGTTTTCCAAAAGCTCGATGCTGTACGGACTCGATTCCGCACGCGAGGCGATGGGCCGCTCCGGCCGGGCAATAGTGGTGGAGGGTTACACCGATTGCCTCGCCGCACGTCAGGCAGGCTGCAACGAGGTGGTGGCGGTGCTCGGCACTGCCTTGGGTGAACGGCACGCCAAACTCCTGCGGCGCTATGCCGACACCATCATCGTTGTGCTCGACGGCGATGACGCCGGCAGGCGGCGTGCCGACGAGATTCTCGATGTGCTGTTGGCTGAGCCGATCGATGTGCGAATCGTCAGACTGCCAGCGGGGGTCGATCCCTGCGAATTTGTCGTGGAACGGGGGGCAGCCGCCTTTGAGGAACTGCTGGCCGCGGCGGGCGATCCACTCGAATATCGGATGGATGAGGCACTCGCCAAGCTGGCCGGTCGGCCGGGGGACGACGCCGCTCTGGCGGCAGTCGACAGCATTTTGGGTGCACTGGCCCGGATCTCTCCCCGCTCCCCACTGAGCCAGACGCAGCGTCTTCTCCGGGAAGATCAGATCACCAGCCGGCTCTCGCGCCGCTTCGGGATGTCGCGTGAGGCACTGCGAGCCCGCATGCTGGAACTGCGGGGCAGGTTCGACAATGCCGCTGGCCGCTCATCCGACACCCACGACCGACAGATCGATCCCGTTCCTCTCGATGGAGGAATTCGCCTCCAGGCCTGGGACCGCGAGGTTCTGGAAATCCTCGTGGGGGTGCCGGAAGGGGCCCTGCTCATCGTGCGGGAGATCGATCCGGGGCAGCTCCAAAGCTCCGCCAGCCGGATCGTGCTCGAAGCGGCCCGGCGTCTGCATGCGGCCGGGCGCGCGGTGAACCTGCAGGAACTGCTGCTGGAACTCTCCGACCCCGCTCTGCAGAGCCTGCTGGTCGCGGTGGATACCCGCATCACCAACCGCACTCCGACTGCGGTGGCCGAACGCGTGCAGCACCTGGAAGACGCCCTGCGTCGCCGGACTGCCGAGCGGGAATCGGTCGCCCATATCGCACACTTGAAAACCTCCCGACTCGATCCCTTGTCGGAGGCTGCAATTCTTGAGCAGCTCGTCGTCCAACGGCGGGCTGTTCAGGGCATGACCGAACCCAAGGATGGGTGAGGGTGCCCGTCTCGTCACGGCAATCGGGAGCCACCAGCCGCAGGGCTATGGCCACCCGGGGGGCGGTGGTCGAGAGACGGTACGATGGTGAAGGAGACCAGAGATGAACAAGCAGATGAAGCACGAACCACTTCCGCTCCCCGACCAGCTGCCTCAGGCCGCGTCCGCCGACGCCTGCCCGGAAACGGCCGCTGCAAACGATGCCTGCACGCAGGCAACTGGCCACATGGACGCCGATCTGCAGCAGCTGATCGTCACCGGCCGGCAGCAGGGCTATCTCACGTTCGACCAGGTCAACACCTACCTTCCCGACGAGGCGGTCGACCCTGAGAAGATCGACGCATTGCTGGTGGCACTTGAGGAAAAGGGGATCAATCTCCTCGACGCTCCCCCCGCCCCCGATGCTGCCCCGAGCGGAGTCGTCAAAAACAAGTCCCAGAAGCAGACGGGACGCAGCTCCACACCGAAACGCGATGAGGCCATCACTTCCGCCCCATCCAACGCCGGCAACGATCCGATCCGCATGTATCTGGCACAGATGGCAGAGATCCCGCTGCTTTCCCGGCCGGAGGAGATCGCTTTGGCGAAGCGGATCGAGGTGACTCGCAAGCGGTTTCGCCGCGCCATCCTGGGCTGCTCGTATTCGCTGCAAACCACTGTTGACACGCTCAACCGCGTGCATGAAGGGAAGCTCCCCTTCGATCGCACGATCAAGGTGTCACTGACGGAACGGCTCACCAAGGAACAGATCCAGGCCCGCATGCCCCACAATCTGGCGACGCTGGCCGATCTGATCGAACGCAGCAAGGCCGACTTCCGCCTCCTCATCAGCAAGAGCACCCCGGCCGAGGAGGCGCGTGACGCTCGGATGCGATTTCGCCGCAACCGCGCCAAATCACTCACGCTGGTGGAGGAGTTGAGCCTGCGCACCCGTCGGGTGCAACCGCTGATGAAGTTGCTGCGCGGGATGGCAGGCCGCATGGCGCGGTTGCAGCAGGACCTGCGCCTTGCGGACCACGGCGTTGGATCCCGCGACGACCGTGCCGACATGCGTAAGGAACTGCGGGATCTCATGCTCTCCACGCTCGAGAGCCCGCGCTCGTTGCGCACGCGCGTCGACTTACTGGAAAGGCTCCAGGCGGAATACGAGTGTGCCAAGCGAAATCTCTCCGCTTCCAACCTCCGCTTGGTGGTGTCGATCGCCAAGAAATACCGCAACCGCGGGCTGTCGTTCCTCGATCTCATCCAGGAAGGCAACACCGGCCTGATGCGTGCCGTCGACAAATACGAATACCGGCGCGGATTCAAGTTTTCGACCTACGCAACCTGGTGGATTCGCCAGGCGATCACCCGGGCTATTGCCGATCAGGCACGCACGATCCGCATCCCGGTCCACATGATCGACGTGCTGTCGAAATTGCGGACAACTGCCAAGAAACTGCTGCACGAACTCGGCCGGGAACCGACGGTTGAGGAACTTTCGCAGACCTCCGGCATCGCCATCGAGGAGGCCCGCCGCGTGCTCGACATGGGCCGGCAGCCGATGAGCCTGGACCGTCCTGTGGGGGAGAGCGAGGATGCGAGCTTTAGCGAATTCGTTGAGGATGTCGGCTCCGAAACGCCGACGCAGTCGGCGACCCATGGCCTGCTCAAGGACCGGATCGACTCGCTCCTCAAGACCCTCACCTACCGCGAGCGGGAGATCATCCGGCTGAGGTATGGCCTCACCGATGGCTACACCTACACGCTTGAGGAGGTGGGGCGCATTTTTCGCGTGACGCGCGAGCGGGTCAGGCAGATCGAGGCCAAGGCTGTGAAGAAACTGCAGCACCCGGTGCGGTCGAAGCAGCTGGAGAGCTTCCTCGGTGGCGTGCCGGGCTAGGTTTTCCTGAAAAATGTCGGCACCGATCCTCGGGTGGTGACGCACAACTGTTCACGCGGGCCGGCTGCCTAAGAGGCTGCCGGCCCGCTCTTTTTCCCCGGCCACTGCGTGCCGCGGTCGGCCGCGTGAAAAAAAGCCAACCGATCTGGTAAGCTTTAATTCCGGGGTTATCGCACACTGCGCCCGTCTTCCATTGCACGTCTTCCATTGCACCTAGAAGAGCCGTCCATGGCCATTGCCGTCACTGCCGAAACGCTCGGAACCCTCCACCGCATGCACCGGCAACTCGAAGATCTGCGCGAGCAACTCGCCAAGGGTCCCCGTCTGATTGCCGTTCGCAGCAAGCAGCTGGAGTCTGCCGAGGCCCGCCATCTCGCCATACAGGACGAGGCCAAGAAGGCGAAGCTGACCGTCGACGCCAAGCAGTTGCAGTTGCGGACTGCCGAGGCAAAGCTGAAAGACCTCGACAGCAAGCGCAATTCGTGCAAAACCAATCGTGAATACCAACTGCTGGATGGCCAGATCGCCGCCGACACAATGGCCATGAAGGTGCTGGAGGACGAGATCCTCGAGGCACTTGAGCGGGTCGACACGATCAAGCAGTCGCTGCCGCCGCTCGACGGCGAGATCGCCGCGCTGAAACAGCAGTTGCAGCAGACCAAGCAGCAGGTTGGGGCGGAGTCTGCCGCCCTTGAGACTGAGGTGCTGCGGGTGGGAAAAAATCTGGAGCAGGCCGAACAGGAAATTCCTGATGAATCCCGCGAAGGCTACCGGCGGATCACCAAATCAAAGGGAGCGGATGCCATGGCCGCTCTCGATGGGCACAGTTGCGGCGGGTGCTGCCAGCAGGTCACCGACAATATGGTTGCCGAACTGACCATGGGGCTTGTGATGCCGTGCCGGAGTTGCGGCCGTCTGCTCTACTTAGCGAGATAGGTTCCTGCTGCTGGCAGCTTGGCTCCTCGGAGCCTGCTTTCCCCGTTTCTTTTCTCTGCCCCTTCGTTTCTTTTCCGGGAGATTCGCCGTGTCCGACCGCATTCCGATGACCCGCAACGGTTACGACAAACTCAAGTCAGAGGTCGACCAACTCGATCTGGTGGAGATGCCGCGGCTGACGCAGCGGGTGGCCGCCGCCCGCAGCGAGGGAGATCTCAGCGAAAACGCCGAATACCATGGAGCCCGGGAGAGCCAGGGATTGCTGCAGGCCAAGATCAATCTGCTCCGCGACAAACTCGCCCGCGCGGTGATCGTGGAGCGTGCCAAGGAGGCCACCGACGAGGTGGTGTTTGGGGCCACGGTTGTGGTGCGCGATCTTAAATTCGGCGACAACGAGGTGTTTGTCCTCGTGGGGGCTGGCGAAGAGGATTACGACGCCGGGAAGATTAATGTCGCCAGTCCGCTGGCTCAAGGGTTGCTCGGGCGGAAGGTGGGGGAAAAGGTGGCGATCGAGGTCCCCGCCGGCACGATGAAATTCGAGATTCTGGAAGTCAAGTTCGAAGACACCTGAACTGCCCGCCCTTGTTGAAGCTTGAGGGAGTTCCGCCATGACGACAGACGTGCCGATCCGGGGACGCCGTCGTTGGGCCTTTTTCCTCCGCGCTGGTCGTCTTGGCTCCATTCTGGCGATGCTCGGACTGGGGCTGGCTTTTGCTCCAGTCGAAGCCGCGCAGCTCGGTCGCTTTCGGGCCGGTGCTGCGGCAGTCGACATCACGCCGCAGAACGCACCCCCGAATCCTCCCTCAAGCATCCTTGGCGGGTTTCTCGAAAGTCGGACCGACCGCGTGCACGACCCGCTGCTGGTGCGGGCGATCGTCCTCGACGATGGCGGTGGTGAAGGCCGCGCGGCGGTCCGGATCGCGCTGGTTGTTGTCGATTCCTGCATGATGCCGCAGCAACTGCTCGATGAGGCCAAAACGCAGGCCGCCGCCCGCTGCGGCATCCCGACCGAGCGGATGATGGTTTCGGCGACCCACACCCATTCCGCCCCCGCGGCGATGGGCGGCCTCGGCACCAACATCGACGCCCCCTATGCGGCTCGGCTTCCAGGCTTGATCGCCGCAGCAATTCTTGCGGCCAGTGAGCGGTTGGAGCCTGCCCAGATCGGCTGGGGCAGCTACGACGATTGGCATCACACGCACAACCGGCGCTGGGTGCGGCGGCCCGATACACGCGGCGCCGATCCATTCGGAAACCCCACGGTGCTGGCCAACATGCACCCCGGCCACCTCTCCAAGGACGTGATCGGCCCTTCCGGGCCGACTGATCCACAGCTTTCGGTGCTCTCGATCCGCACCGCGCAGGGCAAGCCGCTGGCGCTGTTTGCCAACTATTCGCAGCATTATTTCGGCGCGCCGGCGGTTTCCTCCGATTATTTCGGCCTCTTCTGCCAGTTCGTCGCCTCGGCGCTCGGCGAATCGGGCGATGGCAACGGACCGTTCGTCTGTGCCTTGTCGCAGGGTACCAGCGGCGATTTGATGTGGATGGACTACGGCGCCGAAGGGCGGTCTCCGCCGATCCACGAATATGCCGCCGCCGTCGCCCGCAATACCGTGAAGACACTCGAGAAGATGGTCTACCGCGATGACATTTCCCTGGCGATGGTGGAAAAGGTGCTGCCGCTGGCCTACAGGGTGCCCGATGACGCGAGACTCGCTTGGGCCCGTCCCATCGCCGCCGGAATCAGCGACGATCTTCCCAAAAACATCCCCGAAGTGTACGCCCGCGAGGCGCTGATCCTCCACGAGCGCCAGCGCACCACGCTCAAGCTGCAGGCGATCCGCATCGGTGATGTCACGATTGCCACGCTCCCCAACGAGGTCTACGCCCTCACGGGGCTCAAATTGCGCAACCGTTCCCCCGCTGCGATTCACTTCAATGTGGAACTGGCCAACGGAGCGGAGGGCTACATTCCGCCGCCGGAGCAGCATTTTCTGGGCGGCTACACCACCTGGCCGGCCCGCACCGCCGGCCTGGAGGTCGATGCGGAGCCAAAGATTGTCGCCGCTCTCGCGGCCGGACTGGAAGAGGTGACCGGCCAACCGCAGCGTCCCCAGGTTGACATTCATGGCCCCGCCGCCGAAGCGGTTCTGGAGCTTGAGCCGGTCGGCTTCTGGCGGCTCAACGATGACGATGGGACGACGGCCCGCAACTCTGTGCCGGAGAGCCTCCCGGCCCGACTTGCGCCCGGCTTTGCCTGGTATCTGCCTGGCGTTGGGGCGGGCAGCGGCGTGGGCGCGGGGGAGGCGCTGGTCTCCTCTTCTTTCTCAGACTCGGGATCGCCGCAGATCAATCGGGCCGTGCACCTGGCTGGTGGCAGGGTCGATCTGCCGGGAGAGGCCCCCGCCGGCGATGCCACGCTGGTGGCCTGGATCTGGCTGGGTGAGCCGAGCGGCGCCAGCGACCGCGAGGGCACGATCTGTGCCGGCCTCTCCGCAGAGCCGCTTCGCGCCCGGCAGGACGCACAGCACGCACTCGAACTTGTGCTTGGTGACCGCACGACCAACATCCACCTGCGTGCCGACGACTGGCATCAGGTGGCCCTGGTGCGCCGGGGGGACGCAGTGGAGGTGCATGCCGATGGCAGTGTCAAACCCGTGCTGGCTGGCCGGGCCGCGAACGACACGACACCCCTTCTGCTCGGCGATAGCCTCCAGGGAAAGCTTGATGAAGTGGCCCTCTTCGATCGGGCGCTCTCTGCCGGTGAGATCGAGAGGCTCTGGCAGGCCTCTGGGATCGGTGAACAGCGCGCTGCTCAGGTGGCGGCACGGGCGCGTGACGAAGCGGAGAGGAGCCGGCTGGCAAATCCGCCCCCATTTCCCACCGACTACTCGACCAGAATAGCGGCCCTCCATCCGCTGACAGTCGTACCGCTTGCCGAAAAACCAGAGGGCCTCGCCGCGCAGGGAAATATCCGGTTCGATCCTCAGGCATTTGCCACGTTCCACGGCGGCAGGCTCGCCGGCCGAACCGACGCTCTTGATGACCAGTGGAGCGTTGCCTTCTGGTTTCGCAGCGATATCCCCATTACTTCCCGTCTTGTTACGGCCTATCTCTTCTCGCGCGGGCCGAGCGGCGCGGCGCAGGCAGCGGGCGACCACCTCGGCATCGGCGGCACGGCCGACCCGGGAATTCCGGGGCGACTGATCCTGTTTAACGGCAACGAGCGAAACGACCTCCTGATCGGGAAGACGGTGCTGCCGGCGCGGACCTGGAATCATGTCGTGCTGGCACGCCATGGCAGACGGGCCACGGTGTGGCTCAACGGCGTGTCCGAACCGGAGATCGACGGTGAGATCGGCCCGACGGCGACCGACGCCCGGGAGTTTTTCCTCGGCAGCCGCAACGACAATTTCGCGCCGCTTGAGGGTCACATGGCGCAGGTCGCAATCTTTGATCGGGCGGTGAACCCAGCCGACGCGGCGGCACTCTTTGCTGCTTCAGGACAGGAGCCGGGGCAATCGCGGGCCGCGCCGCCGCCGCCACCAGCGGCCCCCGTTGCGCCCCGAGATCCGGAGGCCACCCGCACGGGCATCCATGTGCCCCCCGGATTCCGGGTGGAACTGGTGGCGGCCGAGCCCGATGTGCTCGATCCGGTGGCGTTTGACTGGGATGCCCAGGGCCGGCTGTGGGTTGTCGAGATGGCCGATTATCCCAGTGGGATGGATGGCCAAGGGGAACCGGGTGGCCGCGTCCGCGTGCTGGAGGACCAGGATCGCGACGGCAGGTATGAAACGAGCCGGCTGTTCGCCGCTGGGCTGTCATTTCCCAACGGCATCCTCTGTTGGCGCGACGGCGTGATCGTCACCGCCGCTCCCCAGATTCTGCTGCTCCGCGACACTGATGGCGACGGATCTTGCGACTCCGAGGAGGTGCTCATCGCTGGCTTCATGGAGGGAAACCAGCAGCTCCGCGTCAACGGCCTGCGCTGGGGACTCGATAACTCCGTGTGGTGTGCCAGCGGCGGCCATCATCCCGGCCATGGGCCGCAGACGGTGATCACCTCAGCTCGCAATGGGAAGCCATACGCCATCGGCAGCCATGACTTCCGCTTCAACCCCGATACCGGCGAGGTCTGGATCGAAACGGGCCCGTCGCAGTTTGGCCGCAACCGCGATCCCTTCGGCCACTGGTTTGGCACGCAAAACGCCAATCCGCTCTGGCACTGGGTGATTCCTGAGGGGGCCACGCCCCGCAATCCCTTCGTTCCTGCCGGCAGCGTGATCCGTCATGTGGTTGGGCCCGACAGCCCAGTCGTCCACCCCGCCAGCCCTCCGGAAAAACGATTCCACAGCTTTCAGCAGCAGGGGCGGTTCACGTCCGCCTGCGGGAGCACGCTCGACAGCGAAACCGTTTTGTTTCCGCTCCCTTCTGCCGGCGCACGTGCCCCGCTGCACGCCTTTACCTGCGAGCCGTTCCATAATCTCGTGCAGCACAATCTGCTCGCCGACGAGGGGGCGAGCTTTACCGCCAGCCGCCCCGCCGGAGAAGGAGAATTCGACTTCTTCGCCAGCGACGATTCCTGGTGCCGCCCGGTGATGACACGCATCGGACCGGATGGCAACCTCTGGATTGCCGACATGTACCGGGCCATGATCGAGCACCCCGATTGGCTGCCACCCGAGGGGCAAGCCGAGCTCCTGCCGCAATACCGGCTCGGGGACGACAAAGGGCGGATCTGGCGGGTGGTGCGCGATGGGGCGCCGCCGCGCTGCTTTCCCGCCGCCGTCACCAGCGCGAATTCCCCGGAGACAATCGTCTCTCTCCTCGACTCCCCCAATGCCTGGCAGCGAGATCTGGCGCAGCGACTGCTCGTCCAACAACTCGATTCGCAGGCCCGACAGAGGGCCGTGGGGCCCCTTGAGCAACTCGCCATGGGCAATCCGCGGGCCGAGACGAGGGTGCAGGCCCTTTGGACGCTCGCTGGGCTGAAGGCCCTCGACACCCACGTTCTCATCGCAGCGATAGGCGATAGGCATTCAGGCGTCCGCGAAAATGCGCTGCGGATCGCCACAGAAAGCCAGTCGGCCGCCGTCGTGGAACAGGCACTCTCTCTCGCCGCTGATCCCGACGCCAAGGTCTGCCTGCAACTGGCGCTGGCTTGCGGCGACTGGAAGACGCCAGATGCAGGGACGGCGCTGGTGGAGATCGCCCGAAAGTTCTGTGCCGATCCGTTTCTCCGCACGGCGGTGATGAGTTCGGCCCTGCCCCATGCTGACGCCTTCGCGGCCGGTATCGCCTCCTCCGCGCCCGACGTCGTGGCAGTGTTTCGTGAACCGCTCCTGCGACAGTCGTTGGCCCGCGGCGATCAAGGCACACTCGCGATTCTGCTGGCCGGAGCGCTGCGGGGAGGACCGGCCGCGCTCGATTCATTTCTGGCCGACATGCAGCGACTCGGAGCCGATCCCTGGGACCTCGCCGCGGCCGCAGAGAGCGGCCCGACAGCCACCGACAGCGGCCGGCTGGCACTCCAGTCTGCAGTGGCCGATCTCGACCGGGAACTGGCCAGGTGCCTCGCTCTCGCCTCTGATCGGGCCGCTCCCGGCGACGAGCGGCTGGCTGCAGCGATCCTTCTGGCGAGAGCCGCGCCTGCCCGCGAGCGGGCTGCTGATCTGCTGGCCGAGTGGCTGGTACCGCAGGTCGATCCCGAGACCCAGTCGCAAGTCGTCGATGTGCTGGCCCGTTCGGGAGCAGACGGGGTGCCGCCGGTGTTGGCCGCGGCCTGGCCGGGCCTCGGGCCCGGCGTACGAAATCGGGTGGTGGACGCCTGGCTGTCGCGGACGGGCTGGGCGGACGATCTCGTCGGTCGCCTCGAAGCGGGGCTGATTCGGTCTGGAGATATTTCCCTCCAGCAGCGTGACAGGCTCCTGCGCCATGCAGATGCCGATCTCGCCGCGCGGGCCGGCAAGGTGCTCACCGGCAGTGCTTCCCCGGCACGGCAGGAGGTGGTGACACGCTACAAGGGCTCTCTCGAGGGCGTTGGCAACCCGTCAGCGGGCCGGGAGGTCTACACGCGAGTCTGTGCCAACTGCCACCGCCGCGGCGATCTCGGCAGGGAGTTGGGGCCCAATCTGGCGACCGTGCAGGAGCATGCCCCGGCCCGGCTCCTCGCTAACATCCTCGACCCCAGCGCCGACATCCAACCTGGCTATAGCGGCTACACCTGCGTGCTGGGCACCGGCGAGGTGGTGAGCGGCCTGCTGGCCACGGAGACCGGTGGTGCCGTAACGCTCAAACTCGCCGATGGTTCCCTGCGCAGCATCGCCCGCAGCGAGATCGAAGAGTTTTCCACAACGGGCCGGTCGTTCATGCCGGAGGGGGTGGAGGAATCGGTGACGGTCGATCAGATGCGCGATCTCCTCGCCTTCCTCCGCGGCGGGCTGTAGCAAAACCAGTTCGCTCCATGGCAGATGCCTGCGGGTCACCCGGCCGCGCATCGGTCTTCATTCACCGAGCCGGGGAATCCCCTCCCACAAGCTCGAGCCGATCCGCACCAGCGTCGCTCCCTCCAGAATCGCCTCGGTAAAATCGCCGCTCATTCCCATCGAGAGTTCCGGGAGCTCATTGGCTCCCCCCAGAGCTGCCGCGGTCTGATCGCGCAGCTCGCGGAGCGACGCAAACTGCCTCCGGGCTGTTGCCGCCGGATCGGGCCCCTCCGGCTCGGCAGCCATTCCCATCAGACCCCGCACCCGCACCTGCGGCAATTGCAGCGCCTGCTCCACAAGGAAAGCAACATCCGCCGCCGCCACGCCGCTGCGCGCCGGGTCGCCGGTCAGATTGACCTCCACCAAAACGTCGCTCACGCAGCCGATCCGCTGCCCCTCAGCCGCGATCGCCTCCAGCAGCCGCAGACTGTCAACGGAGTGAATCAGGCCCACCAATCCCACGGTGTGGCGCACCTTGTTGCGTTGCAGGTGGCCCACCAGATGCCAGCGGGGGGGCGGATCGCCTGCCAGAGCTTCCGCCTTCTCCCAGAGCAGTTGCGGCCGGCTCTCTGCCAGATCGCGGCAGCCGGCTCGAAGCAATTCCGCCGCCCACTCAGCCGCCACATACTTGGTCACGCCAACGATCCGCACGTCGGTGACCTCGCGGCCAGCCTTGCGGCAGGCCTCTGCCACGCTCTCCTGCACGGCCGCATAGTTGGCCCGGCACCGCTGGCGGAGATCTTCTGGGAGCGACATCGGCATGATCGGTTTCAACCGATTTCCATCAGCCGCGAAACCTGACCCTGCCGGCCGATGCGGCCGATGAGGAAATGGCAGGCGAGATTGCAGCCAAGCACAGTGCGGTTGCGCACCGTGTCGAGGGCCCGATAGAGCAGCCACTGCTCAAGCCCCACCTGCACGCGAAATCCCACCGCCTCATGCCGGGCCAGATTGAGCCGCGAGTCGGCAACGCTGAGCTGCCGCCAGGTGAGCTGACTGCCCATCCGGCAGGAATCGAGATCGAGCCAGACTGGCGCGAAGATGCGCCCTCCCTGCCCCTGCTGCCGCAGCCTTAAGCCCTCGGCAGCAACGGAGAGCTCCCCTGCCCCCCGGCTGCTGCACCACTCCGGCAGGGCCAGCGGCAGAGCGGTCAGCCGCGGAGTGGTGTCATGGGCGAGGATCTCGCGCGATTCATCCGCCCGGTCCATCTGGAGATCGACCAGCGGCACAGTCGCCTCATAGACAATCTCCTGCGGCCGCCGCGGTTCCACTGCCCCTTCCGATACGGTGATGGAATCGGCGAGCAGCACGATCCGGTCGCGGGGCAAAACGACTACCTGCCGTTCCAACTGCATGCCGCCCGGAAGCGGTGCGCTGATCTCGAGGTAGGTCGCCTTGGAGTCAGACTCGAAACAGGCGACTTTCCACGGGCCTTCCACTTCAACTCGGTGGCCATCCATCTCGATGCCAAAGGTCCAGTCCCCCAGGGCAAGCAGCCGATCCCCCGCGGCAATCTCCAGCCGCGGTACAGCCGTCCTGTATTCCAGAAGCACCCTGAGCGAACCGCTGCCCCAGCCGGTCCGGATGATCGCAGCATGGGCATCAGCGCAGTGGATCGCCCGCGGCAGCAGTTTCTTGACCGACTTGTTCTTGGTACTGGAGTCAGTGACCTGAAGATGCCTTTCAGCGGTGCGCCGCAGCAGTTTGCTGGTGGCTCCTTCAGCGGCAGCGAGCACGGCCGCTGTCGCCGTTGCCGGCAGCGGCCCGCAGCGGGTCAGCCCCCGGCCAGCGTCGCCAAGCAAACGCAGCGCCATGCCGCAGGCCCCCTCAAAGCGTTCCTCTGCAGCGGTCCCCCAAACTGGACCATTTCCTGTCGCCAGAGCAACTTCCCGCACGGCTGCCCACTCTGCCACCCGTTCCACCACCTCCTGCGATCCCGACAGCAAGACCATTCCCGCGGCAGTCACCAGCCGATTGATCTCGCTGTCGAGGGCGTGGGCAGCATCAGATTCCAGACTCCGGCAGGCCTCGAGATCGCAAAACAGCCGCGCTAGGGCGACGACAAACTGCGCCGAACTGCAATCTCGGGAGCGGAGAGCTTCCTGCGCACTCCGTGCCTCCCGCACCAGCCGCTCCAGGAGTCCGCCGGCTGCTACGCCCGCCCGCTTCGTGCGCGCCAGCCAGGACAGCGCCCAGGTAGCCCCCTCGCACACCAGCCAGCGTCCGCCGGCGGTGCCGGCCACCGCGGCCTCATCGAGGCACTCCCCCATCGTCGCCTCGATCGCGGCGATCCCCTTGATGCTCCGCGAACCCGCCGCCACCTGATCGGCCAGCCGGCGCAGAAGCCGACGCGGCTCGAGGGCCGCGGTCCGTTCGGCCAGTTCGCGGATCCGCCGCGCGGCGGCGCGGCTCTTCACCCGCACGGGACGCTTGTGTTCTGGCGCATCCTCTGGCCCATCCTGCTCCAAAAAACTCCCTCGCGCATCGGATGGGGGAGCGGCGGACGGTGCCTCGGTGCGGGCCGCTGCGCCCTCGAGGGGAAGCGTTTTGCGGCTCTCCTCCTGTGAGGAATGTTTCCGTCCATTCTTGGAATGTCTGCCCGTCGCCGTCATCGCAGATCCGTTCTACCGGGGGTGGGTTTTCTTCAGCCGCTCACCCCGCACAACGGAGTTTGGAGGTGATCGGGAGTGCGCGGTATCGTAGCTGAGGAACGATCCACCATCCACGGGCAGCCCCGATGACCAAGCTCCACCCCCCTTCCAGCCGCGCGCCGCACTGGCGGCTGGCCCTCCTGACCGGCGCTGTGGCGCTTGTCTGCTGGGGTGGCTGGGACCGTGGTTTCTGTGGGGCCGAGGAACAGGAGGCCCCCTCCCCCTCGGTCGATCGGCACCCCGAGCTCAAACGCCTCTCGCCCACCGCCGAAGTGTGGGTCGATCTGCGAGGAAAGCGGGCGGTGGTGGGGGGCGTGGTGGCCCTCGACCGGGGACCGATCGAATTTTTCGCCTGCCCGCAGAAAACCAAAGAGCATGAGTCTGTCATCGCAGTGCGATCGACCGCCCAACTCGTCCATACGTCTTTGTTGGCGATCGGCTTGGAACCTGGGAAACCGGTTTCCTTCGATCCCACCTACACTCAGGCCACCGGGGCGCAGGTGCGGGTGCTGCTCCGCTGGCAGGATAAGGCCGGTGCCTGGCAGGAGTCGGATGCCAGGGAATGGATTCGCGACACCCGCACCGGGAAAGCCCTCACCACCGATTGGGTATTTGCCGGAAGCTCCATCTGGAAAGATCCCCAAGACGGCCATGCCTATTATCAGGCCGATGGCGGCGACCTGATCTGCGTCTCCAACTTCCCCACCGCCACGCTCGATCTGCCGATCGAAAGTTCGCAGTCGAACGAGGCGCTGCTCTTCGAAGCTTTTGCGGGAAGAGTTCCCCCCCGGGGCACGCCGGTCGATCTCATTTTTTCGGCGGGGCCCTGATGCCAGGCACCTGCTTCCAGCCCCTGCGACTGTTCAAAGCGCCCAGCGGCCGGCTCTTCTGTGCCGCCCTGCTGGTGCTCACGGTGGGGGTGGGCCCCAGCGGTGCAGATGATCCGGCATCCAGCGCCACTGCCCCGGCGATCGATTTTGTGCGCGACATCAAGCCAATCTTCGTGCAGCATTGCTACGAGTGTCACGGCCCGGGGCAGGAACGGGGCGGCCTGTCACTTGCCGAACATGCCTCCGCCCTCTCCGGCGGCGACACCGGGGCGGCGCTGGTGCCTGGATCGGCCGACACGAGCCTGCTTTTCAAGCGTGTGACCGGCAGCCAGCCTCCGGCGATGCCGCTCGACGGAGATCCCCTCTCCCCCACCGAGATTGATCTGCTGAAGGCCTGGATCGACCAGGGGGCCCTCTGGCCGGAGAGCGCCGACGAGGCCGATCCACGCCGTCTCGCGGCGGCCGACCACTGGGCCTTTTTACCGCTGGTCAAGCCGGTGGTACCTGCGGCGGCCGCGGCGGATTCGAGTGGTGCTCCGGGAGAAATCTCGGCCAGCGAGGTGATCGACCGCTTTGTAGCGGCTGGCCTGAGTGCCAAAGGGCTACACCTGCAACCAGAGGCTGACCGCATCTCGCTCCTCCGCCGGGCCACGTTCGACCTCACCGGGCTCGCGCCGCCCCCTGAGTCGATTCTCCCCTTCGCAGCCGATACCCGTCCCGAGGCCTATCCGGAGCTGATCGAGCAATTGCTCGCCTCCCCTGCCTACGGAGAACGCTGGGCGCGGCACTGGCTCGATGTGGTGCGCTATTCCGATTCGGGCGGCTACGACACCGACATTTTTTACGAGCAGGCCTGGCGCTACCGCAATTACTGCATCCGCTCCTTCCAGGAGGACAAACCGTTCGATCGGTTTCTGGAGGAGCAGGTGGCCGGAGACGAACTCTGGCCCGAGCAGTCCGAGGCGATGGCCGATGCGGTCGCAGTGTGGACGCTCGGCCAGTGGCCCAATGCCTTCGATGCCTTTCCCGACAAGCTCGCCTATGTACGGCGCAACGATCAGGTCGTCACGCTCAGTGAAGCGATGCTGGGGCTCACCGTGGGCTGCGCCAACTGCCACCACCACAAATACGATCCTGTCAGCCAGCGCGACTATTTCGGTCTGGAGGCGGTCTTCGCCGGCTCCGAAACCTTCAACCGCACCACCGGCAACGTCGGCTGGGTCAACGGGGAGAAAGCGCACTTCCGGGGCCTGCGGCATGCTGCCGAGCCCACGCCGGTGCATCTGCTGCGGCGCGGCGAACTGAGCCAGCCGGCCGGGCAGGTGGCTCCCGCAACTCCGGCCTTCCTGCCCCATGGCGGACCGCTCTTTCCCACTGGGGCCGAAAATCTGACCCAGGCGCGGGCACGCTTGGCCAAGTGGATCACATCCCCCGACCAGCCGCTTACAGCCAAGGTGATTGCCAACCGAATCTGGCAGTGGCACTTCGGCCGTGGAATCGTCGCCACTCCCAATGATTTCGGCACTCAGGGCGCTGCCCCCTCCCATCGGGAACTGCTCGACTGGCTGGCGGCCGACCTGCGGGAGGATGGCTGGCGCCTGAAAAATCTGCACCGGGCGATCATGCTCAGCCGCACTTACCGGCAAAGCAGCCGGCGCGAACCTGCGGCGCTCGCGGCTGATCCGGAGAACATCCTGCTGGCCGGTTTTCCGCGCCGCCGGATGGAGGCCGAGGCAGTCTGGGACCGGCTTCTGGAGGCCTCCGGCCGGCTCGACCGGCGTCCGGTCGACGAACCGTTTGTGCCGCCGCTGACAGACGAGGAACTACAGGGGCTCTACGACATCAGCGGCAATCCCCGCGAGAATAAATGGAAGACCACCGAGGCGCAGCACCGGCGGGGCATCTACATGCTCAACCGCCGCTCCTTCAGAATGCCCCTGCTGGAAGCCTTCGATCAGCCGCCCAACAGCGTCAGCTGTCCGGTGCGGCAAGCGACGATTGTGCCGGGGCAGGCTTTGGCGCTGCTCAATGGCGATATTCCGCTCGAGCAGGCAACGGCGCTGCGGGAGCGTCTGTTTCGCGAGGAGCCCGCTTCGATCGAGAACCGTCTCAACCTGGCCTGGATGCTCGTCTTTGCCCGCCCCATTCAGGCGGCTGAGCTGGCAGCGGCCCGAGCGTTTCTGGGCCACCGCCCGGAAAAACCGCCGGCTGATGTCTGGATGGAATTCTGCCTGGCGCTCATCAATGCCAGCGAATTTGTCTATGTAGACTAAAATAC
>Ga0164295_10000189_pt1 | contig 52148 bp, 47 predicted proteins | sample GEODES006metaG_FD_111798 | JGI IMG/M metagenome (GOLD analysis project Ga0164295, IMG submission 111798) | Oligotrophic lake water microbial communities from Sparkling Lake, Wisconsin, USA - GEODES006 metaG | ecosystem: Environmental > Aquatic > Freshwater > Lake | place: USA: Sparkling Lake...
GTTTCAACTGCCGAAGCCATTTTGTTTGGGGAAAAGTTAGGGCTTGATCCCAAACAAGTGGTGGACGTGGTGGGCGGAGGCGCAGGCGGCTCGCGCATGTTTCAGGTCCGCGGGCCGATGATGGCCCAACGCAACTGGCATCAAGCCACTATGAAAAATGAGATTTGGCAAAAAGATATGACCATCATCCATAAAGCGCTGGTGGAGTTGTGTGTGCCCGCACCTTTGTTTTCAGCTTGCATGCCCATCTACCACGCGGCCATGGCTCAAGGGCACGCATTGGATGATACGGCCTCCGTTTATGCGGTTTTAGAGCGTTTTGCCGGGGGCTGCTGATTCAACAAGCTGGGGTAAACCTTTTGGCCTCCATGAAGAAACAAGTCAATGGCGTTACCCGTTCGTAGTTCAAATGCCGTTTGAGGTGTGGCATTGAAAATGGTTTTGCGCACCGCCCAATAGAACATGCTGCCGTGCAATGACCAAACCAACTCTAGCTCTCTTGAATTAATGGGCGGCAGTTTGGTGTCACCACCCACAAACTCATGACGAAATTCAGCGCACATCACACGCAAAATTTTCTTGCGCACCATTTCAAGGTATTCGCGGTTTAACCCCAAGTCTGCTAAACCTGCATACATATAGATGCGAATCCATTCAGGCCGGTATGTGGCTTCGGAGTACTGCATATAGAAGCGCATCAGCCTGTCGCGTAACGGCAGGCTTCGATCCTTCAAACCCTTGACCCATCCATCATTCCATTGGCTTAAGAACACCTCATCGAACACCGCAGCAATGAGATCTTGCTTGGATGGGAAATATCGGTAGAGCAAAGGCTGGGATACGCCAATACGTCTTGACAGCTCACGGGTTTGAACTCCAAAACCAGCTTCAGCGAAGTAGGCTACGGCAGCATCAAGGATCTGCCGGCGCCGGACTTCGGGGTTGAGACGGAGTCCGGTTTTTTGCTTGAGAGATTTATTGGTCAAAAGACTGATTTAAGTTTTTCTGCCTCATTCGCCTGCTCCTTATGCACCCAATCCAGGATTTCTTCATTGGGCTTATAGCCAGGCACCAGTTGCTGCATCATGAGCCTAATGACGCCCACGTCATTTACGTTAAGCGCCATCTCTAAACTCTTGAGCTTATCTTCCAGAACTGCCCAATGGATGAACTCTTCATGGGCTTTCATGATCTGAAAATGTGATGTTGGCTTGGGGTTGTCACCAATCAGCAGCTCTTCATAGAGCTTCTCACCTGGACGCAGGCCCGTAATCTCGATTTCAATATCACCATCAGGATTTTGCTCGTCCTTCACAATCAATCCTGATAGCTCAATCATCCGCCGAGCCAAATCCATAATTTTGATGGACTGACCCATGTCAAGAACAAATACATCACCTCCTTTGGCCATAGCTCCTGCCTGAATCACAAGTTGCGCAGCTTCTGGAATGGTCATGAAAAATCGGGTGACTTCTGGATGGGTCAACGTGATTGGCCCTCCATCACGGATCTGTTGCCTGAATTTGGGCACCACCGAACCGGACGAACCCAACACGTTGCCGAATCGCACCATACTGAGTTTAGTACCGGAAGTGTTTGCAGCTAAAGCCTGCAGAGCCATTTCTGCAAGACGCTTGCTTGCCCCCATGATATTTGTAGGACGTACGGCCTTGTCGGTACTGATTAAAACGAAATCAGACACACCGTTCTCAACAGCAGCTTTTGCGGCACAAAGTGTCCCGAGTACATTGTTTTTGATACCTTCGGCAGGGTTGTGCTCAACCAGCGGCACATGCTTGTAAGCAGCGGCGTGGTAAACCGTGTCTGGATGCCAAGTAGCCATGATTTCGCGCATACGCTCGTTGTCCTGAACCGAGGCCAACAAGGGCACGAGCTCTGTTTCACGGTCGGAAAGCTTTTGCTCTAATTCTTGATGAATGGCGTAAAGAGCAAATTCGCTTTGTTCGATCAACAGCAGTTTGCAAGGGACAAGCGCAAGAATCTGTCGACACAGTTCGCTACCGATGGAGCCACCAGAGCCCGTCACCATTACAACCTTACTGCGCACATTCATGGCCAAGAGGATGTGGTTGGGCATGACGGGCTCGCGACCAAGTAGGTCGTCAATATCCAGTTCACGCAGATCAGAAATGCTAACTTTGCCTTGAGCCAAATCATTCACGCTGGGTAACGTGCGCACCGCTACACGCGTAAATCTCATCTGATCTAGTATTTCATTGCGGCGCTTGCGGTTCAGGTTTGGAATGGCAAGCAATACAACGCTGATATTTAATGTGATTGCAAGATTGGCCAAATCCGCTGGGTTGTAGATAGGCTGCCCATTTAATACATGGCCATGCAGTCGATCGTCGTCGTCGAGAAAGCCGACGACCTTCAGCTCATGGTTATTGGCCATGGCGGCGACCAGCTGGCGGCCGGTACGTCCTGCTCCGTAGATGAGTACCTTGGGGCGCGATGCGTGCTTCAGAATGTTCTGGTACTGATCTCCGAGCCAAATGTGTGCCAAGGCCCGAGATGCACCGACAAAAAGCAAAAGAAGTATTGGCTGGATGATGCCAACGGTACGAGGAACATCTTGAATTCCAATCGCCGTAAATATGGATGCGTAAAGCAACCCATATATAGTGATTGCTCTGGCAACCACCAACAAAGTGGGCCAACCACTGTAACGAAAGATTGCTCGATACAGCCCTGACATGATAAAGATTGGCAAAGCAACACCAATGGAAGCCACAACCGCCCCAAAGGCATTCCCTGATAAAGTGACAAATTCGCCGAGCCGAAGATAGTAGGCCAGCCAGACGGTCAATACGCAAAGGGAGGTATCAAGGGCCAAAACGACAAAGCGTTTGGTCCATCGTGGCAAAGCCAATATTGGCATACTAAAATTGCTAAGTAACACTTTTACTCCCGTAGGCTATGTCGATTCAGCTGCTTAGTGTGAAACTGCGTCTCGACACAGGACCTTTAATAGCGTCAGCCAGAGAATCCTGAGATCAAAAGCGGTTGATCGACTTTGAAGGTATTCAGCGTCCAATTTGACCTTTTCGGGAATAGACAATTCGTCCCTGCCGTTCACCTGTGCCCAGCCCGTAAGGCCTGGTATTAGTTCGTGAACTCCAACTTCGGTACGCAAAGAAATCAGATCATATTGGTTGAAGAGCGCAGGACGAGGTCCGATAAAAAGCATGTCGCCCCTGAGAATACTCAGAAGCTGGGGAAGCTCATCGAGACTGGACTTGCGCAGGAAAGAACCGATGGGTGTCAGCCAATCGTTAGGATTAGAGATCAAGTGGGTAGCCATAACAGGAGCATCTACCCGCATGGTCCGAAACTTTGGCATCATGAAGAGCTTGTTGTGTCGCCCAACTCTAGATGACCAGTAAAACGCGGGCCCTCTTGATGTGATGCGTACGATTAGGGCAACCACCAAGATGAGCGGCAGAGACACCACCAATGCACATAGAGCGCAAGTCTTGTTAAGAACAATTTTGTTAAACATTAAATACCTAATGGCACCATGCCCGTTCTGACGGCAGCAGTTTTTCATAGAGATTCAAGGTCTCCGCAATTACCATATCCGAACTGAACAACTCAGCAGCTATTGCTACACCACGGCTACCCATGCGGTCACGCAATTCGGCATCCTGGATAAGTTGCTTCAACGCTTTAGCGAGTTTCAGAGCGTCGCCGACAGGAACCAGAAAGCCGTTATCTCCATGTCGGACAACTTCTCGGCAACCAGGCGTATCAGTAGTTACGATAGGCAATCCACTCGCAGCAGCTTCAATGAGCGATTTCGGAAGGCCTTCCCTGTAGGAGGGCAGGCACATGACATCTATCTTTTCCAGTAAACTGGGAATATCATCACACCAACCCAGCCACTCCAAACCCTTAATGCCATGCCAATCTCTAAGCGACTTTAAGGTAATCGAGGTAGGGTTCATCGAGTCTGGGTCTCCGACCAAAAGGAAACGCGCCTGGACTCCCTCATCGTGAAGTAGGTGTGCGGCAGCAACAAACTCATTGATACCCTTATCACGAAGCATGCGCGCAACAAGAGCCACATTCGGGTGAGGGTTATTTTTAACTGCCGGCCGGAATAGATTAATGTCTACACCTGCACCTCTTATCAGTACCGCATCGCAAGCGCGGACGGCCCTCCAATTCAAAAAAGTCCTCAAATCGTCACCGTTCTCGAAGACGACTCGGCTGTTGGGCGGGTTAATTAATAACTTATAGGCAAACTTCACTAAAGGTCGCAGAAGTCGGGCGCGAAGATCTTCCGATGAAAAGATGTAACCCATTCCTATCGGAGCGTTAACAATCGCAGGTATTTTGTTGAGAAATGCTGCAACGGTCCCGTATAGGATAGGTTTGACTCCTACCTGATGAACAATATCCGGTCGCTCACGGCGATACAACACTAGAATCCGCAATAGCTGACTCAATTCGACAAGTGGGCCCATGCTCCCTCTCAAGATCTCTAGGCCAACGAAACGGAGACCTGCGTTGCGTATGCGTTGGCCATGCATTCTTTCTCGGGCCACAACAACGACCTCGAACCCTAAGGCTTGGGCAGCAATGGCCCGATCGATGAAATGCGAGCAGAAAAACCAGTCTTCCGTCAGCAGGTAAAGTATTTTTCTTTTTGCCATAAATTTTTCGAACTTACAACTAACCGGTAACCCGACGCTTCGCCGAATAATGGCGTTGAACCTTGAATAGCCATAAAAAGGCTGGCTTCGGCAACAGCCGATGCAACACCATCCACACAAGATGCAGCGACAACGGATATCGTGACGGCCTGCCTGACCATTCGCGCCAAAGGCGGATCAGGTTCGGCAAGCGGTAGGTGGATTTATGGCGAGCTTGGATTTTCGACCACAACTGCCCGTGCAGCCGGTTCGATTTCGAGATGAGCATGCCGCTGCTGCTGACGCGGTAGTGGAGCAGCGGTTGCGCCGCTCGCTGGCCATAGTAGCCGAGTATCCCCAAACGAATGTTGAACTCCCAATCCTCGTATCCCTGGCACATACTTTCGTCGTAGCCGCCAGCCTCGGTCCAAAGTCGCTTAGGCATGAGCAGGCAGTAAGGCAGCTGATTCACAGACAACTGTTCGAAAAAATTGTAATGCCTCTGGAGCACCCCCGACGCCTCGCCTTCAAGCTGGAGGTCGCAAAAAACAAAGCTCGCATAGACCGATGACTTGAGCACCTGCAGCATCACCTCCAGCGCCGTCGGCTCCAGCCAGTCGTCGGCATCCAGCGGCAACACATACTCGCCGCGAGCTGCACGGAAACCGGCATTGCGTGCGGCCGGCAGGCCGGAATTAGGCTGACTCACGACGGTAACGCCTTCCAGCGCAGCCAGTACCGCGCAGGTATTCGGCTCGGTGGAACCATCATCGATGACAATGATTTCCAGATTGGTCCAAGTTTGAGTCTTGACCGAGGCAAGCGACTGCGCAAGAGTTGCCCCGCTGTTGAAGCACGGAATAACTACACTTATTAGTTCCACATCATTCTTCATCGCCGACGACAGTCCGCCCATATTTCACCCCAGAGGGTTAGGGTTTCAACTGCCTTAAGGTCGGCAGCAGCGAGTTCCACATGGAACTCTTCCAGTCGATGCTCAATCTTGTGATCGTCATCGGAAAAGTAGTTGAGCCCGAGCTCTCGCCGCAGTGGCATCTGCCATTCGCGTTCGAACAATGGAACGCGAACTAGGAACCGCAGAGCCTGGCTGGCACTTTTCAGATCCTGCAGAAAACTGACCCGGTCTGCCACATGCTCGAGCACGTTCGACAACACGATGACGTCCCAACCGCCGGCGGGTACATCACTCGTCGCATCACCCACGACAAAGCTCAGATTCGGCGGGTTCTCCGTTGCACGTGCTTGGGCAAGTCGCGGTTCATTCATGTCCATGCCTGTCACCACGCAACGAGGACGCTCACGAGCAATGCTGCGAGCTACAGCTCCATAGCCGCAGCCCACATCGAGAACCCGCTCGCCATCAGCGATCCGGTCTACGAAGAACTGGTGGTAGCGCATCAGGCGATGCTTGGGGTGCTCGTTGCCTCCGTAGGTCATTGCACGCTCATTGATCACCCATTCCAGCTTGTCCTTTATGATCAGTAACCGGCGCAAGCCATCCGCTGGGGAAGGAGAACGCGAATCCAGCACGAACAGCCCGGTCAGTAAGCCGGTGCGCAGTCGCCCGGGAATCAGGCGCCAGATCCAGCCGACCGCATTCGCAAATGTCAGCAACACAAATTTCAATTGTAAGACTCCAGCAAACGTTGAAATATTTGGCGATGCCGTTCGATCCAATGAACGATCTCGAATTTGGACTCGGCGCGACGCCTCGCAGTGAGACCCATCGATAAAGCATTCCTAGCAATCTCCACCATCCCGGCACCGATCACCTCAGGACTTGGCGTATGCATGACGTCGTCCCAGCTCTCAGGCACCGGCATTCCCACCCCGGCATCGGGTCCCACCTGCTCGGGAACACCGCCGCTGGCAGAGTAGAGAATCGGGAGGCCGCAAGCCATCGCTTCGATCACCGTGTTTGGGCACGGGTCAAGGTACTTGGTCATGATGTAGGCGTCGGCGCGTTGATAGATGGTCGCCGCCTCATCCTGTGTATATGCACCAAGGAAATTCACCTGCTCGATAACGCCCAGACCCTGTGCTAGCCGCCGACTCGCTGCCAAAGCTGAATCCTCGACCCGCCCCGCAACCAGCAAACGACAGTCCAAGCCGGCATTGCGGGCAGCTTGCAACCCCGCAATCGAACTCTCCAGACGATAGGCCAGATGGGCGTCTATCTTGCCGGTCAAGAGAAACGTGAACGGACGGTCCACGCGTACCTCGGCCGGGCGGAACCGGTGCTGCGTGTCGATTGCATTGAACAGCACCTCGCCCGCACCTTCGCGTTTGCCAAGGAAATGGTCGGCAACACGCCTGCAGAACTCGCTTTGCCAGAACACATGGTCCGCGCGATGATAGGCATCCGCCATGATGTCGTTCATTTTTTTCCAGTCACCGCAATACCAGCCGGGATAGAAAACCCCATTCTGATTGAGAACGATCGGGATTTTTTGCCTCTTCAACCAGCCGAGCGCTCGAGAAGAAAGATAAGGCGCGTTAGACAGGAGGTATACGAGGTTGTAATTCCATCGACTCTCTGGAAAATACTCCATCAGTCGCTTTACCTTGACCAGTGGGCCCCCTATGTGCCCTGCTCTCGCGCCCCCAAAGAATACGCGCGCTTGAGTTCCGCCCCCGCCCGCAAACGGAGTTGATGCCAAGGTCTTGAGCAGCATGGCAGATCGCCAACCAGTGCGCAGGATAGATTTAGAGATTGGATCGCGGTGGGTTGGGCTGCTCATGGCGTCAACAATGGCTGGTAGACTTTTTGCCAGTGATCCCGACCCACCACCGACCAATCGGCCGACATAACTTCGTGACGTGCTGCCTCTCGCAGCCTATGAGCGCCATCAGGCTTCGCCAGCAAATCCAATGCCTTTGATGCAATTTCAGCACCGTTGTCTGTATTGACAAGCCCGCCAGTCACACCATCGGTAATCAAGTCAGGCGCCATCCCAACAAAGGTCGAAATGACCGGAACGCCGCTTGCCATGCCCTCCATCAGTCCCATCGGGCCGCCTTCTTCTCTGGAAGTCACAAAATATAGGTCAAGCGCATGGTAGCAAGCAGCGAGTTCCTTGTGATTTTCCACATAGGTATGCACAAATGGAATATTGAGTCGCGTGAGCTCCTGTTTAACGTACCCTCGCGCTGGGCCCGTTAGAAACGCAGTGACAGGTACACCTTGAGCCTTGAGCTCAGCCAGGGCTGCTACGTAAATGTCTGGGCCTTTGATTCTTTTGGGCTCTAATCCATCGCCCCAACCCATTCCGTCTTTTTGAAACGACCCCACCACCACACGATCGGCAGACAGATTAAAGCGTGACCTTACAGCTTCACGTTGTTCAGTTGAAGGGAAATTGAATGTTCTGGTATCCACTCCAATGGAAATACGTATCAGCTTCTCGCGCGGAACACCCCAGGATAGCAATCGGCGCTCAATCAATCCGGCTCCGGTCACAATCGTTGAGAGCCTTGGAACACTGTCAAGGAAACGATCAATATGCTCAGCTGTATCGGGACCGTCTTCCCTCTTGCCATGGAAAAATGAAGTGACGTATCGGTTGCCCTGGGGCATGTGGGAGCCCCAGGCGAGCCACATATACTGCGAGCCGAAATGCACGATACGGTTTGCGATGCGTTTCGGAGAAACGGTTACGTCGACTCTCCCAGGCGCCAAGATATTGATTTCATCGCGTATGTGTTCGCCCACCCAGCGTATCGCCCAATCGGCGTTCTCAATTACAAATTGAACTGGCGCACCTTCTCCTTTCCATAGCCCATAGGTTGAGGCGATACGCCATGGCAAACACGCTCCAATCAGGCGCAGCTTTCGCAACAGTTCTTTACTCATCAAGCCAATGAATCGCCCAGGGGACGCCCCTCTATCCGGTCGATTTCTGCAGCCACCATTCGCTTTGCCACGGTTTGCATTTTGGTTCGTGCTTTCCAGCTCAATTTGTCTTTCGCCTTGGATGCGTTGCCATAACCACATCTAATTTCAGATGGCCTAAAAAGAGACTCATCTGTCCGGACATGAGCTTGCCAGTCCAGTCCCTGGGTTGCAAATGCGGCCGCGACAAAATCCTCCAAAGAGTTGGGTTCGCCCGTGGCAATAACAAAATCCTCGGCTTCGGGCAATTGCAACATGGCCCACATGGCTTCGACGTATTCTGGCGCCCATCCCCAATCCCTCCGGACTGAGAGATCACCCAGAACCAAATGCCCTTGTCCCTCTCGCGCTATCCGCGCAACAGAGGCGGCAATCTTGCGGGTGACGAAGCGACTGGCGCGCAATGGTGACTCATGGTTGAACAATATCCCCGAGCATGCATAGAGACCGTAGCTTTCGCGATAGTTTGCGATTTGCCAATACGCTGTGGCCTTTGCTACCGCATACGGACTGCGAGGTCTGAACGGGAAGTTCTCGTCTGCCGCTTCGTCGCCAGTATTGCCAAAACACTCTGACGAGCCAGCGTTGTAAAAGCGGCAGGGAATTCTCAAAAATCGAATCACCTCCAGCACATTCAAAGTCGCTGTAGCGATACTTTCCAGCGTTTCTACAGGTAGTAAAAATGACAATCCAACTGAACTCTGACCGGATAAATTGTAGATTTCATCGGGCGTAACCCTGCTGATGGTTTGCAACACGCTACGAAAATCTGTCAGTGCGGTCGAATGCAAGGTAACTTTGTGGTTCAAACCAAGCAGTGAGAGAGACTCTAGTGTGTTCCCTTCTGCATCGCGGGATGTACCGTGCACTTCATAGCCCTTGCCCAACAACATACGAGCCAGATAAGCACCATCTTGTCCAGAAATGCCAAAAACCAAGGCGGTTTTTTTATGCTTGTTCATTCCGGGAATTTCAAGTCTTTGCCGGGATTGGTTTTCGCGCGATGGCCAAAATCATGTGAGAAATCATGCTGCCCGGAACGAATGGAGCCAAGGCTGCTGCCAGCCCCCGCGTAAAAATCCAGTGGTACGGCAGACCCAGCCCATGATGAAGGGATCTCAGGAGCCCCTGTCTTATGTGAATAGGTTGAACCCGTTCAACATTCAACCCACCCATAGCCAATTCACGCGCCAATTCAGAACGAGTGAATCTGTATTGATAAAAACGCAATTTTTCAGTTTTGGTGTTGTGAGATTCAAGCGTTGTACGAAGCGCATGACGGAGATTGTCATGGGGCACAGATACAAAAAGCATTCCACCAGGTTTCAGAATACGAACGGCCTCTCGAATGCAATCTTGTGGTCCGTTTTCGAAATGCTCAAAAACACCCCATGAGAAATAGGCATCAAAGGTTGAATCCGGGAATTCTGTAGATCGAATATCACCCGCAGCAAACTTGGCCTCAGGAAACAGCGCTTGCAATTGCGCTACCGTTTTCCGACTGAGGTCAAGACCCGTAACATCAAAACCCTCCCGTACAAGCGAAAGAACCCAATCGCCCATGCCACAACCACCATCCAGAATGCTTGCTTCTTTGGGCAATTTTAGAAGGTAAGGGGCCATCAGTCTGTACTCGTCCTGACGAGCGATGCGGTCAATTCTGCCCTGCGGTCCACCTTCTTGCTCCCAGATTTTGGTCCAGTGAGCCTCTACGAAGCCGGTTTCGTCCATGTCTGACGAGTCTGATGAGTTCATGTAATCTTTACGCATACACCACAATCTTAAAGGGGGTTGATTGAGGTCTTTGCGCGCCTGACAACATGCATCGAAGGAAACAGAGGAAGAAAGCGGTCCAATACCAAGGCTCGGTCAATCAATGGCTGGTACAAACAGCGCAAACGTTTTCTGGCCTTTAAGGGAATTAATATTTCTCCGACTGTAATGAAGGTGAAGTGCAGCATGGAAGTGAATGTACCTCCCAACGCGGTCGCAACAACATCAGATCCGAACCGATTGACAACCTGCGGAAGAGGATATTTTCTCCATCCATGCCATAGATGGAGCAATAGAGAGGATGAGGATGGAAGGAAGTGTAATTCCATGCCACCTGCAGCGAGCCAAGAGGGCAATTTATCTATCAGCAGAGCATCCTGAGGAATGTGCTCAAGCGCAGAAACAGAAATGATCAAGTCAAATTTCTCGCTTCCTGGATCGAATGCATGAGCGTCACCAAAAATGAAGGTGCTTTGAAAGCCTGGTACCTGTGTGTGTGAAACGATCATCGATATCGAGTCCAAAGTACTCTCCTCTATACCCAAGTTCGGCAAGCATGCTGCACAACCTGCCACTTTCACAACCTATTTCAAGTACACGAATTCTCTTGGGTGTAATCAATTGGGGGAGTCGTGATTTGATGAACACTTCTGTAAGGATGGGACTTGGCGAGGCGAGCCCGGGAGTCCCTAAGGGGCGTGCCGAATAGAACTTCTCAACGACAGGATGCGCACCCCAGCATGTCATATTTCGCCATAAATTGATCAGGATATACAAAATTCTTCTGCCAAAGGGCATGTGCCCATCGCCGCAGATTTCGGGAGTCTGTTCTTTATTCATCTTCTTCTGAATGCTAGATTGGGATCTGATTTCTGAACATCAGCCATGGGTTTCGCCAAAGGTGGCGCTCTGAAAGAATATTTTCTCGCTGCTGAACCAGGGAGTCGAACAGCATGAGGTATTTGGCACATGTTCGAGGCGAGAGATGTGGCCAGCTAGCCATACCAGTAATAAGACCGGCATAACTATCCAGCATTTTGTCAAGGGCGGATTCAAAGTCGTTCTCGTCAAAAGGAATTCCGAACCCTGCACAATATTCCGGCAGGCAACCACTTCGTCTGTACAGCAAAGGCAAGCCACAGGCTCCGGCCTCGTTTTGATGGTTGCCACCGGGTTCATTGATTGATGCTGTTACGTAGGCATGATGTCGCTTAATCTCTGCCGCCAGTGCCATCCCATTCAATGGTGCTATACGTCGAGCATTTTGGAATTGAAAGCCAGCAGGGAGATTGCCAATGTAGGTGAATTCCAGTCGCTCTTTCCAGATCGGCTCGGCGAGCATGCGGTCAATACGCTGGTAAATGTCGAAGCCCTTCATCCAGTTTCCTCCCCAATGGTGGGTGACCAGGCGTAGTGGGCCTGAGGCACCCCAGGGCCGAAACCCTTCAGTGTTGAACACCGAGGGGTCAGCGCCATTGAGAATCACTGAATGTGGAGTCCTTAGCTTCATTTTCCATGTAGGCAAATCAATGAGCCAGGAACCGACAAATACCGTAAAGTCGGCGCACCAGTTGGCACGCACCAGCGCCGGATTCATAAAAGTGGTTCCTTTGCGTTCGTCACACTCATTAATCCGATGAATTACCAAAGCCCTGGGATTTTTAAAGATTAAGTAACGAATAATCGCTCCCGAACTAAAAGAGACGCTTGAACTGCGCGGGCGCGGGTCCGTTAAAAGGATGATATCGATGTCGGCATCGAAGAGATCGAAAACGACATCGTGACCGGCGGCGCGTAAATGTTCGGCCAGCGAGACCGCAAAGCGGTTACCACCGCCCCAAGGGCCGCTCTGAATGCGATAGCCGATGGCAATTTTCATGGTCTGACCCCAGTTGCACATTCGCGCTGCAGCCGGTTCGTCAGCTCGGCGGCGCCTTGTTTCGAGAGGTGATCAGGATCACCAAAAAGTTTGTCGGGGAACGCTCGGGTAGCATCAACAAAGCGGGCGCCGGTCTCAGCAGCCACAGCCACATAGAAATTATGCGTCTCGGCAAAAGTCGTCACACCCTCCGCTGCTCGACGATAGGCACTGGAGAGTGGGTAAGCCACCATGCAAACTTCAATCTTAAGCGACTTCAACTCTTCCACGATCTTCCGGTAGCGCAGAGCTTGCTTTAAAGTGTGCATTTCACGCACTGGAGTGTGCAATTGGACTCGTAGCACCGCATCCTTATCCCATTTCGGCGTGTCCGGCATGGGCGATTCCACTGTCTGTAAATTCCCACCTCGATCGCGCCAGAGGACTGCTGGGTCGGATGCAATGGCAAACACGGTGCTGACCAGATACTGTCTGTGCTCCGGTCGCAATAACAATAACGGTGAAAGATCCTCTTCGCGAAGGTCACTTAGACGCTTACCCTGATCGGCGGTCAGGCGGTAAAAGGCAAACAACTGCGCATCAGCGGGCATTATCACACCCTTGAGACCCGGTCGCTCTTTACGGATGGCCAACTTGCCCAGCATACTGTCTAGATTATCCGAGGCCTGCCCGAGGTTGTCCAACCACTCAGTCGTCATGAGACCGTTTGCCGCGTGGGAATCACCTATTGCCGCCCAGGGCGCCGTACTCTGAAGCACGTGCTGACGGTACATATCCTCGCCAACATTCTGCGCAGCTTGGTAGCGCAAATGCAGCTCCACAGCACCAAGAGCCACGCCCAACAAGATGAGTAGTGTTACAAGCGTGGCGAACAGGGAGCGCTTAAAACTGAAAGTAGATGAATTCACCGGCTTTCCCCTGAATGGCCAGAAGGACAAGGTACGCTCCGATCGCACCACTCGCTATGCCCGCCAACAGCGTAGGACGCCATTGAAGTCGCGTTGGCTTTGTTGGCGTCAGATAGAGGCATGGATGATAAGTCGACATCAATTGCTGGGTGTTAGGCAAGAACCAGACGATGCACAGCAGTAAGCTGAGTTGCAGCAACTGCATGCCACCTCCATACACAGATAGGGCACCGAAAGTAACACCGAATTCGTCGAGCCAGCCGTTCAGCGGAACCGGAAACAGTGCCTGGTAGTGTGTAGGCAAAATCAAGCCATTTAGTCCCATCATGGATTGGTAAATCATCATGCTGCTGTCCCAACTGGTGGAGCGGAACGGCACCCAAGCGATCAGCACGGCGAGAAAGGTCAGCGCAACACCAAGAACATGTGGCAGACGTCGTGGCGAATAGCGGCGCCAGAGATGGTTGATCCACAGATACAGGCCGTGCATTCCCCCCCATGCCACGAATTGCCATGCGGCGCCATGCCACAAACCGGCCAAAAGCATGACGGCCATCAGATTTAGGTAGTGGCGCGGGACGCCCTTGCGACTGCCACCTAGCGGAAGATAGAGATAATCGCGCAGGAAGCGAGACAGGGTGATATGCCAGAGACGCCAGAAATCGATGATAGAGGCTGCCTTGTAAGGCGAGTTGAAATTCTCTGGCAGGCGAATGTCAAACATGCGCGCCAAGCCGATTGCCATGTCCGAATAGGCAGAGAAATCAAAATAGATCTGCAAGGTAAAACAGAGCACGCCAATCCAGCTGTCGATGAAGCTCGGTGCAATGCCAGCGGCTGCACCATTGAACATGGCGTCGGACCAAATGCCGACCTGATGGGAGAGCACCAGCTTCTTGAACAGGCCGATCAGGAAGATGATGAAGCCCGAGGTCAGTCCTGCCCAAGGAATCTCTCTCCCCTTTCGGTCGAACTGTGGAATCAGCTCGCTGTGATGAACGAGCGGACCGGCGATGAGATGAGGGAAGAAGGTAACGAAGAGCAAATACCTTGCAAACCCAGGCGCCGGAGATTCATGCCGTGCGAGATCGACAAGAAAAGCAATCTGCAGAAAGGTAAAGAAGGATATACCCAGCGGCAGTTCAGGATTCGACACCGAAAACGCCACACCAGTAAGCCATGCAAAAGTGTCTGACAGCATGCCCGCGTATTTGAAGCAACCGAGCAGCAGCAAATTTGCGGTCACTCCCAGCGCCAGCGCCAAACGCGCACCCGGCTGATTTCGCAGACGGATCAGTTGCATGCCAATGGCGTAGTTTGCGACTATCGAGGCCAGCAGCAGGCACAAGTGCAACAGACTCCACCAGCCGTAGAAGGCCAGCGATACCGCACCAAGAAAAAAAGTTGCCGCGCCGGGACGGCCCCAGCGCATGACCGCCAGCCAGCCGAAAAGGGCTAAGGGGAGGAATAAAAAAAGAAAGACGGGGGCGTGAAACAGCACGCTGCTAAGCTCCAGTGAAAAGGGGGCGGCCAATGGCCACCTCCATATGAACACGCAAACGTTCAGCCATGCGCCGTGTGTTGAGTTCAAACTCAACCACGCTGCGGGCTGCAACTCCAATCGCCGCCTTGCGTTCTGGATGCGCACACAACGCTGCTACAGCTGCAGCCATGTCTTTAGCCGCACCAGGGGCACCAGCGAACACGCAAGTCAAACCATCGCGCATTAACTCACGGCTCCATAACCCGGGAAAGTCAGTGAGCAACACGGTTTTTCCACAAGCCATTGCTTGCAGGGCGGCGCTCTGGCCAGAGGGTTGGACAGTGTCAGTAATAGGTAAGACGACAAAGCTTGACTGCTGGATCAGGGTTCGGATTTCTGCATCGCTCAACGATTGCTGGTGCCAGTCCCCGTGGATGATTTCGATATTGGCTGCGGTTGTGGTCACAGTCAGTCGCGTGACAATGCGCAGAAGTGGGAACTCCGGACGCCAGGCACGCAGCAGCGTGTCGTAGTCACGGTGGCGATCATTGCCAACACTCAGCACATAGTCACCACTCTGCTGGGTCGCCACCTGCCAGAAATCGCTGTCTACACCGAAGGGAAGATAGTCGACCGGACGGCCTAGTGCTGCACTCAGCATCTCGGAGTCAAGTTTCGCCAGCGCCAGGACGTGAACGTCATGCAAGACCCAGCGGTAGGTGGCACGCCAGCGTGCTGGCGTGGTGGGTTCGATCAGCCCCATGGCAATGAACATGACACGGGCGCGCAAAATGCCGAGTCTGCTTAGCACGCCCAACCCGAGGCCAAAGGTATTGGTGCTGACGAACACCAGGTCCGCCTCTCTGAATTTGCGGCGCTGCTGCCACAGCTTCACCAGACCCCAGCCGGGTATGCCGCAAACTATTTGCAACAAGGCGTTGCCTATCGCCTCTGGCTTGTTCATCCGCCGGCTCAATCCGAGCTCGGAATCAGTCACCAACCGAACGTTGCAGCCAGCCTCCAGAAGATCAGCATAGCCATAGAGAAATTCGCGCGGCGAACCTCTTCCCAAACGCATTTCGCGGCCACCCTTTAAGAGATAAAGGACCCGCGGATTCTCAGACGACGGACTCATCCGGCCGGCCGGCTCGCACGGCGGGAAAGAATGAATTCGACAAGCTCCAAGTCCCACATCGTGTCTATACTCACGTGATCGCCTTCAATGACCAGCGCTGCAGTCCGGGCGCCCTTGATGGAGCGCTGCCGCAGCAGACATTCGCGGGTGAAGGCATAGGCAATGCCATTGCGGTGGTAGACCGGCTTCAATTGCTGGCGCGCGATGATGTTGGCACCGGCGGAATCGTAATAGTCCATGCCGCCATCCGCCTCAATCAACAACTGTTTGAGCGGGTGCCCCTTGGTGTCAGTCTGGGATACGGTCCATACAGCGTCCCAGTTGCCTTCCAAGAGCTTGAGAGCGCAGTTGCGCACATGTGATGCCTCTCGCAGCGGAGAGGTAGGTTGCAGCATCAGCACGATGTCGTAATGCAATCCATCGAGTTGTTCGCAAGTCTCAAGTGCATGAACCAGCACATCGATATCCCCAATGCGGTCGCCGGAGAGGCTTTCTGGTCTGCGAAAAGGCGCCGCAATGCCAGAAGCATCAGCTACTGCAGCGATCTCATCGTGGTCCGTAGAAACAACTGCGCGGTCCACCTCCGGCAACTCCGCCAGCACCCGGCCGACTTGGGCAACGAGTGGTACACCATTGACGGGCTGGAGATTTTTCTTCGGTATGCCTTTGCTACCGCCACGGGCGGGGACAACTGCGAGGATGCGTTTGTTATTGATCATGCAGACTTAGCACATTCAGCGGAGGGAAATAGCCGATTCAAGTGTTCGAGCAGTGCGTCCCCATATGATTTCTCGTGAAACACGGCGAAGAAAGCCATTTCCTTTGCGATGCGATCGCAGAATTCCTTGTCTTCGGCGCGACGGCAGAGTTCTAACACGGAAGGCAGGAAGCTTTCGTAATTGGTGCAGACCACCACCGAGGGGGACTGGAAGATGCCCTCGAAATGAGCAAGATTTTTCAGAGTCTTCCGCCAGATGCTGCCCTTCTCCTCTTCCTTCGCATAAAAGCACATCACTGGTAAGCCGTGCAGTGCGCCTTCGACGATGATGGTTGACAATGGCGACAGCAGCATGTCGACTGAGGACAGCACATCATGGGTGCGCGCATATTCCGCCATCAGGAAGCTACCAGGCCTGTTTCCATCGGCAAGCACTTGGACAAATGTCTGCATGGATTTCTCGACATGGATGTGCTTCCATCCGGAACTGAGGATATCAAGCGCCTGCTGCTGTCCGAAACCCCAGGGGTGCGGGCGATAAACAACCGCAACATTTCCGAGGAGCCCCTGTTCGATTCCGGCTTCCAGCCAAGCCAGATGTTTTGCTTCATCGGTGCCGCGACTGGAACCCGCATAAAGGAGAATTTTTGTTTCCGGCGACAGTCCGTATTCACGCCGAAATTCTTCCGGAGTAATGCGGGGCTTCGGACGGTAGGCCTCGAATTGGGCAGCGCCCAGACAAACGATGCGTTCCTTCGGAATGCCCATGTAAAAGTGCGTGTGGCGCAGTGTCTGCTCCCCCCAGACGGCAACCCAGTCAGCCTTGCCTGAGGTTGCCCGTTTGGTACTCGGATTGTCCCAGGAGTTCATCAACAACATGGTCGGAATACCCTGTGTCTTGCCCTCGGCAATCACGTCGTTGACGAAATAGCCGGCAAAGGTGCTGGGATGAATAATGATGTCTGGCGCGAGTTCACGTATGGCTGCGGAGAACTCCGAAGCGGGGCAAGCGCGCAATTTCGCCTCGTAGCGTCGACGCATTATCCAGCCAATACCCGGCAAATTGCCCAGCGTATACAGAACCGCTGCTTTCCAGCCGATCAAACCCCACCAAGCCAACCACAGGTTGAACCATTCACGGTCGCGCGGAAAACGCATCTGGCTGTGATGGAATGAGCGACGCCAAAGGGAAAGTCGCTCTGCCGGTATTGTTACGCGACGAACCGGAATAGGGAGCCCAAGGCTGTCTACGTCAAAGGCAATTCGCATATGCCCCTTATCCGGCAGCAGGAGCGTCACATCGTGCGTTCTAAAAAGGGGCTCCAGAGCCTTGCTCAGTAGAAAATTGCGGATCTCAGGGTCCGACTCCACCAAGCACACAATTTTAAGTCTCTTCAAAGCAGCGCTCACACCATATATTGTTCAGGCCGGAAGTGGCCGGGATTTCGTTCGATCCATTCGCTTGTGCGCTCTAATCCGGTACGGAAACCGACATTGGGTTTCCAGTCGGTGAGACTTCGCAGCTTGCTGTTGTCGGCAATAAGTCGATTGACTTCGCTATTGGCAGGGCGAATTCGCTGTTCATCACAAATGATGGGCACATGGCGGCCCGTGATTTCCATTAGCATACGTGCTGTGGTTTCGATCGACCACTCCTCGCCGGTGCCGATGTTGACGACCTCACCTTCCGCAGCCTTGCACAGAGCCAGCGCCATCATGCCTTCAGCGGTGTCCTGTACATAATTGAAGTCACGAGTCGGGGTCAGTGCGCCGAGCTTCAGTTCCTTGACGCCGGCCAGCAACTGGCTGGCAATCGTCGGAATCACGGCCCGTGCGGTCTGGCGCGGGCCGAAAGTGTTGAAGGGACGTGCCGTGACGACGGGCAGTCCGAACGAAAGGAAGAAACTCTCGGCCAGCTTGTCAGCGCCTATCTTAGTGGCCGAATATGGCGACTGTCCGACCAATGGATGTGTCTCGGCGATGGGCACGGTCTGTGCACTGCCATACACCTCGGAGGTGGAGGTATTCACCATGCGCACGAGGCTCTCAGATCGGCGACACGCTTCCAGCACATTCAGCGCGCCAGTGATGTTGGTGTCGACATAGGAGCGCGGCGCATCGTAGGAATAGGGGATACCAATTAGGCTAGAAAGGTGGAACACGTAGTCGCAACCCTCGACGGCTTGACGTACTCGTTCCGCATCGCAGATGTCGCCAGGCATCAGATTGACGCCAGCAAGCAGTTCGGGGACCACATCTGCGAGCCATCCGCGGCTGTTCCAAGAGTTGTAATAGACGAAGGCGCGCACATTGCAACCGATGCGCACCAGCTTTTCTACCAAGTGGCTGCCGATAAACCCGTCGGCACCGGTGACAAGCGCGGTACGGCCGCGCAGCGTTTCGCTCATTGCTGGGTCCTCTGAAAAATGTTCTGTGCGGCAAGCAGATCCTTGGGGCTGCCGATATCGGTCCAGTACTCGTGGATGGGAAACACAGAAACCGGTCGCTTGTCGGCAATGGCGTTGGTGATCAGGTCGGTCATATTGAAGAAACGGCCCTGCGGCACCATGTCGAGCGCGGGCGGCGAAAGCACATAGATGCCGGCATTGCATAAATAATGCTGCGAAGGTTTTTCCTCGAGCCCGGTTGCGCAAACGCCGTTGGTCTTGATCACTCCGAAGGGAATTTCGATGCGATAGTCGATGGTGGCAACCGTCAGGTAGTCGCCGTGCTCGACGTGGAAGTCAAGCATGCGACCGAAATCGGAAGCAGTGAGAATGTCACCGTTGATGACCAGGAGCGGGCCTTGAGCACGTTCCGGCATCAGCGACAGTGCACCGGCGGTACCCAGCTTTTCCTTTTCACGAAGGTACACAATTTCCGCATCGAAGGTCGAGCCGTCACCGAAATGATCCTCGATCATATGGCCGAGATAATTCGTGGAGATAAAGATGCGGCGTATGCCGCGCAAGACCATGCTGCGGATTTGACGCTCTAGGAGCGGCATGCCGCCGACCGGGATCATGGGCTTGGGCAGGTCCGCCGTCATCGGGCGCAGACGACGTCCTTCGCCACCTGCCATGATCACGGCACCCCAGTACTGATCGGCTTGGCTGGCTACACCCTGGCCCGGATGTTCGTCGTTGACCTGGACAATGCGCACAAAGCGGCCGCTACTATCGACAACAGGCAGCGCGGCCACACCCAGTTCGAACATTCGGTGCTGCAGTTCCTCAATTGAGGCGCTTGCGTCGCCAAGCAAAGGCTTGACGGTCATTGCCTTGGCAACGCTGTCATCGAGCCCGTGCCCGGCAAGCAGAGCGCGACGGATATCACCATCAGACACAATACCTTTCAACAGGCCCTCAGCATCAACAATCGCGGCGATGAAGCTGCGAGTACGTTCTATGATGGCGATTGCATCGCGTATGGTCTGCTGCGACTGCAGCCTGGCTTCAGTCATCGGTACCAGCCGTCCTTTGCTTCACCGCGCAGGGTCATGCCCTTGCGCAAAAGCGACTGATCCAGCGGCACTTCAGCCAACACGCGAGCGATCTTTATGCCGGCATCGCCCTGCCAGTAGGGATTGTCGGTTGTGTTCGCTAGCGTGCGAAATTGCTCATCGTCAAGACAGCGTCGAACAGCGGCATGAATTGCATCGGCATCGTAGCCGGCATCTATGACGTTACGACCGCGCAGTCGTCCTTGCTGACGGCTGCCAATATTAACGGTGGGACAGCCAAAAGCCGGTGTTTCCTTGATGCCCGACGAGGAATTGCCGGCGCAGACGACGCGGAGAGAAGGCTCGCGAGCCAGCGCCAGAACGCCGTGGTAGAGATGCCGACCGAGGGAAACATGTACCTGCACATTGTCACGTGCAGAGGCTGCCCACTGCTGAATGCGCGCAACGATTTGGCGTCCACCAGCATCGTTGTTGGGATAGGTGACGATGACTTGCACGCCTTCATCGGCGAGTCTTTCGATGGCCTTCAGCGATGGCTCGAGCTGAGTCGCTGCCTGATCGAATTCTGTGGTCACAGAATGCTGAGTGAATAGCACCACGGGGCGATTCAGATCCAGTTTGAGGCGAGCAACGATTTCCTCCTTCGTGGCGAACTTGCCGTCCTTAATCAGATCGATGGCGGGAAAACCTACGGTATGCACACGCCACGCTTCTTCGCCCATGGCGAGAATACGATTGGTGGCCTGTTCGTTGGTGGTGAAGTGCAGATGCGCTAGCTTGCTCATAGCGTGCCGAACAGAATCGTCGAGTGCGCCGCCCTCGGTCAGATCGCCGCCTTCGACGTGGGCAGTCGGTACATTCATCTGAGTGCCGGCAATGACGGCCGCAAAACCCTCGAAACGGTCAGCATAGACCACCAGCAGGTCTGGCCGAATACGCTCCAAAGCTTCTGCCATTGAGAGCACGCCGGAGCCGATGGCCTGAGCGGTAGCATAGAGCGAGTCCGCGGGCATGTCGATCTTGACTTCCGCTGCGACCATGAAACCATCTGACTCGATCTCTGAAAGGGTCTTGCCGAAATTCGGATCCAGATGCGCGCCGGAAACGATCAGTTTGTAGTCGAGGTCAGGGTGGGCATCGATGGCGCGCAGAATGGGAAACTGCAGGCCGTATTCGGCACGATTTCCGGTGAATACAGCAATGGTTCTTTTGCTCATGGAGTCGGTGGCAACTAGTTGTTCTGTATGAGAATCTGCACTGCCGCCTCCAAAGTAGTTTGCGGAACCCAGTCAAAAGCATGGGTCGTCGATTCAATGTCGAGTTTGATCATGGAATTATCGCTTACCGGCTGGGTTTCCTCCACAGGGCGGTGGCATTGCCGGGCCGTGGCCAAGACCAGCTTGGCCAGATCGGCTACCGAAACAACCCGTCCGGAAGCGGCATTAAAAATCCCGCCTTTTTGCCGCCCGGCAGCCCTGACCACCAACTCCGCCGCATCCTCAATCCAGAGATAGTCGCGCACCGGCGTCAATGCTCGCAGAACAAGTGGTCCAGTTCGATCGAGTTGACCTAGGATATCCGCCAATACATTGTCCGCCGCCATACCGCGGCCAATCAGATTGGTCGAGCGCAAAACGGTGCCGCCCTCGGCCAGAACCAGCGCCTCGCAGGCCAGCTTGGTGCGCCCATAGTTGGATACGGGCTCGGGGTTTTCCTCGGGTATGTGCGCTATGGCGACATGGTCACCATAGACCGCGACCGAGGAAAGGTAAATGACGTGTTCCCAATGCATCCCGAGCAAAACGCGAACTAGCTTTGTTGAGGCTTCGAGATGCGCAGCACCGGCGCCATCTGTTGCCGTGATAGAACGGGTCTCGGCGAGATGTATCAGGACTGTACCGGGTGGCGCAACTAGTTCAGAATAATCGGGAACACAAAGCATCTTGGCGCCTGGCAGCATGCCGGCACCACGTGTTGCGGCGATACATTCATGGCCTTGCGCGACAAGGCGGGCAACCACAGCGCGACCGAGAAAGCCGGATGCGCCTGTAACGACAACCCTGTACCGCTTAGGCGCCAAAGCCCTGAATGTCCCGGAACTGAATATGCACTTCGGCAGGAATGTCACGTGTGGCAACCTTGCCGATGATGTCCTCAAAGCGGTCAGCACGGACCGGGCCGGTACCGGGCCGCTTGACCCAGATATTGTCACGGGTATAGGTATCGCCAGCCTTGATCGGCGCAATCGAAACCACGGTCGCATAAGCGAAATCGATCACCGGCTGCTCTTCGGCGAGTATGGTCTTGGCGCCGCCGCGTGCCTGCCAAATAGCATGCGAACCATCGATCATGTCCTTGAGCTCGTGTGGCTCGATCGAAATGCCGGTGTCGGGGCCTGGCCAAGAACGCGAAATGGTGAAGTGCTTTTCGAGGATGGAGGCACCCAGTGCCACAGCGCCGAGGCAAGTCCAGATATTCATCGAATGATCAGACAGACCGATCGGAACGTCAAAATGCTCAAGCAATTCGCTGACGGCGCCAAGACGAACTTTGTCATAGGGCGTCGGATACATCGAAGTGCAATGCAGCAGCGCATAGGGCACGCGACCCTTAATGACTTCGACCGAACGCTTCACAGATGCGAGATCATTCATGCCGGTGGACAGGATCATGGGCTTGCCGAAACCGGCAATGTGATCGAGTAAGGGCAGGTTGTTGCATTCACCCGAACCGATCTTGAAGGCCGGCACACCCATTTCGTTGAGGCGGTCAGCAGCTTCGCGACTGAACGGCGTAGATAGATAAATTACACCCTTCTCGGCGCAATAAGCCTGCACCTCTCGTTCCTCTGAGGCAGTCAGTTCGCAGCGCTTGATGATGTCCCAGAGCTTCTCGGTCGAGATCTCGCCAGGTGTCATGTCGGTGGGTACCATCTCCTTTTCAGTGATGTGGCACTGGAACTTAACCACCTCTGCGCCAGCGGCTACAGCCGCGTCAACAAGTTGCAGCGCCTTGCCTATCTCGCCTTCATGGTTAATACCAACTTCGACTAGCACCAGCGGTGGATTATCAGGCCCCACTTTTCTATTTTGGATTTTGAATTCTTGCATTTGGAACTCCTTAGACTAAAGCCATGCAGACCAATCATCAGGGATAGGCAATGGATCGCGAGATGGTCGATTTGGCACATCGATAGTTAACCAACCCCACTCCAGCAAAGCCGTAATTGCTGGTCGAACCGACAGGACTACAGCTGTACCGTCACCAACAGTAGAGACCGCTGCTAAACCCTTCTCGATCAAATATTCAACTCCTGTCGAAACCAATAAATTATTTACAGCAAAATCATCATAGTCCTGCCAGCTCACCGCTCCATTTTGTGGGACCGGGATCATCTTGACGATCCGATCGCCGATGCCTGACATAAATTGCGCGAGGTATACGAAAGAGGCTCGGTCAGTGCCTGCGCCAAGTAACAGTACTTTGCCATCCAGCGCAGCAAGCTTTCCTAGCGGTGATCGAGGGCCGAATCGATATTCCATCGGATGGCTTCCCACCAAAGTCTCTGCTTGGCGCCCCCAAGCAGCGAAAGAAGAGTGAGGATGCTCACTACGCAATACGCCCGGATACGTCCGAAACAACTCCGCGACGGCGCCCATTTGCCGCGTTGGCGTAAGTGTCTTGTCGTAGGGCGGCGTTTCCTTCCTGATGGGTTCAATCCAGTCTTGAGGAACTTGGGGCACCTTCCAGGTGGAAGGGTCTGAATTTTCACCACTGAAGGCCGGCATCATGATGGTACCCAAACTACCGACCAATTCGAAAAATGCGTTGAGTACGGTTTGGCTTGCACCGCAGACGTATCCAAGTCGACTCAATGAAACATGAGCACACACTACGTCACCCTGCCTAATGCCCAACTGCCTCAGTTCAGAAACCAGGCTGGAACGGGTTTGCAGTGTCCTTCCAAATTGATCCTTGGCGTGGGGCATTTTTAAACAGAAAGTCGTTGTTATCGCATTGAGCCACTAGACGTTGGTCAGTTGGAACTCGCCTACCTGCATCATCTTGAAGGTATGGGAATAACGATGCCCAGAAGCGAGCCAGTCCCGCAAGGATGCAATCTCCATATCCACAACCTTAGGGTTATTACGCAATAACCTTTGATTAACCTCATAAAGTTCGTCTTGCCGTGAATCGTCAGCCAGCAAAAAGTTCCCTTGCCAGGACGGAGCACAGAACCACCAGCCGGCAAACAACTCCGCTCTTGCACGAACATCATCTGAATCCAGTCCATCCCACCAGCTGGATCGCAGCAATGACAGGTATTTTGCGCGGTTTGCCGCAACCCGAACAAAGCCGCAATCGTCGTATTTGCCACGGTCCGGTACCAAAACGGGTTTGCCCAGCGAAGCGAATTCGATCCCGGCCGTGCCGTGGTAGGTGACCAGTGCATCCATGCTCTGCATGACGGAGGTATTGTTCCAACCCTTCTCGGCGAGGCGAATATGACTGGCCCCCGGCATCTGCGACAGGATTTCGGTCAAGGAAACGCCTCCAAACCACTCTTCACATGGATGGGGCTTGAAAAGCCAGTTGAACTGAGATGTCTCGCCGGCAATGCGGAAGGTTTCCATAGTCCAGTCGAGAAAATCCCGAAATTGGGTCATGCCCAGCTGATGCGGCCAGTCATACCAGTTGGAGGCATAAAAGCCGACGATGGGCTTGGCAGGGTCCCAACTGAACTGGCGACAAAGAGACTCACGATCAATGTGAGTGGCATTGCGCTGATACGCGTACACCGAGGCCAAGTCGTCTGCACGGCCACCGAAGCGGCCTTCAAGGTAGCGACGTCCTATCGCACGCATCGCCTCAGCACGCTTTGGGGACAGCGCTTCCATCTCGCTGCGATTAGGTCTGTCGTAGAAGGAAAAAAGGTCCTGAGGTTCCTTCATCAGAGTCATGCGCAGTACGCCGAAGAGACCGAAGGGAAGCAACACCGGAATACCACGCTTCAGCGCCAGCCAAGCAATTGCGCCGTAAGTGAAGCTCAGGGTGTGACTAATGACCACGAGCTTGAAATCATGCGCGTCAAGCAGCCTCTTGGCACGCGCAATCCCGGCCAGCGATTCTGCAACAATCTGCTCGAAGTCTCTGTGCTTCACATCCAGACTGGCCAGACGCTGGCGTTTGAGGATGGCATCGTAGACCATGGCCGCCGGCATGTCGCCGGGCAAGCGCCACGAAAGAACATCATCGGCATTGCTGCAGTTTCCCACCAATGCGCGTGCCTGTTGCCGAATCTCCGCCATGTCGACTGCAATGTCGGGGAAACTAACCTGGCTTTCTATACCCAGGTGTTGCAAGGTACGCATGCACTGGCGCTGTCTGAATTCGCCCAAGACGGCAACTTCGCGTCCATTCGGGAGTCCGAGTGCGGCGCGCAGCAAACTGGTGCGGAACCAGTAATTGGGATTGTCCCACTGGCTGTCGATGAGCACCTCGCCCTCGAAGGCGCGACGATGTTGTGAACAAAGTTTCGCCAGCATGGCATCCGTCTCATCGCGGGCCACCTGTATTGCAGTATCTTCCGCACGCATTGCCGGCGACATGCGGCGTACCGTGGCGCGGACGGAGTTAACCGTTTTGCGAAATACGGTGTTGACTCTGGGAAGCATTGAAAACTTTCTGTTGAATGCAGTCCGGCACGCAGCCGGCAACATTATTTGAGGCGGCGACCCAGCTTATAGACTGGATCCAGCAACTTTCTGAGTTTGTAGCGCGGTGAATCCATGAAGCGAAAGCTCATGCGCAGGGTGACACGACGACGGCCGCCAACAAATTCTCCACGCGAATGAAAGCCGCAGTGATTTGCGATGATCAGCGTATTCTTGGGTGCATAGACCGGAGTCGGCCTCAGACCCATACGCTGCATCTGGTTCTGGGTCAATTCGGGCGTCCTGTCGAATATCCGCAGATCGAGATTGGTGACTTCACCCGGCTTGAGCTTGCCTAGAGATATAGCCATTTCTTTCTCGACAAGCAGTCGGGCGGCCGACATCCGATGCGAACCCGTACAGAACACGAAGGGTGCGTCGCCCTCACCCACGTCGGTCATGTACATCACCACCTTGCAGGTTGGATAGTGGACATCAGCGTGCAGAAAGGTGGTGCCATCGATGGCAATGGTGGCACCCTCGCTGAGATTCTGCTCGAGAAAAGACATGCTATCGGGGAAATAGTCGACTGGGGTCTTGCAAATATGTCCGACCAGTTCGGCAATTACTGGGTGATTACGGATGGCAGAATTCGCAGCAGCAAAGCGCTGATCGTCTTCGGCAAAGACGGCAGCCCAATTGTCGCACCCGCCGCTTGAGACGAAACGAATGCCCAAGCCTTTACTCTCTTTGCGCGCCTGATTGAACTCGGCCAATATGCTGTCGAACACATCCTGCGGCAGGAAGTTCTCTATGACGACGATACCGTCCGTATCTAACTTTGCCTTGTAATTGGCAAAATTCGGTGTACGCGGCGCCGCCTTGAGCCCGTACTGCACGGTCTTGAGCAACATGCGCACGGATTGCAGGCCAAGCCGGTTGAGAAACATATTGCCCGAACGGTAGACCGTTGGCTGGTGCAATGCTTTCGAGACTTTTCTGCCGGCATTGCCGATTGAGCGCGCCAAGTTCATGATTCCCTCCAAGGATGTGCCAGACAGGCCGAATGGCTGCCACAGGGTTTTGGTTTCACCCGCATTTTAAGGCTGAGCGCCCCCATCAATCTCAGTAGCCAAGTTGATCAGCCACTGCCGCTGCAATCGCTGCGCCGACTACAAAGTCCACCGGTTCGTCGATATCCACAACATCAAAGGGGACCTCTGTTTGGTAGGCCAGAATGCGGCTGCCGCACAGGGAGCCTGCCTCGAGACAGGCGGCGCTGGTGATATAAAGCAATCCGTTCTCGTAAACCAATGGCTCGGTCAGGCGGGATTGCTGGCCGAAGCTGTATCCAGGGTGGAAAAAACCATTCTCCATGCGACCGGTCTTGAGGGCGCGACGACTCACAGCAACCAAGGAATCGCATTCCTGGGCGCGAAATTTCGCTACGGCATCCTCGATCATGCTGATCGGGCGCAGTGGATTGGTCGGTTGCAGCGTGGCGACCGCCTCGACATTCAGCCCTCTGGCACGAATTGCATGCAGGGCATGCAAAATGACATCGTAAGTCGCGGTGTTGTCCTCGGCAAGTTCTGCGGGACGGCGGATAACATGGGCTCCATGCTCGGCTGCTACAGCAGCAATTTCGTCGTCGTCGGTCGACACCCAGGCCTCACCGAAGGAAGGTGCTGCCTGGGCCGCTGCGATCGACCAGGCCAACAAGGGGCGACCGGCGAAGGATAGGATGTTCTTTCGGGGAATCCGCTTCGAGCCACCACGTGCGGGAATTAGCGCAACCATCATGACGCTTTCTCCTCTTCATCGGAACCTGAGGCCAGTTCTACAAATAGTGAGCTGCGCGCAATCAACTCAGCATAACTACCGACATCAATAACCCTCCCCTCGTCCATGAGGATGATGGCGTCGCAATTACGCAATGACGAAATACGGTGAGCTACTGCGATCACCAGCACGTGATCACCCAGCGACTGTATGCCTTGCTGAACACGTTCCTCAGTGATACTGTCAAGCGCGCTGGTCGCTTCGTCCATTAGCAGGACGGAAGGTGTGTTGTAGAGCGCCCGAGCAATGGCGACGCGCTGCGCCTGCCCACCCGAAAAGCGGCGGCCTCGTTCGCCCAGCGGTGTATCCAGCCCCTGTGGAAGATCTGCCAGTAGCTCTCCAAGACAGGCAATGCGAATGGCAGCAGCCATGTCGCCGCTGGAGTGGTCCACATCCCGACCAAAGGTGATATTGGCGCCCACGCTGTCGTCGAGTATGAAGACATCTTGAGGTACGTATGCAAGCTGGTCGAGCCAATCCGAAGGCTGCATCTGGTCGCGTGGCATGCCGTCAACAAGAATGCTGCCACAGGTTGGACCATAGAGTCCGAGCAGCAGGTTGATCAGGGTGCTCTTGCCAGCGCCTGAACGGCCGACAACACCGTAGAAACGGCCGCGCTCCAGACGCAAATTGATGTCCGCCAGACCACGTTCGCCATTTTCGTAATTAAAGTTTACGCCAGAAAACTCCAGCATTCTCCATGTGCGTGGCAGTGGCTGCCTATCGGTACAGCGGTCAGCGAGCCAACCGCGGTCGGCTTCGGCGGCGTCCATGACTTCCAACATTCCGGCAACGAACGGAAGAGCTCTCAACAGAGTAGTGATGGCTGCATTCAGTCGATTAGCGGCAGGCAGAACCCGGCTGACCACCACGCCGATGATAGCGATCTGTCCAGTAATCTCCGCGCTCGAAGCTCCAAAACTCCAGAGAACAACCGCGGTGAAGACGAAACCGATCTGGCCAAGCACAGTCATCGTATTGGCGGGTAGTGTAGCCAGTACGCGCACGCGCAGGATCAGCGAAGTGTTGATACGATGGATATGATCGAACGCACTGACGAAGACCCCAGCGCGATTGCTGGTCTTGACCTCGCGAATACCAGAGAGCGTCTGGTGCAGCAGCGCAAGCGAATGTTTTTGGGTGATACGTGCCTCCTCGGAAAGTCGCTGTAGCGGTCGACGCACCGCAGCCATCAACAGAGCGGCGATGAAGGCAAGCGCCACCAGCGCATAGAAACCATGCAACGGTGCCAGCAGTACGGCAGCTGTGGCGGGAAAGACGATCAGGATGATGGCCTGAATCGCATTCATGACTGACTGAAGGCAATCACGCCGCCAGATACGTACATCGTCATAGATGATGTTGACCAATACTGCCACGCGCTGCTGGCGAATCCACGGGTACGAGGCACTGATGGCGCGCTCGAGCAGTTCGCGCGCCATACGGTTACGGCTGAGCTCGGACTGTCTCTCGTTAAGGTAGGTAGTGAGCCCGTTGAGGAGCGAGGAAACGACGAGAAGAAAAATCAGACCCGAGGCGAGCACTGGGATTGCAGCCGTCAGCGTCAAACCCGCTGACTGCAGGACATCCGTCAGCACCGGAAATGACGCGGCGCGCTGCGGGTCAACAAGCACATAGACGAAAGGCAGCACCGCAGCCACAACACCGGCTTCGAGCAACCCCGCCACCATCATGAGCAAAAGCAGCAATATGGCGCGATTTCGCTCGTGTGGTGTCAGTAGGCCTATCGCACGGTGCAAGGTCACTCCGGACGCGGTCTGGGTCTGGGTCGAAGAATGATCGGCGCTCATATAAAAAATGGTGATCTTGTCTAGACAAAGGACCCACCAGGGACAGCGCCTACCATGCGGTCCAGCCACCATCGACGGGAATTTCAGCACCGTTGATGTAGGCGCCGGCATCCGACGCTAGCAACAACAGAGCGCCGACCAGATCGGCGGAACGTCCTAGGCGTCCTAGTGGAACTTTCTCGACTAAGCGAGCCGCAAAATCGGGCGCCACGCTATCGGGAGGAAAAGGGCCGGGGCTAATCGAGTTACAGCGGATTCCCTGCGGCGCTAGATGGCAGGCCAGATATCTGGTCAACTGCAGCAATCCGCCCTTGGCACCACCGTAATAAGGAGGATTGTTCATGCCGCTGTCGCCGTACAGCCGGGGGTCGGGACTGACACGGCCATACATCGAAGCGATGTTTATGATGGAAGCGCCCCCTGTTCTCGATACGGCTGCCCGCATACCGGGAAGCGCAGCCTGCACAGAAGTAAATGCTGAAATAACGCCGATTTCGTAGGTCTTGCGAAATTCCTCTGCAGTGGAGTTCTCAACTGTGCCGGGGTACCCAGCATAGGCATTGTTCACCAAAATATCGAGGCGTCCGTGGCTTGCCTGGATTTCTCCAAAGGCGGCATGAAGCGCCACTTCGTCGGTGATATCGAATGCCGCGACGGTGACAGCACAGTCATGCTTGCGTAAATGGGTTGCGAGCATTTCAAGCTTGGCTGCATTGCGCCCGTTTAGTATGACGTGGGCCCCGACTGTCGCCAGTCCTTCGCTCAGCGCGCTACCGAGATGACCTGCGGCCCCTGAGACAAAGGCGACACGGCCGGCAAGATCGAATAGCTTGTGCGGCAGCGTTTGGGTCAATTTCATTTTTTTGGCCAACGAGAGGGGTCGAGGAGGTCAACTGGCGTTTGCGAGAATATTGCGCGTACCTCGGCACATTGTTCGCGGTTCAGTTCGGAAGTCGCAAACAACTCCAGATTGCGCAGCAGTTGTATCTCAGATTCCATGCCAACGACAATGCCATGTATCCATGGTAGGCCACGGAGATAGGCAAGAGCAAGGTCGTCAGCACCGCTGCGTCCGTAGCGGCGTACCAGATCATGGATTGCCGCCACGCTCGCGGCAGCAGAGAAGTCCTTTATTGAGGGCCAGGCTTCAGCCGAGGCAGCAATTAAGCCTTGGAGAAATGCACTGCGCGCATGCACCAAGATTTCAGTCCGCTGAGCCACAGCATCAGCAAATCCCGAGGATTCCCACCGCCAGTCAAGCAGGTTGCATGGCAGTTGAATGTGGCCAACATAGTCGGTTTGCAATGCCAGAAACCCCTCTTCGGGGCTCTGCAGCGATACACCCAAGACACCAATCACGCCCTCGTTTCGTAGCTGCTTCAGCCTAAGCCATACCCTACCGCCGTGCGAACTCAAATGGGCCACCCGGTGCAGCAGAAGTACCGGCAGGCTGGCAAGGCCAAGCTCTCTGCAAGAGCGTAAAACACTAGCTTCCACCACCGCATCCACGGTAGCGGCATTGGCATCGGGTGGGAGGTGTGAAAGCGGGCCCAGCTTCGTGATAACACGCATGTCGTTGGCGCGTCCGTTGGCGAGGGCGACGCCAATGCGCGCTTCAGACTCGCCGTAAGCACGCGCCGTATCGAGATCCGTAACGCCATGCAAGGCTGCAGTACGGATTATCCGTACTGATTCATCCGCAGTCGGTTGTCCGCTGCGATTAGAAATGCCATATGGCATGCCGAGTTGTGCGGTACCCAACACCATGTGGGATCGGCGAACTCCGCCAACCGTGCTGGTGGGAACCAGCGCCTTGGGCGTATCTAACGCTGCAAGAAGGCGTTGGGCAATCGTTTCCCAAGGAGCGTTAACAGGGTCGGCAAGATCTTTGAAGGCACGCGCCATCCGCAGATAGTCGTCAATGTTGTCGATCGTTGCACGAACCTGGGCCAAGGTATGACGCCCCTGGCAAGACGGAAAATTTCTGACATGGTAACGGCGACGTATCCACGGCGTCACGTGTTCACGGTCAAAGGCTGTTGTGGCCGACGCAGCAGCTGTACGTAAGACATGTGTTCGAATGATCTCGCAGCTAAGACCATAGGGTAGGCCGTCGGCTGGCCACTCGGTACTAAGATAGTCGGCATCCAGACTGATGAAGTCGCCCACCAACTGGCGGATGAAATTCGCATCAGGTAGAGCGTTGTCCCCGGTCAGACGTACGGCGATGTCCTCATCGGCCAAGTCATTGGTTACATCGACGAATCGCGTCAGCACATCATCCAGTGAACCTCGCGAAACGCGCAGGCCAAGCGAAGTGACCTCAGAAACAATCATGTCATCGGCGGCATCGGTAGAGGTGGCCAAAACGAAATCGAAACCACTGGCGGCGGCGCGTAAGGCTGCCAACGCCACCAACGGCATTCCACCAAGCAGCAGCATGGCCTTGGCCGGGAGTCGCGATGACGACATTCGGCTTTGCATTACGAGGCGGATACGTGGCGACATCGCGCCCAGACTTTCAAGCGACTGCATTGCCGATGCGTCTGCGATAGGCTGCAACGTCGGATCTCACGATCAATTTGTCGTGAGCCACGCTATTGCTTATCTCTTTAGGGCGGCTCAGCAAAGGCTGATTCGGAAGAAAGTCCAACTGCCAGCGCAGCACGGCGCCCAATGATTCGCGTGTACCTGCTTTGAGACCAGGGATGCCGCTGAAGTAGCGACGGCGCGAACCCCGCTGGCGCAGGAAGGCATCGATCATGTCGCCCGTGGTGGCGCAGCGGCGTCCATCCGCCGGGCCGAACCATCGCTCGATATATTTTCTGCGATACGCCTGCTTCTGCTCCGAAACCCCTGCTCCTAAGATATGGCCTCGCACCAGCGCGATCAATGCCTCAGTGTCAGCGGCGTTGTCGCTGCCGGCCTCTCGCTCGGGCCAGCTCCATTGGGGCACGAAATCCATACCCATCTCGATGGTCGGTTTACCCCACATCCAGTCTTCCACCGCTGTGGTGCATTGTCGGTGCAGCTCGATATCGGTGGCATTCAGAACGTTCCAGATGTAGGTGCCGGGGCAAAATCTGACGTTGCTGCATCCGTATTCATCCATCATGCCGTGATAAAAGCCCAGTTCTTCTATGGGATGGGGCTTGATGAGAAACTGGATATCGGGCATGGCCTTACACAAGGCGAAGAACGCATGCGCCGCAGCATCTCTTCCTTTGGCGAACAGCATGGGAACATCTTCTGGGTCAAGGCCTATTCGCCGATAAGCAGTGGCAACACCGACATCTTCAATTTCGCGAAGCCAATGTTTACGCGCCGCATCCTCGCCAGTAGACGCCAGGTGCGCATATCCATACTGGGTCGCCCAAGTAACAATGGGGCGAGCCGTCTCAAGGCCGTATTGCTGGCAAAAATTGTCACGTATATCAACAAGACCGGAAAATCGATCACTATAAAAATCAAAGCGACCGCATCCAGCTACTGGCACACGCTCTGCATCCATGCCCCATCGGTCACGGATGCTTTTTGCGGCTTCTTCGCTCCATGCTAGAATAAGATCGGCTAGGGTGAAGTCGGTAAACTCGCCTGCGCCCAGGTTGGTGAACTCGGGTCTCATTGCGCCTTCGGTTGGAAGCACGATGACAGCAATGCCTGCAGCGCGCAGCGTTTTGGCCAGATTGCGGTGGGCCGCACTAAACAAGTGGTTTAGTACGACGCAGTCGGGCCGAAATGCGCCTATCATGGAATGCGCATCCTTGGTGGCACTCAGAAGCACGGTGTGCCCGAGCCGCTTCAATCTCACCTGGAGCGCCACCAAGTTGGGTAGGTCACGCCATTTGTGGTCGCAAAGAAGATGGATGCGCATGTGCTTCAATAGCTCCCTGTCAGGCTTGCAGGCAACCCCAGGACAGCGGGGTACCGCGTGCAATCCGGTGCGCTGCGGTGCAGCCGAGTACCTGCGGCAACACCTTGGGTGGCAAACCGTAACCCGGGCGAATTACTCGCACATTCTTCATGGTAAACGTTTCGCCGGCATCGATGTCCTTCACCGCGTAGAGGGAACGCCGAAAAACGACGTTGGCTGTTTCACTTGGTTTACGCCAAAAACCCGCACTGCCTAGGGCTTCCCATGCGATGCGGCAGTCACGCGCAAGTGCGGCAAACTCCTCTGGTTCTAGGGAGAAATCGGCATCAGGCCCCCCGTCAGAGCGACGCAGAGTGAAATGCTTTTCGACAACGGTTGCACCCAGCGCTACAGCTGCAACCGATACGGCTGTGCCTGGTGTGTGATCCGAAAAACCGGTTACCACATCAAAGCGGTCCGCCAGTTCGCGCAAGGAGAGTAGATTCGCCTCAGCAACAGGTGTCGGGTAACCGGAAACACAGTAAAGAAGGCAGAGTTCGCCGCTGCCGTTTTCTCGTGCTGTTACAACTGCCTCTTCAATTTCCTCCAGGCTAGCCATGCCTGTGGACATGATCAATGGCTTGTTGGTAGCCGCCACTTTGCGTATCAACGCCAGATCGGTGAGTTCAAAGGAGGCGATCTTGTAGGCCGGAACATTCAAACTCTCGAGAAACTCGACCGCACTGTGATCAAAAGGCGTACTAAAGACATGCAGACCAAGCTCACGGGCGTGGGCGAACAAAGCCCCGTGCCACGCCCACGGCGTGTGCGCTTCCTCGTAGAGGCGGTAGAGATCGTAGCCATCCCATAAGCCGCCCTTGATGACAAAATCCGGCAGGCCGCAATCAATGGTCATCGTGTCGGCGGTGTATGTCTGGAGCTTGACGGCGTCCGCACCGGCCGCATACGCCGCATCGACAAGCGCCAGAGCACGCTCAATTTTGCCGTTGTGATTGCCGGACATTTCTGCAATTACATAGGGTGGGTGCCCAGGACCGATGTTACGGCCAGCTATAGAAAAAACTTTGGCATTCATGATTGCTCGTCTTGGTTCGGTTTGGGTGGCATGCGACGAATTGTCACGCGCGCCGTCACGGCGTCTTCCCCCGCCTCGGCATGATCGAACTCGAGACGAAACTCGCCATGATTCAGAAAGGCAGCGGGATAGGTTTGGGCATCCAGCATGCGGATGTGATCATACATTTTCGGGAGATCGCCCGACAGGGGCAAACTGCTTTGTTCAGGGTGGCGGCGCGCAAAAACGGTCGCCTCGCCCTGTTGCTCCGTCATCGTTGGTTCATTAGCAACAATGCTCGCAATCATTTCCCAGATGCTCTTGGCCATATTTTCAAAGATATCCTGTGCACGCCCTTCGAGCGAAAGCGGTTGTTTGAGGTAAACCGGGCCAGCATCGAGTGCCTCGACCATGCGCAAGGCGCTCAACCTGGTCTTGACGTGACCACGCTCAATCAGGTTCTGTACCGGCGAGCCACCACGCCCATAAGGAACATCGCTTGCATGGAAACAGACACATTCGGCGCGCTCCAGAATCTCCGGCCCCACACGCCACGACCAATGTGGAAAGAATATGTAACGGGGTTTCAGTGATTCGACAAGACTGGATGTTAGTGCGAACGGGTCCTGAATCAGAGTCCACCTCCCCGGCAGTTTAGGGCTGTACTTCTCGAAGGCAACCACATTCCACGGCTTGGTGGTGGCGACGATATAGCTCTTCATGCGGCAAGTGCGCTTACCACGCGCTCCAGTCCGCGACCGTCGCAGACGTTGGCGGCCTCCCTAGCGACGGCGGCAAGAATCTTGCCGTCCCAGGCCATTTCCAGCAAGTGACGCTCGAGTCCAGCCGCCGAGGCCTCTTGCCAGTCGCCGGCATAGACAATAGCTCCCCGACGATTTAGTTCGCGTGCGATCATGCGTTGGTTATCCGCAATAACGACCGCAATCGTGGGCAATCCGAGTGTGCATCGCTCCCATGCACCAACGCCACAAGCACCGATTGCCAGATCGGCGGCACTCATTAGTTCGGCGATTTGCAATGTATCGAGATGTAGTTGCCAGCCAACCCCCGCCGCAGCCACAGCAGTCGACACTTCACGACAATTAGGAGAAACCGAGCCTAGTGCCACATCCACCTTCAGATTAAGACCGCTGGCACGGATGGCCTGCAAGGCCATCCCTGTGATATCAAGAGGATCTGACCCGCCTATTGCCACAAGAATACGGTGTACGGTATCACGGGTGCGCTCCAGCGCCTGTTTACGCAGACGGCTGAACTCCGGCCGCAGTAAAGCGTAGACGGGGCCAAGCAAAAGACAACAAGATGGTGGAACCAGGCCGGCGTAGTCATCCGGTGAGCGTGCCAACGTCTGGTCGATCAAAAAATCGCAATCATGTCGGCGGTCTGCAAGATCGTCGATAACGAGAATGCGGTCGCTCCATTGTCGACAAGCAGTTTCAAAGGACGCATCAAGATCATAGTGATCAACAACGGTGAGAGCCGTATGTTTGCCGATGGCGGTGCCCACAGATGCAGCATCAGAAGCATTCGCGACAACAACAACGCGATGCGCCGAGCAATCGAGCCCAGGAAATGCCTCGCGGGTTTCCGCCGAAACAACGAATATGCAATCCCAATAACCTGAAGCCAGGTGGTTGGCCAGGGCCAGGCAGCGGCTGATATGGCCAGAACCGATGCGTGCAGAAGCGTCAGCCCTGAAAGCTGCAACACGGCGCATGATCAGTGGATTTCCCTTATTACGACGAACGCTTCAGCAGCCTGAAGTCCGGACTGTGCGCCGCGCACGCGCCACAACGCTTCTATGGCCTCGGGCGATCGCGGGTGCGGGAAGACGCGCATTTCCTCGTCATATGCGGCGATAGCCGCACGCTTGGCGTCGATGTGGGGGCTGATGTCCACAAAGCGCGTCGGCTGGAACATGCGACCTTTTCCGGCCGGCTCCCATTCCGTGCTCGACAAGGTTTCAAAGGAATAGATTGCGCGGACCGAGGACCCTTGCAGCGGGCGACATGCGGTCAGCACCGCCTGGTGGGCAATGCAGTGATCGATATTGAGATCGTTGGCGTGGTTGGTATAAATCACTTCTGGGTGCACCTCCGCAATGACAGCCTCCACCGACTTGACGATGTTCAGCAGTTCAACGCCATCGAGACGGTTATCCGGCAGATTGAGAAATCGTGGCGGATAGCCGCCAAGCGCCTTGCTTGCTTGCCGCGCCATGGCTTTGCGGGAATCAATGGCGGGAGCTCGCGCTGGCATGTCGCAGATAGGGTCGCGTGCTGTCACACCTTCCGCGATGAACAGCAGATGTACTTCATCACCCGCCGCAGTATGGCGGGCAAGCGTGCCTCCACATCCAAGCGCTTCGTCATCGGGGTGGGCTGCCACCACAAGCACGACGCGGCGTGAAGAAGCAGTCTCAGACATCGCGTAATCTCACTCTAAAGCTGCCAATTGCAAGTATGTCGATGACCCCATCCAGAAGGCTGTTGATTGCATCATCGGGCGAGCAGACAATCGGCTCTTCATGGGCGTTGAAACTGGTGTTAATAAGTGCCCTCTCTCCAGTGCGATCGCAATAGGCTCTTACTACGCGATAGTAATCACCATTCAGTTCTGGCCGGACAATCTGCGGACGCGCGGTTCCATCGATATGAACTACGGCAGGATGCCCCGCCTTGAACGCCTCGGTACAGTCATGGGTGCGTGTCATAAAACGCACGCATCTGTCCTCAGGATCCCAGCCTTTGTAGCTCTCAGCCGCATAAACGTCCGGAGTCACCGGGGCGAAAGGCATGAATTCGGTGCGGCGCATGCGACGATTCAACCAGTCGTTGGCGTTGCGATCGCGAGTATGGAAAAGGATAGAGCGCGCACCCAGCGCCCGCGGCCCGTATTCCATACGACCATCAAACCAGCCGATGACTTTCTGGTCCACTAGGTCCTGAACGGTTTCAGCGGTCTTGTCCCCGAAGCGTTCGAAATCAAGTTTCCCGGCATTTTTCTTGAGTAACGCCTCGATCTCGGCGTCGTCGTAACTTGGTCCGAGATAAACAGTATCCATCTGTACCTTGGCTTGTCCCGTCAAGTGGAACTGGGTCTGAATCGCGCTCCCAAGAGGCAGACCACCATCACCCATGTGCGGGAAGACATACAAGTGATCCACGCCCGCCAACTCGGCAATTCTTTGGTTGATTTTCACATTCGCGGCGACTCCGCCAGCAAGACACACCGACCGGATGTCCGGCCTGTCGATCTTCTTGATCCAGTACGCCACATAGCTGGCGATCAACTCTTCGCAATGCACCTGTACCCCCGCCGCCACATCTTCCTTGCTGAATCGATTCAATTCGGCGATAAGGCCGGGGTGCATGTTCGTGTAGTAAGGCCGATAAGGGGAGATGTGCGCGACAAATTCTCCTTCGTCAAAGGAAACCAGTTTGCGGAACAGCGGCAGCGTCTTGGCTGGATTGCCGAAAGCAGCCAGGCCGGTCACCTTCCCTTCGTGGCGATGCGGTGTAAACCCTAGGTAGTGGGTAATTTGCCCGTAAAGAAAGCCCAAGCTGTCGAACGATAGAAGGTAATCCTGCTCGCTAAGTCCCTTGTGCGTATCGGCCGTCGACACGGTGGTGGATTTCAGGTCGCCACGACCATCAAAAGTGAAGACAAAAGCTTCCTCGAAAGGCGAGCAGCCAAATGCACCCCAACAATGTGCGGCATGATGGTCCAGAAAGGTAATTCGATCCGATGTCCAACCCATGTCGGCCATCCAGGCTTCGAACTCGCGGCGAGTTTCGTCGTCTCGGCTGAACTCGACGTCGATGCGTTCGCTCATAATGGCGCCAGCATCCGGATTCTCATGCATCGCGCGTACCAAGCGACGAGTCAGTTTGCGGGCGTACGAGCGGTAATCGTTCTGTCTGCCGTGCCAGCCATAGGCAACGTGGTTAATGTCCGAGAGGGTAATACCGTTCTTGGCGAGGACATATTGCAACGAAAGCTCGGGCGGGCCCTTGTAGAGCTTCTTCCGATTCAGACGCTCTTCGCTGACGGCATCGATGATGCGTCCATCCTTGAGCAGCGCCACTCCGGAATCTTCATCATTATGTAGTCCGAGAATATACATAGGTTACTGAACCTTTTCAGATAATTTAAGCTTCTTAATTTCCTCATCCAGCGTGGGCATTTTGATGTCCAAAGCAGACGATATACGTCGTGTATCCAAGCGGAGGTCGCACGGCCGTGGGGCTCGGGCGGTTATATCTATGGATCGTGTGAGGGTTGCGTTTTTTGTCGTTGCACCCATCTCGCGTGCTATGCGCAAGCCAAACTCCGCTTTCGTGACACCCTCGCGGCAGCCGGCATTGAAAACCCCTGTTGCAGTATGGTTTATCATCCGCATTATGAGATCCGCAACCGTAGTCATGTGGAGTGGTGAAAAATATACATCCTGAAACAAGTTCACCGCCAAACTCTTGCTGAAGGCATTGACCATGAAATCGCTCAGACTCACTCTGCCCTTAGTGCGGGAAGCCCCAAAGATATTCGTCCGTAACACGCAGGTATTCCGATGCAATTGCGCAGCCCATTCTCCCGCCAGCTTGCTGCGCCCATATGCGTTGACCGGTGCCTCCTCGCCTTCGACATGCGCACCTGGACGATCAGGATAGACCTGATCGGATGAAACCATAACCAGACGCACATGTGCAGGGAGTGCAACCGCCAAATGCCGACAGGCAATGGCATTGTCGCGGAAGGCGCGCCCAGGATCGGCTTCGCATCCGTCGACATCGGTGTATGCGGCCAGATGCACAACGGCGGCAGGCTGGGCTTGAGCAATCATCGCTGCAACGGCATCCGCATCACCAAGGTCGACCTGCAAGTCACCTCCGCGGCGAGCAGTGGTGAGAACCTGCGCACACTGACCGGCTAGCTCTATTACGTATGGGGAGAGTAAGCCAGTTGCGCCCGTGATCAATATTCTGGGGGAGGGAGAATTCATACTTCCAGGTCCGCCATGAGCATTGTCAGACTCTCTGGATCTAGCCACTCGGTGTTCGTGTTGCTGACGTAACGGAAGCCTTCGCGAAGAGGCTGTGCATTTGTATTTGCGTAGTTTGCACGGCTCCAGAACAGCAGTTCCGGAGTAATGATGTAGCGATCCTCAAGCTCTATCATGTTGCGCGCGTCATCTTCCGTGCTCATTGCTTCGTGCAGTTTCTCTCCTGGACGAATACCGATCACCTTAATCGGTATTTCTGGCGCAAGGTGACGTGCCAGATCGACAACCGTCATACTCGGAATTTTTGGTATGAAGACCTCGCCGCCGAACATCATCTCGGCAGACGAAAGTACAAAACTCACACCTTGACGCAAGGTGATCCAGAAGCGCGTCATGCGTTCATCGGTGATGGGCAAATAATCCGTACCATTCGCGAGCAGTTTGCGGAAGAAAGGTAGTACGCTGCCATTCGAGCCGATGACGTTACCGTAGCGAACCACGGAGAAACTCGTGCCGCGGTCTCCGCGCAGATTGTTTGCGGCAACAAAGATCTTGTCGGATGCCAGCTTGCTTGCACCGTAGAGATTGATGGGGCTGCAGGCTTTATCCGTGGAAAGTGCAATAACACGCGGAACACGGTTGGCCAGCGCGGCGCGCACGACATTCTCGGCACCATGCACATTGGTGCGGATGCACTCAAATGGGTTGTACTCGGCGGCAGGCACGTGCTTCATAGCCGCCGCATGCACGACGAAGTCCACGTCATACATGGCCATCTCAACACGTTCATAGTCGCGCACGTCCCCGATGAAATAGCGCATGCACGGATAGTCGGCAGGATTGAATTCCTGAGCCATCTCGAAATGCTTCTGCTCGTCTCGCGAGAAGACAATGAGGCGCTTCGGTTTGTGGTTCGCCAGCACGTGGCGCACGAAAGCACGTCCGAAAGAGCCCGTTCCTCCCGTTACCAGAATGGACTTGTCGTCAAGATTAGGTGCCGGTTGGCTGAAGTCCCTGATAAAGTTTCCCATGATGAATTATGTCTGAAGGCCAGTTAAGAGCCGGGGTTTCAAACGCATGAAAATGCAATCACTCTTGCCAGACTGCGCAAGAAAAGCTGACCACAGATCGTCAGCCAGCGGAGTGATGACTGACAGCCGTTTGCGACCGGCAGGCTTGCGGTCGCGCAACCAGCAATGGGCGTTGGCCATGCCATAGCGGTGCACGAAGCGGGTATCTACAACTTCATAGCCGGCCGCGCCAGCACATTTCGCCAGTGTTTCAGCTGTGAAATACCAGCGGTGCACCACACGATAAAAAAAGGATGGGAAGTCTTCTGGTAATAGATCCATTAGGATATCGTTGCGGTTCGGTGTGCTGAGCAGCAGTTCGCCATCCGTTGCCAGCAAAGGGCGTATTTCGGCCAGGAAGGCGCGCGGGTTGGTCACGTGCTCGATGACCTGGAAGAAGGTCGCCAGCTGCACCTGACCCCTGAGCTCTACGCCGGCCGCGGCATAGGGCAGAACTTCATAACCTCGATCACGGAGCGAGTCGTGATACACGCTGCACGGCTCTATGGCAATAGCCTTGCCGACGCGTCCAGAAACATGGTCCAGAAAACTACCACCTGCACAGCCGATATCTGCAACAGTTTTGCCGCGCAAACTGTCGGGCCATAGCACCCGTTCTGCAAAGATCTGCAACTCGTCGGCGACAGCGTAGTGTGCTTCCCTTGAGAGTTCTTCTTCAAGGCTTTGCCTGTAGGCGGGCGTTTCGTAGAAGCTTTCGTCGGGACAGGCATCTTCGTCAAGACGCTCGACGCCGCACCCGCCACAACGGAACACTTGCGTATTGGCCCGACTACGACCGAAAATGCCATCGCGAACATCGCCAACATAGACACGGGCCCAGTCGCGGGTACCGCAGACTTCGCAGCCGTGTGCGTAATCGCTCATGCCCGCAAACGCCTTATCTCAGAGGAAAGTTGCGCCAGCGCATTGACGGCATGCGGCGGTGGAACATCGAAATCGGAATCTCCGCAGATGACACCGATGAAGGGGCAGCCAACTTCATTGGCACCGTTTTGATCGGCACGTCGGTCGCCGACCATCACCACTTCTGCGTGATCAAGGCCCAAGTCGTCGACGACATAAGCAAGATTTTTAGCCTTGCTGCCAGGACTGCCAAGCACATGGGAGAAATAATTCTCCCAACCACGGCGCGCCACAATCGCGGTCAATGCATCCGTGGGCGTGGCCGAGTTCAGCGCCAGCGTGAGGCCTTCTCGCTTTAGCTTTTCGAGCATAAAACTGGCGCCACACATCTCGGGACAGGCAGCTATCGCCTCCTCGCAATAGCGGGTGTACTCCAGTGCCATCTGAGTAGCACAACGCCAACTGTCCTTCTGATCTGCACCGAGGAGTGAGGCGGCAAACTTGTTGAATATTGCGTAACGGTCGCCGGGTTCTGATTCAAGAACATCTTCCATCAGCGATTCCTTGCCTTCGCGCGCGGCAATGCTAAGGAAAGCCTGACGCTTGATGGAGTTGGAGTCTACAAGAGTGCCGTCGAAGTCAAAAACCACGCACCGGATCATTCCTGTGCCGTCAGCATTTCCGGGAGCTGGAAACGCCCCCAATGATCGACCTTAGTCTTTCGCTCGTGACGTTGCAGCGCGTTGATCGAGGAATCCTTGTAGACCGAGTCGTCGTTGTAGTGCGTGGTCGATACTTCCTCAAACACGCAACCGGTGTCGGTTGAGAAACTGTGCCAAACGCCCGGCATGACCAAATGAATGTCGCCGGCGGTGAGCTTGCGCTGCTTGCCGTCGACACTGACGTTCAGTTCGCCATGCAGGACCTGGAAGGTCTCCTCCTTGAGTTTGTGGAAATGCGCGGGATGCTTCTGGCCAGGCAGTTGCACCAAAATCTTCTTGCAGTATTCGCGGTTGATGCAGCTGATCAGCACTGCGCCATACTCACGGAACTTCGATATGCCATAGTGGTGAGAGTACTCGACTTCGAAATCGGAGTTGAGTGCAATGCGTGCCTCATTCAGAAGCGCTTTCACTTCATGCACCGCAGCCTTAATGGTCTGAGCATCAGAACTCACGGGGACGGAAACATCGGCAGGCATCACCGGGCCGTCGATTGCAATACTGGCGTTGGCAACAATGCCTTCCCTCCACGCACCGCTGTCAATCTGTCCGGGCACATAGGGCATGGCGAAATACACATCATCTCGCTCAATCGAGTCACCCTTTTCAATGGGCTTGCGTGCGAAAACTCCGCGCTTGAGCGAATCCAAAGACTCAAGTTCGAGAGGGTTTATGGTGCGCTCGGCCTTGCCACAAAGAGTGATCGCGTACTTGTATGACTCGATCCAGCGATCAACTTGCTCCGGAGTGGAGGAGTATGCGTTTAGTTGAATCTTGTCTGTATTGATTCCGACATGACGCTCGAAAATACGCGCGCCCTTAGCAGCTGCAATCTGCACCGGAACGGTTTCATCAGGACCTTCATGCGTGGACCAACCGATCACGCGATTGCGATACCGCTGGCATAACACATCGATCTGGTTCAGGTGGCAATCTGCAGCCGGTGTGGGATAGATGGAGACGCAATGCATGATGGCGAAATCGGCTCCACGATGATCAAAAAAGCTCACCAGATCATCGATATTCGAAAGCTGCAAGCCACCTGTCGAGAAGATAACAGGCTTGTTGGCGGCGGCGATTTTCTCCATCAGAGGCCAGTCCTTGGCAGAGCAACTGGCGACCTTGATCAAATCGAAACCCATAGCAGAGATGATGTCGACCGAGGCTTCATCAAAAGGCGTACACATCGACAGCATACCTTCGGCTCGCACTGCGTCGAGCAAAATCTGGAAGTCAGGCGGATCCAGGCGCGTCGAAAGGAAGCGCGGCACATGCTTGTTCTTACTGCCAGACTTGTGAAGTGGATGAACGAAGGTATCGAGCTGGCGGAACTGAAATTTAAACACAGCTCGTACCCCATGCTTGCGAATGACAGTGCCCATACCTTTGATGATGTTCAGGGCATGCTGGACATCACCTTGATGATTGTTCGCCAAATCCAGGACAAACAGATCGCGGAAGTCGAAATTTTCTTCATTCATATTGTGATCTAAGCCTCAGTTTTCTTCATTCATATTGTGATCTAAGCCTCAGGTTCGCCGAAGGAGCGTCAGACCAGTTTCAGTGCCGCAGGCGTATAGCCTTGAGAGTAGTCGATGCGGATCGTTCGCTTTTCAGCGACCGACTTGTGCGCAGCAGCGACAACCAACATTGTGTCGAGACCACGCGTGATGGATAGAGGCGAAGACCATGGGTCGGACTTGATACTGTCTTCAAGGTGACGCAGTTCCTGAATGAAGTCATCCGGTCGTGTCTTGGTAACAAGAAACTCGGAAGTCTGACCTGCACCGTTGCCTTCGAATACGGCATCGGTACCGGGACGGTAAGCGCATTGCCATTCGACGTAACCGTTCTGGCCCTGCAGACGTGCCCACTTGCGCGGAGCGGCGGTCACCACATCCTGAACAACTCGACCCAGGAGACCATTTTCGGTACGCAATGTAAGCATGCAAAGTTTGTCGTAGTCGAGCTTGCCGTCACTGACAAATTCCATGTTTGCGGTGACTTCGACAACACGACCTGCACCTGCAGCGTGAGCAAAGTGCTGCCAGAGATTGGTTGCGTGGGAGTGTTCGCTGCAGGCACCACCACCGCGCTTCCAGAAACCCAGGTAGGTGACGGAGGGGCCAGATAGCCAAGGGTGTGCAGCGAAGATACCTCCCCAAAATTCGCGGAACTCTACATCGAGTGTTTCAACCGGACCAAAAGCAGCCTGTGTAACAAGTTCGCTGAACTTCTCACTGGCCTTGCCAACCACATGGTCATAGCCTGTGAAGATAGCGACGTTCAGGCTCCTAGCCAAATCATAGAGTTCTTGAGCCCCAGTGAGGTCGGGTGTGCAGAAGGGCTTTTCAACTAACACGGCCTTGGGCTTTTCCTTGACCGCTTCGAGTGCCAGCGCAATGTGACTGTCCGGCGGAGTGCCTATGAAGATCAGGTCGTAACCGCCCTTGGGCGCGTCCTTGTTTTTCATAAGGTGAATCGACTCATCCCAATTTCCGTAGCGCCCGGGATAGATCTGGTTCTTTGTCCGAGCCAAAGCGGCTTCGTCCACATCGCATAGGTCAACGCGCCAACCTAAGGAACGAGAGGCATTGGCCAGATGATTACCGATCGAGCCGGCCCCAAAAACTTTAACTCGCATTATTTCTCGTCTAAATTTACAGAACAAAAAGCAGAGTCTTGTCAACCAGTCAAAGCTGTGACTAGTTTCAAGCCCCCCACCAAATAAATATACCTTGGGCACAAAGACCATGACACAGAAACTGATTTGCAGTACCTCTTCAAGGTTAAGCTTACCGCTTCCATGAGAATTGGGGTAATAATGACTAAGACAAACATTCCAGTTTTGATGATTGTAAGGCCGGTCACAGACTGAATATGCCCTGGAATGTACTTGTGTATTACCAGAAAGCTTTTTCAACAGCCTCTGGCCTCAATGAATGAAGAACAGCGGAAAAAATCAGATTACTGCTAAAGCAAAAATTCAAATTACTGTTTGGTTGCCGATATTGAAGGTTAACCCGGTTAATGGAGTTCTCATTCCCGGCTCTTGAGGATAAACTTTTGATACCAGGACGCGAAATTGGCGACCCCCTTTTCGACCGACATAGCAGGCTTATAGTGAAACTGGTCCTCCAGATCGGTGACTTCAGCGTAGGTGTCGATTACGTCGCCTGGTTGCAAAGGCAACATTTCCGTTTCTGCCTTTTTACCAAGCGCATTCTCCAGAGCGGCAATGAAATCCATCAGTTCCACCGGGCTGCTATTGCCGACGTTGTAGACACGCCAGGGTGCGTTACTGGAGCTGGCGTCGGGTTTGGCGCCATCCCAGGCCGGGTTGGGAAGGGCCGGTCGATCCAGCACGCGCATCACCACCTCGACGGTGTCGTCGATGTAGGTGAAGTCGCGGCGGTGTTTTCCGTAGTTGAAGACCGGAAGCCTCTCACCCACGAGAATGGCCTCGGTGAACTTGAACGGCGCCATGTCCGGTCGCCCCCAGGGACCATAAACAGTGAAGAAACGTAGCCCGGTTGTCGGCAGCCTGTAGAGATGGCTGTATGTATGTGCCATAAGTTCGTTGGTCTTCTTGCTGGCGGCGTATATGCTCAGCGGATGATCGACGTTGTGATGAACCGAGAAGGGTATTGTCGTGTTGGCGCCATAAACACTTGAACTGCTGGCATAAACGAGATGCTCCACGTTATGGTGTCGGCAGCATTCAAGAATGTGGGCAAAACCAACGATGTTGCTCTGAATGTAAGCAAGCGGGTTTTCAATCGAGTAGCGCACTCCAGCCTGAGCAGCCAAGTTGACCACCCGTTCCGGCTTACAGGTAGCGAAGGCATCCTCCATCGCTTTACGGTCTGCAAGGTCTATGCGAAGGTGCGTGTAATTCGGATGGTTCGCGTGCCTTGCCAGACGTGCTTCTTTGATGGCCGGGTCATAGTAGTCGTTGTGGTTGTCGATACCAACAACTGTATCGCCGCGATCGAGCAAGCGCAAAACAAGTGCAGAGCCGATAAAACCAGCAGCACCGGTAACAAGAACTTTCATGGCGGCCAACTTAAAGAAAATTTAAAGACGCTCGGGTCATTTAGGCGCCGTGAGGGCATCAGCAACATCAGTAAGTGACAGCCAAAGATTCTATTATTCAACACTGACATTGACCGAATACCCATGCTTCATAAGCAAGGCATGTTGCTTGGCCTGTGCCAGATCACTCTCGACCATTTCCTGACACATCTGAAGCGCGGTTATTTCCGGTACCCAACCCAGCACGGCCTTGGCTTTGGCGGGGTCTCCCAGCAGGGTTTCTACCTCAGTCGGGCGGAAGTAGCGAGGGTCGATTTTTACGACGGCTTGGTCGCCCCAATAGCCAACTGTGTCCACACCCGAGCCCTCCCAACGGATTACTTTGCCAAGGGCCTGGGAAGTCCAATCAATAAACTGACGCACGCTGTACTGCACTCCGGTGGCGATGACGAAGTCTTCCGGCTTGTCTTGCTGAAGCATGAGCCACTGCATGCGGACATAGTCTTTGGCGTGGCCCCAGTCTCGCAGCGCGTCGATGTTTCCCATGTAGAGACAGTCTTCCAGCCCCTGGCTGATATTGGCCAAACCGCGGGTGATTTTGCGGGTGACGAAGGTCTCGCCGCGGCGCGGGCTCTCGTGGTTGAACAGAATGCCGTTGCAGGCGTAGATGCCGTAGGCCTCGCGGTAGTTCACCGTAATCCAATACGCGTACATCTTGGCCACCGCGTAGGGGCTGCGGGGGTAGAAGGGTGTTGATTCTTTCTGAGGGATTTCTTGCACCAGGCCATAGAGCTCACTGGTGCTAGCCTGGTAGTAGCGGGTTTTCTTTTCAAGACCCAGGATGCGGACGGCTTCCAAGATTCGCAGGGGGCCCAGGGCGTCGACATCAGCCGTGTACTCCGGGCTCTCGAAACTGACAGCCACGTGGCTTTGGGCGCCGAGGTTATAGATTTCATCGGGCTGGGTTTCCTGCACGATACGCACCAGGTTGCTGGTGTCACTCAAGTCGCCATAGTGGAGCTTGAAGTTGGCGTTGAGGATATGCGGGTCTTGGTAGATGTGGTCTATGCGCTGGGTGTTGAACGAACTCGCGCGTCGCTTGATGCCGTGGACGACGTAGCCTTTTTCCAGCAGAAATTCAGCCAGGTAGCTGCCGTCTTGGCCGGTGATGCCGGTGATCAGTGCGACTTTAGGACTTGAGGAGACTGTATTCATAGTTGCTTATCTAGAAAGTCTTTATATGCATATGGAAGGCCTGCCTCCAACGCCACCCGCGGCTTCCAGCCCAGCGCGTTCAGGCGCTGGCTGTCCATCCACTTGCGGGGCGCGCCATCGGGCTTGGTCGCATCAAAGGTGATTTCTCCCTGATAGCCAACCACTTTGCAAACGGCATGAGCCAACTCGGCAATGGTGACGTCTTCGCCAAAACCGACGTTGATATGGCCCAGCATAGGCTGGGTATTGGCATCAAATACGGCTTTTTCGAGGTTCATCACAAACACGCTGGCGGCGGCCATGTCGTCCACATACAAAAACTCGCGGCGTGGTCTGCCGCTGCCCCAAATAGCCACCGAGGGGGCTTGGCTCATCTTGGCCTCATGAAACCTGCGAATGAGTGCGGGGATGACATGGCTGTTTTCCGGGTGGTAGTTGTCACCCGGGCCATAGAGGTTGGTGGGCATGACACTGCGGTAGTCCACACCTTGAATGGCGCCGTACTGGCGGTTGTAGCTTTCGCAAAGCTTGATGCCTGCAATTTTTGCGATGGCATAAGGTTCGTTTTTAGGCTCCAACGGGCCGGTGAGCAAGGCCGCCTCTGCCATGGGCTGCGGGGCCAAGCGTGGGTAAATGCAGCTGCTGCCCAGAAAGAGCAGTTTTTTGACGCCGTTTTGAAAAGCCGCCTCGATGACGTTGGCCTGGACCATCAGGTTTTGGTAAATGAAGTCTGCGGGAAAGGTGTTGTTGGCGTGGATGCCGCCCACCTTGGCTGCAGCTAGATAGACTTGATCGGGCTTTTCAGCAGCAAAAAACGTCTGAACTGCAGACTGGTTGCACAGGTCGAGCTCTGCACGGGTACGGGTGACGATGCGGTCCGGGGTATGTCCCGCGGCCAGCAATTGGCGATGAATGGCGGAGCCCACCATGCCGCGATGGCCCGCGATGTAGATTTTGGACTGCGGATTCATTAGCGATTTATTTCTGGACGGCAATGGTTCTGAAAATTCCAGGTGCTTTCGCACATAGACACCAAGTCGCGGGTGGTGCTCCAGCCCAACAACTGGCGAGCTTTGTCGGCTTTGGCATAGCAGGCAGCCACATCGCCAACCCGACGAGTAACCACGTTGAAAGGGACTGCCTGGCCGCTGGCAGCCTCGAAGGCGCGGATCATTTCCAGCACGCTACTGCCCCTGCCGGTGCCGAGATTGAAGCTGTGCCAGCCCTCATTCTTTTGCAGATATTGCAAGGCAGCAAGGTGGCCTTCGGCGAGGTCCATGACATGAATGTAGTCGCGCACGCCAGTGCCGTCTGAAGTGGGATAGTCGTTGCCAAACACTTGTAAATGTGGACGGCGACCAGAGGCCACTTGCGCAATGAATGGCATGAGGTTGTTAGGGACACCTCGCGGGTTTTCGCCGATCAAGCCCGATTCGTGAGCTCCTACAGGATTGAAGTAGCGCAAACAGGCGATGCGCCATGCCGGGTCGGACCGGGAGACATCGGTCAGCATTTCTTCGATGTGCAACTTAGTACGCCCATACGGATTGGTGGCACTGGTGGAGTGGGATTCATCGATAGGCAAATACTGCGGATTGCCATAGACGGTGGCGCTGGAACTGAATACGAGTGTTTTGAGGCCTGAATATTGCATGGCCAGCAGCAAGCTGATAGTGCCTTGGACATTGTTAGCGTAATAATCGACGGGACTTGTTGCAGATTCGCCTACCGCTTTAAGTCCAGCGAAGTGGATGACTGCCTGCACCTCATATTGTTTCAACGCATCAGCTACCGCACTAGTGTTGCATACGTCAGCTTCTACAAATGACGGGGGCTTACCCGTAATGCGAGCAATCCGCTCCAACACAATTTGCTCGCTATTACAGAAGTTATCTAATACGCATACATCAAGTCCAGCCTGCATGAGTGAAACTGTAGTGTGGCTCCCAATATATCCTGCACCTCCAGTTAGTAAAATAGTCATTTAATCAGGCAAATTTTGGATTTGGCCCGCACACAACAAGCACATTAATGTGGAGCCATAAATTGGGGCTTAGTGCTTAAGAAGGCAAGATGGTGGCCTGGGGCGGAATCGAACCACCGACACAAGGATTTTCAATCCTCTGCTCTACCGACTGAGCTACCGGGCCATGTCACATAAGTATATCAGCGCTCACACCGCCTCTGAGTCTTAAGAAGAGGTTTTCTTGCCCTTGGTCAGATCCACTCCAAGCTGTTTGAGTTTGCGGTACAGATGTGTACGCTCAAGGCCGGTTTTTTCGGCCACTCGAGTCATGGACCCGCCTTCTCTTGAGAGATGAAATTCAAAGTATGCTTTTTCGAATTCATCACGCGCATCGCGCAAAGGCTTGTCTAGGTTAAAAGTTTGCTCGGACGGCAACTCTTCCACAATGACTACAGCACTTATTTCATGAGCTGAAAATTGTGATGAGGTCACTCCCGCTGCCAAAAGACCATGGCTGTGCGCAGAAAGCTTAGGCAAACTTTTACTCAAGCCAAGCTCCACTGTTTTGAGCAGTTTTTGAAGGGTGATGGGCTTTTCTAAAAAAGCCAAGGCGCCGATTTTGGTGGCTTCCACAGCAGTGTCGATAGTGGCGTGTCCGCTCATCATGATGACGGGCATGTTCAGCAAACCAGTCGCAGACCACTCTTTGAGCAGCGTCACGCCATCGGTGTCGGGCATCCAAATATCCAACAAGACCAAGTCTGGACGCTCGGACTGCCTGTGCGCACGGGCTTGAGCCGCGTTTTCTGCCAACTCAACCTGATGCCCTTCATCATTCAGGATTTCCCACAGGAGATCCCGAATGCCAAGTTCATCATCCACCACCAGTATGTTGGCCATGTCGTGCCTATTGCGAATGCGCAGGATTAAGTTAGAGGTAATGCATTGAATGATAGCGACACTTGCGCACCCACAATTTGCCCATGTTCTTCTCGGTTGGCAATGTCTATACGGGCGCCATGTTCGTCTGCAATTTTCTTAACCACTGCCAAACCCAAGCCAGTGCCCTTGGCCTTAGTGGTCACATAAGGCTCAAAAGCTCGCTTGAGAATGTGTTCTGGAAAGCCTGCTCCACCATCAATTACCAGCAGGCGCATACGTTGCCTATCAGCTTGCCACTGCGTTTTAACTGTCACGTTTGATGCTGGGCAATTAGGGTGTGCCGTATCTGTAGCGTCTTGTGCATTCTGAATCAAGTTATGAAGCACTTGCCTCAACTGCTCTGCATCGCCTTGAATCAGAGGGCCGTCTTGCGACAATTCGCACTTTATGCCCAAAGTATTGAGCTCATCACCACCATACAGCAGCAAGACTTCACGAACCAAGTCGTTGAGGTTGAGCGGCTTAAGCTCGGCTGAAGGCAGACGTCCAAAGTCACGGAACTCATTGACCAAGCGCTTCATAGCCTCTACTTGGTCCACAATGGTTTTGACTGACTTGGCCATGACAACTTGTTCAGGCTCTTGTAATTTGCCTGTGAGTTTTTTTTCAAGTCGTTCTGCCGACAGTTGAATGGGCGTCAAAGGGTTTTTGATTTCGTGCGCCAAGCGTCGCGCCACCTCGGCCCAAGCTTGAGTGCGCTGCGCTGACACAATTTCAGAAATATCATCAAACACAAGAAGCCGATCTTGGTCAGGCAAAAGGGCGCCGCGCGCAATCAAACTCATGCTGTTCTTGTGAGAACTGCCCGCCATGGCCCGCTGCCCTCCTAACTCATAGGTGCTCTGCCAATAATCTGGACTATCCCCCGTATGAGTCGCTGAAAACTCATCAAATTGCTCATGCACACGTAAGGCCCAAGCCTCTAACCCTTCTACGCCCATGAGGTTTTGGCCTACAAAGGTGCTCATTGGCATACGCAAAATTTTGGATGCGCCTGGATTGACTGAGCGAATTTCGCCTTGAGGTGACAATACCATCACACCGGCCGTCAAGTTATCCAAAATGGTTTGCAAACGGGTCTTGGAGGTGTTCACCTCTTGCATGCTGGTTTGTACAGTGGCCCTGGCGTCAGCCAACTGCTGGGTCATGTCCGCAAAAGATCGGGTCAAACCGCCCAACTCGTCACAATCCTCGACCACCATTTTGGGTGTCAAATCACCTGCAGCCACTTGGCGTACACCATCGGCCAAAAGCAACAAAGGCCTGGTGATTTGATTGCCCAACACCGCAGCCAGTAATACTGCGCCAAACACGGCTAAAAACAAACTGAGCGTCAAAGTGCCGATGTACATACGCTGCAAACCGCTGCGCGCCAAAGCGCGCTCCTGGTATTCGCGGTAGGCACCGTTAACCAAGCTGGCATTACTTACCAAATTGGCGGATACACCCAGAGTCACCATTAGAAATCTGGTGTCCTCTGTCATCCTGAGGGTAGTAACGGGAACCATCATCAATGACTTAATAACCACGGCATGTTGAGCATCCAGCGCCTCATCCAAGCCCTCAACCCAAGTGACGCTTTGGCTTCTAGCGGCTCGAAACTGTTGCTGGCTGGGCCGCTGTGGCGCAAATTGCACTTGAGTTGTGCCTGCGCTGGCCAGCAAATTGCCAGAAGAACTCCACAGCATGACCTCGCGCGCGCCCATTTGCTCCCGAATGCGCTCCAAGGCCAGCGCCGCACTTAGCTCAGATGTGTCTTGAATTTGCTGACTTGCCGCGCGGGTTTTGTTGGCCAGATCAGCAGAGAGGTTGTCTAAGGTCGCTCTACCTAAGTTCAAGCCCGCTTCTAGAGCGCCTTCCACCTTGACGTCAAACCAGCTTTCGATAGAGCGGGACACAAATTGATAGGACACCGCATAAATCAAGAGACCTGGCACAAAGCCAGCCAATGCAAATACAGCCGCCAACTTTAAAAGCAGCCTACTTCCAAACTTACCTTGCTTAAAACGCTGCTGGAGTCTGTAGCCCAGCCAAGCAATAGCCAGCACCAGCAAGCTCGCCACCACGATATTGAGCACAAATAAGCTGCCGTAGTAGTCTTCATACATGGCTTGGTTGTTGGTGGCCTGCATCAATAAAAAAAACA
>Ga0164295_10000190_pt1 | contig 52087 bp, 53 predicted proteins | sample GEODES006metaG_FD_111798 | JGI IMG/M metagenome (GOLD analysis project Ga0164295, IMG submission 111798) | Oligotrophic lake water microbial communities from Sparkling Lake, Wisconsin, USA - GEODES006 metaG | ecosystem: Environmental > Aquatic > Freshwater > Lake | place: USA: Sparkling Lake...
GCCGAGAACCTGCACTTTTTTGCCCGCTTGTATGGCCTGTCGGACCAGGACCGTCAACATCGGGTTGCAGAGTTGATGGAAATTTTTGAACTGGAGAAATTTGCCAATACCCCAGTGGGTCAACTCTCAGGGGGTTGGCAACAGCGGCTTCACCTGGCAGTGTCTTTGGTACACCGTCCCAAATTACTCGTGCTGGACGAGCCCACAGCGGCTGTGGACTTGGAAGCGCGCATGGATCTTTGGCGTCTCATCGAAGGTTTGCGGGACAGCGGCACCACCATCTTGTTAACCAGCCATCATCTCGCTGAAGCGGAGCGCTTGTGCAGCCGCGTCGCACTGATGCGCAGCGGCAAAGTCCATGCCGAGGGCAGCGTGCCTGAGTTGTTAGCCCGCATACCCGGCCAAGCGGTGGCCAAGGTGCAATCGGCTGACCACGAAGCAATCTTGCAACGGGCACTGGATCTGGGTTGGCAGTTTCGTCAACAGGCTGATCAGATCCGGCTTTTGCTTCCCCGTGCTGTGAGCTTGCGTGAAATAGTGGACGCACTAGAAGGCACACAGGTCAGCGCAGTGAGTGTTCATCCGGTGACGTTGGAAGATGCCTATCTTGAGCTGCTAGGTGACTGACGTGGCTGAACAAAAAAAGGCAAGCGCGATGAGTTTTTTTATTGGCTTGCCTGTGGCGGAACTTTGGATGCAAAGCATCTAAATTTTAAGTTTTTGAGAATCTGATTTAGTCAAGAAAACAGATTCCCCTGCACGGACGAATCGGTTGCTGACGCTGCTACTTGAGATTTTTTGCGAGTCACTGCGCGAGCCTGCCCGCTGGGCGGTAAACCGCTTTTACGGGAGCCGTGCCGCTGCAGTACGGCGCGCGCCTCTGCGCGGGAATCGTCCTGCGCCCGCAGTCCATACATGCGGAGCTTGGCGGCTTGCACCGCGGTCTTGTCGTCCACAATTGGCGCCGGATAATCCTGGCCGATCAGGCACCCCGCCATTCGCTGCACGCTGATATCCATCTTCCAGGGTTCCGGTAAGTACGGCAGTGGCACGCGAGCTAACTCGGGTATCCACTGACGTATAAAAATTCCCTGCGGGTCCTGATCTCTGGCTTGCTTGATGGGGGAGTAAATGCGAAGCGTGTTGATGCCCGTTGTGCCGCTTTGCATCTGCATCTGGCTCCAGTGAATCCCAGGCTCGAAATCTAGAAATTGACGCGCCAGGAACAAGCCCGTTTGGCGCCAATGCAGCCACAGGTGGTAACTGGCAAAGCTCACCAGCATGGCGCGCATTCGAAAATTAAGCCAACCCGTTGCCACCAAAGAGCGCATGCAAGCGTCCACCATCGGGTAGCCGGTCATCCCCAGACGCCAAGCCTCAAAGTACTCTTCATTGAACTCGCCCTCACGCAAACCGTCGTAGGTACGTGCGAAATTATGGAACTCTATGGCCGGTTCACTTTCGAGCTTTTGCATGAAATGGCAGTGCCAGCGTAAGCGTCCCGCAAATCCGGTCAGCGCGTAGACCATCGCCCGATCGGGTGCGTTCCTCCTTGCGGCTTCAGTCGCCTGGTGCACGGTTCGCATTGACAAGGTACCAAAGGCCAAGTGCGCGCTCAGACGACTGCATGAGTCCTGCGCACTCAGTGGGCTGGAGATAGCCTTACGGTAGCCCATCGCCCGTTGGCGAAGGAAACTATCGAGCGTCTGATTCGCCGCGCGCTCGCCGGCTTTCACACGCGTCTTAGCGCTCGGCGAAAGCCCCAGGGAACTGAGGGTCGGAAGCTCAGGCTGATCCAGCGAGGTCGACGACGAAAAGCGTGCCGCATGCAGATGCTGCAAGGGCGCATCCATTCGCGACTGCCATCGAGCGGCCCAACCTGAGCGTGTGCCTAGGCCACGTATGACTCCGTTTTGAGGCCATTCCTGCCAATGAACCTGATTTTGTTGACACCAAGCCGCCACCTGCTGATCGCGCACGTAGGACCAACCAGTGCCGGTTTCCTCATGACTAAGTAAGTGCGTTACTTGCGCATCCCGATGGAGTTGAGCCAATACAGAGACTACCGAGCCGACGCGCACTACCAATGGCAAGCCGCGGGCTGCCAGCTCGGCACGCAGTTCGGCCAGGCAACTCAAGGCAAAGTCGACATGCTGGCTATCGCACTCTGGACTTTTTAAAAACTGAGGCTCCAGCACGTAAAGCCCAAGGGCATCGGCATGCGCCAAAGCAGCCACCAAAGGGGCGTGGTCGTGCGTGCGCAAGTCACGCTTGAACCAGACTACGGCACGGGATGATGCCATTACATACCTTCAAACAAGGCGTACCAAAAGCCAGCCAGTAACCACAATATGGCTGAGCGTCACCAGCACCGAAGCTCCGTGCAGCCATTTGAAACGCAAACGATCACCAGAATCAGTGGCTCTGTTGATAGCCGGCATCAGCAACTGCCGCACGGGAATGGTGGACACAGCAACAGCGGCCATCACGGCGCAAGCGGCGGTGTCATGCGACCACCACAGCAGGGCAGCAATAGCGGCAGTAGCCACCACAAACAGGTAGAACCAAGGAAACGCCAACCTCAGCGTAGCGCCGGCTGCAGGCGCTGCCATTGCCTTGAATAAAAAAGCGGCAAAACCAAAGGAATACAGCGTCATCCCGCCAAACAGGAGGGCAGTGGTCAGGACTGCTAAAGAGTGGGTCATAAGCTGCACCTTAAAGTGAAGAGGCCGTAACGGCCGGAGTCAGAGGCAGGCCTTCGGCAACGGCCACTTGCTCAAGCGCTGTTTCAAACAGCATGCGGGCGGTACCAGCAACCCGCTGCAAGTAAGCGTGCAATTGCGCGTCGGCCTCGCTCCTGTTGGCACAGTCGCCGCTGTAAGTTTCAAAGTTAGAAATTTGAAGCAGCAACTGGGCCAGATGACTGGGACATTCACACGCTATTGCAGACGAGAGTCCCGCAAATTCTGTCAAGGCTGCATCGTTAAATCGGGGGGCTTGTATGGTTTGGCCTCTAATTTCCGTTGCACCAAGGTGTGCCAACTCGAAGGCTGTTGCGGCCTTGGTCGGAGATGCCTTGGCGCGTTGCAAGTTCGAAAGCCACTGGCCCAATGAATCGTCGTCTGTGGGCTCGTGCAACAAGGCGACGCCTGCGGCAGCGAGCTCTGTACGGCCAGCGGCACTGGAATAGCGATAAACCACGGCCGCTCGATTTGCATGCCAAGCGTCTTGGGCAGCGCGCAGTTCCAGCCGTGCGCCAGGCTGCAAACTTGCGGATTGCCAAAGTAGCAGATCGACAGCGGGTTTGGTTGAAATTTCAGCGGCTTGCATTGCTTCAGTTAAGTTGTCAAAGACAGCCACCGTCTTAAACGCCGGCTCCCAAGGTTGGCGAGCAATCAAGCGCTGCAAACGACGCGCCAAACCCTGACCCACCACCACAGCGTTCATCGCTACTTGCTGCGGTGCTTGAGCCCGGTTGGGCGGTCTGGCATCTGCAGGTACCGGCACCATCTCACGCATTTGATCTGTGTCCAGCGCCGCCAGCAAGCCGATTGCATGTCCTTGCTCTGTGAGACGCCTAAGCAAGGTAACGCGCTCAACATCTGCAGCCAAGTACAGCCGGTGCCCAGAGGCGGCGGTGGTAGGACGCACCGCTTGGTAGCGCTGCTCCCAAATGCGCAAAGTCGCTACGGGCATGCCCGCCATGCGGGCTACTGCCCCACTGCGAAAGGTCGGCTGCGCTTGCTTGGTCTGCTGTGCAAGCGCTTGAGATGCAAGCTTGTTGAAAGTCATTGATCAAGGCTTGAGTTAAATATGAGTCGAATTATGACCTTAATTTTCAAAGTTTGAGTTCGTAATTTGCATTTTTAAGCTAATATCAAATCTTAAATCCGACTCACAACTCTGATTAAGTCGCTTTTAAGTACCAGCTTTGTTGTTTCTTTGGTCTTGAAAAGGACTTCGTTTCGATGAGGCTGCACTTGTCAATGACAAAAAGCACCAAGAAAGCAAGCCCTTGGCGCCACTTTCAAATCCACTTGGCTTGTTCTAAACAGGAGTTCCCATGAACAACAATCGACGCACATTCTTCATGACGCTGGCCGCCAGCGGCTCGCTTTTGGCCACATCCGCCCACAGCCAAGCCAAGGCAGACGAAAAAGACCCGCAATCAGTGGCCTTGGGCTATGTGGCCGATGCCACCAAGACCGACACCAAAAAATACCCCAAGTACGCTGCCGGTCAGCTTTGCAACAACTGCGCTTTGTACCAAGGCAAAGTCAGCGATGCCTGGGGCGGTTGCCCACTGTTTGCAGGCAAGCAAGTCGCCGGCAAAGGCTGGTGCAGTGCCTACGCCAAAAAAGGCTGATGGTGGCTGACTCGGCCACCCTGCTCATAGCTGATGCTGGCCGAGCGCAGAGCCCAACACATGGTGGCGCTCTGCTCAGTCCAGGGGGCCTGCTTCCTGACTGGGTGTTGGCTGATCTGCGGACTGACCACGCTGGCGAGCTAGGCGCAGTCTGCATTTACCAAGGGGTGTTGCGATTTGCGCGTGACCCGGCGCTTCAAGCTTTTGCTCAGCACCACCTGAACACAGAACAAAAGCACCTGCGACAGATTGAAGGCTGGTTGCCCAAAGCGCACTACAGCCGCCTGCTGCCAGTGTGGCGCCTTGCCGGGTTTCTCACCGGCGCCATACCCGCGCTGTTCGGCCCCAGGGCGGTCTACGCAACCATCGAGGCCGTAGAGACCTTTGTCGACCACCATTATGGTGAGCAAGTGCGCGCGCTAGCCTCGCAGCCGGATCTCAACGCGCTGCGGGAAACCCTGATCGATTGCCAGGCCGACGAAGTGGCGCACCGGGACGAGGCTGCAGCCGCTCGAGGCTCTGATCGACCGGGTATGGTTCTGCGGGTTTGGTGCGCCATGGTGGGCTCAGGTTCCCGCGCTGCAGTGGCCTTAATTCGCCGCATTTAAGTTTCATACTCATGTTGGACATTGAGACCGATTGATGCGATTAGATAGTTTCCCGGCCACTCGCCAAGCTGCTTTAGAGCGCGTCAGTGCCGTACGCCCCGGCGACTACGCGCGCAGCCGTAACGCTATTGACGGCGCAGTCACTGGCCTGTCGCCTTACATCACCCACGGTTTTCTCAGCTTGCCCGAGGTACTGGCTGGTGTGGCAGACAAATACAAGTTAGATGCTCAACACAAGTTCGTGTTCGAGCTGGGTTGGCGAGAATACTTTCGCCATGTCTGGGCTTTCCGGGGGGAAGAGATTTTTAGATCCCTGCGCGATGGCCTCCTGCCGGAATCAAGCTACTCAGCGCTCCTGCCTGCCGATATTCGACAAGCCGCTACAGGTGTGCCTGTTATCGATATGGCGGTGCGCACCTTGTACGCCACAGGCTATTTGCACAACCATGCCCGTATGTGGCTGGCCAGCTACATCGTGCATATTCGTAAGGTGCACTGGCGGGTTGCAGCAGACTGGTTGTACGGTCACCTGCTCGACGGTGATCTCGCCAGCAACCACCTCAGTTGGCAATGGGTAGCTGGCACCGGCAGCAGCAAGCCTTATCTTTTCAATGCAGACAACGTCGTCCGCTACGCGCCTGCCCCCTGGCACAGCCCAGGCAGTGTGATCGACCAGACTTATGAAGCCTTGGACCGCCTCGCCCGCGAACCCATGCGCCGCGCCCGTACCGACAAGGACACACTTCCCACCGACCATGCTTTGATTGAGCCGCCTTTGCTTGCTGAGCCGCCGCCCGAGCTGGGCTGGACCAAGCCTGATGCGGCTGCTGTGGAAGGCCGCGAGGTGTGGCTGGTACACCCCTGGAACCTGGGCGAGCTGCCCTCACGGCTGCCTGCGAACACGGTGGTGATTGGCGTTTTTCTCACCGATTTCCATAGCGCTTGGCCTTGGAGCGAGCAGCGCTGGCGCTTTGTTGCAAGCCGAATGGCCGAACTCAGCTCACTAAAGTGGCAAGGTGATGTGCACACCATGACTGCAGCACTTCAAGGCGCACTCCAAGTGCGCAGCGTGGCAGAGCCGCACCTTGCACCATGGCTGGCTCGCTTGGCGGCTTGTGAGGCGGCACCCGAGCTCTTCCCGCCCTTGGTTAAGCGCTGCGACTCCTTTATGCAGTGGTGGACACGGGCCTCACGCGGCTTTGCGTCAGCGTCTGACTTGCTAGCCGCCCGAAATGTCCCTGCTTGGTAAGCCTACTTGGAACGAAATATGAACGACACGAACCAGGCCGACACAAGCCATTGCGCTGCAGCGCTAACCGTGCTCTATGACGGCGCCTGCCCGCTGTGCAGGCGAGAAATTGCCGTCTACCGCGACCTTCAACCGCTGCAAGCCGACTCGCCGGTGTGCTTTACCGACGTTAGCTATGCAGCAGTGCCGCTGCCAGCAGGTACTACGCGCGAACAGTTACTGGCGCGGTTTCATGTACAAGGCCGCGATGGCCAACTGCTCAGCGGCGCACAGGCATTTTTGGCCTTGTGGGCCGCCCTGCCCGGCTGGCGCTGGCTGGCCATGGCCGGACGCCTGCCGGGGGCTGGCTGGTTGATGGAGCGGGTGTATCGGCTGTTTCTAAGGTGGAGGCCGATGCTTCAGCGCTGGGCCGCGCGCTGGGACTGATCCTTTCCCAACGGCTTATTTATTCACCCCAGCTTCAAAACTTATTACATGCAATCTATTGTTCTGATCACCGGCGCCAGCGGCGGCATTGGCAAGGCCCTTGCCCATCAACTTCACAGTCAGGGCCTTCGGGTTGCCGTCGTCGGACGAGACGCAGACCGTTTGGCCGATGTCAATGCGGCCTTGCGTATCACTGCCGACACCACCACGCCCGAAGGCGCAGCACAGGCTGTGGCCGCATGCCAGGAGTCGCTGGGGGCGGCACCCTCACTGCTGGCGCATTGCGTGGGCAGCACTTTGATTGCACCTCTGCATCGCACCAGTGCACAAGCCTACCGAGAGGTGATGCGTGTCAACCTCGACAGCGCGGTTTTCATGCTTCAGGCTTGGTTAGCGGCGCTTCAAGGCAGCCCCGGCGCCGCCGTGATGGCCAGCTCTGTGGTGGCACGCATCGGTGTGGCGAACCACGAAGCTATTGCTGCCGCAAAAGGTGGTGTTGAGGCCCTGGTGCGCAGCGCAGCAGCTACCTATGCCGCACAAGGTGTGCGCATCAACGCAGTTGCACCAGGCCTGACCGAGACACCCATGACGGCAAATATGCTCAAGATGACGGCTATGCGCGAGGGCGCCGCACGCCAGTACCCCTTGGGGGGCATTCAGTCGGCTGAGCAAGTAGCTGATGTCATGGCATTTTTACTGGGCGAGGGCGCCGCCCGCCTGACCGGCCAGGTCATAGCGGTGGACGGAGGCTTCACTACGGTAAGGCCCCTGGTTCGGTGACGGCGCGCCAAAACATCAAGAAGTTGCCGCAAATACAAACCACGAACAAAGTCAGTTTCTTCAGGGGTTTAAGTTAGCTGAATTTTTTACAAGGAGTGATAAATGTTATTTTTGAAAATAAAGAACTATTGGGCATCCTTACCGGATTTCAGCATGAGTCACATATTGCTTCGAATTCCTCTGGCCATAGTTTTCATTCAACAGGGATTAAGTAAGTTTCCTGTAGATGCTGGTGCAGGAGCTGCTTTTGGCATACCTTTTTTGGTGTGGTGGTTCGTTTGCTACGGCGAGGTTGCCGCTGGCATTGGACTTCTAGCCGGAGCGTTGCCAACTTTGCCCCGTATCAGAGAGATTCCTCTCATCGCGGAGCTGGGCGACTTGGTCACTAGATTTAGCGGGATAACAATGTGCTGTGTTGTCACAGGCGTCATCTGGGTCGTCATCAAGCCCGAAAGCTTGATTCAATTTATATTGAACGACTATCTTCACTTATCTCTTTGGGTTGGCGGACTTTACTTTGCACTCAGAGGGAATTGGGCGGTTGCAGTCCAAAAAAAATCAACAGTTTTTTGAACTGTCATTTTGTAGAGCTGTTGGTCAAAAAATGGCACCTTAGACTCTCTCCGAATTTACCCTTTATAGCCATATGAGCAGCCCCTCTACGTGATGAACTACGGCTCATTGAGGTGTGGCGGAATAGCAGTCAATAAATTTGATGCAGCCTCTGTTTTGAGATACATCATTTGGAAAGGCTTGCCAAATCAATTCCTTCATGCTGGGCTACCATCTCCAAAGCGGATTCAAACAATGCGCGGGCAGAGCCAGATACAGAGCTCAGGTAAGCGTGTATGTGTGCATCTTCACTGGATTTATTTAAGCAATCATGACTGTATTGTTCGAAGTTGGCCAATTGGGCGATGATTTCAGCGACATGTCGGGGGCATTCACACAGCACATTGGTGGAAATGCCAGACACGCGCATGAGGGTCAGGTCGTTAAATTTGCGTTGCGGTATCAATGTTCCAGGATTTAATCCCGCTGCACTTTGTGCGGGATCAATCAGGAGAACTGAGTTAACCAAGTCTGCCAAGTCAGCATCACTGATGGGGTCTCTGCGAACAATCATTCCGCAGCGTTTCATGGCCGCAATGATGGGCTCTTGCCCAAAGCTGTACAACACAATTACCTGCATGGCGCCGTGCAACTCTGCCAAACGATGAATATCGACTTGAATGCCTGCGTGTAATGAGTTGCACTGGATTAGCAAAATTTGTGGCTTGTGCTGCCCGGTGCTCTCCAGCGCTTGGCTGAGAGTGCTGTAGATGTCGGTCACCTGGATGGCGTGGTGCTGAAAGCCTAAAGTGAATTTCTTCGACTCGATGCGGCTTGCTAGTGTCAGACCCACCACGGCCATGGACACCGTGCCACCTGGGTACTCAGTAAGCTGTTTTCTTTGGTTGGCTGACTGCTGCTTTTGCAGCAAGTCATTGAGCGCGGTGCATGTGAGGGCTGCCACACTGCTGATGCTGTGGCCATTTTCGGTGAGCCGCTTCAGCAAGGTCGCTTTCAAAACATCGTCGTCGGTGTACAGGCGATGTTTGCCTTCTGTTTTATGGGGGGTGAAACAGTCATACCTTGACTCCCAAATGCGCAAAGTGGGTGCTGGTACGCCGCTCAGACTGGACACGGCGCCGATTTTATGGGGGTAGGAAGTTGAACTTTTCATAAAAGCAATCTTTTATTGAGTAAATATTGAATAGATAATTTACATTATTTTTATGTATTGTATATATAAATTTGGAAAGATGCTAGATTACAACCTCTGAAAAGTAAACAGGAGTTTTGAATGCTAAACGCTCGTGCTGTACAGGCCTTAAAGATGATCGCGCTGCTTGCGAGCTCACACCCATCTGAAGCAGTTAACTCCAAGCAGCTATCGCAGCAACTGAGGCTGTCCACTTCTTACATTGAGAGTTTGCTAAAAAACCTCAAGAAAAATGAACTGGTCATGGCTAACCGCGGGCCTGGTGGAGGCTATCTTTTGCAAAAGTCTGTTGATGAGATTTCTGTGTGGGACGTTGTCGGATGCTTTGAGGAGGAGGAAGAGCCGAGCGTCGGAATCCGTACACAGGAGCATTCAGTCAGTCAACAAATATGCCTTGAGTTCAGTCAAATCAAGCAACACTTTTTGCAGAATTACCCCCTGGCTGACATTACCAAACATTCGCCCCAAATCGAGAAAAAAGCTACTGCGCCGCGACTCTCGATCCACTTCAAGCCCCTCGAAATTCGGTTGGCACCAAAAGCCCCCAACTCTGTTTTTGATTTGCCTAATTTCATGAATGCCCTGGCTGCTTGATTGAGGGGGATTGATGAAAATCACGTATATGTTGATGAATCGGTCAGGAAAAGGCCGCCGCATACCTGCGGGAGAAGCGTGGCAGTGGATACATCACGCAGAAGATGCACCGCAAATGAAGGCGGTGTTTTTAAAGCTCAAGAAAAGAATTCGCGATGACCGACTCACCTTGGCAAACCTGCACATTGAACAAAGGCAGTCCTCAGACGAATTTTTAGAAATGGCCACCTTTGAATACAAAGGTCCTGTGATTTACGATCAAACGATATCTCCCAAAAGAATCATTTTTGTTCACGAAGAATCAGTTGGCGAACGCTTGACCAAGGCCCATTGACTCGGCGATTAAAAAATTGCGTCAATGTGCTCTACGGCGGTTTTGCCTCTATGGCCCCCCCAAACTTGTAGAAACTTTTTATAGCGCAGCCAAATGCTGTCGCTTGAACTCATAGAGATAGTGGGTTCACCGTCTGAAGCTGAAGTGCTCTACTTTCAGGAAGTGCAGTGTCACAAGAGCACAACATAATGCCTTTGTTTGCAAGCTAAAGGATTTTGTTGTGCCTTTCTCAGTTGATCAAACCGTTTTCCTCAAGACCTGGCTCAAGCGACCCATGATGACGGGTGCAGTGGTCCCCTCCAGCAACGCTCTGGCACGCCTCATCACCAGCGATATCGTGCCCGCCGGCGGACCTGTCATCGAACTGGGTCCGGGTACGGGCGCCTTCACGCGGAGCATCCTGGCAAAAGGGCTGCCCGAGGACATGCTCACGCTGGTGGAAAACAGCCCAGACTTCACTGCGTTGCTGCGTCAACGCTACCCCAAGGCACAGCTGCTGGAAATGGATGTGACTAGGATGCGAATGTGGAATGACCCCTGGAACAACATGCAAGCCCAGGCCGTGATATCTGGCCTGCCCTTGCTGACCATGGGTTTGCGCGCGCAATGGAACGTGGTCGGTGCCTGCATGCAAAGTTTGCGTGACGGCGCGGCCATGTACCAGTTCACCTATATGACGAGATGCCCCATTGAGCCCACGATTCTTAGCCGGCTGGGCCTGAAAGCTGAACGCATGGGAAGTGCCATGTTCAACCTGCCCCCCGCCTCGGTCTATCGAATATCAAAGATCTGATTTGCCTGAACCCCGCTTGGGGCGGCAACCAACGCTCAAAAACAGTGCTCAGCGGTGATACAGGAACTGCAGACAGGACTGTGTTTTCCCAACCCAGTTAAAAACAGCCTACAAAATTCTTGCTCGTCTGTTTGCTTTTTTCCATTTCAGCCTTAACATCAAATTTGCATACTGATTTTGAGCGATATCACCTAGCCTGATTGTGTAGCTAACTTGTCGCGGTCAATCAAAGGACAAATGCCTTATGACGATCATGCAAAAAGCCTTTGTAGGCTCACTTTCTCTGAGCTTTCTTGTTCACGCGCACGCGCAGCTACCTGAACCGAAGCCTATCCCAAGAGAAGGTAGCTGCCCTTCGGATTACGTGACGGAGGGAAAGTTTTGCGCCCCCAGAGCTGGGGCCCTGATGGCAATTCCCAAGCACGGCGCATGTCCAAAAGACTACGCCAGCCAAGGCAACTACTGTGTCGCCAACCAAAACGCAAAAGCTGCTTTTCTTAAAAATAAAGCTACTTGTCCTTTTGGCTATATTGGCCAAGGCAATTACTGCGTCTACAAAAATTAAGCTGATAAAGCCGCCAATGCGCTTAAACAAATTACGCGCCTCATCTAGGGTTAGAACCAGCTTTCAATTTTTACTGAATTAGCGCAGACTCAAATAGCCAATAGCAGGCAGCCGGCGCAGGCTGTTTGCACAAGTGTTCCAAGACTGCGACATTGGCGTAAGCCCCTGTGCCGAAACACTCAGGAGTTAAAGATGAACGCATCAACGATTGCCCAAGACTCTTTTGCATCAGGAAAATTAGTGGCAGACAACTCTGAGCTTAAAAAAACAGAGCAACCCGACCCAGTTTTGCAGCATCTAGAGAACTTACACCTGCCCTTGACCAGGGAGAACTATTTAGAGGCGGCCTATCCGCTGGGATTGCCTGATAGCTGGAGTCCAGCGGACGAGGCATCGCTTCCCCATGAAATTCGCAGGATCATCATCTGACAGCCGGAGCCAAACCATTAGGGTTTGTGGGGGAGTCCCATCGGTAGCAAAAGAGTCAGCACTTCTTTAGGAGGCCCACATGTACAAGAAAATATTATTGGCTTACGACGGCTCAGATGCTGGGCAACAAGCGTTGCTAGATTGCAAGGAAATTGCGCAGATGGAGCAAAGCGAGCTTCATCTCTTGGCTGTGATCTCATTTTCCTTTAGTGGGGCCATGGGCGTGGACATCCCCATAAAGGAAGTTGAAGAACTTGATCACGCTCGGCTCAGCGCGGTGTTGGAACTGGGCATCAAGAAATTAAACGACATGGGTGTCAAGGCCACAGGCACCATCAGACGGGGTGGCCCCGTGGATGAGATCGTGAAGTATGTCCGGGAGCAAAGTATTGAATTGGTGGTCGTGGGTCACAAACACAAAGACAGATGGCTTGAGAGGTGGTGGGGTGGTTCTTTATCAAAGGCCCTGATAGAAGAGTCACCCTGCAGCGTGTTAGTGGTCATCACCCACTAAATGCCCACACAGGCAATTGTGCCAACGGCTTAAGCGCTGCTTTTTTTTACGTGCCTCCTCACTGCGCACCACCACCCTGCACTGAGTCATCATGCCATGCATGCAACACACACCGTCCTCGCCGCAGATACCAAAAGGCTATGTTTTTACGCTGGCACTGAATTGACCAGTTCAAATGGGTAGTGCCGGTCGGCGACTGACCAGAGCATTCGTTGGGCGTCCTCTGGTCAAGTCGTGGTCGGCGGAACAGGTGTGACTGCTAAAGCTTGGCTTATAGCCTTATGTTCGACCCCCCTCCAGAGACCAGTTCATAATTATTCGCACTCATAATCATTTGCAGTATCATAAGCAATTCAGACAAAGCAGCCTTCGATCGTGAGGTAGCAAATGTTAGTAGAACTCTTGTATTGCAGCGTATCAATAGTCCCTGCACTAACCAATATAGATCTAAATCACATATTGGCTGCAGCGCGACAACGTAATTTGTCACAAGGCATTACTGGGATGCTGCTCTACTACCGAGGAGAATTTGTTCAGATCTTAGAGGGGGAAAAGGAGTCAGTTGAAAACGTTTATGAAAAATTTATCGGCCCTGACTTTAGACATACGGCCCTCAATAAAGTGTGTGAAAACACAATTTCTCATCGCAGCTTTAGCCAATGGTCTATGGGATTTGCAGGTGCGGCAGAGATCGAATCACGTATGCCATCATCGGCTATTGAAATTTTGATGAGCGCTATATGGGAAAGCTCTAAGTCTAAGCCCCTTTCATTTGGCCTCAATTCATTTGTTTCAATCTACAACCAGATGCGCAAGTCTCCTTATAGGTAACTTTACCGGGCGAGATGAATGTGGGTGAACTGTAGAGCAAGCGTAGGCCGCGTCTTTGAGAATAGCGCCTGGGGCGGTGGGTACCGAGCGAAAATCACTAGCCTGATTTGGCAAGTACTTGACCTGAATTTTTCGCAGCCCAATTTTTTACGGGCGCAGGACCCATTTGGGCACGGCGTGCGGGCATCAAAAAAGCCCTACAACGCGTTTTTACGCGTCGACTGCGTCACATCCAGAGCAAAACACACCTGAAAAAGCCTCAATCTGTTGCCACCACCGGATTTCAACTAGTCACCAATAGAGCGCGTTAGCGTGTGTTTCTTGACGAAATGAAAGTGGTGGTCACATGGACGGAACTGGTAAGCCTGATCAGCACTCGACCGCCTTTTGCCCCACCTTAGGCCGCGCAACCGAACGCACTTCAAAGCCCATGCCACGGGTCAGGAAGTCGGCGATTCCTGAAACGGTTTGCTCACGGCCGATCGGACCGACGCCCCAGCGCCGCAACGCGATCATCGTAGGCAAAAAAGTAAAGATATGGGCTGCCAACCGGCTGTTGGTCAGGGGCACGCCGGTCTCGCGTGCCGCGTCGAGCAGCAGCTTTTCAAAAACCTGAACGAAGCCCTCGACCCGAGCCAGGATGACTTGCAGCGAGCGGCGGTCCAGCAGGTAGGAGTTCTGGTAGATCAGCAAGATCTCGTCCTGATGGTCGTACATGATCTCGGCCACTGCCCGGGCCGCAGACCACACCCTCTCCATTGGATCGAGCACCGTCTCCAGCGCCCGTTGCGTCTCTTCCTGGTAGGCCGCGACCAGACGATCGCAGACGAGATAAAGAATCTCGTCCTTGGAGGATACGTAGTTGTAAATCGTGCCCTGCGTCATGCCAGCCGAGCGGCCAATATCGCGGGTCGTTGATGCGTGAAACCCCTTTTCCTGGAACACCTGGATCGCCGCGTTAATTAAGCGGTCACGGCGTTCATGGACCAGGCTAGCCTTTTTCGCCAAAGCCTTAGCCTTGGTCTTAGCCTTCGCCTTGGGCTCTGGGTCGAGGGGGGCTGCTCTTTGCTGAGGGCTGTCGTCTACCATCCATTTTTCCTAAATGTGAGCAAGTGCCCAGATTTTACTTGGTAGATTTTTAGAGTTTGGAATTCGCGGGGAATAAGGATTTTCTAGTGGTTTTTCTGAGGGAGTTGGCGTCATTTGACAGTCCAGCCGAAATGCATATACTGAGCGCTCAGTCATTTTTTCACCATTTGTTGTCTAGATTGACTCCCTCATGCAATCTGCCCTGCCCATTTATCACCAATCCATCGATTGGGACGAGCTTTACATAAAGTACCCGCTTCCTGACGTCTTCGCGCAGACGGTTTTTCGTTGGCCGCGAGACCGTATCCGAGCTCTGCAGAATGAGCGCTTTATGGAGGTGGTCAAGACCGCATGGGACAACGAGTTCTATCGCAGTCGCTGGATGGCGGCCGGCCTCGAAGCCGGCGACATCCGCAGCATCGACGACATTACCAAGATCCCGATCTTTCAGTCCTCGGATATCAAGGATGACCAGGCGGCCCACCCACCCTTTGGCACAATCCACGGCAACGTACGCGAGTACCTCAAGACTCGTCCCGTCAAGGCGCAGACCAGCGGCGGCACAACCGGTCGGCCGCGGCCGACCCTGTCCGGGCCGATCGAGTGGGAGCTCAACGGACTGACGGCGGCGCGCGGCCTATACATGATGGGCGCGCGGCCCGGGGATGTTCTGCAGATCCCGGCTACCTGCTCACTGGCCAACCTTGGATGGTGCGTCTACAAGGGAGCACATGATTACCTGGGGGTGATGCCGCTGACCACGGGCTCGGGCGTTGTCACACCTTCGCGCCGGCAGATGGAGATCGCTTTCGATTGGGGCACCAACATCTGGGTCTGCTTCCCCGAGTACCTAACGCAGTTGGCCAAGGTAGCTCGCGACGAACTCGGCCGGGATGTCCGTGACTTGGGCACCAAGTTCATCGCCACCTACCTGGGCCCCGATTTGGACAACTCGCTGCGGCGCCAGCTTGAGGAGGTCTGGGGCTGCGACGTGTACGACAACTACGGCACCAACGAGATGGGTCAGGGCGCCTTCGAGTGCGAACACAAAAATGGCCTCCACATCATGGAGGACACCCTCTTTGTGGAGATCGTCGATGTCGAAACCAACGAGCCGGTGCCCGATGGCCAGACCGGCAACATGGTTGTCACCATTCTTCATAGGCACTTGCCGCCAATGATCCGCTTTAATGTGCGCGACCTCCAGCGCATCATCTCGACCGAGCGCTGCGAATGTGGTGGAACCTTCCGGCGCATGGACAAGCTGCTCGGCCGCAGCGACGACATGGTCAAGCTGCGGGGAGTCAATCTCTATCCCATGGCCTGTCTGCCCGCGATCAAGAGCGACCCGCGCACCACCGGGGAGTGGATCTGCGTGGTCGATCGCACCCAGAAGGACGGCGTCATACGCGATGAAATGGTGGTGCGCGTCGAGGTGCTTCGCAACGCGCCGAGCCGGGAGGGCCTTGCCGAACGCCTGAGCAAGCGCCTGCATGACGACCTCGGGGTGAAGGTGGTGGTGGAGCTATGTGACGAGGGCAGCTTAGCAGAGGTGGCCAACCTCGGTCGCGAAGGTAAGCCACGCAGGTTGCTAGATCGTCGTCACAAACAATGAGATTACTGTGCCGCTTACGCACGTCCGTGCGAACGTGAACCAGATCGATGGAGGATAAAACTGATGCGCATTTTTGACTGCCATTCCCACTGGCCCACCCGCAGGGGCTACATCTTCCAGACGCCCGAGGCCCAGGCCAGCCAACGCCGGATCTGGGGCACCGAGGTGCAGTTTCAAACCGAAGAGGAGTTCGTGCAGACCCTGCGCAAGAACAAAGTCCGCGCGATGATGGATTTGGCGCTGACCGCGTTCTCGCCCATGTCCATCGAGGAGATCCGCACATTTCACGACTACACCTATGAGGTGGCGCGCAAAAACTCCGACGTGATCTTCGGTCACTGGCTCTCTTTTGATCCCCGGATCGGGCGTGCCGGCGTCGATGAATTCGAGAGATCGGTGGCTGCAAACGCCGGCTTCATCGGCTTTGGCATCATCGGCCAGGCGCGACATGGTTTTCCCCCCAGCGACCCGATCTGGGATCCGTTCTATAAAGCGTCTATCGACGCCAACATCCCGGTTTTGATCCACACCGGGCTCACCGGAATCGGCCAAGGCTTTCCTGGCGGGGACGGCATCGTTCTCGACCACGGCCACCCGCGCCACATCGACATGGTGGCGGCCAAGTTCCCGCAGCTCAAGATCCTGGCGGCCCGCCCGGCCTACCCGTGGCAGGACGAAATGATCGCGGTGATGCTGCACAAGGCCAACGTGTCCTACGAACTGCATGGCTGGTCGCCCAAGACCTTCTCTCCCGCGCTCAAGCGGGAGATAGGTGGACGGTTGCAGGACCGAATCATGTTTGGCTGCGACTACCCCGTTCTCAAGTACGAGTTTCAGATGGAGCGCTGGCGCGGCCTCGGATATTCGGAATCGGTGCTGGAGAAGGTGTTTTATCGAAATGCCGAGGCCTACTTTCCGGGCGCGGCAATCCCGACTTGAGGGAATATAACGAGAGAAGGGCCAGGCAGCCCTCGAGTGCTCATCATCCATGCGGCTCCGCCGCTTTACAACTGAAGGAGACATTCCATGAATAGTTCCAGACGAACAATGGTTAAGGGAATTGCGGCAGTGGTGGGCGGCACGGCGCTTGCCTCTGGTTCCCGAACCTGGGCCCAGGGCGCCTCCATCGTGCTCAAGGGCATCGTGCCCTACCATCCCCAGAACTACCTAGCTCAGCCACTCTTCATTCTGCAAAAGATGCTCGAGGAACGCACCCGGGGCCAGATACGTATCCAGTTCGTCGGCGGCGAGGAGGTCGTCAAGGCGCTGGACCAGTTCGACGCTGTACGCAATGGTGTGGTCGACATCGCCCTAGGCATCGCCTCGTACTACAACGGAACGGTGCCGGAGGCGCTGGCTGTTCAGTACAACCAGAAGCTGCTGCCGGCTGACATGCGCAAGAACGGCTTCTATGACCTGATGCGCAAGATCCACCTGGACAAAGCCAATGTGATCTATCTGGCAAACGCAAGCGGCAATCCGGGCCGCGCCTTCCGCATTTACACCAAGAAGCCCATCCAGAGGGCCGACCTCTCAGGCCTGAAGATCCGCGTCTCCCCTGTCTACACCGCGCTTGTGCAGGGGCTTGGAGGAATACCCGTATCCATGCCGCCGGCCGATGTGTACTCGGCCTTGGAGCGCGGCGTGGTCGATGGCTACGGCTGGACTTATGCGGGCATTCTCGATTACAGCTTCCATGAAGTGGCCAAGTACGCCATCGAGCCGCCCTTCTACTCGCTTAACTCCGCCATGATCCTCAACCGCGCGAGCTACGAGAGGATGCCACCAGCGGCCCGAGCACAGCTCGAGGAGATCGCCAAGGATTTCGAGACCGAGGTGGCGAAGTACTACGCAAAGTACATTGAGGACGAGGATGGGCGGCTCAAGGCCAAGGGGGTTGAAAAGATCATCCTCCCACCTGCTGAGGCGCAGAAATACGTGGATGTTGCCTACAGGGGCGGATGGGCCGACTTCGTCGCTAAAAACCCGGTCGACGGCCCCAGACTGAAGACACTGACCGGGTCCTAGAGGAAGGCGAGGCATGATCGTAAGAATCTACGACCTCCTACTGCGGTGGATGGCGCAGGCCGCTTCCGTTGTCCTGTTCGTCGTGATGTTTGGCATCGGCATTGATGTCGGCTCCCGGTACATGTTGGGGGCGCCCATCGGCTGGGTGTACGAGCTGGTGCAGCACTGCATGCTGCTGATGCTCTTTCTTGGCATGGGCTGGGTGACACGGGCACGTGAGCATGTGGCGGTCGAGATTCTGATTGATGCTGTTCCCCCCAGGCCGCGCCGAGCCATGCGAGTGTTCGCCAACCTGGCGTCGGCGGCGATCTGCCTGTTCATCGGCTACTGGTCAGTCTTGGCTGCGGTCGACAACATGGCGCGCGGGGTCATGACGGATGGCATCTACCCGATCCCACGGGGCCTCCTGATCGGGTGTATCGCCGTCGGCTTAGTATTCTCGGCCATTGAGTTCCTGCGCCTCGCGGCGCAGGTGTTGCAGCCGGGCACCAAGCTGCCGCGGTCGGCAGAGGCAGGCGCGGGGTTGGGCAGTTAGCACTGCGCTTGCACGAAGCTTTAAAGGATTTTTGATGGACTGGGCCCTGTCTCTAGCAGTGATTCTCGGTGGTGTGGTCGGCGTGATGGCGCTCGGTGTACCCGTCGCATTCTCCTTCCTGATCGTCACCGCCGTGGGTGTCGGGGTATTGCAGGGGGGAGGGTCGGCATTCATGCAGCTCGTGCTGAGTGTCTACAGCTCCGTCAGCTCCTACTCGCTGGTTCCCATTCCGCTGTTCATTTTCATGGGCGTGGTGCTTTGGCACTCTAACCTGGGTCAACTGGCCATCGACGCGATCGACAAGTGGATAGGCCGGGTGCCGGGCCGCCTGTCGCTGCTCACCATCGCCTCGGGATCAGTGTTCTCTGCACTGAGCGGATCGACCATGGCCAACACGGCGATGCTCGGCTCGCTGCTGCTGCCGCAGATGCAAGCGCGTGGCTACTCACGAATGATGTCTATGGGGCCGATCATGGCAGGCGGCGGGTTGGCCATGATGATTCCACCGAGCGCCCTAGCGGTGATTCTTGCTTCCATCGGACGCATCTCGATCGCCAAGGTGCTGATCGCCGCCATTATCCCAGGGGTGATGATGGCCGTCCTATATTGCGGGTACATCATCTGGCGCGCCAAGCGCAACCCCGAGGAGGCGCCGCCCTATCCGGTCGAGCTGGTGCCGTTGCGAGAGAAGGTTATGGCGGTGGTGCGCAATTTGTTGCCATTGGGCGTGATCATTTTTTCGGTGTCGGGGCTGATCGTCGTTGGCGTGGCCACCCCCAATGAAGCGGCGGCCTTGGGAGCCCTGAGTTCTTTACTGCTTGCCGCGGGCTACCGCCGGCTCACCTGGAAGCTCTTCCACACCGCACTGTTCGACTCCATGAAGATCACGGTCATGACTTTCGCCATCATGGCGGCGGCGACCGGCTTCAGTCAGATCCTGGCCTTTTCGGGCGCGAGCCGCGGCCTGCTGGACGCCGTGCTGGGGCTCAATGTATCGCCGATCATGCTTGTGCTGGGCATGATGTTGATCGTCTTCTTCCTAGGTTGCTTCATGGACCAGATTGCGATCATGCTCATAACGCTTCCGATTTTCATGCCCATAGTGAACTCCCTGGGGCTTGATCCTGTTTGGTTCGCGATCATCATGCTAGTCAACCTTGAGACCGCTCTGATGACACCGCCCTTCGGGTTACTGCTGTTCATCATGAAGGGCGTGGCACCAGCCGATACGACGTTTAACCACATCTACCGCGCAGCAATGCCCTATGTCGTGATCAACTGCGTTGTTATGGGGCTGCTGATGGCCTTCCCTCGATTGACCCCGGCAATCCTGGGGTTCTTCGGCCTGGCCTAAACAACCGTCTGGATAGCTGTTGTCCGTCGGCTTGGCCGGTCGGCGCAAGTCCAGACCCACACCATGGCATGAGACTCACATATCCCTCAGGCTGTCCGTGAATTCACTGCCGTTGTCCAAGAAGACATACTTCTGGGCGCCGCAAGATATACAGGTAGCATGCCGTTTATGACCTCCTCCCACCTCACTGTCCTGACGGGCGCTTCGCGCGGTATGGGCCTGGCGATAGCCACGCAATTGCTGCGCGCGGGCCATGACCTGGTGTGCATCTCACGCCAAACCAACGAGGCCCTGACCGCCACGGCCAAAGCGGCTGGGACGATCTGCGAATCCTGGTCCATGGACCTTGCACAGCCCGAAGCCGCAGCCGAGCGCCTCGGGCAGTGGCTATGTGGGCGCGGGGCGGCAGGCTTGCATAGCGTGACCCTTATCAATAACGCTGGCATGATTCCACGGCTCGCGCCGCTGGGGGACATCAACGCGCATGACCTTGCGACCGCTCTGCGCGTGGGCCTGGAGGCTCCGATAATGTTGTCAGGAGCTTTCCTGCGCGCCACGCGCGGCTGGGCCTGCGAGCGCAAGATCCTGAATATTTCGTCGGGACTGAGCCGGCGGGCCATGGCCTCATCGGCCGCCTATTGCGCGGCCAAGGCCGGCATGGACCACTTCACGCGTTGCTTGGCGCTGGAAGAAGCGCTTGTACCCAAAGGTGCCCGCCTGTGCTCGCTAGCGCCGGGCGTGATAGACACGGATATGCAAGTGCATTTGCGCAGCGCCGATGCACGTGATTTTCCGGATTTGGGCCGGTGTACTAACCTCAAGACGCAAGGCCAGCTGGCGTCGCCTGACGAGGCTGCAGCGCGGGTGCTGGCGTACCTTGCACGCGCCGACTTCGGCAGCCAGCCCGTGGCGGACGTGAACGAGGGCTGAGCCCGCTCAAGGGTCCTAGAAGCCCTGAGCAGCGCTTCTAGGGCTGAATTAAAGCATGAGCTTGCTGGGTACACAATGAGTACAAAAGCTGCAAACAAATCTATAAAAACGCGTTTTTACGCTCGAGTGCTGGGCTTGGTAGCTTGTCGCAGTTCAAAACAAACTTAGCGATTTTTTGATGCTGAGCACAGCACCAGCTGCGTCACTGTTGAAGCAAAACACAAAGAACCATTCAAGCCATTCAGGCTTGAATGCGCACTCATTGAAATGGGCTTGTTTGACTGTTCCGAAATCTATGAAAAGACTTAGAAAAATCTATGAGAAGTAGTAAACCCGGACCATACTACTTTGAACTAAAGAAAAAGCACCTAGAGTCGCCCCTAAGTGCTTGATTTATATGGTTATTTTTGGTGGGAGATACAAGTTTCGAACTTGTGACCCCTGCAGTGTGAAAACGCCAACATTTCACTTTTTTCCGTTTAAAAACAAAAATTTAGCAGTTTTACAAGGGGTCAAAGTAGTATGCTTGTAGTATACCCATATAGTTATAAAGTGACATTTTAAATGACACTTTGTGACGCTAGCTGTAAACCAGTGTCATTTCTTTTTACGGTGCTACTTTTTTGAGCACTTGCTGAGGACCCATTGTGGCCCAGAGATGGCTCAATTTATATGGCGTTTTCGCTTGAACTGCCTCAATGTATATAAAGTTTCGCGCCGCAGACCGGTAATGTATATGGAGTTTTAGCTATGCAATAGACTGCAGTACATTTCCAATCCATTTATGGAGGTCACCATGTGCAGATGGGTTGCTTATGCGGGTCCAGAAATTTACCTAGAAGACTTGGTATTTCACCAAGAGCACTCGATAGTGAGTCAAAGCCTTGCGGCTACCCAATCCAGTTGGGTCACCAATGGCGATGGATTCGGTGTTGCTTGGTACACCCAGCGCACCGCGCCTGGACTCTTTAAAGATGTACTGCCCGCCTGGAACGATGCCAATCTACGCTCGCTTGCAGCGCATATTCGAACAAGTTTGTTTTTCGCTCATGTACGCGCTACCACTGGCACTGCGGTCAACAGAAGCAATTGCCATCCGTTTATTTGGCAAAACTGGACCTTCATGCACAACGGCAAGATTGGCAATTGGCATAACTGCCGCAAAGATGTAGAAGACTTAATTGACCATGTGCACTACCCACATAGAGAAGGCACCACTGACAGTGAAGCTTTATTTTTAGTTGCACTTAGCAAAGGCCTCATCAATGATCCTATCTCTGCACTGCAAGCAACTTTACGTGATGTAACCCGCATCATGGAAAAGCGCAAATCAGATGACCCTATGCGGATCTCTTGCGCACTGACCAATGGCAAAGAAATGTGGGCATTTAGATATTCAAGTGACGATCAATCACCAAGTATGTACTTTGGTTCCCCGCATACGCGAGCCAGCGAAGCAGGCTCAAACCCAATTACAACCATTGCATCGGAGCCATCAGATTCTGATGCTGGACACTGGTTCAAAGTTGAAGAACGTCATGGTATTCATTGGACAGCGCAAGGTTTAGAGCATTTCAAAATAACTGTCTAACGTCTTAGAACAAATGTTCAGCGAGGCATGACCCCAAATCATTAGACAAAGACCATAAAAACAATTCGCCACACTGCTCACTCAAATGAGCAGGGCCACGCACCTGAACGATACGGCCTTTTTTTCCCTCGCAGCCAGGTAGGTCCCCCACTGTTACGGCCAAATCGCCGTCCTTCATACCCAAAAATCATCGATTTGTATCCAATAAATTTACTGTCATCGACGCAAAAGGACAACCGAGTTTTGGTCATTTTTGAGTGAAATTTCCTCTTGAAATTTGGGAGTTTTCCCCTTGCTATCAAGCTCTTCAGCAGCCCTCGAGCTGGGCACGTATCCGTTTCGATACCGGAAATCAAATCAGCTGCTTTACGCCGGTCTTGTGTATTGCCAAGGATAGGAAATGCCGCAATAACGCACCGGGCAACAAAAAAATCCTCGTGAACCATCAAAAATCAATTCATAGTTTTGTCACTTAGCTGCGACAAAATTTGTAAAGTTGATCAATTTTTTTACTCAGGAGAATCACATGGACCGTCGACGCCTAATCCAAAGTTCAGCTGCTATCGGTGCTGCCGCTGTGCTACCTTTACCATTTAGCTCCTTTGCTCAGGCTGCTCGTGCACTCTGCTACAACTGCCCTACAGAATGGGCAGATTGGGGGGGCATGCTGAAGCTGGTAAATCAAAAGCTCAACATATCAGTTCCTCCAGATAACAAAAACTCTGGCCAATCTATGGCCGCTTTGATTGCTGAAAAGAACAATCCTGTCGCTGACATCACATACCTTGGCGGTCAATTTGGTCCACAAGCGCGTGAAGCTGGGGTTCTCACCCCTTACAAACCTCAGCGTTGGAATGAAATTCCTGAAGGTTTCAAGGACAGGGACGGCTTTTGGTTCACCATCCACTCAGGTACTTTAGGACTATTTGTAAACACTGCAGCGTTGCGTGGCAAACCAGTACCGCGTTCATGGCAGGACCTTGCAAACCCCACTTACAAAGGAATGATCGGGTACTTGAATCCAGCGAGCGCTGCAGTCGGTCAAGTTGGTGTAGTGGCTGTCAACCTGGCTTTAGGCGGAAGTTATGAAAACTTCGATCCAGCGATCCGTTTCTTCAAGAATTTGCAGGCTAACGCACCCATCGTGCCAACACAGACCTCCTATGCTCGTGTTATCTCGGGCGAGATTCCGATCTTGTTGGATTACGACTTCAACGCGTATCGTGGTCAACACACCGATAGAGCACCTGTGCAGTTCGTAATTCCATCGGAAGGTACTGTTGCATTGCCCTACATCATGGGTCTGGTCAACAAAGGACCTAATGCTGATAACGGCCGAAAGGTGCTTGATTTTGTACTTTCGGATGAAGGCCAGCGCCACTGGGCAAACGCCTACCTGCGCCCCGTATTTGCCTCTGCCATGTCCACCGAAGCACGCTCGCGCTTTTTGCCAGATTCGGAGTACAAGCGCACACAAGCAGTGGATGTTTTCAAACTTGCCTCTGCATCTAAAGTCATCGCTGATCGCTATCAAAAGGAAGTCGGCTGATTACTTCAAGAAATGTGCGGGAGCGAGTTCAGCTTGCCGCACTGATGGCACCAGTCGCAATTTTGTTTGCGGCTTTTTTCCTGCTACCGTTGGCTCAACTTGTGGTCATCGGTGGCAGCGGCAAGCTCGGATGGTCAGCCTACTTGGCTGTTTTTACCGAGACCCGATACCTCAAAAGCTTCAGTGCCACGATTGCGCTTTCGGCGGGGGTCACATTTTTCACACTTATAGTTTCCGGCATAACGGGTGTCTTCCTTGAACGCAACAGATTTCCCGGCCATGCATTTTTAACTGCGCTGTTGACGCTACCTCTGGCATTTCCAGGTGTGGTGATAGGCTTCATGGTGATCATGCTTGCTGGCCGCCAAGGTCTGGTTCCAGACTTTACCGATTTGCTCTTCGGAGAGCGCTTGGTATTCGCTTATTCAATGGCTGGCCTATTCATGGGCTATGTTTATTTTTCGATCCCTCGCACTATCCTGACTGTAATGGCGGCTGCTGAAAAGCTTGATCCGCGATTGGAAGAAGCGGCTCGCTCTCTTGGCGCCGGTCCGTTTATGGTGGTTCGCGACGTGATATTGCCTGCATTAAAACCAGCATTTCTCGCTGCAGGTGCCATTTGTTTTGCGACATCCATGGGTGCTTTTGGTACAGCCTTCACACTCGCCACACGCATCAATGTTGTACCCATGGTCATTTACACCGAGTTCACGCTCCAAGCCAATGTTGCCATGGCGGCTGCTTTGTCATTTGTTCTTGGTGGGATCACCTGGGCAGCACTGGCATTTGCCCGTTCGTTGAGCGGTTCCTCAGTCGCAGCTTCTGGATAAGCTTAGTGCAAGCCGCAATCAAAAAACCACGTCGTTCAACATTGTTTTGGATGCAGCTTGCGTTCACGTTGACGGTATGCGCGTTCTTGATCGTGCCAGTGCTCATGTCAATGACCGCTGGCGTGACACTGAATTACATGACAGGCGTATCAGGCGGGATAACTACTCAATGGGTTGAAAAAGTATTGACCGATTACCGTGGCCCGATCCTGCTATCACTGCAACTTGCAACAGCATGCCTCGCCTGTACTTTACTGTTGGGAATTCCAGCAGCTTATGTGCTGGCCAAGCGCCAAAATGCTTTTACCCGTGCAATCGAAGAATTACTGGTGATGCCTGTAGCGGTACCAGGCATAGCGACTGCGCTGGCGTTGATAGTGACCTATGGCAGCTCGGGAAGTTTTCGTACAAGCTGGCTCTTTATATTGGTAGGCCATGTATTGTTCACATTGCCATTCATGGTCCGCTCAGTGCTTGCTGTGATGTCCTCGATCGATTTAAAAACGTTGGAAGAAGGCGCGCGCAGCTTGGGCGCAAACTTTACCCAGCGGTTCTTTGGCATTATTTTGCCTAATTGCAGCTCAGGAATCATTGCGGGATCGTTGATGGTGGTGACACTTTCATTGGGTGAATTCAACATGACGCTTTTGTTGCACACACCACTGACACAGACCCTGCCTGTTGGTTTGGCCGATACTTACGCCTCCCTTCGATTAGAAGTCGGAAGCGCCTATACGCTGGTGTTTTTCATCATTATCGTTCCGCTGTTGATTGCCATGCAATGGGCATCAAATGCCATCAGCCAAAGAAAGCGAACATGAACACAGCAGGCAATGTCAGCATCCGTTTGGAGCAATGTGCACGCACCTATGAAGACGGCACACGCGCACTCGAAGCCACAGACCTCACCATTCAAGCAGGGGAAACCGTGGTCTTTTTAGGGCCATCAGGTTGCGGCAAAACTACCACTTTACGCCTTGTTGCTGGTCTTGATGAGCCGGATGAGGGAGGCAAAGTATGGTTTGGCGACGAGGATGTTACTGCCGTTCCCATTGAACGGCGTAATGTTGGAATGGTCTTTCAAAGCTATGCGCTTTTTCCTAACATGAGTGTTGAAGAAAATGTTGCATACGGACTGCGAGTGCGTAAAGTACCTTTTGATGAACGATCAAAACGGGTTCGCGCATCACTTGAGATGATGCACATTTCAGATCTGGCGAAACGGCGAATTGACCAATTGTCTGGGGGGCAACGTCAGAGAGTGGCGCTTGCCCGCGCAATCGCACCCCGTCCACGGGTTTTGCTGCTCGATGAACCCTTGACTGCGCTGGATGCCAAGTTACGCGAAAGCCTGCGAGTTGAGATCAACCGTCTTTTGCGCTCTCTTGGAATCACTACTGTATACGTTACCCACGATCAAGGTGAAGCCATGGCACTGGGTGATCGCATAGCTGTTATGGACAAAGGACGTATTGCCCAAATTGGTACCCCTGAAGAAATTTATCGATCACCATCTAATGCGTTTGTGGCTGATTTCATCGGAACAATGAATCGCATTTTTGGTCAAGTAGCAAGTGGTTTACTGGTCTTTCCAGGAGGGAGTATTCCCTGGACCGGACCGACACCAACTGCGGGCCTGATGTTTCGGCCAGAAGATCTTAAGCTCGCAGTGCCGGGCAGCGGTAATTTCATGGCCCAGGTAGTCACTGCTTTTTTTCTTGGCGACCATGTTCGCTTGGTGCTTGATACTGGTGCAAAAGATTTTGTTATCGCGCGGATATTTGAGCGGCGTAATTTCACAAAGGGTGAGACCCTTGAATTCACCCTGAATCCACAAACCCTCGTCAGCTTGGAGGATTGAAATGCTTTTTTGCCAAATCACCGACACCCATCTGAAGGCCGAACGAAAGACCGCATACGGCATTGTTGATACGGCATCCATGCTTGAGCGCTGTGTCGATAGCGTGATGCAATTAAAACAGCGACCCGATGTGGTGCTGCTAACTGGTGACTTAGTCGATTATGGTCGTGATGACGAGTATGTTTTGCTTGCAACTTTGCTAAAGCCACTGACCATGCCCATGTATTTGATCCCAGGGAATCATGACGAACGTGAAGCATTGCGAAGAGCATTTCCTGAGCATACCTACTTACGGCAATGTGCACCGTTTATTCAATACGCAATTGATGACTATCCAGTGCGCGTTGTTGCATTGGACACACTCATTCCTGGCCAAGGAGGTGGACGCTTGTGTGAAGAGCGCTTGCAATGGCTGGACAACACGCTCACTGAAAAGCCAGATACTCCGACTCTTGTGGTGATGCACCATCCACCATTTCGCACTGGTTTAGGCCACATGGACAGACTGGGACTGGAAGGGGCGGACGCGCTTGAAGCTGTCATATCACGCCACCCCCAGGTTGAGCGGCTTGCATGCGGACACCTGCATCGATCAATACAGGCGCGCTTTGGAGGCAGCATTGCGTCGACCTGCCCTAGCCCTGCGCACCAAATAGCGCTCGACCTGAGCGTTGATGGACCCGACAACTTTGTCTTAGAGCCGCCTGGATACCAATTGCATTTGTGGGACGGTCAGCGATTGGTCACGCATACTGCCGTCATCGGCAACTTTTCTGGACCCTATCCATTTCGAACTGGCGGAATGTTGATTGATTGATATTGGCCACTCAAACGAATCCCAGCTCACAAGAAATTCAAGCGATACCAGATTCGTGTTTTACTGATCCACATCCGTCAGCAAACCATATTTGATTGACTGTTCCGAAATCTATGAAAAGACACAGAAAAATCTATGACAAGTAGTAAACCCGGACCATACTACTTTGAACCTAATAAAAAGCACCTAGAGTCGCCCCTAAGTGCATGATTTATATGGTTATTTTTGGTGGGAGATACAAGTTTCGAACTTGTGACCCCTGCAGTGTGAATGCAGTCTGATGCCCTGACGGACATCAGCCCCTGAGCTAATCGCTCTGAATCTGCTACCAAAAACCGCTATCTGCGTCCACTTTGACCATCTCCTTTTGGGTTGCGAGTTGGACAAGAATTGGACAGGATTTCTCCTATCGTATAGATGATATCAGTCATCCCAAGCCGACGATAGTGTTCTGCCGGTTAGGCCCTCCCCCTGACCCCACCGTACCCCCCGATTTGTCAGATGGGACTCCAGTCTGCCTATACGCTGTGATTTGCTCGTCCGATCACTGATGCCAGCCGGTTGCAAAAGTTCTCACATGAGCTACCTTATGTGCCAATACCTTGAAGCGCTTAAAAAAATATTGCGGGTTCGACGAGTTAGCTTGGCAGGCTGATTGGTATGGTAAAACTAAAATTTCAAAGCCAATGATTGGAATTGCTATGCATCTGATCGCCAACAAAAAATACAAGAGAGTGATGATTTTCACTCTTGCTTTAATCAGTGGGCTATGTTCAGCGGAAACACTCAAGCTCCGGCCGGATGGGCCGGATGCCTCCCGCCTAGGGATGCAAAAAGGCTATCCGGTTTGCGGGCAGGCTCTTACCCAACCAGAATGCAGAGTGGGCACTTGGTCAGCCAATGACAAAGTCGCACTTAGTGCGACCGTGAAACCCTCCGAGCAGGTGCTACCCCTGTCTAATTTGAGCGGCGTGCCTGTGATTAACTACCGTTGGGGTTTATCCAGCAGAACGCTTGACGACTTCATGGCCGATACCAAGACCACCGGTCTTCTCATACTTAAGGATGGCAAGGTGGTGGCTGAGCGTTATCAGTATGACCGCCAGCCCGACATGCGGTTTCGTTCGTTTTCTATGGCTAAGACTATTACAGCCATGCTGGTCGGAATAGCGCATGGTAAAGGCTTGATCAAATCGCTTGACGACAAGGCCAGCGACTACTGGCCGGAGATCGCTGCTTCGGCTTATGGGCAAACCACGATTCGCAATTTGCTTCGCATGTCTTCAGGTGTGAGCTTCAAAGAGCTTTACACATGGACACCTGATGACGACTTATGGTTGTGGGGACGGGTGCTTTATGCGCCTGAAAATCGTAGGCGTCCAGAGCAGATCGACCAATATCTAAATACAAAAACATCGCGAGAGGTTGAACAAGGCACCCGCTTCAAGTATGCAACTATTGAAACCGATATCCTCGGCCGCGTTTTGAGTCGCGCCACAGGCATGACGGTGACAAAGATGACCGAAGACTGGCTTTGGAAACCCATGGGCGCTGAATCCGAGGCGCGGTGGCTGGTGGCCACCACTGACTGGGGCGAGGGTACGGGCGGCAGTTTCAATGCAACGCTTCGCGACTATGGTCGCTTGGGCATCCTGCTGGCCAATGATGGCGTGCGCGAAGGTGTGCAGATAATCCCTCGCGAGTTCTTACTTGATGCGACCGATCCGGCGCGTCAGCCTCCGGCTTTTCGGCCACGCACGGCCACGCCAAGTATGGGCTATGGCTATCAGACGTGGCTACTGCCTTTGAAGGAGAGGACTTTCGCTCTGCAAGGCATCCACGGTCAACATATCGTTGTGCAGCCAAAGTCGGGTATTGTGATGGTTCAAACGTCGGTAAATGATCAAGCAAGCGGCCGTCAAGACCCGCGTCCTTATCAGTTCCGTGACGCCCTGTGGCTAGGTGTACTTAAGAGCTTGGGGGGCGTCACGGACTAACCCCTTGGAGCGTTATCAAGTTAGGCTTGGACTTAGCGGGCAATGGCGATCAGTCTTTCTGTGCCAACGCTCTTGAAATTTCGGCTTGCTAAGGCCCCCACCGTACCCCCACCCACCGATTTGTCAGATGGGACTCCCGTCTACCTTTTCGCTGTGATTTGCTCGTCCGATCACTGGGGATCGAACATGAGGCTTTAAGCCAAGCTATAGCTGCCACACCGTCAGTTGCCTCACAGCCTGCCAGAGCGGCATGCTTTTTGGATTTACTAAGTTATTGGCTGCTGGGTCGCCAGCCAACTTGCAGGTTCTTCTGACACTTTGCTCCCCAAGCCGCTCTCTGAGGTGCTTGCAAACGCTCAAGAAACTTTTAGTATCTTCGCTGCTTGTCACGCACTTGGGCCAGGCAATAAGAGCGGTTGCCGGTGATTTTGTCGCAGGGGTAGGAGTTGCCCATTGATACGGCTTGGCAAAAATACTTGCCGTTGCTGGACGACATGCCGTCACAGAGCCTGACTTCATTTTTGCTTGTCGCCATGCAGATAACCTGCTTGTCATTGTCGAGGAATTTTTCACAGCCACCATCTATCGCATGGCTTAAAGCGGGGGCGAGCAAGACATATGCGAGCGTGAGCTTGAAGATTTGGGTGAGTGAAAAGCGCATGAAACAACCTTTTTTAAAAGTTGAATCATGTTAAAAATTAAATGTTACAGCGCCGTGTTTTCACGCTAGCCGTAATGTTTTGTTACGGCTTTGTAATTCAATCAGTGACCGCAGGGAAGGGTGCACTCGAAAGTCATCCAACTGTCATCAACGGGCAGAACAACATAGGATGTCGAAAAATGATCCATCAAACACCTGAAGATCAGTCATCAACCGAGACAACGGTTGTCGGTGAGGCCTCGTACCTTGTCACTGCAAGCGGGCAGATAAAATGTTTGCGCTGCACGGCTCAGTCATCTACAACGAAGCAGCAATATAAAAGACCAGCCCTAAAGTCCAGTAAGGCCAAAAACTCTGCGCTGGGTGAGTCCCCATAGACACCGCCCGTCAGGGCTACAACAGCATTCGATAAGTACATCATGCCTTTCTGTACCCCGGTCTTCGCCCCCTCGAGCGGGGGCCAGTGATCAGCCCGACAAGTCTGCCTGTCTGTTCCAGCATTGCAAGATAGGCTAGCTCCTCACTAAGCTCTCTGCGAGCTTGACGGGTTGAGTTGCCATGCACAGTTTTCATGGCTGCAATCCTAGCTTTCCCTGCCTCTGTACGAGGCCCTGTACTGCGGCCTCCGTGGAACCGACAGACGTTCTTGCCTGATAAGGCAGGGGCGCCACATTGAAGGCGTGTGCGTTTGCTAGTAGCCTGACAGCGGCGGCAATGAATCTTGTTGCCTGCGGTCAGGAGCCATGTTTGTTTTGTTTGCATTGGGCGAGTCCAGTCATTTAAGCGCTCTCTATGATGAAACCACAGAACCTCTTGTTCCGCAATTATTCATAGATCATCGTGCGTTTAAACGCGTCTGGGCACGCGACTTTGTTAACCGTCAAAAGTGCCGTGGATATGATTAAATTTAGTGGACATCCGTCCGTGTTCAGCATACAAATAAGGCATGAAAAATTGCCGCAAGAACAACGCTAAATCTCCTGTTTTTTGGCCCTCATGCATCCAATTTACAGACGATGACATGCATGGAGAGTTCGTTGCAAAGTTGGCTGTTGCCATGCAGAACAACGGGCCTCGACCAATAGCCAAAGATGCAGTGGCTCGAGAACGAGCATGCCGCTGGCTGATTGAGGGTCTTTACCAAAGTTATTTCTCATTACCTCAAGCCCTCCTTTTGCTGCCTCTGTCTAAGGCTGCATATGCGCCGGGATCACGGTATCGGATTCCATTCGGATACAGGATCGTGACGCAAGTGCTCAAGGCGGCAAAGGAGGCTGGGTTTGTAGAAGAATCAAAAGGCGTTTATGTAGCTAGTGGCACGGGTACGGTGACACGCTTACGTCCTGCTGGCAGGTTGTTAAAACATTTCATTTCTCAGGGCCTGAGATGGCGTTATACGCCCCCACCGGACAAGCGCGGTGGGATATTTTTAAATCTCGGACTCGGCTCTAATCAAAGGCGGCTTGTACAGCGTGATGAGTCAAGTACTGTCCCGATGATGCAGGACAACCTGTTCAGGATTAACGATTTTTTAGGCAAGCAGTGCATTAGCATTGACCTCCCTAACGCTGCATTTTCCGCTGCCCATGGGCATGACAAAGCCATCTTCGAAGACGGCGAGATGATGCCGGTTGAAAATCTGGCGGGTGATGGCACGCAAACAATCAATTTGCAGCGCGTATTTTTGAACCGGATTTTTGCCCAAGGTTCGCTCTCAAAGGGTGGACGTTTTTACGGAGGTTGGTGGCAACTAATCCCCAGTAAGGCACGCCGCAGAATTTTGATAAACGAAGATATAACCATCGAGTGTGACTTCTCCGGTTTGTCCTGTTCAATGCTTTATGCAATGGAGGGGCTTGCCCCTCCGAACGACGCCTACGATATTGGTCTGAACTATGTAGCAGATGACCCCAGACGCAAGATCGTGGAAAGGTACATGAATGCCGTATTGAACGATTCAAGCCGACGATATAGGCTAGAGCCTCACGAGCTTAAACGTCTTGGTTTGTCACATGGTGAACTGCATGCAAGGCTGTCTGATCTGCACAAACCTATTGCCAAGCACTTTAACTCTGGAATTGGTGTTGACCTTCAGTTCCATGACTCTGAGATAGCAGAGCAGGTGATGCTGCGTCTGATGGAGCAAGGCGAAGTCTGCCTTCCAATCCATGACAGTTTCATTGTTCGTGTCAAAGCGGCGGATAAGCTCCAGCGTGCGATGACCGCCGCGTTTAGTGAGCGCTTTTCTCAGGCTCCCGGCTTCAAGGTGGAGTTTGGTTACCGCGGGGTTGCTATGAGACAGCCTCGTCGCGCACTCTTATTTGCCAAGGGCCTTGCGCCGTTTGAGCGGCTCGGCCTCCACATGGCTGAATTTAGTCTCATCCGCGGCTTCTTCAACTCATGGGAAAGAGCCAACTTTACTGAGGAGGAGATTGGTATCAGGCTTAGGGCGTTAAATTTTGAGATCGGTCACCTTAAAGACTCAGGGCTTCCGGCAATCCATCAGCATAAATTTTACGGATTGCCTTTGTTTATGGACGCGCAGCATGGTGCTGCGCTCGTTTCTGTTTAGGATCCTCATTACTAGGGCCATATGCCGAAAGAAATTTGTTAAAAATCAATTGAAAAATCAGTTAACCCGTTGTCAGATAACAATATTTTTCGTTTCATAATATGGTAAAAGCTGCCGTGCTATCAGCATTCAAACACGCCCACTACTACGCCAGCTTGAGGGCTAATTCCTCAGCACTCGGGTGGAAGTGCCTCTGGAGCGTGCGTAAAACGCCACCACCAGTTAACGCGGTCAGTTTGATTGCGCTTAAACGCTCATCCCAGCTTCACTGCAAGCTCCGCCGGATTCGGGTGGTAGTACCGCTGCAACATCCGCAGATCTTGGTGACCGGTAACGGACGCAAGCTCAATCAGGTTTGGTAGCCTCTGTGCCATCCGGCTAGTCGCCTCGTGCCGCAAATCATGGAAGTGGAAGTCTTGAAGACCGGCGGAGTCAGCTGCGCGTTTAAACGCTTGCTTCAAAGACTCCGCAGTTATTGGAAAAACTCGACCATCGATAGCTCTGGGGAGTATGCGCAGAACCTCACATGCGGCTCTGGACAGCGGCACATTACGGACTCGCCCGTTCTTTGTATCAGGCAGATGAGCAATCTTTAGCTCCAAGTCCACAAACCTCCACTCCAAGGACAACAACTCGCCGCGACGCATTGCAGTAGCCAAGGCCAACTGAACAACAGGCTTAATCCAGTGATTCCTTGTCCCACCTGCAAGCTGTCCCCGCAAATTACTACCCCGGCACTCCAGCGCAGCCATCAATTTCAACTCTTCGCCATCATCCAAACGTCTAGTGCGCCCACGGCTGGCGGCTGGCTTACGAATGCCCGCAACAGGGTTGGTGATACCCATAGCCCACTCCTTGGACGCGTGCGTCAAAATTGCACTGAAGCTGTTCAATTCACGCAGAACTGTTGAGCCGCGCACCAGTTTTAGCCGCTTGTCGCGATAGGAAGCCATTGCAGTCGGAGTCAGGGCCGACACCTTCATGCGACCCAGCAGCCGAACGATGTTTCTGAGCCGGTACGACTCGCTATCTGCCCCCTTCATCGACGGGACTACCTCAGAGATATATCGGGCTACAAGCTCCGCGACGGTTGTTCCCTCTGCTTCAGTGCGCGGCGTGTAAATGCCGAGGTCGAGTTCGCGTTCTACGGCCCTAGCCCACCTCAGAGCATCGTCTTTGGATGCAAAGGTCTTTACGACCGCAGACTGGCCCGATTGGTGGACACGTGCTTGCCAACGACCTGCTCTTTTGCGAAAACTTGCCATGAATGGCTCCTGTGTTGGACAGGAGTTGGACAAGATGGATTACGCAGAACACGGGATTGGTTGCAGATTCTTGTAAAGCCTTGTCAGATAAGACTTTTTAATGGTGGGAGATACAAGTTTCGAACTTGTGACCCCTGCAGTGTGAAAACTCCTACATTTCACCAATTTCCCGTTTAAAAACAACAACTTAGCTGCTTTGAAATGCGCTGAAGTAGTATAGTTGTAGTATACACATATACATACAAAGTGATATTTTTAAAGACTCGCTTGAACTTATAGCGCATCAAGCGTAAAGACTTTTTACGCTTGTGCGTTTTGAACTCTCAACCAAGCCGTCAACAAGACTTGGCCTGCACTAAAAAGTATTGAATTTTCACCGGAAACCAGCAATGTGTATGAAGTTCTGGCTCGATCTGGCCAATATATATGTAGTTTTGCTGCTCACCACTGCCCTGCCCTGGTGAGCAATCGTCACAGGTGGTAAAAATTCAATCAAAAACGGCCCACTTAGTCAATTCAGCGCCAGCATCAACAGCCGTAGTGTTCAAACGCCGATGATTTAAAGCCTACAAGTTGTGCCTCACTGACTTCAGTCGCTCGGGGTCCTTCTCACCGATCACCACACCCTTGCCAAGAGGCAGCAGTGCTGGAATCTACAGTTAATAGCTTACCTTCATTAAATCTATCGAATTACGTGAATTAACATAATTTATCCACACAGAACGACTTGCAGGAATAAATGATTTGTCGCCTGAATCTACGGAGAAGAAACAACTTGAGTAACCGGGCGCTGCATGATCGTAAAAACCGTAACCTTGAATTGTATTTGGTACGGAAGATTTCTCCCTTACTTTCATACCATCCAATGCAATATTGCGGTAGCGAGCTGGAAGTTGTGGGTAAGCTAGCATTGCTTCTGAGCCGGCAAGTGCTCCTATATAAGAAAATCGAGATCTTGAGATTGAAACTTCGTTCTGAATAGCTGTAATGTCTGTTCTTGAATCTACATTTAAATAGCGGTTTATGACCCACGCCATTCCATCCAATAAATTGCCTGATGATGGATTTTTTATTTTGAAAAGATCAATATCAACAGCCCTAAATAAATGGGCAACGTACGTCAAGGGTGTAATTACGGCATTATGATAATGAACTTCGTTTTTGGAGTGACCAGTCATAAATTTCGGTATTCTTGACTGCTGGTCTAAGTGCTCCATCAGGCTCTGAGTTATGGTTCCTCCCCACAAAGTGATTTGTAAATTTTTTGTGCTTAGACCCCAAGCACTGTATCCCAGCGCTAAAGAAGCTGCTCTATCTGCAGCCCCGGTAATGCTGTCAGCTTTTTCAAGGTCAATACCATCGTCAGCTTGATAAATCACTTCTGCAATTTTATCGCCCCACACTTTGATTTCATTTAATTCAGAATTGTCAATGTTGTTTTGCAAAGCAGAATAAGCAAGACTTGAGGCGAGTAATGTAAAAGATAGCTTTGTAGAGCCTTCCGCATGCTTGGGATAGCTTGTTAAAAACTTTGGAGTTTCGCGTCCAAAAGTTAAAAATTTATGGCTCTCAATTGAAGAAAAAGATTGCCCTCTAGCCAAACTCAGCATTACAGTTTTTAATCGCGATGGGTCATTTGAATAGATGTACCTATTCAATTCACGGTAAATGCGAGTTGTGGCACCAGAGTTATTTGATTGGTGATTTAACAAGTCTGCTCCAAGTATTTTTAATTCTTTTGGCCAGCTTGATTGATTTGCAGTCATACCATTATCAGTTAAAGAGCTACTCCAATAACTGGGGTCACACAGATAAATATTTTTATTCGCATTTAATACAATGTCAGACCAATTCCACCCTTTTAAATTTGTAGCACTTAAAGAGTTGAAAGCTCGGTTTAATTGAGTTGTACTAATTATTGATTTTCGGAAAATTACTTGAATATCCTCATTGGATTGAGCCATAGACTGAGCCAACGCTTCGCTTTCAGGTCGCGGATTAACGGGCGCACCCAACATGGTGGGTTGTGCAAATGACAAGGTAGTTAATGCCAAGCTGCTCAAACTCAAAAAAAATTTTTTCATGACGATTGCTTTAATTAAAAGGTTAAATAATTTTAATTTAAAGATTCAAAGCATTGGTTGCCATCTTTAATTTGGTTTTGCTCGACGATAGAACGCTTAAACCTCCAGAGTGACCAGCGCAGACCTGAACAAATCCTCATAAATTTGCTGACCCGTCTGGTTCGATACGCTGAGCACAACCATAACCGCGCCGGATTTCTGATCGATATAGATCGATTGGCCCAAGTCGCCGCCAAAACGAAGCCACGAAGAATTTATATGCGGCAAATGTAGAAAATTCTTGTAGCCTTCTTTGCCCCACTTGTTCGGTATGTTGCCCGGCTTCAGGTATCCCTCGTCATCTTTGAAATTCCTATAGGTCTGAAGCCATGACTCACTTATGACTTGTTTTCCGTTCACGCTTCCCTTGTTTGCCACAAGCAAACCGATGCGACCCCAGTCGCGCAAGGTCGCAGAGAAGCTACCAGCAACCTCCTCGCTTCCTTGAGAATCGGTAAACCAGAGGGCATCACTCTGCGCACCCATTGGCTGCCAAAGCGCCTTCTCCGTGAACTGGGCTAATGACTGTCCTGCACCGCCGCGAATGGCCATCCCAACGAGATGAGGATCAACGTGAGAGTAGTTGAATCGGGTTCCGCTGGGATGACTAAATCCCCAAGGCCAGTCGATGGCTACCTTATCGGCATCAGTCGCAAAAGTTCTGCGACGCCCTGTGCCTAAGAAGGCACTCTCCTCCCAACGTTCGTAGTCGTTGCGTTGTCCACAGCCAAGTTGACAGATGTCGACTCCACTGCTCATATTGAGCGCATGCCTAAGTTTGACGCTCCCTAAAGGCTTTCCTTTCAACCGACCATCGTATTTTTCGATTGGATCGTCGAGGCTATCTAGCACTCCATGCTCGAGGGCAAGGCCAGTAAGCAAGCTCAGAACTCCCTTTGCCATTGACTTACTGTAGAACCGCATGTCAGCTGTTCTAGAAAACTCGTAATTTTCATAATAGACAGTGCTACCTCGAGCGACTAGGACAGCGGTCTTTCCGAATCGACGTTGGTAGTTGGCGAAGTCTGTCTTGCCGTCGAGTCTGAAAGCCACAGGTCTACTTTTCAGCTCTGAGGCTTGTCCTTTTGCCTTCACAACCGAATGCTTGAATAAAGGCTCCATCCCACCAGACATATTGCCCACTAAATAGTCTGAATTCGTCCAAGGCACAGGCTGACCACCACGTTCATTTAGAGGTGGCCAGCCGCTAAGGTAGCCTTTTGATGCCCCAAAATCGTCGGCGATTGCTTTACTCGACAAGCCGACGATAGGAAGTGCCAGAACGCGTTGAAGCAAGTGACGTCTTTGCATATTCAACCCAAGTAAACGATAAAAAATGGCAATTCGAATGGTGTTGCAACTCAGCACTAAATCATACGTTGGTGCCAGTTTACCGGCTCAGCTTAGCTTGAACTCGGACGCTGACTAGCAGCCCCACTACAAGGCGAGATGAATGTGGGTGAGTTGCAGAGCAAGCGTAGGCCGCGTCTTTGGGAATAGCGCTGGGGGCGGTGGGTACCGGGCAAAAATCACCAGCCTGATTTGGCAAGTACTTGACCTAAATTTTTCGCAGCCCAATTTTTTACGAACGCAGGACCCATTTGGGCACGGCGTGCGGGTATCAAAAAAGCCCTACAGCGCGTTTTTTCTAGGGCTCGCTGGGCTGGGTAGCTGGACCCGCTTCAAAAAAAACGTAGCGATTTTTTCAAGCTGAGCACAGCGCCAGCTGCGTCACTGTTCAAGCAAAACACAAAGAACCGTGCAAGCCATTCAGGCTTGACTGCGGACTCATTGAAATGGGCTTGTTTGACTCATCCGAAATCTATGAAAAGACACAGAAAAATCTATGACAAGTAGTAAACCCGGACCATACTACTTTGAACCTAATAAAAAGCACCTAGAGTTCCCCTAAGTGCTTGATTTATATGGTTATTTTTGGTGGGAGATACAAGTTTCGAACTTGTGACCCCTGCAGTGTGAATGCAGTGCTCTACCCCTGAGCTAATCTCCCGTTGCCTTCAGGCAAGCCTCAAATTATAGGTGTTTTGCAACGCTCGAATCACTTACGCGCTGAGGCTTCTCCAGATTGTTTTGCCTTTGCTGGCTTTGTCTATGCCTGCCAGCAGGCTTTCATGCGCGGCGCGCTCTTGTTGATTGGCTGTGAGCAATGGCAGCTCAATGCTGCGCAGGTCGATAGCGTGGGTTGGCTCCCCGGGCTCCGGCTCAGGCGCTTCGTCCATCACCAAGCTGTTTTGTCCGCGCGTGAGGTTGATGTACACATCAGCCAGCAACTCGGCGTCTAACAAAGCGCCATGAAGGGTGCGACCAGAGTTGTCAACTTCCAGGCGGTCGCACAAAGCGTCCAGCGAATTGCGTTTACCGGGAAATAGCTCTTTGGCCATCATCAAACTGTCGATGACTCCAGCCACGAAGTCCTTGACAGGCGCACGCCCGATCAATGAAAGCTCTTTATTTAAAAAACTCAGGTCAAAAGGTGCGTTATGAATAATCAGTTCTGCGCCCTCCAGGTAGGCCATCAGTTCATCGGCAATGGCGCGGAACTGTGGTTTGTCCTTGAGGAATTCGTTGCTGATGCCATGAACTTTCAGCGCATCTTCATGGCTATCGCGTCCGGGGTTCAGGTAGAAGTGGAGGTTCTTGCCCGTGAGCTTGCGGTCCACCATTTCGACGCAACCGATCTCAATGATGCGGTCTCCGCTGTCAGCAGAAAGGCCTGTGGTCTCGGTGTCTAAAACTATTTGGCGCATGATTTCAATAACACTCAGTGATTTTCTTTGGCGTGATTGATGGAGTACTTGGGAATGTCCACCGTCACATCGGATTGCCCCAGAAAGGCTTGGCAACTCAAGCGGGAGTTGGGCTCCAGACCCCAGGCGCGGTCTAGCAGGTCCTCTTCGTTTTCATCAGGGGCATTGAGCGAACCCATGCCCTCCCGCACGATGACGTGGCAAGTGGTGCAGGCGCAGCTCATGTCGCAGGCGTGCTCAATGTTGATATGGTTGTCAAGCAGTGCCTCGCAAATGGAGGTGCCGGCAGGCGCACTCACTTGGGCACCTTGCGGGCAGTATTCGGGGTGCGGCAGTATTTTGATGATGGGCATGTAGTAGCTCTGTGGGATTTCGGATTCAAACCGATTCAATATTTTTGCCGGCCAAGGCTTTTGAATGCCCCGGTTCATCCGTTGGGCGGCAAAGTTCTCAGTGCCTTTGGCCAGGGCCTGGTTGGCGGCCTCGATGCCGGCGGCGTCTGCATATTCACGCGCGTGCACTACAGCGGCCATCAACTGGTCAATCAGGTTGCGCTCCTCGGCGCTCAGCAAGTCGGCATCTTGATTCAGTGCGCTGTGCGTTGCCAACAGCATGCGGTCGGCGTCGACGCGTGCTTCGGCCAGGGCGCGGGCAGCCATGTCTTGCGTCGCGGTGGAAAAACTCTCTTGCAGCATGCGGGCAATGTCTTCGTCCGACAGGCCATAGGAGGGTTTGACGTCAATGTTCGCTTGAACACCACTGCCCTGCTCTTTGGCGCTGACACTGAGCAGGCCGTCGGCGTCCACTGTGAAGGTCACACGGATGCGCGCCGCACCGGCAGCCATGGGCGGTATGCCGCGCAACTCAAAGCGGGCCAGGCTGCGGCAGTCAGCGACCAGATCTCGCTCACCTTGCACCACATGCAGCGCCAGCGCGGTCTGGCCATCCTGGTACGTGGTGAAGTCCTGGGCCATGGCGGTAGGAATGGTCTGGTTACGCGGAACGATGCGCTCGACTAAACCGCCCATGGTTTCAATGCCCAAAGACAGCGGAATCACATCGAGCAGCAGCAAATCATCGCCCCTGTGATTGCCGGCCAACTGGTTGGCAGAAATCGCAGCCCCCAAGGCGACCACTTCATCGGGGTTGAGGTTGGTCAAGGGCTGCTGGCCAAAAAATTCGGCAACAGCAGTCTGAATCTGCGGCATGCGCGTTGAGCCGCCCACCATCACCACGCCCTGAATGTCGTGTTTGTCTAGTTTGGCGTCGCGCAAGGTCTTGCGCACTGCGGTCATGCTTTGCGCAGTCAGCGCTGCTGTAACGGACTCAAAATCAGCCTTTGAAAGCAAAACCTGCAGGCGACCTGCCGACAGATCGAGCGCAAAATCCACACTGACTTGCGTACTCAAGGCTTCTTTGGCTGCACGCGCTGCTCGCCGCAGTGCGGCCTTGTCGCCAGCATTGTCCAGCGCAGAAAAACCAGCTTTTGCCAATACCCAATCGGCCAGCACACTGTCGTAGTCGTCACCACCCAATGCAGAGTTGCCGCCGGTCGCAATCACTTCGAAAACGCCTTGCGTCAGCCGCAAGATAGAAATATCAAAGGTTCCACCGCCCAGGTCGTAGACTGCAAAAACACCTTCGCTTTGGTTGTCTAAGCCGTAGGCGATGGCCGCAGCAGTTGGCTCATTGATCAGCCTGAGCACATTCAATCCCGCAAGCTGTGCGGCATCTTTGGTGGCCTGGCGCTGAGCTTCGTCAAAGTACGCAGGCACCGTGATCACAGCGCCAAAGACGTCGTCATCAAAAGTGTCTTCGGCGCGAAACCGGAGTGTCGCCAAGATTTCAGCGCTGACTTCGACCGGGCTTTTTTCACCGGCAACAGTTTGCAAAGCCACCATGCCGGGCTTGTCAATCAGTTGGTAAGGAAGTCGCTCTGGCTGGGCAATATCGCGCAGCCCTCGCCCCATCAAGCGTTTGACGGATGAAATCGTGTTGCGCGGATCTTCCAGCTGGGCGGCCAGCGCCTCAAAGCCGATCTGGCGCTTGTCGGCACTGAGGTAGCGAACCACGCTGGGCAAAATCACCTGCCCTTGCGCATCAGGCAGACATTCGGCTACGCCATTGCGCACGCTGGCCACCAGCGAATGCGTGGTTCCCAGGTCAATACCAACAGCAATGCGTCGCTGATGCGGGTCTGGCACTTGGCCGGGTTCTGAAATCTGGAGCAATGCCATGAAATTTTAGGAGGGTAACAAAAGGTCAATGCGCGTTTCGACTTCGGCAGCAAAACGTTGAATGAACATCAGGCTGCGAACTTCGCCGGCAGCTTTGATGGGGTCTTTATCGTGGTCAAGTGTGCGCGCAATCAGTGCGAGTTGGGTTTTTTGGGCTGCCTGGGTCTCATTGGCCAGCTGTTCGAGCGCGAGCAAGCTGTCGGCGTCTTCAAGCGATTCACGCCAAGTCATTTGTTGCATTAAAAACGCAGACGGCATGGCGGTGTTGTTCTCGGCTTGAATCGGTGCGCCATTGAGCTCACACAGGTAGCTGGCACGCGCCAAGGGATCTTTCAATCGTTGATAAGCTTCATTGATGCGCACCGACCACTGCATGGCCAGCCGCTGAGCCGCAGCGCCTTGGGCTGCAAACTTATCAGGATGAGCTTGGCGCAGCAGCTCTTTCCAACGCGCATCAATCAACTCCCGCGACTGCTCAAACTGCTTAGGCAGTTCAAACAGTTCGAAGTCATTGGATTGCAGGTTCATAACAAAGAAAGCCCGAGAAAAAGCCGCCAGCACCGGGGGTGAAGGCGGCAACCGTATGAGGGCCTGGCTAAAGACTCAAACGCGAAAGCTCTCCCCGCAGCCACAGCGGTCACGCTCGTTCGGGTTGAGGAACTTAAAGCCTTCGTTCAAGCCTTCGCGCACAAAATCGAGTTGAGTGCCGTCAATGTAGGGCATGCTTTTGGGGTCTACAAGAACCTTGACGCCATTGTCTTCGAAGATGACGTCTTCAGGCGCGATCTCATCAGCGTATTCAAGTTTGTAGGCCAGGCCGGAGCAACCGGTGGTTTTCACACCCAAACGAACACCGACACCCTTGCCGCGCTTGGTCATGTAACGCGTCACATGGCGCGCGGCTGCATCGGTCAAAGTAACGGACATCTTGGTGACTTAAAAATTAGTGAGCGTGCTTTTGCTTGTAATCATTGACCGCTGCCTTGATGGCGTCCTCGGCCAGGATAGAGCAATGGATCTTGACGGGTGGCAGGGCCAACTCTTCGGCGATGGCGCTGTTCTTGATGCTCGCGGCCTCGTCCAGTGTCTTGCCTTTGACCCACTCGGTCACCAGCGAGCTTGAAGCGATGGCCGAGCCGCAACCGTAGGTCTTAAAGCGTGCGTCTTCGATCACACCGGTCAAAGGGTTGACCTTGATTTGCAATTTCATGACGTCACCGCAAGCGGGCGCGCCCACCATGCCGGTGCCGACCGAATCGTCGCCTTTTTCAAAAGAGCCGACGTTGCGGGGGTTTTCGTAGTGGTCCACCACTTTTTCGCTGTAAGCCATTGAATTAACTCCTGAACTAGGTAAGGTGAGCCAACCGGATAAGCGGCTGCTATGAAGTGTGATGAATCAGTGCGCCGCCCACTGGATGGTGGACAGGTCTACGCCGTCTTTGAACATTTCCCACAGTGGGGACAACTCGCGCAATTTGGCAACGTTTTCTTTGATGGTGGCCACTGCGTAGTCAATCTCTTCTTCGGTACTCCAGCGGCCTATGGTCATGCGCAGGCTGCTGTGGGCAAGTTCGTCGCTGCGACCCAGGGCGCGCAGCACATAGCTGGGCTCCAGGCTGGCCGAGGTGCAGGCCGAACCGCTGGACACCGCCAGGCCCTTGATACCCATGATCAAGGACTCGCCTTCAACAAAGTTGAAGCTCATGTTCAGGTTGTGCGGCACGCGCTTGTCTGCATGGCCATTGAGAAAAACTTCCTCGACATCTTTGAGGCCAGCCAGCATGCGCTCTTGCAAGGCGCGGATGCGTTTGTTTTCTTCGTGCATTTCCGCTTTGGCAATGCGGTAGGCCTCGCCCATGCCGACGCACTGGTGCGTGGGCAGCGTACCCGAGCGCATGCCGCGCTCATGACCGCCACCGTGCATCTGCGCCTCCAGGCGAATGCGCGGCTTGCGGCGCACATACAAAGCACCAATGCCTTTCGGGCCGTAGGTCTTGTGCGAGGTCAGGCTCATCAAATCTACCGGCAAGGTGTTCAGGTCAATGTCTACCCGACCCGTGGCTTGCGCCGCATCCACATGAAAAATAACACCGCGTTCACGGCAAATCGCACCAATGGCAGGAATATCCTGGATCACGCCGATTTCATTGTTCACGTACATCACGCTGACGATGATGGTGTCGGGACGAATAGCGGCCTTCAGCGCTTCCAGGTCAAGCAAGCCATCGGCCTGCACGTCCAGGTAGGTCACTTCAAAGCCCTGACGCTCGAGTTCGCGGCAGGTGTCGAGCACGGCTTTGTGCTCGGTCTTCACCGTGATCAGGTGTTTGCCTTTGGTCTTGTAAAAGTGCGCGGCACCTTTCAGCGCCAAGTTGTTGGACTCGGTCGCACCGCTGGTCCAAACAATTTCACGCGGGTCGGCGCCGATCAAGGATGCCACGTTGTCGCGGGCTTTTTCAACCGCGGCTTCAGCTTCCCAACCCCATGCATGGCTGCGCGATGCCGGGTTGCCGAAATGCTCGCGCAACCAGGGAATCATGGCGTCTACCACCCGCGGGTCGCAAGGGTTGGTTGCGCTGTAGTCCATGTAAATGGGAAAGTGAGGCGTGTCCATGTCAGCTCTTAGATGTCGATAAATAAAAAATCAGGCCAAGCGAATTGAATCAGCTCTTGGAAAAAGCTTTACCCAGTGCAAAAACAGAATTGGGCCCGGTCACCCGCACAGACTTGACAATCGGTGAGCTGAAAATAGCCTTTTTGGCTTGCGGGCTGCTTTCAACAACCAAGCCTTTGGCCAGCTGATCGTCAACCAGTTTTTGCAAAGTCACCGAAGCCAGAAAATCAACCATGCGGCTGTTCAGTGAGGCCCATAGCTCGTGCGTCATGCACCGGCCGGCTTCGCCCATGCAGTTTTCTTTGCCGCCACAGTGGGTGGCATCAATAGGCTCATCGACCGACAAAATGATGTCCGCAACAGTGATCTGAGCTGCTTTTCTGCCCAATGAATAGCCGCCGCCAGGGCCGCGGGTGGACTCCACCAGTTCATGGCGGCGCAGCTTGCCGAACAACTGTTCTAAATAAGACAAAGAAATTTGCTGCCGCTGGCTGATGGCAGCCAGCGTCACAGGACCGTTGTTCTGGCGTAAGGCCAGATCAATCATGGCAGTGACCGCAAAGCGGCCTTTGGTTGTGAGGCGCATTTCAAGATTCCTTAAAAAATAATTGCTTTACTACCGTTTTTTCGTCAACCCTGACAACTTTTGGTGGCCCGGGTTTTGATGAATCTGCCCTTTTGAGCGGCTCAAAAGCGGTCAGCGAAAACAGTCTTTTTTGGAATTTATCTCGACTGAATTGCTCAAGTATAGAGCAAAAGCCTAGCGATTTAGTCGACCTCTCTGGGCATGGGGGTATTTGGGGCTTGCCCGCAATTTGTGGCTCAAGGAGCCAGAGAAATGTGGTCGGTCCCGGCCGCACCAAAAGCCCGTGCTTTGAGCTGGCTGAGCTGGTCGCGCACTCGGGCAGCCTTCTCGAACTCGAGGTTTTTGGCGTGCTCGATCATTTCCTTTTCCAGGCGCTTGATCTCGCGGGCGATGTCTTTTTCGCTCATGTCATCGACCTGCGCTTTTTGCAGCTCCAGTTTTTGCGCCTCTTTGCCTGACTTTTCGCTGTAGACGCCGTCAATCAGATCTTTGATGCGCTTGACCACGCTGCGCGGCGTGATGTTGTGGGTCACATTGAAAGCGATTTGCTTGTTACGACGGCGCTCGGTTTCCCCCATGGCTTTTTTCATGGAGTCTGTGACGCGGTCAGCGTACAAAATAGCCCGCCCGTTGAGGTTACGGGCTGCCCTGCCGATGGTCTGGATCAGGCTGCGCTCGGCGCGCAAAAAACCCTCTTTATCTGCATCCAAAATGGCAACCAAGCTGACTTCGGGAATATCCAGACCCTCGCGCAGCAAATTAATACCAACCAGCACATCAAAAGCGCCCAGCCGAAGGTCGCGCAAGATCTCGACCCGCTCTACCGTGTCCACGTCGCTGTGCAAATAGCGCACCTTGACGCCGTTGTCGGTCAGGTAATCGGTGAGCTGCTCGGCCATGCGTTTGGTCAGCGTGGTGATCAGCACGCGCTCATTTTTGTCAACCCGGATGCGTATTTCCTGCAGCACATCGTCGACCTGGTGCGTTGCCGGCCGGACCTCGACCTGCGGATCCACCAAGCCGGTAGGCCGCACCACCTGCTCAACCACCCGGCCGGCATGCGCAATTTCGTAAGCGGCCGGTGTGGCTGAGACAAAAATTGCTTGCCGCATCTTGCTCTCAAACTCTTCAAACTTCAACGGCCGGTTGTCCAGCGCGCTGGGCAGGCGAAAACCGTAAGCCACCAAGGTGGTCTTACGCGCCCGGTCGCCGTTGTACATGGCGTTGAGCTGGCCGATCATGACGTGGCTTTCGTCTAGGAACATCACAGCGTCTTTGGGCAGGTAGTCACACAGGGTCGAAGGCGCCGAGCCAGGCAGTGCGCCGCTCAAATGCCGTGTGTAGTTTTCAATGCCTTTGCAGTGGCCGATTTCGCTGAGCATTTCCAAATCAAAGCGGGTGCGCTGCTCGATGCGTTGGGCTTCAACCAGCTTGCCCTCACTGATGAACTGCTTGACGCGCTCAACCAGCTCGAGCTTGATGGTTTCCACAGCAATCATCACCTTATCGCGCGGGGTCACATAGTGACTTTTCGGGTAAATCACAAAGCGCGGAACTTTTTGCCTTATACGTCCGGTCAGCGGGTCAAACAGCTGCAGCGACTCGATTTCATCGTCAAATAACTCCACGCGAATAGCCAGCTCGGAATGCTCGGCCGGAAAGACGTCAATCACATCGCCGCGCACGCGGAAAGTACCGCGCGCAAAGTCCTGCTCATTGCGGCTGTACTGCATGCGGATCAGGCGGGCGATCACATCGCGCTGGCCCATCTTGTCGCCAACGCGGGCAATGAACCGCATTTGCGTGTAGTCCTCGGGGGCGCCAATACCGTAGATCGCGCTGACGGTGGCCACGATGATGGTGTCACGTCGCTCCAGCACACTCTTGGTCGCCGACAGCCGCATTTGCTCGATGTGCTCATTGATAGCCGAGTCTTTTTCAATGAAGAGGTCGCGCTGCGGCACATAGGCCTCAGGCTGGTAGTAGTCGTAGTAGCTGACGAAATACTCAACCGCGTTGTTGGGAAAAAACTCCCGGAACTCGCTGTACAACTGCGCGGCCAGCGTCTTGTTGGGCGCAAACACAATGGCCGGCCGTCCCAGGCGGGCGATCACATTGGCCATGGTGAAGGTTTTGCCCGAACCGGTCACACCCAACAAGGTCTGGAACACCTCCCCATCGTTAACGCCTTCAACCAACTGCTCAATTGCCGTGGGTTGATCGCCAGCCGGCTCGTAAGGCATGAACAGCTCAAAGGGCGAGCCCGGGTAACGCACAAAGCGACCGGGCAAGGCCGGATCATCCGATTCGGGCAAGGGACTGAGTACTTGAGAGACTTGTTGTGTAGACATCATTAACGCCCCGCTAAAATTACGGGTAACAGAACAGAATACGACATTTGGGCTTTGCCCGTCAAAGTTGCCCGGAAGCGGCTGATGGCCAGGCCCATCGTCCTCCCCTGTTCTCGCTGAAGTTCTGTATTTATTTCAATTTAATCGAAAGCTTTTCATGTCAATGTTCACCGCCGTCGAAATGGCCCCACGCGACCCGATCCTGGGTCTGAACGAGCAGTTCAACGCCGATACCAACCCCAACAAGGTCAATCTCGGCGTGGGTGTTTATTACGACGACAGCGGCAAGTTGCCCCTGCTGCAATGTGTGCGCGCCGCTGAAAAAAACATGGCAAACGCGCCATCAGCCCGTGGCTATTTGCCCATCGACGGCATTGCCGCCTATGACGCCGCTGTCAAGAGTCTGGTCTTCGGGGCCGACAGCGAAGCCGTCAAGTCCGGCCGCGTGGCCACCATCCAGGCCATTGGCGGCACCGGCGGCCTGAAGGTCGGCGCCGACTTTCTCAAGCGCCTGAGCCCGAATGCCAAGGTAATGATCAGCGACCCAAGTTGGGAGAACCACCGCGCCTTGTTCACCAACGCCGGTTTCGATGTACAGACCTACCCCTACTACGACGCGGCCAAGCGCGGCATCAATTTTGAAGGCATGCTGGCCAGCATCAAGGCCGCAGCGCCCGGAACCATCATGGTGCTGCATGCCTGCTGCCACAACCCGACCGGCTACGACATCACCGCCGCCCAATGGGATCAGGTGATTGCTGCCGTCAAATCGGGCAATTTGGTTGCCTTTTTAGACATGGCCTACCAGGGCTTTGGTCACGGTATCGCCGAAGACGGCGCTGTGATCGGCAAGTTTGTCGAAGCCGGCCTGAACTTTTTTGTATCCACTTCCTTCTCAAAAAGCTTCAGCCTTTACGGAGAGCGTGTGGGCGCTCTGAGCGTGCTGTGCCAAAGCAAAGAAGAAGCCGAGCGCGTGCTCAGCCAGCTGAAAATCGCCATCCGCACCAACTACAGCAACCCGCCTATTCACGGCGGTGCCGTGGTCGCGGCTGTACTCAACACGCCCGAGCTGCGCGCGCTGTGGGAAACAGAACTCGCAGAAATGCGCGTTCGCATCAAGCAGATGCGCACCCTGCTGGTCGAAAAGCTAAAAGCAGCCGGCGTTAAGCAGGACATGAGCTTCATCACCTCGCAAATCGGCATGTTCAGCTATTCGGGCCTCACCAAGGACCAGATGGTTCGTCTGCGCAGTGAGTTCGGTGTTTATGGCACGGACACCGGCCGCATGTGTGTGGCTGCGCTCAACAGCAAAAACATCGACTACGTCTGCGCGGCCATCGCCAAGGTGATCTGACGGTCTTGGCCGCTCAGCGGCCGCCCCACAGCATGGAGCGCATGGAAATCGACGCCAGCTGAAAGCTGGTGTTGAAAAACTCTGGCTGCTCCCCGGGGGCCACCGCGCCGGCTGCGTACAGCAGGGGCAAAAAGTGCTCGTATGTCGGGTGGGCCATGGTGGCCAGGCTGCCCAATTTCTGGAAATTCTGCAGCGCGTCCAGCTGCCCCTGCTGCACCTGCCCGGCAATCGTCTGGTCAAACTCCAGCGCCCAGTCATAAGCCTGGTTACCCGCCGCGCCGCGCTGCGCCTGCTGCAGGTTATGCACCACATTGCCGCTGGCCACCACCAGCACGCCGCGCTGGCGCAAGGCCTTGAGCTGGCCGGCCAGCGCGTAGTGCTCTGAAGGGGCCCGGCTGTAGTCCATGCTCAGCTGTACCACGGGGATATTTGCCGCAGGAAACATGGGCTTGAGCACCGACCAGGCACCGTGGTCCAGACCCCAGCTGGTGTCCAGGCCCAAAGGTGCCGAAGCCCGCTGCCGCACCGCCAAGCTGATCTCGGCAGCGGCATCCGGCTCCCCGGGCGCAGGGTATTGCTGGTCAAACAGCTCTTGGGGGAAACCACCGAAGTCATGAATCGTCTTGGGTTGCGCCATGGCAGTCAGCCACCAGCCCTGGGTCAGCCAATGCGCGGAGATGCACAAAATGAGCTGCGGCACGGGCCAGTCCGCTCCGAAGCGTGCGCCCAGCGTCTGCCAGCTGCGCCGGTACTCGTTGTCGCTGATCGCGTTCATAGGGCTGCCATGCCCCAAAAAAAGCACAGGCATGGGGTCTGAAGCTCTTAGCTTTTGCCATTGCACAGTGGCAAGGCGGTCCATACTTTGGGACATATCGGTTCAAACCTTTAAAAATCAGCCGCAAGCCGTGTGTCCTGAGCCCTAGAGAGATAAATTTGCCTCTGGTGCACCAGCGCAACTTGCTCTAAATTAGGAAACACCGGCGGCAAAGGCACAGAATTAGTGGTTTTACTCCTATTTTGAAGCTCTGCTGCTGTTATATTGCACTGCAACATTGTCTCCTGACACATCCTCTAAGGGTTAAGCCATGCTTTATCAAATTTACGAAACGCAGCGCACCATGATGGAGCCTTTCGTTGATTTTGCGCAGGCTGCAGCCAAGCTCTACAGCAACCCCCTGACGCCGGCGGGTCAAAACCCTTTAGCTCAGCGTGTTGCCGCCGGCTACAGCCTGCTCTACCGCCTTGGCAAAGACTACGAGAAGCCAAGCTTTGGACTGAACACAGTCGACGTCGACGGCACCAGCGTGGCCGTGCATGAGCGTATCGAGCTGGACAAGCCGTTTTGCGAGCTGCGCCGTTTTAAGCGCTTTACCGACGACCCGGGCACACTGACCCGCCTGAAGTCTCACCCCGTGGTGCTGATTGTGGCCCCCCTTTCAGGCCATTACGCTACTTTGCTGCGCGACACCGTCAAGACCATGCTCAGAGACCACAAGGTCTACATCACCGACTGGAAAAATGCCCGCATCGTGCCTCTGTCTGAAGGCAAATTCGACCTGGACGACTATGTCAACTACGTGCAGGAGTTCATCCGTCACCTGCAAGGCGCTTACGGCAACTGCCACGTCATCAGCGTCTGCCAGCCCACCGTGCCGGTGCTGGCCGCTATTTCCCTGATGGCCAGCCGGGGTGAAACCACACCCTTGAGCATGACCATGATGGGCGGCCCTATCGACGCACGCAAGTCCCCTACGGCGGTCAACAACCTGGCCATGAACAAGAGCTACAGCTGGTTCGAGAACAACGTGATCTTTCGCGTCCCCAGCAACTTCCCTGGCGCTGGACGCCGCGTTTACCCCGGTTTTTTGCAGCACACAGGCTTTGTGGCCATGAACCCGGACCGGCACGCCAGCAGCCATTACGACTACTTCAAAGACCTGCTCAAAGGCGACGACGCCAGCGCCGAAGCGCACCGCAAGTTTTATGACGAGTACAACGCCGTGCTCGACATGGACGCCGATTACTACCTGGACACGATCAAGACCGTGTTTCAGGACTTCAAGCTCGTGCATGGCACCTGGGATGTGCGCAACCCGCAAGGCCAGCTCGAACGCGTGCGTCCGCAAGACATTAAAACTACTGCACATTTCACCATCGAAGGCGAGCTCGATGACATCTCGGGATCAGGCCAGACTGAAGCCGCCCACGGCCTGTGCACCGGCATTCCCAAAGCAAAGCAAAAGCACCTTGAACTCAAGGGCGCAGGTCACTACGGCATCTTCAGCGGCCGCCGCTGGCGCGAAGGTGCTTACCCGGCTGTCAAGGCATTTATCCTATCTAACAACAAGCCCTCAGCCCCGATGGCAGCCACTGCCAAGCCGCCAGCCAAACGCAAATCGACGTCTGTTGCGCTGGCTGTAAGCAAAAAAAGTTCAGCCAAATTCGTGAGCAGCACCCGTACACACACAGCGGGTAAAGCCAAGCCGGCGACTCGCAAGTAAGCTTTCGCGACGCCTCGCAAACAGGTCTGGCATGAGCGAGCGCAACATGTCATTGAAAAGCATGGCGGATCGGCTCAATGATGCTCTGCCGCAAACCCAATGCACGCGCTGCGGCTACCCGGACTGCTCCGGCTACGCCCAGGCCATGGCCCAAGGCGAAGCAGACATCAACCGGTGCCCGCCCGGCGGCGCTGAAGGCATAGAGCGCCTGGCCCAACTGATGGGGCGGCCTGTCATTGAGCTGGACGCTAAGCTGGGCATTGAAGGGCCACGCACTGTGGCTGTTATTGACGAAGCATGGTGCATTGGTTGCACCCTGTGTTTACCTGTGTGCCCCACCGATGCTATCGTGGGCAGCAATAAACGTATGCACAGTGTGATCGAGCAGCACTGCACAGGTTGCGAGCTGTGTTTACCCGTTTGCCCTGTTGACTGCATCGCCCTGGTCAATGTCAGCGGCGTACAAACCGGCTGGAGCGCATGGTCAGCACCTCAAGCCCATCAAGCGCGCCAGCGTTATGAACTGCACCAAATCCGCCAACAAAAAGAGACACGGGCTCAAAACGAACGACAGGAGAAAAAAGCGTTGGCCAAGCTGGCTGACCTGCCAGCGCACTCACTGCACACTGACCCGACGGTACTGGACAACAAGCGCGCTGTGATTGAGGCCGCTTTGACGCGCGCTCGCGCAAAGCGCAAAGACGGCGACTGAACAAGCGCCTTAAGCAGTAGCGGCCAATGCCGCAAACGCCTCAACGACCGGCGGTGGAGCCTGCACCAACTCAATTAGCACACCCTCACCGGCAATCGGAAATTCCTCGCTGGCTTTAGGATGTAAAAAACAAATGTCAAAACCGGCGGCACCTTTGCGTATGCCGCCAGGTGCAAAGCGCACACCCTGCGCTGTGAGCCAGGCGACAGCCTGCGGCAAATCATCAATCCACAAACCCACATGATTGAGCGGTGTGTTGTGAACCGCTGGTTTTTTATCCGCGTCCAAAGGTTGCATCAGGTCAACTTCAACCTTGAAAGGCCCTGCCCCCAAGGTGCAAATATCTTCGTCGACGTTCTCACGCTCACTGACAAAGTGACCGTCGACACTCAGCCCGAGCATGTCTACCCAAAGCGTGCGCAAGCGGTCTTTGCTGGTGCCACCTATGGCAATTTGTTGGATACCCAGTACCTTGAAAGGCCGGCTCATGACAAAGCAATCTGGCGACGACCCACGCGGTAGCTGACGCCTAGCGCTACAGCGCTTTCAAGATGCGGCGTTCCTGCTGGAAGTCTAAAGATATCGCCCACACCGTAGCGTGTCTCAACACCGGCCACGCTGATGGTGATCTCGCCGGCCGTAATCAAGGCACAGGCATCAAATGCATGTTGATGCAAACCCATACTGTATCCAACAGGTTTTTCCACAGTCACAATTTCACCGTAAGACTGCGCATGCAAAAGTGCTTCAAATTCAGTCAAGTTCATGATCAAGGCTCCCGGGTAAATGCTTTCAATGAATGTTGATGGCTCACACAAACTCGACGATAGCCTGGTCTACCGAAAGAGATTCCCCCTCTTTGGCCAGCACTTTGGCGACAACGCCGTCTGCCA
>Ga0164295_10000192_pt1 | contig 51526 bp, 50 predicted proteins | sample GEODES006metaG_FD_111798 | JGI IMG/M metagenome (GOLD analysis project Ga0164295, IMG submission 111798) | Oligotrophic lake water microbial communities from Sparkling Lake, Wisconsin, USA - GEODES006 metaG | ecosystem: Environmental > Aquatic > Freshwater > Lake | place: USA: Sparkling Lake...
CCAAGGCAGGTTTCAAACCAACTTCAAGTTGACGTGCGGCCCAGATCATCCTTCGGAGGCTTCGGAAATGAAATGGCTGGAGCCGATGACGGGATTCGAACCTGCGACCTGCTGTTTACGAAACAGCTGCTCTACCCCTGAGCTACATCGGCTGACGAGAAAAAGATACCCGAACGCTCTCGCAGAAGGCACAATAGAGGAATCTAGGCCCTTCCAATGACGCAAGACACCTTTCCCATCCGCCGAGTCGATCACATCCGCCACTACGTAGGCAACGCCCGCCAGGCCGCTTTCTATTATCGAAACGTCTTTGGCTTCAACATCACCGCCTTCCATGGTCTCGAGACCGGTCTGCGGCACGAAGTTGACATCCTTTTGGAGCAAAACAACGTCAAGCTCCTCTTCTCTGCCCCGCTCCGCCCGGGACACCCAATGGCCGAAAAGATCGCCCAACATGGCGACTTTGTTCAGGACATCGCCTTCGAAGTCGACGATGTGGACTGGGCATACAACGAGGCCGTTAGCCGCGGTGCAACCTCCGCCCGCGAACCTTTCACCCTTTCTGACGAGAACGGCGACGTTCGCATCTCCAGCATCAAAACTTACGGCGACACTCTTCACACCTTCATCAACCGCGACAACTTCCGCGGCCACTTCTTGCCCAACTACCGAGAACATTTTGAAGCCGGAGAAGGCATCGGCATTCAAGAAATCGACCACTGCGTCGGCAACGTGGAGCTCGGCCAAATGAACCATTGGGTGCACTGGTACGAAGAAGTGCTCGGATTCAAGCAGCTCATTTCGTTCGATGACAACGACATTTCGACCGAATACACCGCCCTGATGTCAAAGGTGATGGCAGGCGGAGGCGGAAGGGTCAAGTTCCCCATCAACGAACCGGCCGAAGGAAAGAAGAAGTCACAGATCGACGAGTATCTCGAGTTCTTCGGCGGCGCCGGCGTTCAGCACGTCGCGCTGCGGACCGACGACATCATTCACACCGTCACCTCCCTTCGCAACAAGGGGATGCAATTCCTCACGGTTCCAAAGGCTTACTACGCGGCTCTCCCGGACAGAGTGGGAACGATTGACGAGGACATCGCCACCCTGGCCGACCTCGGCATATTGGTGGACCGGGATGACGAAGGCTATCTGCTGCAGATTTTCACCAAGCCGGTGACGGACCGTCCGACCCTGTTTTACGAGATCATCCACCGAAAGGGCGCGACCAGTTTCGGCAAGGGCAACTTCAAAGCACTGTTCGAAGCCATCGAACGAGAGCAAGAATTACGCGGGACTCTTTAACAATTCTTAACAGTGTTGCGAATTTTTTCGCAACACTGTTTGCCGAATCGTTGTAGATTGTCTTTGGGTCTTTTGACTCAAGGATTCAATTCATGCTTAAGAAAGTTGCATCGACGCTTCTCATCGCCATGATCGCCGTTGTCGCGCAGGCCGATCTGTTTGTCTTCCGCGCCAATCTCAACACCGCTCAAGAAGTCCGAACTCCGCCAGTACCAACTGACGCCTACGGTCTCGGCCGCTTGAAGGTGTACACCGACACTAACGGTCTGATCTATTACGAAGGCTTCCTCGAAGCGCGAAAGCTAGCGGGTGCTCCAACTGGATTCCACATTCACCGAGGAGCCTTTGGCACCAACGGCCCGGTCGTCGTTGACTTTCTTGACCAGTTCGTTCAGACGGTAGACCTCGGAAACGGAAACCGAAACATCTACTTCAAGGGCCGGATCACTGACCGAACCGTCAGCGGCACCCTCGTGACTCGATTCCAGATCCTGGACGCGATCCGAGCAGGTAACGGCTACCTGAACGTCCACAACTCCTCGTTCCCTTCCGGTGAGATCCGAGGCCAGCTCGCCGAAGTCATCGCTCCCTAGTTTTTAGCGAATCTTTGCCCCGAGCAGCCAACGGCTGGTCGGGGCTTTTTTGTGTTTCAGGCCCCAGAATGACTTTGGGAACAACAATACGTTCAGGTGCCTTGAATCTCGCAGTGAATAGAATCCTCAATCATGTTGCGGAAGTTTGCCCAACACGGTTCGGCGAATCGGTGTAGATTGTGTTAGGGTTGTTTGGCCTAAGGAATCTATTCATGCTTAATAAAGTTGCATCAACGCTTCTCATCGCAATGGTCGCCGTTGTCGCGCAGGCAGATTTGTTCGTCTTCCGCGCAAATCTCACTACGGGGCAAGAAATTCATACTCCGCGGGTGACCACGCGAGCATTCGGCCTTGGCCGACTGAAGGTGTACACCGATAGAAACGGACGCATGTATTACGAAGCCTTCCTTGAGGCCCGAAAGCTCTCCGGCCCGCCAACAGGGTTCCACATCCACCGAGCTGCTGCTGGCGCGAACGGTCCGGTCGTCGTTGACTTTCTTGACCAGTTCGTTCAGACCGTAGACCTTGGAAACGGAAACCGAAACATCTACGTCAAGGGCCAACTCTTGGACCGTATCGTTGGTGGAGAAATTGTTACTCGCCTCCAAATTCTTGCTGCGCTTCGCGCCGGAAACGGATACTTCAACGTTCACAACGCATCCTTCCCCGCTGGAGAAATCCGCGGACAGCTGGTTGAAATCACCGCTTCCTAGTTTTTAACGAAGCCTTGCCCTGAGCAGCCAACGGCCGTTCGGGGCTTTTTAACGTCTTAGGATCCATAATCACGGTGGGAACCGTAGTACGTTTTGGTGCCTTGAATCTCGCAATGAATAGAATCCTCAAGCTTCTTTCGATCCTGGTCGCGCTCTTCATCCTGAACGTGTCCCAAGCTCAGTTGGCCGGTACTGGGCCAGAGCGAATGACATGGGAGGCGACGGCGGAAGGTGGCGAGCTGATTCTGAAGGGCGAGATCGAGAAAGGCTGGCACCTCTACTCCACTATCCCGGTAAAGGACGGTCCATTCCCGACCACGATCGAAGCAAAGGGAATCACGCTCGGCAAGAAGATTGTCGAACTTACGCCGAAGAAGAAGTTCGATCCGAATTTTGAACTGGACGTTCAAACCTTCGACGAAAAGGCCGAACTCCGAATTCCGATCACGGCCAAAAGCGGCGACTCCGCCACCGTCGATGTCACCTACCAACTCTGCAGCGACACCACGTGTCTGAACCCCAGAACGAAAACCCTGACCGTCGACGTTTCGAAGGTCACTCCCGGAGCGGCTCCAGCAGCGGTAGGAGCAACGACGCCTGATGATTCTGCTTCCGGAAAAATCACACCGGTCAAGAAAGACTACGGCGGGCTGATTGCCTTCCTGGGCACGGCGATCGCCGCCGGGTTCTTCGCGCTGGTAACGCCTTGTGTTTTCCCGATGATTCCGATCACAGTCTCGATCTTTTCGAAGCAGGGCGAAGGTAGCGCGGTCAAGCCGGCAATCGCATTCTGCCTCGGCATCATCAGCACCTTTACGATTCTGGGCGTCGGCGTCAGTCTTCTGTTTGGTGCGACGGGGCTGCAGAACCTAGCCAATGACCCCTGGTTGAACTTAGGAATGGGCCTCTTGTTCGTGGTTCTCGCCTTCAGCTTGTTCGGCGCATTTGAGATTGGCGTGCCAGCAAGTTGGGCCAACAAGCTCAACTCCAAGAAGCGATCGGGCCTGGCCGGTCCGATTGTCATGGGCTTGGTTTTCTCGCTCACGTCCTTCACGTGCACGATGCCCTTCGTCGGTACCTTGCTCGTTACCGCGGCCCAGGGCGACGTGCTGTATCCGATCGTCGGAATGCTTGGGTTCAGCTCGGCTTTCTCGCTCCCCTTCTTTGGCCTCGCCCTTTTCCCACGGGCGGTATCGAAACTGCCGAAGTCTGGAGGCTGGCTCTCCACGGTCAAAGCGTTCATGGGCTTCGTCGAGTTGATCGCCGCGATCAAGTTCTTTAGCACCGTCGATTTGGCGTGGCAGCTTGGCTGGCTTACAAAGGAGGTCTACCTGACCCTTTGGTTCGGCATCATGCTTCTTGCTGGCCTGTTCCTCCTTGGCTGGATTCGAATCCCAACCGTTCACGATGAATCGAAGCCGGGCATTCCTCGAATTGGGGCCGCGCTCGCCTCTATTGCGGCCAGCGTTTGGTTCCTCACTGCTCTGAACGGAAACAGCTTGCAAGACCTGGAGGCTTTCGTTCCTCCAGATCCTTACCCATACAAAGCGGGTGCAGGAACGACGGCAAAGGCGAACGAGGAGGGCTGGCTCGGCTCTTACGACCTTGCGGTCGCAGAGGCAAAGAAAACCGGAAAGCCGATCTTCATCGACTTCACGGGAATCTACTGCTCGAACTGCCGCTGGATGGAGAAGAACGTCTTGAGTAAGCCAGACGTTAAAGACGAACTCAAGAACTTTGTGCTTGCGAAACTTTATACGGACCGACGAGATAATGCCGAAGACCAGCGCTACCAAAAGCTCAAAATCGATCTCACGGGTAACGCCGCAAACCCGGTTTATGCCGTCGTGAATGCTGAGGGCAAGCTACTAGCTTCCTCTGAGTACGACCGCGACGTTCAGCGCTTCGCGAGCTTTATGAAGTCGGGCCGCGACAAGCTAGTCAGTCTCCGCTAGGAGTAGGCCAGCCGCGACCATGGCCGCGTGTTCCACTCTGAGAACACGCGGTCCGATGGTCACCGCGAGATCTCCGATCATCTCGACTTCTCGAGGAGCCCATCCACCTTCGGGGCCGATAGCAATCACGCGCTTTCCAATCCGGGTCCGTGTTAGCCTACGGCCAACTCCCTCGACTTCTGACAACACATCGGCTTCGGGATACTTCGCCAAGAACTCCTTCAGGTCATTGACCAAGGTGAATTCGGGCAAGCGGGTTCGGTAGCAGACTTCGGCGGCTTCCCGGGCGATCGACTCGAGTCGCCGAATTCGGTCCATCTTCTTGCCGGCGTCCCACTTGACGACTGTTCGATCGGTCGAAAAGAGTACGAAGTGCGAAACGCCGATCTCGGTTCCGGCGCGCACGATTTCATCCAACTTTTCCCCCTTGGGAAGAGACTGACCTAACGTTACGTGTACGAGGGGTTCCGTTTTCGGATACTCGACGGCGACCGCTTCGGCGTCGTGGCCATCAAAAATCGCCCGGACGAGAGATCCGTCATTCGGAAGGATCGCAATCTCTGCTCCCGCACTTAGTCGGAGGACCTTGCGCAGCTTGTCGATTTCTGGTTTTGGCAGCTCAATCGTGCCTTCAGTTGGAGCGCCTGGGATGAAGATCCTAGGGAGAGACCTGGAAGGCCTCATTTACGGAAGCAAGCTCCCACCCAGTCGTCTTCCTGCCGCATTTCTACCAGCGTGAAACCAACCGCTTCGGCCGCGCTTTGGACATCGGGCCAGTTCTGCTCAATGATGCCGCTCACGATCCAGTAACCGCCAGGCTTAACCGCCGCATATGCCTCGGGGGAAAGTCGGATCAAGATCATCGAGATGATATTGCTGAGAACGACCTCGAACTGCCGAGCTGCCGCCGGAAGCTCGTTTGGCGTGATTCCGCGGTCGGCGTCGGTGAGAACAAGTTCATCCTCTCCCCAATCGCCCGGAGCACCATCTTCGCCATGAACCACCGGATCAAACCCGCCGCCAACGAAGTATTCGATGCTGACGTTGTTTCGATCCGCGTTCTCTCGCGCGACGGAGACGGCCGTGGCGTCGATGTCGCTTGCGTAAACCTTTGCGGCGCCCAGAAGCTTCGCACCAACCGCCAGAATGCCGCTACCGCAGCCTACGTCGGCTACATCTAGTCCAGCAACCGGAACTTCCGAGAGCAGTTCAAGGCAGAGCCGCGTGGTTGGGTGATCGCCGGTGCCGAACGCCTGTCCGGGATCCAGCGTGATCACGAGGTCTTCCGGTTGGGGCTCGTATGGTTCCCAACTTGGCGTGACGACGAACCTCTGGCCAATGCGACGTGGCTTAAAGTACTGCTTCCAGACCTCGTCCCAGTTCTGCTCCTCAAACTCAACTACTTGCGTTTCAACCGCACCGGCAGCCTCGAGTCCGGATGCAAGTTCGGCGGCCGTGTCGGAAGCACCGGGAACAAGCGGCAAGCAGCCAGAAAGCCAAGGCTTGGTCTCGATGGTGTTCTCGATGCCAGATTGAAGGAAGAGCTCAATGATCGGCGAGGTGTCTTCTGGCCAAGGTTCCAGCTTGGCTTTCACTTCGATCCAGGTCATTTTTTCCATCCAAACAGGTTGTGGAAGAAACCGCCCGGCTCGGCGCCGTGCGGCATGTTTTCGCCGCGAAGCTCGGCAAGCTCTCGAATCAGTTTCGCTTCGGGTTCGGTCAGTTTGGTTGGAATCAAAACGTTCACTTGCACGGTTAAATCTCCGCGTCGTCCACCGTGCAGCGGCGGGAGTCCTGCTCCGCGCGCGGTCAGAGGCGTGCCTGGCTGGGTACCCGCCTTGATTTCGAGCTCGATGTCCGAGTCGATGCCTTGAATCTTCACCTTATCGCCCAGCGCGGCTTGGGCAAAAGTTAGGTCGAGAATGGTGAATAGGTGCGTGCCCCGACGTTCAAATCGAGAATCACCCTCTACTTCAAGTGAGATGTACAGATCGCCTGGTCGGCCGGTTCCAACGCCTTCACTGCCCGCACCCGGAATTTGCATCGTTGCGCCGTTGTCAACCCCAGCCGGAACATCTACCGACATGGTCTTCCGTTGGCGTTCCAGCTTTTGTCCTCGGCACTTTTTGCACGGGTTTGAAGTGGTGGTTCCTTCGCCGCGGCAAGTTGGACAAACGGTCTGAGTTCGAACTTGCCCGATGAAGGTGCTACGCACGGTGGTTACCGCGCCCGCGCCTTTGCAGCCAGAGCATGTTTCGGGAGCTCCGCCGCCTTCGACGCCCGTTCCGCGACAGCTAGAGCACTTCGCGTAAGTGTCGAAGTTGACTTCTTTCTTGACACCGGTTAGGACTTCTTGAAGGGTGATCGTCGCGGTCGTTTGGACATCATCGCCATCGCGCCCGGTTCGGCGACGCCCGGTTTGGCCGCCTGCCGCACCGCCAAAGAACATATCGAAGATGTCGCCGATGCCGCCACCGCCGTTGAAGAAATCTCCGGGGCCAGCCGTCGGACCATCTTCGGTCGTGCCAAATTGGTCAAAGCGCGCACGCTTCTCCGGATCGCTCAGGACGGAATAGGCAGAGCCAATTTCCTTGAACTTCTCCTCCGCCGTCGGGTCGTTTGGGTTGACGTCGGGGTGATGTTGACGCGCGAGACGGCGGTAGGCGGACTTGATTTCGTCCGCCGACGCGCTTCTTGAAACTCCGAGAACCTCGTAGGGATCCCTAACCGCCATCTGCTTTGTATTACTCGCTTACGGTTTCGTCATCGTCAGAGCTTTCTTGCTCTGCGAGATCGTTCAACGAGAGGGTGCCTTCGCCATCGTCGCCGATTTCCGTTTCTTCCTCTTCTCCAACAAGGTCGGAGAGGGACATGATTTCTTCTGGGTCAACGAGTTCTTCAACATCGTCGTCCGAGAGAATGGTGTCGTCGCTGATGAGAACAACTTCAGCTTCGTCAAGCGCCGGCAACAGCATTCCGCGCTCGGAAACGCTTTCATCAACCAGCAAGTCGACTTCCATCGCAATGTCGATGGCTTCGAGCTTGTCGGGCAAGATCGGCTTAATTTTGCCAGCCGCAATTTCGGCAAGGGCAATCGTTAAAGGGTGTTTGGAGTCAACGTGGACGAGTGCCGGGGCACCTTCTCCAAGTTGCTTGGCGCGCTTTGCGGCGAGATTCGAGAGTACGAACTTTCCGTATGGATAGTCGTTGAGGATATCGGGTTTTGGAAGCATAGCCCAGTGATGCGAACTTTCAATTTACCCTTTCGAAGCAGGTAATTGCCATCCGGTAACCTCATTTTATGAAGTTGATCCGGTTTGAGCTCAAAGCCGATCCGAGCAAAATCCGTTCTGGAATTGTGCAGGCGGGCAAGGTTTACGAAACGGAAGGCGGCCAAGGGGTCGGAGTGCACGAAGCGGCCCTTGTCCGGCCTTTGATCCCAGTGGCGAAAACAACTTCGGTCCGGATCTTCCACCGCGACTTCCAGCCTGACGCGATTCAGCAGATGGAGATGGAGGACTTCCACTACTTCGTTGGTAATCCAGGAAGCCTGATCGGCCCGAGCCAAATCGTGCCGTACCCTTACTGGACGGATCACTTGACGGTAGTTCCGTACTTGGCAGCCGTCGTACTTAGCGATGCTTGGAAGGTTGACATTCAATATGCCGACGAACTCATTCTCGGCGTCACCATCATGGCCGTCCTCGTGGCGCATGATATGTTCCAGCAAGATCGGAAGCTGGGACGTGGCATGGGTCGGTCCTATGACGTCGCCGCCGCCTTTGGCCCTGTTTTGACCACGCCAGAAGAACTTGATGGTTCGGTCACGAATGACGAGATGGGCCGACGGTACGAACTTGAGTCGGTCGTTCGAATCAACGGCGTAGAAAAGACCCGGGGCAACAGCGTCGAACTGCCTCTGACGCTCGCGCAAGCGATCCAATCCGCCAGCCAGGGAGCACCGCTCCGCGAAGGCGATATTGTCGCGATCGGCCCCTTGGTTGATGAACCCGAATTGGTGCGAATTGACCCCGAAGATGAGATTCAAGTAGCGGTGGAGAGCCTTGGCGCGATCTCCATCAAAATGGACGCGTAAACGAACCTATGTCAAACATCGTGAAGCACACTCTGCCCAACGGCATGCGAGTTCTTGTGGAGCCAGTTGGCCATGTCCGCTCTGCTGCAGTCGGCCTTTGGTGCAAAACCGGTAGCCGGCATGAAAACGAGAACGAAGCCGGAATTACGCACCTAATCGAGCATATGCTCTTTAAGGGCACGAAGAACCGGACGGCAAAACAGATCGCCGAATCGATCGAAGGTCGAGGCGGCTCGCTGAACGCTTTCACCGACCGCGAGAGCACGTGCTACTACTGCCGAATCTTGTCGGATGACCTCGAAAACGGCATCGATGTCCTCTCCGACATGATGCTGAACTCGCTGATTGATCCTGAGGAGCTGAAGCGAGAGGAGCAAGTCGTCCTCGAAGAAATTCGCCGCAGCGAAGACGAACCTGGAGACCACGTTCACGAACTCCACCTTGAAGGTCGCTGGGGCAGCCACCCGCTTGGAAAGCCAATCATCGGCACTCGCGAATCCGTGTCCTCGTTCGAGCCATCGCACATCCGCGCCTACATGGATCGGCAATACCGCGCCGAGAACGTGGTGCTTTCGATTGCCGGAAACGTTGATCCTGCCGTTGTGGTTCGCAAGGCAGAGGAATGGTTCGGAGCCCTGCCGACGGGTGTGACTGATTCTCAGCCCACGAGGCCATCTGGAAGCGGTGGAGTGAACTACATCGAAAAGGACGTCGAGCAGGTTCACTTCTGCATCGGCACGGAAGGCTGCTCGCTCTACGATGACGAGCTATTCACCCTTGCCGTGTTGGACGGAGCGATGGGTGGCAGCATGTCCTCTCGGCTCTTCCAAGAAATCCGCGAAAAGCGAGGGCTCGCATACTCCGTAGGAAGCTACACCCTGACCTACGGTGCCGGTGGAGCCTTCACCGTCTACGGTGGAACCAGCGAACAGAACTGGGAACAGGTTCAAGAGCTGGTTCGGCTCGAGTTCGACAACTTGATGAAATCAGGCTTGGAAGAGGAAGAGCTTGCGCGAACGAAGCGCCACCTGGCAGGCTCCATCGTTCTGGGGCTCGAAGGCATGAGCAGTCGCATGATGCGGATGAGCAAAAACGAATTGCACCACGGTCGCATTATTCCAATCGAAGAGACGTTGGCCAAGCTTGAAGCGGTCACGAACGACGGAATTGTTGAGATTACAAACCGAATTCTCAAGCCAGAGCTCGTTAGCACGACGGCCATTGGACCCGTTGCCGAAGCTGAAACTGCATGACAAACCGACTTTTGGCGCTACTTGAGCGTGCGACGAAGGCCGACAGTGTTAGTGCGCTTACGGCGGAATTGGTACAGGTCTTGGTCCAGCTGTCCGGTGCCGAGTCGTGCGATATCTTGCTACGTGAAGGATCGGACATGCTCGTGCTGCGGGCCAGCACGATGTATCCCGAACTCCTAGGAAGGCTGCGTCTGGGCAAGCAGGTCGGGCTTTGCGGCATTGCGCTGGCATCAAACACGCCGGTTTACATCGAGGCAAACGTGCAGAACGATCCTCGCTATGCTCGGTATCCGGACACCCATGAGCATGCCTTCGAGGCAGAAGCGGTATTGCCATTGACGAGCGCGGATATTCCAAACGGAGTTGTACTGTTTCGATTCACTGAGCCGACGCAGTTCCCCGCAGAACGACAAGCGGAACTTGAACAGGCCGCGGTGATGACGCAGTTGATCATCGATGTTTGGCGCAATGCCTACGGTCAAGGGACCCGCCACACCCGCCTTGGCGCACTTAGCGAAGTATCCAAGACCATCTCTCAGTCGCCATATTTGGAGGAGATTCTTCAGCTCCTCGTGAACTACACGGCCCAGCAGTTCAATTACCGGGTCTGCACCGTTCGTTTGCTCGATGAAGCGCGAGGCGAGCTCGTGCTTCGCGCCACCCAAGCTCCCGCAAAGGCTTACCAAAAGAAGCGTGCGATTAAGCTTGGAGAGAGCTTCGCGGGTAAGGCGATTGCCGAAAACCAGCCGGTTATCGTTCGAGACGTTCAGATCGCGGACGAGTACATCGGCCATGACTTGGCGGTCGAGCAAGGGCTACGCTCCATGATCTGTATCCCGTTGACGATGCAAGGACGACCCATTGGAGTCCTCAGCTGTTACACGGCCGAGGTCCGAGATTTCGGGGCGGACGAGATCAAAGCGCTTGAGACGCTAGCCAAGCAGGCGGCAGTCAGCATTGAGCACGCGAAGATGCAAGTTCGAAACACCCTGATGCAAGAGATGCATCACCGGGTGAAGAACAACCTGCAACAGGTCGCTTCCCTGCTTCGCCTCCAGATGCGGCACAGCAGCTACAAAACTCTTGAGGACGCCCTCGGAGACTGCCTGAATCGAATTCTCGCGATCAGCAGCGTGCACGATCTTTTGAGCCGAGATGACCTCGACCATGTTGGGCTGCGCAGCATCGCCGAAACGTTGGTGCATCACCAGCAGAGCTCCTTCTTGCTACCCGACCGCAAAGTCCGGTTTGAAGTTCGCGGTTCAGATGTTCGCTTGAACATGACTCAGGCAACCCAAGTTGCGCTCGTGTTGAACGAACTGATCCAGAACGCGGTTGAGCACGGTTTTGAAGATTCGCTCGAAGGCGAAATCCACGTCAACGTTGAAGACTCAGATGAAGAAGTCAGCGTGTGGGTCAGCAACAGCGGCGACCCGTTGCCCGATGACTTTAACCCGACCGTCAGCAGCCACCTGGGCCTCAAGATTGTCGATAACCTCGCGAGAGGCTTGAACGGCAAGTTCAAAATGTCAAACGTCCTCGGTTGGACAGTGGCGGAAGTCACCTTCCATCGGTCCACAAGCGAGTAATCGCTTGTGGGTAAAACGCCGAAATGCCTTTGGTGGACCTGCATCTTGACGAACTGAGAACTTACGCCGGACGAAACCCGAAACCCGCCGACCACGCAGCTTTTTGGGACGCCGGGCTAGCAGAACTGTCCTCGCTTGACCACCAAGTGGAAATCGTTGACAGCTGGTTTCAGCCAGCCAACGTTCGATGTGCCGACCTTTGGTTTACTGGCACGGGCAACTCACGCATTCATGCCAAGTTACTGATTCCGCGACGCCTCAGCGGTCCAGCGCCCGCTCTATGCCATTTCCACGGCTACAGCATGCGGGCCGATGATTGGATGGGATACATGGCTTATGCCGGGGCTGGTTTCGTTGTTGCGGCACTTGATTGTCGCGGGCAGGCGGGACAGTCACAAGACGGTGTTTCGGTAAAAGGTCCAACCCTCGACGGTCACATCATCCGAGGTTTGGATGACGAACCGAGCAAGATGTACTACCGGAATGTCTTCCTCGACACGGCCCTCTTGGCTCGCCTGGTGATGAACCTGCCAGAAGTTGATCCAGCTCGCGTGGGGGCATACGGAGGATCTCAAGGCGGCGCGCTTGCCTTGGCCTGCGCCTCATTGGAGCCCCGAATTGCAAGAGTGGCGCCGGTTCACCCGTTCCTCTCCGACTATCAGCGAGTTTGGGAAATGGATCAGGACGTGGCGGCATACGCCGAGCTACGCCGCTTCTTCCGGCAGTTCGATCCGCAACACAAGCGTGAAGCGGAGATCTTCGAGCGACTGGGCTACATCGACGTGCAGCATCTGACGGACCGAATCCAAGGGGAGGTTCTCATGGGCATCGGATTGATGGACACAATCACTCCGCCATCAACTTGCTACGCGGCATACAACAAGATCAAGTCGCCAAAGCGAGAGGTTGTCTATCCCGATTTTGGGCACGAAGGGCTTCCGGAGTTTGGCGACTACGCGTTCGAGTTCTTCAGCCAAATGTAATTTCAATTCGATAGGCCGAGAGACCCAAGGTCGGGAATCTTCGCGGTAAATTGAGTGTTAGAGACTCATACGGTTGAGTCTCTAACTGCTATGGCGAAGAACTACTACGACGTGCTCGGAATTGACAAACGGGCGGACGAAAAGGAGATCAAATCTGCTTATCGTCGGTTGGCGCGGAAGTATCACCCCGACGTCAATCCAAATGATGCTTCGGCAGAGGCCAAGTTTAAGGAGGTCTCCGAAGCGAATGAGGTTCTCAGCGATCCGGAAAAGCGGAAGCTTTATGACCAGTACGGCAGCAACTGGGAGCACGCCCAAAACTTTGGCGGAGCAGCGACCGACTTCACTTCGCAAGGCGGCGGATTCAACTTCGGTGGAGGGGTTGGGTCAATCTTTGACCACCTCTTCGGATCTGGCACACGAGTGCGTTCCAACGTCCAATTTGATACGGATGTGTACGAGCCGCAGGATGTTGAGAAGGTGGTTGAAGTTAGCTTGGAAGAGATTGACCGTGGTACCAAGCGAACCCTGACCTACCAGACGATGGATCAGCAAGCACTTCGCGACCGCGTGACAACGATTCCGACCACGAAAAAGGTCGAAATCACGATCCCGGCGGGAATTGCCGATGGCAAAAAGCTTCGCGTGCCGGGCAAGGGCCAAGCCTCTGCAACTGGGCAGGCCGGCGACCTGTTTGTAACGGTCAAATATGCTGCTCACGAACGGTTTGCGCCGGTTGGCGACCATTTGGAAGTCGAAGTAGCGGTTCCGTACACGGTGGCTGCATTAGGCGGAGAGATCAAAGTTCCGACTTTGCGCTCGACAATGAGCATGCGGATTCCGGAAGGAACGCAGAGCGGGCAGAAGTTCCGTCTTGCCGGACAAGGCATCACTCGATTTGGCGGTGGGCGGAATGATCTCTTCGCACGGATTAAGATCACGGTTCCCAAGACGCTTTCCGATCAAGAGCGAGCTCTTCTCCTTCAACTTCAGGAGATCGGTGGGAACCCATGAGAACCGATAACCAGCCGGTGTACATGATCGGCGTAGCGGCGCAGCTTTGCGGAATTCATCCCCAGACCTTGCGGCAGTACGAGCGGCTTGGGCTCGTGAGTCCTCAGCGAGCCGGGGCAAAAAACCGCCTGTACAGCGAGAACGACATTCGCCGCGTGAAGCGAATCCAGCGGCTCACCCAGGAAATGGGGGTTAACCTTGCCGGGGTGGAGCTCATCCTCCGACTACTAGAAGACATGGAAGAGGCCCGGCGAGAGATGGATGAGCAGCTAGAGGCTTATCAGCGGGAAGTTGAGATTCGAATTCAGCAACTACTTGAGCGACCCAATATTCCGGTTCGGAAAGATGAGTCGCTTTTACCAGTGCCGAACTTCATCACGCGTCCGCCAATTGACTTGTAGCCCGCCACGGTAATCGCTTCTTCGCAATGGCACTCCTCCACAGCCACTCGACCGGTCCGATATCGAACTTGCGCAGCCAGAGTTCGGAGAAGATGAAGTTGATCGCCCAGACTCCCAGGACGACCATGTACTCTTGCGGGCGAGTGAGCTTGCCGAAGTAGCCAAAGCCCCACGAATAGAAGAACGTTGTGCACAGGAGCGACTGGAGGATGTAGTTGCTGAGAGCAATCTTTCCTACTTTGCCGAACATCCGGCCCAGGAAGCCTGACTTTCCAGCTTCGACCAAGGAGGCAATTGCGGTCACCAATCCAACTGCGAGCAACGGGCCGCAGACCAGTTCCCAAGCAATCGATGCCGTGCTCAGTGCCTTATGCGGGAGTACGAAGGCGACGAGGTTCAGCGGAACGCCCAAACCCAACCCGACCCAGAGAAGTCCGTTTCGGAGCTTCGGATGTGCCGACGGTGCGGCGAGGAAGTTTCGTCGCGCCATGAGAATTCCGATGCTAAACAGTGCAAGCAGGCTTGGCAGGATGGTGAGAACGATGAACAGCGTCATGACCACCCACATAATTCCTCTGTACTTGAGCTGATCCAGGTATGTGCCCTTTGCAAATGCCGCGACCTCATCGGACACTCGGAACGGATAAAACTCTATGCCGCTACTTCCAGCACTACCTGAGCTAAAACCTGCTGCGAGGCCAATAATGCCTGCGAAGAGCAAATTCAGCCCGAACACGCCAGCGATGATCCAAAGTAGCCCCTTCTCATCGCTCTTCACCATGAAGGCGGCGATGAACGAGACGGCAGCGTACGAAAACAGAATGTCCCCGATCCAGATGAAGAAGCCGTGGATGAAGCCGAGCACGCCTAGAAGCAACGCCCTCCGGAAGTAGGTATCGGGCCAGGCTTTCCCAGCCGCCTCAGCTTTTTGGAACTGCAAATATAGTCCGTAGCCGAAAAGGATGGCCAGCGACGATCGAAACTTTCCGGCCGCCAGCGCTATTTCGCCCTGGTTGAACAAGTGTGTCAGAGAGTCGACGGAGTATGCCCCGCCAAAGTTTTTCGAGAGGTCCGGCCCGGCAAAGGTAGCAATGTTTGCGAGAAGGATTCCTAAAATAGCAAAGCCCCGAATGACATCGAGGCTTTGAGTTCTCGCTCCGGCAGTCGCTGCAGACATGCCGGTGAATATAGCAACTTATCCCTTAATTGGTAGGCCAGTTCGCGGAGAACAGGACTTCTTGCCCGTCTTTTCGTCGTACTGCTGGTGGTACTCCTCGGCCATCCAGAAGCGGGGTGCCGGGAGGATCGTGGTTACGATTGGCTTATCCCAGTTCTTCTGTTCCTTCTGCTTGCTGGCGAGAGCGAGCTTGCGCTGAGTTTCGGAGAACGTCCAAATCGCAGTGCGGTACTGATCTCCAATGTCTGGACCTTGGCGATCAATCAGGGTTGGGTCGTGCCAGTCCCAGAAGTTTTTCAGAAGCTTCTCGTAGCTGTTCTTTTTCGGATCGAACTCGACCAGGAGCGATTCGGCGTGCCCCGTGCTGGTGTAGCAAACTTGCTCGTAAGTCGGGTTTTGGGTTCGCCCACCAGCATATCCGACCGCCGTCTGCACGACGCCGGGTTGCATTCGGAACCAATCTTCGATTCCCCAGAAGCAGCCGCCGCTGAGCATGATCAGCTCGTTGCCAGGCTTCGGCTTGGGTGGCCACATCGTTCTGACCTGGCCTGGGTTTCCGCCAATTGGACGTTTCACAACCTTTTGCGAGGTCGAGGTTCCCTGCGCCATGAGGGTGACGACACCGCCAAGGCTAAGCGCAACTACAGCTAACGCGATCCATTTCATTTTCTATCCTTACTAACGCTGAGAGCCTGACCATTGTTTCTGGAATCAAGCTCCATTCCCATAAGCCACGGCGGGACGCATGGGTTCCTACGGTTCTGTTGTCGCGATAAGATTTCGCATCCAAGACTGCATATCATCAAAGCTGTCCGGGCTAACCGCATGGCCCATCGGATACTCCCGCAAAACCACCGTGTCCCCGATGGCTCGGAGTTCATCGCGAATTCTCTGCCCTTCCGACACCGGGATGACTTCGTCGTACCGACCGTGCTGCACCAACACGGGTGGGACGTAGGATGGAAGATGATCCGGCTCCGGCCATCGAGAGCTCAGGATCATCGCTCCGGCGTACTTCTGCGGTCGCGATAGGAGCTCTTGAAGCGCCATCATGCCGCCTTGGCTGAATCCCATGAGGACGGTGTGCTCTACCGGCGGCAAGCCGTCGATCGATCGCTGAAGTAGCTCCGCGCTTTCTTTCACCTGGGCAGGATCGAACCGGATTCCGGCGTCCGTCCACTCAATATCGAACCACGCAAACCCTTGAAGATAGGGCCACGGCGCCTCAATGCTGACCCGTTCAATCTCGCCATCAAGTTCCGTGAGCAGGCCAAACAGATCGTAACGATCGCTACCGAGACCATGAAGTGCGATCACTCGCCAGTTTGCGGTTGTCTGATCTGATTCGATTCTTAAGGGCATGGAGACTTTTTACTTCGAAACGGGCAGGTAGCATCGAAAAATGGCCGGGAATCCGCTTGCCTTGCTCGCAATTCTTGCTCTTTCGCCAAATCGAATGACTTCCGACACTCTTGATCAAGTTTGTAGCGATGTCGCAAAGCGGGCCATCACCAAGTTCGCGGACGTTAAGGTGCTTCCCGAAGAGATCGGAATCTCGATCGCCGTTCTCAATCGAGACTCGCTCAGCTATGAAACGGGTGGACATCGAGAGCGCGAACCGATGTATCCGGCAAGCGTCGTGAAGTTTTTCTACTTGGTTCACTTGATGGAGCAGCTCGAGAAGGGCGAAGTGAAGATGTCTGACGAGCTGAAGCGGGGCACGACCGACATGATCAAGGACTCTAGCAACGACGCGACGGGCTACATCCTTGATGTGCTCACGAAGACCACCGGCGGGGCTGAGTTGGAAGGTCCGGAGCTTAAGGAATGGATGGATAAGCGTAATGCCGTGAACCGATGGTATTCCTCGCTTGGCTTTAGCGGAATCAATGTGAACCAAAAAACTTGGAACGAGGGTCCTTACGGTCGGGAGCGACAAGGTTACGGGCCGAAATTTGAGTTCCGCAATTCTCTCCATCCGGCGGCCTGCACTCGGCTGTTCGCGGAGGTCGCGCTTGGCAAAATTGTCACAACCGCGCGCTGCGAGGAGATGCTCACTTACCTTTCGAGGCCTATCATCGCGGACGATCCAAAAGCCGATTTTCAGAGCCGCGCCTTTATTGGCAAGGCGCTCCCATCTGGGTACAAACTTTGGTCAAAGGCAGGCTACGTAACGGCCGAGCGGCACGACACGGCCTACGTGAAAAGTCCGGACGGACGTGAGATGGTGATCTCCATCTTCACGAAGAATCACACCCAAACCCCGGACCTAATTCCCTTCATTGCTTCCGAAATATTGAAAGACTTGAAGATGCCCGCCGTAGAAACCATTTCGGGAACCGAAATTGAAGGCTAAGACTGGTGCTTTTACTCTTATCGAATTGCTGGTGGTCATCGCGATCATCTCGATTTTGGCGGCAATCCTGTTTCCCGTCTTCAGCCAAGCCAAGGAAGCAGCCAAGCGAACGGATTGTCTGAGCAGCCTCAAGGACCTTGGCACGGTTATCGCGCTCTACGGTTCGGACTATGACGACCGGCTGCCCGACCGTCGTGACCTGAAGGCGCTGGATTACCGGCCTTGGACCTCTTGGCCGCCGTCAGACCCCCGCGCAGGTTGGATTGAGGACATCGTAAACACCTATGGCTCGAACGAAGGACTGCTCTGTCCCAGCGTTCAGGGTTCACGAATGGGCCAAATCGTGCAGGTGAAGCAGGGCAATTCGAACTACTGGATGTGGCGCTTTGACCGGGCAGATACGACCGTCGCGCTTGACAACTGGTGGGGCAAGACGCCGGATCAAGCGGTCTCCGACTTGATTTCGGCAAACAACCCGACCGTAGGCGAAGTCACAGGCACGGCAGAAGCGGAGCTCGGGGTCGATCCTTATTTTCCTCGGACTATTCCAAGCGTTGCCCCGGAGCTTCGGGGCCTGGCCGTTCATTTCGGCGGCCGGAACCGGGTGTTCCTAGACGGCCATGCCAAGTGGCTTAAAGACCGGCGATTGAACCCTTAAACCTTTCGAATTTCCAGGGTGTAGCTTGAAGCCGGACCTTCTGACCGTAAGGCTGCCGCGATCAGAACTCCGCGGTCATTGAACATCGCTTGGTAGCTGACCGGAATTTTTTCGGAGCGGATGTTTTCCGGGGGGCGACTCCAGGACCCATCAACGATGATCTCCTTTCGCTCGTTGCGATACATGTTTGTCACCAGGGTGCCAACCACCTCGGTGCCGTTTTCTGACATATCAGAGGCGACTTGGCTGAGTTGGCTAGGAAGCGTAAAGCAGATCAGTCCAGCGTAGGGGTCTTCGAATGGACGCCGAGGAAGTCCCTGCGGGAACGGACCATTTAACTCGTATTCAGACTCCAAACTGCCGAAATTCTGGGGTCGGCTAGCACGGTTCTTTCCCGATTCCATGGTTAGGCTTGAGAAATAAACCCGGATGTGGCGCGCTTTCTTCTCCTCCGGCGGCAGCACTTCTAGGCGCATTTTGTACCGAACGACAACTTTGTCAAACCCGATCGAAGTCTTTACCGTGATGGCGTAATTGAACTTCTCTTTCGGCTTCCATGCCCGAGTGACAACCGGGGCAGGAACCGGATCCTGCTTCGAAACGTCGGTTACGGGCGGGATTTGCAAACTAAAAGTTTGCAGAATTCCTGCACACACTGGGACCAAGGGCCACTTTTTGGCGTAGCCTAGCTGTATCCTGTCCCCGGTAAGGAATCTATTCATGAACAATCGATTTGTACTCATCGTTCTCGCCCTCTTCGCACTCTTTGGTTCTGCGTTCGCGCAGGGTCCTATGGGAAAGATGACGCCTGAGCAGAAGGCACAGCTCTCCAAAATGCGAGAAGCGCGATACAAGCAAGCTGCGAAGGACCTCAAACTCACTCCAGATCAGATCAAGAAGATGCGCGCGGCAGACGATAAGATTCAGGCCAAGGCCATGAAGATTATGGAAGGCCCAGGAGACCAGCAGTCGAAAATGCCAAAGCTCATGGGCATGCGAGCCGAACTTCTCGCTGAATACAAGAAGTTTATGAAGCCTGATCAGTATAAGAAGGTTGAAGAAATGATGAATCAGCAGATGGGCGGCATGGGCCGCGGCGGCGCTCCTAAAGGAAAGGGCTAACCTCCCGAACCCGGACCGCCGGGAAGCACGGGCGGCGTGTATGGCACTCCGTCCGTGATCCAACTCTCAGGCTTCGCCCCTTTTAGATACACATCTAAGTAGTGGCGGAGCCTTTTTGCGTAGTCAAGTCGGTTAGTCGGCTTTGCGAGATTGTGATTCTCGCCGGGATACACTAGTAACACCGCCGGTTTCCCAAGTCTCCGAAGGGTGTTGTAGAACTGAATCCCTTGGCGGAAGTCCACCGCGCCGTCTGCGTCTCCGTGCGCCATGAGCAGAGGTACCTGACGCTTCTGGGCTTGCCAGACTGGGCTGTTGGCGATGTACTTTTCGGGAATCTCCCAGAACGGTTGCCCCATTCTTCCCTGGCTCGTTTCGAAGATCTCTCCGTTTGGCGTTCCGGAATTCCAGTAAACGACGCTGTACATGCTCACGAGCTCCGTGAGCGGAGCGCCGGCAACGCCGACCGCAAAACTCTTGGTAACCGTGGTGGCGAAGGCCGTTTGGTAGGCGCCCCAAGAGTGGCCAATGAGTCCGACTCGATCGGGATCCACCCCGACCTTCTTCGCGTAGACCGCGGCCAAAGCCGGTTGCAGACAGTCAACCGCGTCTTGGCCGGGGGTTCCGGCTCGGTAGGCGATGTCGGGTTTGAAGACGAAGTAGCCGTTTTGGCTGAGCCACTGCTCGTTGTATGCGCTCGCTTCGATCGGTCGAACAAAGCTGTGAAGGCTATCGCTGAGTCGCTCGTAGATGTAGGTCACCATCGGATAGCGACGCTTTGGGTCGTAGTTCGCCGGGTAGATCAAGACGCCATTAAGGGCTTTGCCCCAGCGGCTCTTGAATGGAACCAGCTCCGACTTGCCCCAAGCGTAATCCTTGAGCCAGGTATTCGATCGGCCCACCGGCTTTGCGGCGGAGAATGCGGTGTTCGTAATGTAGATGGCGGGCGAGTCGTCGAATCCTCCCATCACGAACATCATCCGGTCCGTCCCAGGAGCTTGCGAAAGCGCTTGCATCGCCTTGTCCTGGAACAGGAGTGGCTTCACCTCGCCGGTTGCGGTGCCTTTGGCAAATCCGGACGCCTTGGTGATTTCATCGAAGATTGCGTAGAAAATTGGGTCAGAGAGCTTCGGGCCCTCGGGATCATCTAAAACGTCGATCGGTGAGTACTTCACGCGATCCTTTGCGCCCTCGGTTAATCGAGTAAGGGTCTTGGCGGAGGGACGGTAGAGGTAGGCATCGTGATTTGTCGAGAAGATCGCCGCTTCGTCTCCGGCAAACCAATAAGGGTTTTCCGCTGGGCCTTTCTCTGGCACAACAAGGTCAATCTCCGAGTCCTCAAACTGAACGCCAGATTTCCCGGTTACCGATTCGGTGACTCCGGTTCGAACATCGGTGAGGAACCACTGCTTGTTTGCAAAGTGGGCGAAGTACTTACCATCGGGGGATGGCTGCACGCCGAAGCCTGCCTTCGTCACGGCCTTCTTAGATTCCCGGGTTGCGACATCAACGATGTAGACATCCTGTGAAGTTCGACCGTTGGTCACGGGACTCTCGTAGGGCCCGGAATCTAGCAATACGGCCTTTCGGAAATCATCCATCAAGACGGCGATTTGGTCTTTTCCGTTGCTCAGACGCAATGCGGAGGTAGTGCTTCGGTCCCAGACGACTAGGTCTGTTCGGCTCTGGAGGGCACGGTATCGAACCTTTTGCTGGGGCACGATGTCAATGTCCCTCGTGTTCCAAACTTCAACATCACTGACTTCGCCCGGCTTTGCTGGCTTCGGCTTTTCGGCCCAGGATTGGATTCCGAATGCAACCTTCGTTCCATCGTCGCTGACTCGTAGCGGCCTTGCTTCGCTAATTCGATAGCCCGCCGGGAATTTATCGTCCTTGCCAATCTCGTACGTGCCGCGATCCTTTGGCTCCGTTCCCTCGAGGGCAAGGGCATGAACCCGGTAGTTGATGCCGACCTTATTGGGTACTTCCGATCCGGCGAGCCAAGCAAGCACGTTCGACTTCTCTGACCAGGTCAAGCCGGCGATCTTGTCTCTTCCCCACATCAGGGTCTTGACGCGGCCGGTGCTGGGCTCGAGGATTTGCACGCCGCCTTCGTCGTTGTCCGACGCTATTTGCATCGCGATGAGGTTTTCGGCTTTGTTCACGCTCGCAGAAACGACATTGCCAATCGTGAGGGTTTGCCCGGTGCTGCTTTCGATAACGGTAAGGTCGCTTCGCGGCTCGGAAGAACCTACGGGCCGCGATCTTCGGGTGAGAATGTACTTGCCGTCTTCCAGGAGCTCGAACTGCTCGACATTGTCGACGTACCGCTCGTCGCCACCGGGCAACAAGCGAAGGCCCAGGCGTGGATTTGCGGGCTTCTTTTCGGCGCGAAGTTTTTCGGCGACGGCTCTAGGTGGCGAAACCAGAAACGCAACGAACTGGTTGTTCTTCGCAAACCTGGCTCCGCGTCCGCCGAGGACAGACCAGGCAATTGGCTCATCGGCGCTCTTGATGTTGAGCAGCGGCTCTCCTTCGAATGGCGAAAGGACGTAGCTGATCCACTTGCCGTTGGGGGAAAGTTGGGCCGCCGAGAGGGCTTCCACACGCTTCCAGTCGCCATCTAAAACGGACTTCTTGGCTTGTTGTCCAGCGCCACTCGAAAGGAGCGCGAAGGAAAGGAAGGACAAAAGGCCTAGCCGGGCCGGTAGCAATCGTGCGGAGAGCATCGCAATAGCAACCTACCAGAAGAATTCGGCCTAGAGTTCCGACGATCTTGTCCTGCGGCGGTTTCGAATTCTCTCCGCTTAGGTTATGATGCTGTTTGCGGAATCTTGTCGAATCCGGTGCTAGAGCATGAGAACCCCATTCAAGTACGTTGCCTTTTTGGCGTTAGTCCCTTTCAACCAACTTGCCTTCGCGCAAACTCCGCCACCGGCCGGCGAAGCGACTGCCGCCGCTGCGGAGCAAAAGCCAGAAACTCCGGCGCCAAAGCCCGGTGAGCCAAAGCCATACAAAGACGTTGTCACGAAGGATGCGGTCACCCAGACCGGCATGTTCAAGGTTCACCGAATTGACGACAAGATCCTTTGGGAAATTCCGGTGAGCAAGCTCAACAAGGAATTGCTTTGGCAGACCGAAGTCGCCGAGCTTCCGCCGCTTGGACCTTTCAGCTATCCCGGCACCGCAACCGGAGCCCGCGTGGTGCGATTCACCCGACGCGGAAACAAGATTTACCTGCGCAACGTGGAAAAGGGCCTTCGCGCCTTCAACGACGCTGGACTCGAAAAGGGCGTCGCTTGGAACACCCTTGAGCCGATCATCTTTGACTTCGCGGTTGAAGCAGAAGGCGGCGAAAAGGATGCGAAGACGGCCGTTATTGACGTCACCCAGCTGTTCACCTCTGACCCTGCAGACTTCAGCGTTCGAAGCGCAGTTTCAGCCGGTGGAGCGAACCCAAATCGATCATTCGTTGATAGCGTTAAGGCATTCCCGAAGAACATTGAGACCCGCTCGGTCTTGACCTTTATGGGCGCTGGTGGTGGAGGATTCTTCTTTGGCGGCGGACCACGGTCTGACGCAAGCACCGTGACGGCAAAGGTGCACTACAGCCTGGTTGAGCTTCCAGAAAAGCCAATGCAGCCACGACTGAAGGACAGCCGAATTGGCTTCTTCACCGTTGGATTTACCGAGTTTGGTCGACCAGATGGAATCTCCAAGGCAACCGAGTACATCTCCCGGTTCCGACTAGAAAAGAAGGACCCTAATGCCGCGCTCAGCGAGCCAAAGGAACCAATCGTTTACTACCTGTCGCGCGAAGTTCCAGACCGATGGCGAAAGTGGCTGAAGAAGGGCGTTGAAGACTGGCAGGTGGCTTTTGAGCAGGCCGGATTCAAGAACGCGATCATCTGCAAAGATGCCCCTACCGAAGCCGAGGATCCGAACTGGCACCCCGAGGATGTCCGCTACAGCGTCATCCGCTGGGCACCAAGCCAGATTGCGAACGCGATGGGACCAAGCATCCAGGACCCACGATCGGGCGAAACGATTTCGGCTCACATCATTTTCTGGAACGACATCGTGAAGTTGCTTGAAGAGTGGTACTTCGCGCAGTGCGCGGCCACCGATCCGAAGGCGGCAAAGCTGCCATTCCCAGAAGAGCTGATGGGCGAATTGGTTCGGTACGTGTCCGCTCACGAAGTCGGTCACACGCTCGGCCTTGAGCACAACTTTAAGGGCAGCGCCTGGTACACGCCGGCTCAGCTTCGTGATCCGAAGTTCACGAACCTTAAGGGTCTTTCGGCTTCGATCATGGACTACTCGCGGTTCAACTACGTTGCTCAGCCTGGCGACAACGTGACCCGAACGATTGGAATGATCGGCGACTATGACAAGTTTGCGATCGAGTACGGCTACAAGCCAATCCCTGGGGCGGGCAGCGCCGAAGCCGAGAAGCCATTCTTGGATCGACACCTTGCGCAGCAGGTGAACAACCCTTCCCTACGATTCGGAAACTACAAGTACTTCCAAGATCCAACGGTTCAGACCGAAGACATCAGCTCCGACGCCGTTGAGGCGACTCGGTTGGGCTTGCTCAACTTGGACAACATCGCGACAACGAAGCTTCTGACCGCAACGACGAAGTTTGGTGAGGACTACACCAAGCTTTCCGAGATGGTGAGCAACTTGCTCGGCCAGCGATTCACTGAGCTGTATCACGTTGTGGAGAACATCGGCGGCGTCATCGAATCGGATAACCACGCCGGTCGCGGCGGAGTCGTGTTCCGACAGAACCCGGTCGAGAAGCAGCGACGCGCGGTGAAGTTCCTTTCGACGACCGGAATGCAAACGCCGAAGGGCCTGTTTACGCCGGAGATTCGAGACCGTATTGCTCCAGATGGTTTGGTAAGCGACGTCGTTGGTCAGCAGCGATTCCTCTTCAGCGCCCTCTTTAACGAGGACCGCGTGAGCCGCATGTTCGACCTCGAAACCGCAAACCCGAAGAACCACTTGAGCGTGGAAGAAATGCTCAAGACGATCCAGGGTGGCGTGTTCACCGAGTTGGCATCGCCAGCACCGAAGATCGATATCTTCCGACGCAACCTTCAGCGCTCGTACCTGACGGCGATGGACGGACGAATCAACGGATATTCGGCTACCAAGACCGACCTGAAGCTCCTGGTGAAAGCCGAACTAAAGGCGTTGGCTAAGCAGATTGACGCGGCGATGCCAAAGACAAAGGACAAGCTCACTTCCCTGCACCTCGCGCAGACCCGAGAGGACATTGGCAAGATCCTTGCTGACAAGTTCTCGAAGGACTCTGGTGGTGGCGGATTCGAAATGCTCTCAATGTTCGGAATCGAGAAAGCCACGTGGTCGAAGCTGAGCTGCTTCAGCCCTTGGGCAAAGCTGCCGCGATCAGTGCAGAAGCACATCGAAGCGCAACTCGCCGAGAAGCACTAAGCTTCTTCAGAAATGGCCCCGAGACAATGTCTCGGGGCCATTTTTTGTTAGTAATCCACGGGGCGGAGGTAGTACTCGCCGATGGCGGTGCTGCTGAGCATGGCGACGGTCGGCAGGCGGCGCTTCCAGTGCGTGCCGTCCACCCGCTTAAACACGAGGGCGACTTCTTCTGGCGCGAAACCCATTTCGATGAGCTTTTCCTGGTTGTAGCCCTGCGTCATGAAGTGCAGGAGTCGGTCGGCTTTTCGGTAGGTGATGCCAAAATCGATCTCGTCGGTTTGTCCTTTGATCAGGTCGGCCGTGGCGGGTTTGTGGATGATTTCTGGCGGCACGCCGAGTTCTTCGGCGAGTTGCCAAACTTGGGTCTTGAAGAGGTCACCGAGGGGGTTAATGGGTGGACTGTCGTCCGCATGCCAGGTGAAGTAGCCAAACAACCGTTCGCTTTTGTTTCCTGTCCCGATCGGGAGGCCGCCGACCTTGGCGCTTTGATCGAAGATGGTGATCATTCGGCAGCGGGCGCAAACATTGCCCAGTCGGCTTGAGCTGATGTCTGGTTCGAAGTTCGAAATGTATCCGTCGACCATCGCGGTGATTTCGATGGTTCGAACGTTGATACCAAGATCGTCCACTACGAGGTTCGCGTGGTCAATGCTCTCCTGCGACGAGATTTTGTACGGCATGCGGAAGGCGTAAACGTGCTCGGGGCCGAAGGCGCGCGCGCAGAGGTAAGCCACGACCGCCGAGTCGACTCCGCCAGAGAGGCCGAGGACGACGTTCTTGATTCCCCGCCGCTCTAGAACTTCTTCTCGAAGAAACCGAACCAGCCAGTCCGCCAAGATGGGCGCATTGATCTGCAAATAGTCGTCCTGCTCCGAGTCGAATCGGGCGGTTTTTTGCACAGGAAGCGTCATATCAACACTCTACACCGGATTTCGGCCCTGGGTTGCCGGTGCTAAACGTCCCAAGCCCGGTCCCGTTTCGGAGAATCTGGTGTAGATTACGTTAGGTCAACGATGGCGTTGATCTCCCTCCGAAATGGCAAGGAACATGGAAAAGAAGTCAAATAGCTGGAGATTGTTGGGATGGATTTTGGCCGCGGTCGTGATCGTTTGGCTAACCACACAGATCCTCTTCCCTCTCATCATCGGCGCGCTCAAGGTTGCTTTGGTGGTGGTCGTGATTGGTGCGATCGCTTACGGAGCCTACAGTCTCTCGGGAAAAAAGTCACTCGGCGGCGGTAGAAGGACCCTTCCTTAAGCCCCGCCGGGTATTCTCCAATGTCCTGATTGCTCCGGTCGTCTAGCGGTTAGGACATCGCCCTCTCACGGCGAAGGTCGCGGGTTCGAATCCCGTCCGGAGTACCAAACCGCTTCCTTGATTTAATGCCATGGATCCGAACCTTGCTAGGATGGTCCGCGAGCAGGTCGCAGGTTACCGGGCGGCCAATGAACTCCAACTTGAGGAAAAACGGCAAAGGTCTCCGCAAGAACGCCTTAGGCTAGCGCAGGTTTTCCTCAATCGTCTAGCCGATATGGATCGATTGCCGGTCAATCACGATAAGGAAATCTATCACTCCACGTGGCAGCTTTTGAGGGAGAAGTGGCTTGAAAGAAACGCCGAATCTTGAGGGCGCTCTAGAACGATTGGCCGCAGCGGCTAGATCTGTCGGCTTGCCGTTTGCCATCATCGGTGGGCTCGCTGTAATTCTTCGGGGATACGATCGAGCCACTCAAGATGTGGATGCGCTCGTGATGCAGCTCGATGAGCACTTGGAAGCTTTTGTTCAAGCAGCTGAGGCACACGGCCTCAAGCTCCGAATCTCTAATGGCGTGGAATTTGCCAAACAAAATCGCGTGATCTTGCTCGAAGCACCGGACGGCACAACTGTTGACGTCTCGATGGGCCTTCTTCCCATAGAATGGGATGTCGTTTGGGCCGCAGAATTTCTGACGGTCGCAGCAGAGCTAACGGTGCCGGTCGTTACGCCAGAAGACCTTATCATCCTTAAACTCACGGCTGGTCGAAAAAGAGACTACGAAGACGTAACGAACCTCCTCGAGCTCTATCCAGAAATCAACCGCCCCCGTGTAGCTGCGACAGTCGAGGAGTATGCGGGCTTACTTGAAAGTCCGGAACTCGTGACTAGAATGAAACAACTTCTGGGTTAGAGTGCAAACGAGGACTGGAATCTGAAAAGGACCATCGCAGAAAAATCCTAAAAAAGCGCTCAATAAAGGCACCGATGCAAATCCCCCGTAGCTTCCCTTTCAAAGCCGCGATCCTAGGCACATCGATTCTCCTCACGGCAGGAGCTTCGGCTTGCACCATCATCTTTGCCTTCCGGGGCGGAAGCGTTTTTGCGGCGGGCAACGAGGACGAGGTTATCCGGCCGCAGCTTGCTAGCCACTACGTCCGGTTTGAGCCCGCGAACAAAGAGAAAGGCACGCTCGGCTACGTGGCCTTTGGCTATAAAAACAACCCATTCTCCGACGAATCCGCGATGAACGAGGCGGGGCTGTTTTATGACTTCAATGCCCTAGAGCCGCTCCAAACGCCGCGCGAGGGAAAGCCGAAGGGGAGCTTCTCCACGATCAACCAGATGCTGGTGAAATGCAAGACGGTGGCCGAAGCGGTCAGCTTCCTCGAGTCCGTCGACCTTCCCCAAATGAGCGGAGCGCAGTTGCTTATTGGAGACGCAACCGGGGCTTCCGCCATCGTGGAGCGACATGCCACCACGTGGCGGGCGAAAAACCAAGACTTCCAAATCGGGACGAATTTCCGAACCAGCACGACGCCCGAATCCAAGATCACCTGCGAGCGTTTCAAACTCTGCAACGCAACCCTGTCGGCAAAGCAACCGATTTCCTTGATCGATATGGCGACGATGCTCCGGAAAACCGCGGCCGCCGCACACGGCATCAGAACGTGGTACTCGCTGGTTTGCGATCTCAAAATGGGGGACGTTTATCTCAGCGTCAAAGGTGACTTCAGCAGGACCATCAAGCTAAACCTGCAAACCGAACTCAAAATGGGTTCTCGGCGCCTTGATATGGAAGAATTGGTCTCAACCGCCACAACCCATCTCGATTGGAGCGGACCACGATAGCTTCACCGCTGCTCTGACGCGCTGTCAATCGCCTGCTGAACAGCGGTCATGGCGGCGTCGCCGGCTGGCATGCGAATGAAGCCAAGCCGAGGGTGATCGAGATCCATCAGGATGGTTAGGGTTAGCGCAAAGGTGCCGGCCAAGATCCATTGATGGAGGTCTGGATGTTTCGATTTGCAGCCAAATGACCTGCCAGCCAAGAGGGCGGCTAGGGCGCTCATTACGACTAAGGCGGCAAGAATAAGCCACGGAACGTGGACCTCCGCGTTTCTCGATCGTCGAGTGGCCGCATCCAGCATCTCGTTAGTTGCCCCAACCACTAGCATTCGCTCTGGACCGCCAGTCGTTGTGCCTTTTAAGCTGAGCTTCCAAATTTCACTGCCCACTAGCTCGGCTTTTCTCCACGGTTTTTGTGCCGCAGTTGTATCCGGAAGGAGCCGAGTTCCATCGATGCGCAGGTCGACGTACTTTGCGTACAACGACCGAAGTCTAGGTTGATCGTCAGGATTGCAGAGGTCAAGGCGCAGGTACGCCGTGCTCAAACTGTTCGCTTCCTCAATCAGGAGCCGTGTTCGCCCTTCCAACCTTGCTTGAGCCGAGGAAAAGCTGAACGCGATGAAGAACGCGACCAATGCGAAAACCGCACTCTCGATAGTCGTGGAACCGCGTGTCTCGGGTTGCGGTCCCTTTCGCTCCCCCCACATTGCCCCAAGACGAAGGACCAGCAAGAATCCAACCAAGAGTCCAGCAAAGAGTAGAAATGTAACCATAGCCGAAAAGTCTGGGAGCAGGGCTTGGCTCCATTATGTCTGCTCAGATTCGTTCTTTCGCTCGAAAGATCACTGCTCCCCCCAATGCCAACCAAGGGTAAGTTCCGACTATGTCGGCGTGTCTTGTGCTTTCTCTCTTGGCGGTAACTGCCTACCAGGAAACCCGCCCCATCAAGGTGTTCATCCTCTCCGGCCAATCGAACATGGTTGGGCACGGATTCTTTGAGTCAAACCCAGAGAGAGATGGAGGCAAAGGCAGCCTGCGCGAAGCGATTTCGAAAGGAAAGTTCAAGCACCTTATAGACAAGAACGGCAAGTGGCGCGAACGAGACGACGTCTGGATCCAGTACTTCGAACAGAAGGGCAAGCTCACGACCGGGTACGCGGCTGGTCCAGATTGCATTGGACCGGAACTTGGCTTTGGTCATGTCGTCGGTGACGCACTGCGCGAACCCGTTCTCCTGATCAAGATTGCTTGGGGCGGTAGGAGCCTGGCGGTTGACTTTCGCCCTCCCAGCTCGAAGGGCACGGTTGGCCCAACTTACACCGAGCTGATTCAATTGAGCCGCGAAGCGATCGCACAGGTCGAGACCAATTTTCCAGCGTGGCGGGGGCGATCGGTAGAGCTCGTCGGATTCGGATGGCACCAAGGCTGGAATGACCGCGTTGACGAGAAGTTCGTGGCCGAGTACGAGCGCAACATGGCCAACTTCATTCGAGATATCCGAAAGGATTTGAAAGCGCCAAATCTGCCGTTCGTTATTGCCGAGACTGGCATGGGTGGCTTTCAGGAAAAGGACGAAACGGCGCTAGCGCTCATGCGCGCTCAAGCTGCGGTCGCGAGTTATCCTGAGTTCAAAGACAACGTCGCATTCGTGGGAACGCGAGCATTCTGGCGGCCCGTTGAAGAGTCGCCAAGTGACCAAATCTACCACTGGAATAACAACGGCGAGACTTACTATTTGATTGGAGATGGAATGGGCAAAGCAATGGTCAACCTGCTAAAGAGGAAAAAGCGATGATCGGCCTTCTGAGCTTGGCCATCGGGCTTTCGACGACTCCACAGAACCCACCGCAATTGACGGAAATGGCGGGGTACCTGATCGTGCCTCACGAACAGGTTGATCGATCATTCAATGCCGGGTTCTCAATGTACGTTTCAGCGTGGCCGCTGCTTGAAACCTATCCTGGCTCAGATTTCCAAAGCGGGCTGTTTGGAACCTGGATGTTTCCGCAGTTTGATGGTGACGGCCCGAAGGACCACTACACCGACATAGAAGGTGGCCTGGGATGGTGGCGAGATACGAGGTTCGCAACCAAAACGCCAAAGTTCATCATGGGTGGAGTCGCCCTCAATTTTGCGGAATGGGCAAACGGCCCGGGCGCAGGCAAAGGGCGCGACTGGAAAAATCCAACCGGGCTCTACGGCGTCGCTCAACTTAGCCCTTGGGTGATCTGGCCGCCAGATGGGCTTAATCTGAAACAAGGCACCCGAGGAGAATTGTTCGGTTACGGCTACCTTCCCTTGCCTCTCACCGAACCAAAGGCTCGCACCGCGGGCAAAGGGGTCCCAAGCGGCAACAATTGCTGGACGCTTTTCCTCAATACCGCGAACTTCAAGGGCCCGGTTGCCTTCTTCACCCCATACTTCTGGTCGAAGGCTTCCGCTGAAAATGAGAAACTCGCGGGTCTGTTTCTCGATAGCCGTCCCTCAGAGCCGAACAAGGCGGTCCAAATGGAGACCCAGCATATTCCTGCAATGGTCGCAAAGGACCGGAGTGGGGTGACTTACGCACGAGTGGCGCCGACCCATTTTCCAAACGCTTCGAGCAAAAACGCTCCTTTGATCCATCAGATCACCGCGTACTCGAAATCCGCGGTCTGGAGCCAAGTGGATCGCTGGTTTGGGGGCGACAAAGTTGTCCCAGGTGCGATTCCGGCTTCGGCGTCCGCCACCCACACTTTCAAACGCGGTGGATACTCGACGTGGCAAATCTACCTACCTGGAGGAGATCGTCAAAACGCACCCGAAGTTGATTGGGCATCTTACGCAACACCCATCGCGATCGACCGGCATACCTACGGGATTCAATGGAAACGTGAACTCCTGAGTCAGTCTGCTGACTCCGCGGTTCTCACCCTACCCGAGTACTACCGGCTGACCAAAATGGCAGATTCAAAGCAGCGCTGGGTGGCCGTGAAACCGAGCGAGGTGCCTACCGAGACCGGACTGCTTGAAGCCAAGTTCCCTGCCCCAACACGGACCAAAGATCCGTACGTAACGCCACTTGAAGCAAGTTCGGAATGGAAAAAACCTGGACCTGCCGCTGGTCCGTTCAAGCGCAACCTCGGCGACGGCAGCGAGATCACTTACTATTGGTACCGATTTGCAGATCAACCGGCATTGCTTAATGCGGACCTCTCGGCAGAGGAACGCGAAGCTCTGCAGAAACGCGTTGAGAAGATCCATCGAGGTTGGAAAAAGGACCGTAACTACCTGCCACCGAATACCACCGGAAAGCTTGCAAGCATTGATCCAGCACTCATTGTGAAGCCGCCGAAAGCTTTGGAATACGGCTACGTGCCAATCGTAACTCGACAAGCTTGGCAGACAGCGCCGAGTCGAAAATAAGGACCAACTCCAGCGACGTTAATCAGCAAGCGATCCGATCGGATCAATGGTGAGCTTGCTGATCTTGGCGTCCAGAACTTCAAAGCGATACTCAAACTTGTATGGGCTACCCGGAAACTCGCCCGACACAACTACGCCAACCAGATACGTTACACCTTGTTCCTGCACGGAGACGACTTCCGAGCTGAGTTTGTAATCGGACATTGTTCGAGTCATCCAGTCGCGAATGGACCCGATTCCTTCGAGGGTGAGGTCTTCCCCGTTGTCCAGAACAATCGCGCCTTCCGAGAAACATGCGAGAGCGGTTTAGATGTCAGTCCGTTCTTTGGCGGCGAAAAATGAGTCAATCGGCAGTGGAAGAACGTGGTTTGACATATATCTTGAGTCCGGAGTGCTTGAAAGTGAGTATTGCAGATTCGATCTGACCTCACCGGCCTTGGAAAGGGGACAGGTAGTATGCGAGCGCGGACGGCGGCAGGAATGATCAAGAGCTTCGATCAAGTGACTTCAAACTGGCTCGCAGAGGTCACCGGAAAAGATGTTGTGGAGTTCTCGATGCAAACCGAGGAGAGCAATTGGGCGCGGCACGCACGAATCTCGACAGTCTCTTCTGACGGATCCCGCCGCAAACTCTGGCTAAAGATTTGTTCTCACCCACAAAGTGGCAGGTCCGAAGTGGACTACTACTTACGGGATTACGTCAACTTGCCCGCTGCCCCGCTTGTAAATTGCTACGCTGCGGATTACGAACCGGGATGGGGCTACTGCATCCTGCTCGATGACCTTTCCGATGAGTTTCAAGATCGCAAGGTCATTCCACCAACGCTAGAACATGGCCTCGCCCTTGCCGAGTCTTTTGCGATAATGCACGGGCACTATTGGGAAAGCCGACCGGCAAAGGATCCAGCATCTTGGGAACCCGAATTCACCAGGCTTCAAAAAGGTGTAGTCCATATGGAAGCCGCAACCGGAAGGGCTTACGCCGAGCGATTTGCCAAACTTCAGGTCGCCCTAACCGAGCGTTGGAGTAACCCGGCAGGCATGTCCTTGTTGCACGGCGATGTCAATCCGACCAATGTTCTGACCCCAAAAGGTCAAGACAAGCCGGTCTACTTTTTGGATCGGCAACCGCTGGACGGAGTGACGCCGTACGGCGTTGCCGTGTATGACCTGGCCTATTCGATCGCACTTTGGTGGAATCAAAGCTTCCGGAAGGAGCACGAAAAGGCGATCCTGAGACACTGGTTTGAAACGCTCAATCAATCGGCTTACTCGTGGGAGCAAGCCCAAGCCGATTGGGCTTTGTCCGTTGAGCACTGCCTCTTGGTTCCGATTGATTGGTGCGTCGATCCAACGGAATGTGAATCAATGTGCGGACTCTGGGGATGGCAGCTTGAAAACTTGGACGGGTAGGCGAGCTGTTTTATAGAGGTTCTCATTTTCAATGTAAACCCAAGCTCATCCCGAAAGGAAATGGCACAAACTCAACGAAGAAGACCCCAACTCCTGCGATGCCGTAGCATCGAGTTCTGCTCGGACTCAGGTTAGCTCGTAAGTTTGCCAAGGTTTATCACCTACAAGCGGAACTTACCAGAAGGGTCAAGAATGAGGTGCAACCGCGATCCATACAAGACCGGGCAGTTCTCCAGCCGCAGCCGAGACTGTATCTTCCCTCTCTATCTCAAACCCGGCCAACTGTAACCGCTCGCGCCAATCACTTTCTGTTCTCAGGTTGAACTCGGTCCGCGTAAACGGCATGGCGGCAAGAGTTTCGTATGGCCGAAACCCGATGACGAACAGGCCACCGGGTTTGAGGACGCGGCGAATTTCGGCAAGATTTTCATCGGGATCCTGCCAGAAGTAGATCACATTGACGGCGAGCGCGACATCGAAGGAACCCGACGGCAGGTCACCATCTGCGGATAAGATCTCAATTCGACCCTTGTCAATTTCTTTTCGAAAGGCTCGCTCGGCTAGCCGGAGCATTTCCGCAGAAGATTCAATTCCGGTGAGGTGAAGTGTTGGGTCGAGGTCGAGGATTTGGCAAAAGTGACTACCATTGCCGAACCCGATTTCAAGAACTTTCGAGCTTGATCCAACTTGCAAGCTGCGAATCGCATGAGAGTAAAGCGTGAGGTTGCCGCGATTCATCACCCGCCCCATCCATGGAGCGAGCCATCCGTGCGGACGCCGCAACTGCGCCGCAATCTGAGCTGCGAGCCAAGTTTTCATGGCTTCCCCGTTGAAAAGTGAACGTGAATCAGCATTAGAGCATTTACTGTACCAGACTTTTAGAGTAATTGCTCTATTTTGTCCAGCGTTCTTGGAGATGGCGGAAGCCGAGAAATGGTCACGACTTTGCCAAAGAAATCTCCCCTTGCCAACCCCGTACTCACATCGAGGGTGACAACCCTCACAGCAAGTGTATTGCCCTGCGCATCCCACGGACTGAGTCATGATTCGCATGATATTTTCCGAGGGATTCCAAGCCCTGCTAGGACGTGATTTCGGAGGTCGAGCACGCAGAGCACAGACGGCTTCCGTAGCCCGACACATGTGAAAGCCAAATCGGGCTTGGACTCATCGGCAAAAGCGAGAAAGCCGCCGAAGCTTTCTCACTTCTGCCGCGCAACGGTCACCCGGCGAGGCGATGTTCCATCGAATCAATCACGCCGGGCACCTTAGAGTTCAGTACCGGCATAGTCCTGCGCTCGGAACAGCTTTCCGGCCGTTCCGTCGTTGATGAGGGCTGGCACGAGCGCGCCGGGAAGAACCGATTCCACCGAATTTGGCGCATTGGGACCGCCCAAATCGGTTCGCAGCCAGCCTGGATCGAGCAGGTTCATGAGGACGCCCGTGCCTTCCAGCTTACCCACCGTATCGTACACGAACTTATCAACGGCTGCCTTCGATACGGCATAGGCGATCAGTTCCGGCTGGTCGGCAATTCCGGATGTCACGTTGATGATTCGACCCCAGCCGCGACCAACCATGCCTGGAATCAGTGCGTGGCAGATATTGATTAGAGCGGTCACGTTTACTTCGAAGCTTAGTCTTAAGTCGTCGGCTGGAACAGTGAGCCAATCACTGTAGTAGCTAGTCATAATCGCCGCGTTGTTGTAAACGATGTCAATGGGAGGGCCGTTGAGTAACAGCTCTCTCAGCAGCGCAGATACGTCGGCTGAGCTGGCCAACTCGGCTTCAACTTGCCGCACTTCCACGCCCTTACTGGTCAATTCCGCCGCCAGAGCATTGGTGTTTGAAATGTTACGGCTGTGCAACACCACGTTGCACCCATGATCAGCTAGCCCTAAGCTCACCTGTCTTCCAATACCGCGGCTTGCGCCGGTCACTAGTGCCCACTTTCCTCGAATGTCCGCCTTTGTTGTCATTTGTTTTTCTTTTCCTGATGCAGTTCGAATCTAACGATTCCTGGATTATCTAGAGTTGATCTTGATTTCGATATCGTCATTAAACAATGTCGCCCGCGTCATAAGGCGGTTCGTGTAGAGTCCCATGTGCGCACCGGCTAGGCCCGGCTTTCCCATGTAGGGACCAGCCGAAGCAAGCTTGCCATCCAGATAGATGCGGACTTCGTTTTTGTTTACGTCCGTCTCCACGCGGACTTGGGTCCACTTCCCGACAACGAACTCCGGGCCATCGTCAGGCACGGGATAAAACGTGCTCCTTGAATAGCCTTGGACCTTGTACTTTCCGGGTGATCCAACCAAGTTCACCATGACAGACGGACGCCAACTTGTCCCTCCGGCCGGAACGGTCTCGTCGAACAGGGTGACCAGGTTCAGCCAAGGTTTGCTGCGGTAAGGGCCGAGCTCCACAGGATCCAAGTTGCTCACCTTGACGTCGAATGTGACCGTGGAACTGCCGGGACGGAATCGGTCAAAGGTGATCTCGGGATGGAGATGAACGCTTTCCGGATCTTCAACCTTGAGATCTGGCGTTAGCCGCCCCGCGAAAACGAGTCCCCGTTTCGGAACCGCAGGATCTGGCTCGTAACCGTAATGCCCAGAGATCAGACGTTGGTTCGAGTTTATAAAGCTCGATTCGCTTGAACAGTCGCTCCGCCAGACGAAACTTTCCTCACCCTTTCCCGTAGTTAGGGCCTTCTTTACATAGGCTCCCCAATACGAAGTCGGTGAGTAATCCCAGCCGGTGATGAGGCAAGGATTAGCGGATGGGTGGAAACTCCAAGCAGTCCAATTCAGTTGGTGCTTCTCGATATACGCCATAACCGCCGGCGCCCATTCTTCGGTGTAAACGTTTTCATGGGGAGGGTCGCCTTGTTTCCAAGGTTTAGTCCCAACCTCGCCCACGATTACGGGATGCTTGGCGATGACGGGAGTGACATTTGCGTCCCAGTCTTTTTTCCAAGGGTAAATGTGCGTGGCATAGACAATGCCGTTACCGGCTTTATCACTCAGGCCGTGACCATCAAGAACCCCTCGAAGGTCGTAAGCCCAATCTAGTCCGCCAACAACAACCACATTCTTGGCGCCAGTTGATCTGACGGTATCCACTAGGGCTTGCATGCCCGGAGAACGGTATGAAACACCTTTGCTCGCATCTTCAACTTGCCCACCGTTCTGCCAGATATCCCAAGAAACGCTATGCGGTTCGTTATAGAGATCGAACAAAACAGCAGGGTTGTTTGCGTACCGCTTGGCGAAGTCCTTCCAGAACACGATGCTGTTCATGTCCGGCATCTTGTGCTGCCCTACGTTTTGCCCCCACTTCCCGGCGTCAGACCAGTGCAGGTCAAGAAGGACGTAGCAATTCTTTGCCGATACTTTCTTTACGATGCTGTCGACGATCTTTCGATACGACTCACCTTGATCCGCCGCTCGCTTTCCCTTCTCGTACCCAAACCAAAGGTCTTGGGTAAGCGGGATTCGGATGATGTTCGCTTTCCAATCATCGATCGCTACGTCGATCGACTGCATGACGTTTTCACCAGTTGGACTCCAGTCCAAGCTCGGCACATTCACGCCTTGCAAGCGCACAACATTGCCGCTTGAATCTCTCAACTGGTTGCCCACGACGCGTAGCCCTTGCGCTGCACTTCCGCGATTTTCAAAGGCGATGTCGTCGATCAGGAAGCTCCCGCTAACTTTGCCGCTTGGATTTATCCCGAGATCAAGCTGGCTGACGATCTTGGGATCAAAGCCTTCCGGCTGGACGAGGTCTGCGAGTGGAATGGCGACTTCGTGCCATTGCCCATCCCGGTAGTTCGGAGAGTACAGGGCTATTCGAGCCTTTGACGTGTGGTGCTCGGGAGTATCGAGCACGTCTCCGTTGCAAAGCAATTGTGCATCGAGATCACCTGTACTACCTTGCGCTTTGATCCAAAACGTTAAGTGAGTCATTGAGCGAATGTCTGTGCCGACGTTCGTCCCGGTCTTCCATCCGAACCAGTGGAAGCCGCAGCCGATCCAGACGTTCTCATCATTAAATTTGAATTCGAGCGCCGTATCGCCACTGTGCGCTTCACCAGTTTTGGCTGCATAAGTTGACGTTGGTGGATTTGCCCAGCCGCCGAAGCTCTTCGCCGATTCCCCGTCCCACACCACGACTCTGGAAGCTTGCGGCGGCACCTTTACCGCTGGCTTCGGAGCGGCCACCGTTTTGAATGGTGCGGCCGTCAGCGAAACCTTGGAAAACCAATATTTCGCACCCGGAGCGGTGGCCAAGTTCGTGAACGTGATTCGAGCGTTTTTGTCGTCCCAAGGTCCGCTGAAAGCGAATGTTCGCTTCTCCCACTTAGTGGAGAGGTTGACTTCTGTCGCCGCCCCGTGGTGCTCCCACGGCTCATGATTCTGCATGCAGTTGACGGTGATGACCGTAGGTCGCGCTGCCTTTGCCCAATAGGTCAGGGTGTACTTCCGCCCCTTTTCGATCTTAAGCCCACCTTGGTGAAGTTGAACTTGCCAGGACTGCTCTCCTTTGCTTTGGATGTTTACTTTGAGGGCGGTCGCACCTCCTGGTCCCTCTTTCGCGACGGTCATTGCGCCCTTGGCGTTGCCAGCTTGCTCGAGCGTCCAGCCCTGCGTTCCTTTGATGTAGTCACCGTTAACGAGCAACTCAGAAGCGCCTCGCGTCGCGGTCTTTGGCTTGGGCGTTCTGATCTGGGGTACCGCCGTGCAAGTTACGGAAAGAGCAATTCCCAGAATGACGAGCGAACGTGCGTGAATAATTGACATGGTTTGACTCACTAGATGCCGGCCGAAGCGACACCTCGGGTTCTTAGCGGAGCGCTCGATGCGCGGACGATAAGCTTGGGGGTGACGATGATGGACTGCGGAGCGGGTTCGGCATGCGTTCCCTGAATTCGCGCCACCAGAAGGCTGACGAAGGCCGAAGCCAGCGGCGAAATGTGCGCTCCCACGGTTGTCAACCGCGGGGAAAGGTAGGTTGCAAGGTCGAGATCGTCGAATCCGACCACCGTCATTTCGCTCGGAATCGACACGCCTGCCTCCTCCAACTGCCGGTAGACGACTGCGGCAAGAGAGTCTTGATAGGCAAAGATCGCGGTCGGAGGATCGGGCAGGGCTAGGAGTCGCGTCACTCCAAGTCTCACATCCTCCTCGGTCTTTACTTCGATGGACATGGCTGGAGGCAGCGGAATGCCCCTTTCGCGGAGAATGTCTCCGAAACCGACCAATCGATCAAAGGCTCCACGGTGAGGAGCTTTTCCGAGTACAGCAATCCGGGTGTGTCCAAGATCGGCAAGATGATTGGCCAATTCACGGCCTCCCGCAGAGTCGTCTCCCGCAACTAAATCAAGGTGGTCGGAATCCTCCACCCAGCCCATGATCACTACGGGCGTTCCCGAGGCCGTCAAGGCGTTGACCTGACTTCTCGCAACGAGGCCACGCTCGCCAGTCACCAGGAGAACACCATCTGCCCGGTTCGCCGAAAGTGAGGCGATGCAGTCACTCTCCGACTCTTGGTCCGCCGCGCTCAAGTGAAGTTGCAAGCTGTATCCGGCGAGCTTTGCATGGTCGGCCACCCGTTGGATAAGTTCGGGATAGAAGGGGTTCGAAACCTCTGGAACAACCAGGCCAATCGTCTTCGTGGAGCGAGTCTTGAGGTTCCGAGCAACCTGATTGACCTGGTAACCCGCTTCCCGCGCCAGGTTTTGGATTCGCTCTTTGGTCGAAGGATTTACAAGGGGGCTGTCTGCAAGCGCCCGAGACACCGTCGAGTGGGAAACGCCAGCCTTTAGCGCAATGTCTTCAAGAGTAACCAACCCTCATTCCCCCTTCTTAGACCGGCTTTGCACACGATTGCAGAGATACTACCATTACTCTTTGCAATCGTGTGCAGTCTAGTTTTCCAGAGACGCCGGCGGGCGGTACGGATTACCTTCTTGGGATCTCCGGCAACGGTGATTACAGCCGCGGCCGGCAAAAATGTTTGGGGCCACTGTCTAGAGGACTAGCCTCTCAAGGACAGTCTGATCCTCAAGTTAAGAAGACGGAATCGCCTCTGTTTGAGCTATCTAAGATCCGGCCGGGATTGCGATTCCCGGCCGGAAATGAGACGTCAACTCCGGACTAGTCAGCGGTGATGAACGTGCTCAAGCTGCCCTGTCCTTGTCCGGTTCCTCGAAGGAAAACCGTGAACCGGCGGCCCGGGATGGCCGTTGAGGTCGGGTACGGAATGGTAACCAGTGGCTGCCGAGTTCCGGCAGGGCAGATCGCGATGGAGTTGCCAGGCGTGTCGCCAAGGCGATAGGTAGTGCCGGCGTACTGGCCGACGCTGGCAAACGCGCGACCCGCGGTCTGAATCGTTTCTGTGCCGCGAATCACGTAGACGTCAACCGCGCCCGTGTAGCCGACGGCCATGTGCCCGAACGCGAAGTTCCATTGGCCGGCGGGTACGGCAATCTGGTTGATTGGAAAATTCTGGATCCGCGGTGCGGTCTGTCCCTGGCTCGCAACCGCTACCGTATTTTTCGATCCTGCGGTTAGCGTGAAGCTCCGGGTTTCGAGGACCTGGTTGTTCGACTTCACCCGTAAAGAAACGGCTTCCGCGTAGTTCTGAATTTCGCCCACGGACACGAAGTCGCTCGGGGTCGAGCTGTCGGTAATGCTCACAAGCTCGATCTCCGTAGTTCCATCTACTCGGTAGAGCGCAGCGGCACCGGTTAGAGAGCCAAGAAACGCGAGCCGCACTCGAGGGCTGACCTGAAACTCGCTCGAGTCTGTGCCGCCAAGGCATGCGATGCTGGTGAGCAGACCGAGGCCAAGCAAAAAGTGAACCGGACGAAATTTCATCTGGCGTAATGTATCACTTTGTCCAACGATTTACTACTGGCACGTATCCTATGTATTCCACGGGAGAGGCGAGTCCTCGGAAAACAGTAGCTCGGCTGCGGCAACGGTTTGGATCAGTTCGCGAGCACATGACCCTTGGCCGCCCTAGTGAGTTTGCCAGCCTTTGTTGCTGCACGCGGCATACGATTGTGGAGTCTTTACGAAGCGCTTTCTTCGGCCCCGATTGCCCGGTAAACAACTGCTCCAATAACCGCCCCAGCGATTGGCGCGACCCAGAAAAGCCACAGTTGCGAAACGGCCCAGTCTCCAACGAAGACGGCAACCGCCGTGCTTCTCGCCGGATTGACCGAAGTGTTCGTCACCGGGATGCTGATGAGGTGGATCAGCGTGAGGCAGAGTCCGATGGCAATGGGCGCGAAGCCTTGAGGTGCCGGCTTATCGGTCGAACCGAGGATGACGAACAGGAACATCATCGTCATCACCACTTCGGCGACTAGGGCGGCGACCATTCCGTAGCCACCCGGTGAGTGCTCGCCGAAGCCGTTTGCAGCAAAGCCGCCGGACAAGCTAAATCCGTCTTTGCCGCTGGCGATTAAGTACAGCACGCCAGCCGCGGCGATGCCACCCAAGACCTGGGCGACGATGTATTGGAACAATTCCTTGGACGAGAATCGCCCTGCCACACAGAGCCCAATCGAAACCGCGGGGTTGAGGTGACAGCCGGAGATGTGCCCGATCGCGTACGCCATCGTTAACACGGTCAAACCAAAGGCGAACGAGACCCCCAGCAGGCCAATTCCGACTTCCGGAAATGCCGCAGCAAGGACCGCACTGCCGCAGCCACCGAGCACGAGCCAGAACGTTCCAATAAACTCCGCGAGATACTTTTTCATCAGGACCGTACCAGCGCCACTCTAGCAACCGTAACTCGGTCCTGTCAAGCCAATGCAGCTCGACGACTTGGAGTAGGAGTCTCGCTTTTTCTTAGCGTCGACAGTGCAGATCTGGTGGTTCTATTTGCTTCGCAACGGCGAAACATGGTTGGAGAGAATCAACCACTGGGCACCCTTTCGCTGCAATGCCGTGGTGATTCGGAAGTTCATCTTTCGGTCTTTGATCACTAAGCTCTGGCGGTAGATGGCGATGGCAACGGAATCCCCGGCTTGCCGCACGGTCCATTCGGAGAACTCGACCTTGTCGGGAGCGAACCCGCGCTGCTCCGCGGGAACGCGATAGTAAGAAAGAAACTTCTCTCGTGGGTCCACTTCCCCCAGCGGAGACACCTCCACGAATTGCGCATCCGTTAGCCGCTCCAAAGTCGCGACATCATAGCGGATGGTCGCGTTGGCAAAGGCTTCGATGGTCGACTTAATGTCGGCTGCTTGAAACGAGATGATTGCGGAGAGAACGGGTAGCACGCTTGGAGTATTTCATCGGGCGCAACGGAGAGTCTTGTAAGAAATTACGATTTCAGCCGACGGATCTGACGCGGCGTCAATCCCAAATCCTGCTGGCAAGCCCGCCAGAAATGACTGACGTCATAGAATCCGGCATCAAGCCAAGCGTCAGGCACCGAGTCCATTCGTCGCAAAGCGTCCTCTAATCGAAGACGGCGAAGCATTTTTGATAGCGGCAATCCATTCACCGCCTTAAAGGAAGCGGAAAGATGGTTCGGGCTGATGCCTACCCTTGCCGCAATGCCGCCAAGCGTCAACGGCTCGCGAAATTCGGCGTAAACGATATCGGTTGCCTCGCGGAGCCAGTCGTTCTCATGGTCCAAGAGGGCGGGCGTTTCGGAAAAGCAACCCAACTGTTCCTCCAAGCGGAAGTCATCTATCCTGCCCGCCAAGATTTGATGCGCAATTTGCCAAGTGGTTCGCAATTGGGTTGGGGACAAAACGGGAGACGCCTGAAGATGAAACAGTTCGATTCCAACCGCAACCGATGCCTCATCAACCACTCGGCGGCACGGCTGACGCGGGGCGTACCGACGTACGTCATAACGCTGAACTCTTCCCCGTCGGCCATCGCCGCGCTCGTTCCATTCGCCTGACAGTAAGAGCCAAATCTGGGTGCTCGGGCACGTTTCGCGAATGCTCTGCTCGCCACGTTCCGCGCGATGAAGCACGACCCGCGCGGCGGCATTTTGCCAAGACTGCAGAATCGCCATGAAGAACCCCAAAACACTCTATCTGGGTTCTCACACAACAAGTCGGCTGGGCAGACTTTGTGCCCAGCCGACGGATGATGTGTCTTACTTCTTGATTTTCAGCCCGTCGAACTGCCGGCCTTCGATGTCGAAGGCGCTCATTTCGAAGGTGTTGCCATTGATGCTGACCACACAATAGTGGTGTCCATGTCGAATGCGGTTGCTAAACTCGGGACGAGTTGGACCATGAGTCTCGAGCCCGCCACCACCACCTCCACAAACGATGTACACGGGTCCTTTCTCCGAAGCGCGGTTCTTAAGGATCGGCCAGGTTCGTTCGTACGAGTGGATGTGTCCGGTCCAAACGACGTCGACTTTGTACTTCTCGTAAAGTTGAACCATGTCGCGGAGTCGAACGTCCCCTCGGGTCGATTGACCCTCCCAAAGATTGCCGAAATCGTCTTCGTCACTGCTGTACGGTGGATGGTGGTGGGCCACAAACTTCCACTTTGCTTTGCTTCCCGCAAGCGCCTTCTCAAGCCACTTGTATTGCTCACTGCCAGCTTCCACGCTGCGATTTGAGTCAACGACGAAGAACTCGGCCGGACCGTACTTGAACTGGTACCAGTACTCTGGCGCTGGTACATGCATGTAGTCGTAGTAGAGCCTTGCATCCCCTTCGTGGTTGCCAAGCACCGGAATCAGCGGAACCCGATCGAAGAGCGGTCGCATCGAGCCGAAGAAGTGGTCGGTCCAGTGCATTTTGTTCGCGCCCGTTCCGACTAAGTCGCCAACGATCATAAAGAAGTCGGGCCGCTCGTTCCACATGTGCTCAGCGATCCGGTTGTTCACCTTCGGCTGATCCTGCGTGTCACCTAAGATCGTAAAGCGAATCGCGCGGTCGCTCTCGGGGGCAGTCTTGAAGGTCAGCAGACCTGATTCCAGCTTCTTGCCAGAGGCATCCGTGCTTTCAACCTTATAAACGTAGTGACTGTCAGGCTGTAGCCCGGTGAGGTGCACCTTGTGGATGAGCGTTTGGGGGTTCGTCTCAATACTTCCGGTAGCAGGCTTGAGACTGTTCTTGTTTGGGCCGTAGTGAACAACCGAGGTTCCTGGGCGGGAGGTTTCCCAAAGGATCGAAATTCCGGTTGGAAGCGGCAACTGCTGGTACGGCTTCACCACCCAATCGAATTCGGCCGCTAATGGCACTTCGGGCTGGGCATCCGCCAGTTCTTTCTTGTGGGAGAAGAGATGCTTAACTCCCTCCTCGGTCGCGACGAGATCGTACATCGCCACTTGAACGAGACGGCCGTTGAGCGGAAAGTTCTCGTCGTCATCTTTGTAGACGCCAATGGTCCAAGGGGCCTTTTCCGGATACAAGACATCGCCGGACTGCTCTGAGGATTCGCCGTCCAGAACCCCGTTCACGTAGATCCGCATTTTTCCGCCATCGAACGTGCCGACGATGTGATAGAGCTTTCCGATCGTAAATGGAGTCTTTCCCCTGAGGTAAGTCATCTTGCCGTCGCCGTCGTCGGCACCGGTCGTACTTAAGGCGAAAGTGAAGTTCTTGTCGTCGTGCCCAAGAACCCATCCCTTCTCAAAGTTGCCGTTGTCCTGAATCACGCTCATGAAGGAGCCGTAAGACTGCCCCATGCTGATACTTGCCCAAGCTTCAACCGTGAACTTCTGCTTGGGCATCATCGCGGCATGATTGCGGAAATTTTCCGCGATGATGAATCCATCGTCCTTGCCGTTAAGCTTTAGGCACTGGCCGAGCGGGGTCTTCGCGTCAACCGGATTTCCCGTCACTTTCGCGTCTGGCCCGAGCCTTGCCTTAAGCGACCCGTTCTGCAGATACCGAGGCTGAAAATCGTAGGCAACACGCGGATCCGGGCCATCGTGGAACGAAACCGAGGTGGCAATAGCGAGAACGGCTACGGCGAACATTGCGCAGCATGCTACCGAAACTGCGTTAGGACATCGTTAAGACAAAACGGTCGCGACGCCCCATCAGAACATATCACGCACTTGCCAATTCTGCACTAGCAAAACGGTACGCTAACTTCTCGTTTGTAAGCCTTGCGCGAACCTGCAACCGGAAGTCCCGATCATGCTACCGAAAAACACTATTTGTCTCTGGTTTGAAAAGGACGCGAAAGAAGCGGCCGAGTTCTATGCCGCTACCTTTCCTGACAGTCACGTGACTTCGATCAATACAGCCCCCGGCGACTACCCAAGCGGTAAGAGTGGCGATGTAATCACGGTCCATTTCACCGTGATGGGTATTCCTTGCATGGGCCTCAATGGCGGACCAGCCTTTAAGCATTCCGAAGCGTTCTCGTTCCAGGTCTCTACCGAGGACCAAGAAGAAACGGACCGGTATTGGGACGCGATTGTCGGCAACGGCGGCGAAGAGAGCCAGTGCGGCTGGTGCAAGGACAAATGGGGAATTTCTTGGCAAATCACCCCGCGTGCGCTGACGGAAGCAATGGAGGCAGGTGGCGAAGAAGCGGCCCGAGCTTTCCAAGCCATGATGACAATGTCCAAGATCGACGTTGCCGCCATCGAAGCAGCTCGAAAAGGCTAACTCTTCGACTTATTCGCCAACAGGAACTGCACGAGGGCAATGCCGAATGCCGGTTTCGCCAAAGTTGTAGTGTGGTCCGCGTTCTCCACGATCTTGAGCGCGGACCACGGCAGTTCCTGCACGAGCTTCGCAACGCGCGATTTCGTGGATTCTTCCTCTTTGTCTCCGTGAATGAATAAGGTTGGAACTTTGGCCTTTTTCAGGTCGCTCAGCTTCACTTCTAGCCCCTGGAAGCTCTTTCCCGCGAGCGCCCATGCCTTCACATCCTTCCCGTCGTAGGCGATCTTGGCGTACGCCTCTGCCGTCTTCTGCGTCAGTTCAGGCCGGACGTACATCAGGTACGGCGCGAGCCCTTTCCCGTCCTCGACCGCTTTGGCAAAGACATCAATCTCCTTTGCTCCGGCTTCGCCGGTAAGAAGCGGCGCTTGGCCACCGTAGACGAGGCTGAGTACACGTTTCGGTTGAGTCGCCGCGACCTTGCCAGCGATGAAGGCACCCATGGAATAGCCGACCAAGTGGGCTTTCTTGATCTTGAGATGGTCAAGCAGCCGAACAACATCGGCGGCCATTTCCGCGCCGTACTTGCCCGGATCGTGAGTCTTGTCGCTCTTTCCGTGCCCCCGACAATCGAGCGCAATCAACTTGAATCCCGCAAGCGGCGAGAGCTTCGGCCCCCACATCGTGGCGTCGCTCATCCAGCCGTGAATCAGCACCACCGCCTCCCCTTCTCCCTCGGTGACGTACCGAATCTTGACGCCGTTGGAGTCAAAAGTCGCCTCGTCGGCATGCGCGCTCCACGCTAGGAGAGTCAGCAGGAAGGGCTGGTGATTCACCACCGGTATGTACCCGGCAAAGCGTGAGCGCGTTGCAGGGCAAAAGTGCTCCATTCACCAACATACGGCTCAAGCCGAGATTCCGGCCACGCTTGCCGGGTCCGGGCTATTTACCGTAATATAAACCAACGAACGAGGGGCGAAAGCTGCTCTTTCCATAGCGTCATGCCCATAGCAAGGCAATGCTAGAAGTCAAAACAGGAACACCCATGACCTTTAATCGCATCGTGAAGCAACGAAGACCATCACGCAATCCTCTAGCATTAGCTAACGCCGCCATGGCATTTTGCCTCCTCGCGATCCCGATGTCGGCGTTCGCACAGAACGACAAAATGACCCCGATCGCGATTCCGAAGCAGCCGACGGCGATCGTGCTCGGAACAGGTCCGTTGCCAGGTGCGACCGTAGAAGAGTCTTGGCACAGCCAGTACGGCAGCGTCTTTGCCAGAAATGTCACCGTTGCGACGCTAACGCCCTTCCTGCCACCGAAAGGCAAAGCAACCGGAGCGGCCGTCATCGTCGCGCCCGGCGGCGGATTCCGAACCCTCTCGATGCAAAACGAAGGTTGGGATGTTGCGAAAGCCCTCAACAAAAAGGGCGTTGCCGCCTTCGTTCTGAAGTATCGACTCAACCAAACTCCGGCGAGTTTGGAGGAGTTTGCCAACCCGACCCAACCACGACCGGCGCGACGGCCTGGAACCGACGAAGCCGCCGTTGCCTACGCTCCACAAATTGCCGACGCATCCGCCGCATTTGCGCTGGTCCGGTCTCGGGCGAAAGAGTGGAACATTGATCCAACCAAGGTCGGCATGATCGGCTTCTCCGCCGGAGCGATGCTCACGATGTCCACGACCTTGTACGGCAAGGACACCAACCCGGCATTCATTGGCGACATCTACGGACCGCTCAATGCCATGAAGGTGCCCGACAACGCGCCACCGCTCTTCATCGCCCTCGCGGTGGATGATCCGCTCTTTGCCAACGCTGGATTCGGACTGATTGAAAGCTGGAAAGCGGCCAAGAAGCCGGTCGAATTCCACTACTACGAGCAAGGAGGCCACGGCTTCGGAATGTATCCAAAGGAAACGACCAGCACCGGATGGTTCGAGAACTTCGCTTCATGGCTCCGCATGCGCGGATACATCAAGAAGTAAATTCAATGGCTCTGCGAAAGCACTTCGCAGACCCAAACCTTTTTTCAGCGGACACCTAAATGCTGGTCCAATTCTTCCGCAGCCTTTGCGCCGGTTTCCAACTCTGCCCGGGCACCTCGCAGGTTTGCTAACGGATCAGCGAATGCTTCTCGATCCACCGCACTGGCGTGCTCTAAGAGCGATTGATCGAGCAGCCGAAGTTCTTCGAGCATTGGCTGCCCCCATGCCAAAGCCCGATTGTGAGCGGCATGCTCGGTTTGCACCGCTACTTCCATCAGCTTTGTCATCGCTTCTTCAATCGCCCTCGTCGCTTTGGTTGACGGCTCCGACGCGTTGCTATCTTTGACCGAACAGTGTCGCAAGTAGATTCCGGCCGCCTCGTCCAGAAGGGTGGCGAACGGTTCGGCGAGGCACATATCTCCGGAGACAACGTTCCCGAAGCTCGTGTACCTCTGCCCAAACTTTAGAATCAGGTCGCGCAGGTGTCGCTGGGCAGGCGGGATGGCGCGGTAAAGCCGGTAGAAGATGAACCAAGCCGCGGCGGAAAGAACCACCGTTGCGGCGCTTCCCAGGATCAAAGGCAGTCCCTTGTTTCCCATCACCCAGGCTGCGAAGACGCTTAGCCCGCCAAAAGTCGCTATCCCGGCCGGGATAGCGCAGGAAAGAATGAAGAGGTTTCGGGCTGGCTCTCGATTCTCTTCCGCATCAATCAAAGCCTCCAGATTCGCAAGCTCGCGCTGGCGCACAACACCCGGCAGCCGTCGCGAGAGCCGCACCCAATACATCGCACCCATCGCGTAGTCTTACCAGTTGAGGCTCAATGAGGTTGCACTAAAAGGGACCATCTCTAGGTCTCGGAGCTTCCAGACTGCCATCACTTATAGGTCGGGATCACCTCTCTAGGTAGCATCCGGTCCATGCTTGCGCTGGCGTTGAGTTTGGCCGTTTCCCAAACGCTGCCAGAAGAAGTCTCGATTCGCGGGAAAACTGCAGATTCGGAAATCGTAATCCGCGCGAATTCTCGATTCGCTGGAGCGATTTATTCTCTCACTTGGCGCGGGAAGGAGTTTCTCGATTCGGCGGACCACGGTCGCGAATTGCAGTCGGCGAGCAACTTTGACTCCGGCACGCCAATCACGAACGAGACGTTCAATCCAACGGAGGCGGGATCAATGAACGATGGCGCGGGACAAACGAGCTCGAGCCGACTGCTTCGAATGGTTGCCCGCGGAAACCGATTGGAGACCAGCACCCAAATGGCATTTTGGCTTGATCCAACCCAACGATCCGGCGATCAACCCGCCAAGAACCGCACCATTCTTTCCAATCACATCCTGCGCAAGCGAGTAACGATCGGTCACCGAGATAATCCACGCCACATTCGGTACGAAGTCACATTCAAGCTTCCACCGGATGAACCGCATACCAGGGCCGTTTTTGAATCTCTAACCGGATACATGCCGCCCGAATTCAGCGAGTTTTGGAGATTCGATCCGAAGTCCAAAACCTTAGTGGCCCTTTCGGACGGGCCAGGTGAGCAATCCGATCCTGTCGTCTTTTCTACCAAAGATGGAGCGTTCGCAATGGGAATTTACTCGCCGGACGTGCGCACCAAGGGTTACGGGAGATGGAGGTTTGCTGCCGAGCGCGTTGTGAAATGGAACTGCGTGTTGGGCGCGACCGCTCCGATCGTCGGCAAGCAGTTCTCGTTTGTTCACGATCTTTCCGTGGGAAGTCTTGCCGAGGTCGAATCCGACCTTCGAGCATGGTCACGTCAGTGAGTTAGTGATGCGGGGAGTCAGCAAGCGAAACTATGCCGTTCACTACATCGCAACGGAGTATCTCGGCAAACTTAGTTGGTTCTTCAAACATTGGACTGTGAGCCGAATTGGTGAATGTATAGAATCCTTTGATGGGAGCTTCCAGAAGGTCGAAGTATGACTTCGCTAGGGTTCTGGAAACCGTGTAGTCGAAGAGGCCACTCATAAAGTAGACCGGAACCTCCAGCTTACGTACGACAGCGGTAAGGTCCGTTGCGAGAATTTCATTCCACATTGCGGTTGAAGGTGCCGACAATTTCCCTTTCCAAAGGTTGACCTTCTCCTCCAACGTATAAGCCCGACATAACATAACGGGCCAAAAGATGCCCAGTACAACCGCTCGCATCGAACGGGTTGTTCCAATACCAAGCCGATGCATTGCTTTGTCTCGCACTGCATAGTATTCTTTTGACATAGTGCTCATACTCAGCAGCGGAACCGACTTCAGCTTTGCTTCCATGCGTCGATTTCCTCTCTTGACAAACTCACCGATCATATAAGCATAAGCGAGCTTCTCAGATTCCATCTGCCGAGAAATTTGGCCAACACCGACGTAGGCATGAAAGAGCTGAGGTGCCTTTGCCGCGACCATAATGCCAAAGTAAGTTCCGGCGGAGTGAGCCATCAGGTAAATCTTTTCTTGCTTGAAGCGTTCGCGTAAGTAGTTCGTCACGGCGATTGCATCTTCCATGAGTTGAGACTCGGTTAGAACTTCGGGCGAAGCACTCGGCTGATACGAGATCCCACTACCCCGCTGCTCCCACCAGCAAACCACGAACTGATCCTCCAAAACGGACGGATATCCTTCACTGATCGCAAACTCGGGCATTGCCGGACCGCCATGAAGGAACAGCAAAACCGGTTTCGTTACATCCTTTGCTCGGATGAACATACCTTGAGGCACTCCCTTGATCAGCACCCATACCTTTTCTGAAAGGCTTCCCGGTAGCTTTTGACCATTTGATGCGAGAATTGGCTTTGGGACGCCAGGACTAACGACCATCAACGCCAATAGACCGACTAGAAACGCAATTACGATAATCAGGATCGTTAGAAGCAACGCAAAGACCTCATCCCAAAGCCAAGGCGACAGAGGGTTTGGGGCTTGGCTTCAGAATCAACGTCGTCGCAACGATAACGAGGATAAGCGTTACGAAGTTGTAGGGTCGAGAAGTTTCCTCCGTTGGCACAATGCCGAGAATGCCGACCCAGCCATTGAGTGAAGTGTGCAGAACAAGAGCGGGAAGAACGCTCCCACGGGTCTTTTCCGAAATCCAACCAAACAGCACGGAGCCCGCGAGGATGTTCACGAGGAAAATCGGCAGGGCCATGTGCGATTGCACCGTGTTTCCTTGGAAGAAGAGCGGTACGTGCCAGATTCCCCAAATCGTGCCGACGAGCAAACTCGTAGCGCGCCAACTTAATCGGTTAACAAGTGCGGTCGTGAGATAGCCGCGCCACCCGAATTCTTCCCCCAGCGGCCCGCCAACCAGCAGAACCAACCCAAAGTTAGCGATTGCCAAAGGAACATGCGTCAATGCCGTGAACGCGGGCAACTCTCCTCCCAACAATACGTGGATCCCCAACGCGCCGAGCATCGCAACGGGCGGAGCGAGGAAGGCCAATGCAAACCATTGCCAGCCCACCTGCCAGTTAAGGCATCGGCGTAGCCACCGGCGCATGCCAACCAGGCCATCGCTCTGATAAACCACGATGACGGCGGCGAGGCTCGGCCCAAAACCCGCCAAGATGCTGAGAGCGATGCCTAACGCAGGGATCGCAGATTTCAATTGCCCTGCCGCGTAGCCAAAACCCCAAGCCCAGCCGAAAGCTATCAAAAGAAATCCGCACATCGGACGAAGCCGCAGGCTGTAAGTCATCGCGCCGCACCTGCAAGCGTTGGGGCGACGACCAAGTCCGCAATGGCCGACATGACTTCCTCGTTGTGTCCAACCCAAGTGTGGCCACCCGTTTCAAAACCAAGTAACTTCGCGCCGCGAATTTGACCCGCGGTATATTCCGCGCTCGCGTAAGTTCCGTAAAGATCGTCCCGAGCGGCAATGATGAGCGTCGGAACGCGGACCGTGTCCAGGTCCGAAGGTTTCAAATGCTTCGACATCAGGGTGTCGCTTCGCAGTCCTGCCGAACGAGCGGATACCGGCAGAATGTCTCGTAAGATCGCATCAATACGAGCACGTTCAGACAGCGTCGCGGCAGACAGCAAATTCGGCGGTGTCGCCAGCACAGTTTTTATCGTCGCCTTACGAAACAAATGGCTAGCTAACCAAAAAAGGAAGTCGGAGCCGATGATCGCCATGACTGCTTTCTCGATCTCGGCCGTCATCGGCGCGGCAGAAGTTGCCTCGGTGGAAGGCCTATAGGCAAGCGGGGCTAATAAGACCAATGCCGAAACCCGGTCGGGATGCCGAATCGCCATTTGCAGTGCAGAAGGAGCCCCCGCAGAACCGCCCAGAACTGCGGCGGTCTGAATACCCAGCGCATCCATGAGGCAAACGTGAGCGTCGGCTTGGGCTGCTATCGAGGCATCGGCCGGCATTGGAGTGCGCAGGTAGCCGAAGCGCGACATTGCAATGACCCGAATTCCTCGATGCTGAAGCGGCCCGGCGAAAGCCATGCCCTGATCAAACCCACCACCGCTGCCATGAATCGCTAGCAATGGGACCCCACTCCCCGCTTCTTGATATTCAATCGGTCCACAGCGAGTGGTGACCACCGTGCTTCCTCGCCCCACGCGAGACCGTGACTGATGAATATCAGCACTAAAGCGCCAGATGACGAAAACGCCAATGGCAACTGCTCCGATGATGAGACTCAGCGGCAAGGCGTGCATGAACTATGCTGGCACTGGCATAGTAATTAAGTCTCGTCCGTGCTTTGTATGACAGTTAGTCAAATCAGCGAATCTCTCAAAGCAAGCAATTTGAGGATGCCGTGAAAGGCGAGTGCGGTGCGTGGCACCCCTGTGTCAAAACTCCTCCGCCGGTGGCACCCAAGCTTGCCGTCAGTACTCACGGTTGGAGTCCTAGTGCTGAATCGTTTCCATGGCCTGGTCAACCGCATCTATTCGAATGAGTCCGGAACGTGGGATGGAGTAGTCCAGGATCATCGTGAGAATTGTCGCCGTCATGACGGCAAACACAAACCTCTCCCAGTGTTGGGCTTTCCGAGGTCCCTTGAGAGAACGACCAAGGACAACGCCGGATAGAAGTGAAAAGCAAATGAGGAGAGTCATCGGCTCCTTTTGATGGCGAGTCACGAGAGCAATCTGGCGCTCGACCGCTTTATCTTGAATTCGTTGAACTTCCGCTAACGCGTCGACTGTGGCGTCTTCATACTTACCATTCCTAGCGTTCGCGCGCAAAGTTACGTTGAGCTTCCCGAGAATCTTCTGCCCTTCTTCAAAGAAGACTTTTGCCTGCGCCTCGTTGTTTGTCGTTCGGGCGTAATCTCGCCGTGTTTGAATATATTGCGAAAGAAAG
>Ga0164295_10000194_pt1 | contig 51201 bp, 37 predicted proteins | sample GEODES006metaG_FD_111798 | JGI IMG/M metagenome (GOLD analysis project Ga0164295, IMG submission 111798) | Oligotrophic lake water microbial communities from Sparkling Lake, Wisconsin, USA - GEODES006 metaG | ecosystem: Environmental > Aquatic > Freshwater > Lake | place: USA: Sparkling Lake...
AACGACCTGCTGGTGCTGACCCGACCCGACGTCATCGCCGGGATTCATCGGCAGTACCTGGACGCGGGCGCGGACCTCATCGAGACGAATACGTTCAACGCGACGTCGGTCGTGCAAGCGGAGTACGGCCTCGGCCACATCGCACGCGAGATGAATGTCGAGGCGGCGCGCATCGCCCGCGCGCAGGCCGACGAGGTCACGGCGCTTGACCCATCGCGGCCGCGTTTCGTGGCCGGTGCGCTCGGGCCCTTGAACAAGACGCTCTCGCTGTCGCCCGACGTGAACGACCCATCGAAGCGCTCTCTCACGTTCGATGAGGCGCGCGCGGCGTACGCAGAGCAGGTCGAGGGTCTGCTCGACGGCGGCGCGCATGTGCTGCTCGTGGAGACCATCTTTGACACGCTGAACGCCAAGGCCGCGTTGCTCGCGATCCAAGAGGTCTTCGACGCACGGGGCCTCACGCGCGACGACGTGCCCGTGCTGATCAGCGTGACCATCGTGGACAAGAGCGGCCGGACGCTCTCTGGGCAGACCATCGAGGCGTTCTGGCTCTCGGTCGAGCACATTCAGCCCTTCAGCGTGGGTCTGAACTGCGCGCTGGGCGCCCGCGAAATGCGCCCATTCTTGGCCGATTTGGCGCGCGTGGCCGACTGCCGCGTGACGTGCTACCCGAACGCGGGGTTACCGAACGCCTTCGGCGGCTTCGATGAGGACCCGTGCACCACGGGCCACCTCCTGCGTGAGTTCGCCGAGGCCAAGCTCGTCAACGTCGTCGGTGGCTGCTGCGGCACCACGCCCGACCACATCCGCGAGATCGCCCGCGAGGTGTCCGACGTCCCGCCCCGCCCGCTGCCCGAGGCGGGCGCCTTCTCGGGCGCGACCCGGTTCAGCGGCCTCGAGCCTGTTGTGCTGCGCGAGGCGAGCACGTCGAACTTCGTGATGGTCGGCGAGCGCACGAACGTCACGGGCTCGGCCAAGTTCGCGAAGCTCGTGAAGGACGGTGCTTGGTCTCAGGCGATCGAGGTCGCGCTCGACCAGGTCCGCGGCGGCGCAAACGTGCTCGACGTCAACATGGACGAGGGCATGCTCGACTCCGAAGCGGCGATGACCACGTTCTTGAACTACATCGCCACGGAGCCCGAGATCGCGCGCCTGCCGGTCATGGTCGACAGCTCGAAGTGGTCGGTCATCGAGGCGGGCCTGCGCTGCATTCAGGGCAAGGGCATCGTCAACTCGATCAGCCTCAAAGAGGGTGAGGCCGACTTCATTCACAAGGCCCGTCGCGTGCGCGCGTTCGGCGCGAGCGTCGTCGTGATGGCGTTCGACGAGCAGGGCCAAGCAGATACGCGTGAACGCAAGGTCGAGATCTGTCAGCGCGCTTACAAGATCCTGACCGAGACCGTCGGATTCGATCCGACCGACATCATCTTCGACCCGAACATCCTCGCCATCGCCACCGGCATCGAGGCGCACGACACCTACGCGCTCGCGTTCATCGACGCGACGCGCGAGATCAAGGCGACGTGCCCCGGGGTGCGCATCAGCGGCGGCGTGTCGAACCTGTCGTTCTCGTTCCGCGGGAACAACCACGTCCGCGAGGCGATGCACTCCGCGTTCCTTTACCACGCGACCCGCGCCGGCATGGACATGGGCATCGTCAACGCGGGACAGCTCGTGGTCTACGAGGACATCGAGCGCGAGCTCCTCGAGCGCGTCGAGGATGTGCTCTTCAACCGCCGCCCGGACGCCACCGAGCGGCTGATCGAGCACGCCGAGAAGGTCAAGGGCAAAGGGTCCGAGCGCAAGCTCGACCTGAGCTGGCGGGATGCCCCCGTCGAGGCCCGCCTGTCCCACGCGCTCGTTCACGGCGTCGTAGACTTCATCGAGGCCGACACCGCCGAGGCGCTCGAGAAGCTCGGCCGCTCGCTGCGCGTCATCGAGGGGCCGCTCATGGACGGCATGCGGACCGTGGGCGACCTCTTCGGCGCGGGCAAGATGTTCCTGCCGCAGGTCGTCAAGAGCGCGCGCGCGATGAAGCGCTCCGTTGCATGGCTCGAGCCCCACCTGCAGGCCGAGAGCGAAGCGGGGGGACAGGCGCGCCAGGCGCAAGGCCGCGTGCTCCTCGCGACCGTCAAGGGCGATGTGCACGACATCGGCAAGAACATCGTGGGCGTCGTCCTGGGGTGCAACCACTACGAGGTCATCGACCTCGGCGTGATGGTCTCCTGCGACCGCATCCTCGAGGCCGCGCTGGAGCAAAAGGCCGACATCATTGGCCTCTCGGGCCTGATCACGCCGTCCCTCGACGAGATGGTGCAGGTCGCCGAGGAAATGACGCGGCGCGGGTTCGACAAGCCGCTGCTCATTGGGGGCGCGACCACCAGTCGCCAGCACACCGCCGTCAAGATCGCGCCCGTCTACGCGCCGCCCGTCGTGCACGTGCTCGACGCCTCGCGCGCGGTCGGCGTGGTGTCGGCGCTGCTAGACGCCGAGCAGCGCAAGGTCTTCGATGCACGCAACCGAGAGGACCAGGCTCGGCTGCGCGCGCTGCACAAGGCCCGCCTCGAGAAGCCGCTCGTGCCACTCGCCTTGGCCCGGGACAACCGCGCCCGCCCCGCGGCCGTAGCCTCTCCCACACCGCCCTTTGTCGGGCGGCGCGAGATCGAGCTCGATATCGCCGCGCTCGAGCCGTACATCGACTGGACGTTCTTCTTCTCGGCGTGGGAGCTCAAGGGGCGCTTCCCGGCCATCCTGCAGCACCCTGACTACGGCGTCGCCGCGCGCGACCTGTACGCCGCGGCGCAGGGCATTTTGGCGCGCATGAAGACCGACGACCGCCTTCGGATGCGCGGCGTCTATGGATTCTGGCCGGCGCGCCGCGACGGCGACGACGTAGTGCTCTACACGGCCGAGGACCGCGCGACCGAGGCCGCGCGGTTCCCCATGCTGCGTCAGCAGATGGCCCGCACGGACGACAACCCGCACACCAGCTTGGTCGACTTCGTCGGGGAGACCGATACGGTCGGCGCGTTCGCCGTCACGGCGGGCCTGGGGCTCGATGCGCTCGTCGCGGAGTACGAGGCCGCACACGATGACTACTCCGCGCTGATCGCCAAGGCGCTCGCGGACCGCCTCGCCGAGGCCTTCGCCGAGGCACTGCACGAGCGCGCGCGCCGCGAGTGGGGCATCGGCGAGGCGGAGCGGCTCGACAACGACGCGCTCATCGCGGAGCGCTACCGCGGCATTCGCCCCGCTTTCGGTTACCCCGCGTGTCCCGACCACACCGAGAAGGGCACGCTCTTCGCCTTATTGGGCGCCGAGGCGATCGGGATGTCGCTCAGCGAGCGCTACGCGATGCTGCCCGCCGCGAGCGTGAGCGGCCTGTACCTGCACCACCCCGAGGCGCGCTACTTCTTGCTCGGCAAGATCGGACGCGACCAGGTCGAGGACTACGCCGCGCGCAAGGGCATGGCGGTCACCGAGGTCGAGCGCTGGCTGTCACCGAACCTGGGCTACACGCCCTGAGGCGGCTGGCCTGAGTCTTGCCTTGGCGCGCCTCTTGAAATCGAAGCCCCGCGGTGAGATACCCCGCGGTGCAAGAACAGCGGCCGGGAGACTCAGACCATGTTCTCGAACTGGAAGCTCAAGGCGGCAGGCGCGCTGGCAGCCACGCTCGCCACCTCGGGGTGCGCGGACGACCGCATGGCAGGCCTCGGTGACGGCGCCACCGTGACCGGCTTGGCGCGCGAGGCGGTCGTGGTGGGCGAACAGCTTGTGCTCTACGCCACGGGCCTCGCCCCGAGCGACGCCGATGTCACCGCGCTCCCGAGCGACGTCGAGCTGGTCTTCGAGGGCACCTACCTGACGGACGACGGTGAGCGGACGCCTGTCTCCGTGCAGGCGCGCGCGCTCGTTGACGGCCGCATGCCCGATGGCCGCGAGGTGCTGCGCTGGACCCGCTTCGGCCCCTACCGCAACCCCTTCTCCGAGGCGGACCGCCCGGGGCAGTTCAACGGCACCGTGCGGGTCGTGCGTTCGACGTCCGATGGCCCCGCTCAGGCGGGCGCGGCGACTCCCTTGCGGATGCAGGTGCTCCCGTCCCTCGTGATCGACGCCTTCGAGCCGCTCGACGCCACCTGCGGCGCGCCTGCGCTGCGCGCGCTCGCGGGCATCCCCTATCGACTCAGCGTGCGCGCGGTCGGCCTGAGCCCCGTGCGCTTCGACTTCGACGTCGCCGAGGTCAACGGGCGCTCGGGCGCGACGCGCGTCACGCATGACTACAGCGCCGCGGGCGGCCCAGTCGGGCAGGACACGCTGGGCGAGGATGAGCCGGTGCTCTTCAACCCGGTGCCCGAAGGTCAGCAGTTCTACGTGACCGCTCTACGCGCCGTCGCCTACGACGCAGAGGGCCGCGCCGTTGAGACCGTGCTGCCCGTGTCCGTGCACCGCCCCATTGAGGTCGTGCACAGCGGCAAGCTCGAGCTCGCTGAAGTCTACGAGGCCGTGCCGGTCTCAGGCTGCATTCCGGGCAGCATCAACACCGAGGTCGGCTACGAAGAGAGCGTGACCGAGGAGCGGCAGCGGTCGGTCAGCGTGACCGTGAGTCAGGACTGGACCCAGCAAAACGGCACGACCGCCTCGAACAGCTGGCAGCGCGGCATCTCCGAGGGAGAGAGCACGAGCCAGACCGTCGGCACGAGCGAGAGCGTCGAGGAGCAGACGGCCGAGGCGTGGGGCGTCGACTACAGCCAGAGCGAGTCCTCGCAGATTGGCTACAGCACCTCGGACGGCGAGGCGTGGTCGTGGAGCATGAGCGAGGGGACCTCGAACTCAGCCTACGAGAGCCGCATGAACGAGGTCTTCGGCGAGGGCTCGTGGTCGGGGACGGTCGGCGTCGAGGGCAGCGGCTCGGTCCCCGGCTTCGCCAAGGTGACCGGCAAGGCCTCGACCACAGTCGGCGTGACCGCGGGCGCGAGCGCGGGCTCAAGCAGCGGCGTCGAACGCACCACGAGCGCAGAGCGAGGCTTCTCAGCCGGCGGCTCCGTCGAGACCGAGCGCAGCTTCGGCAGCACCGTCTCCGAGGCGCGCTCGCAGAGCATTGGTGGCAGCTACGCGCTGTCCAACCAGCGCAGCACATCGCGCGCCAACACGACGGAGCGCTCCATGGCGCACACATGGAGCCTCGGTGAGGGTGTCTCCGAGAGCGAGGTCGTCTCGGTCGGCCTGAGCACCGCCGAAGACAACACGTGGTCGGAGTCGAGCAGCATCGAGACCTCGACCAGCATCACGGGCTTGATCCCGCGTGGTCGCTACGGCGTCTGGTACCGACAGACGACCCGCAGCGTGCGTCGCGCCGAGGTCCGCAGCTACGACCTGTGCGGCGTGGCGTCGCACCTGGGCGAGCTGCAGTTCAACGAGTGGACCTGGGCGCCCGCGCTCGCGATCGGCGACACCTGCACACCGCTGCCTGTGTCGCAGCTCCCCAAGGCCCGCTGCACCATCGAACCCTGCGGAGGCTGAGATGAACGCCCGCTCCCTGCTCGCGTCTGCCGCGACGCTGACCCTGCTGCTCACGGGCTGCGCCGACCCCGCGCCCACGGCCGACCCCACCGCCCCCGCGGTCACAGGGCTGGAGAAGTCCGCCTACCGCGTCGGCGAGACGATGTGGTTCTACGGGCAAAACTTCGCGGTCGACGCCGAGGGTCGCACTCGCCTGCACTTCCGGGGGACCTACACCAGCGCGACTGGTCAAGCGCCTGTCCGGCTGACGATCACGCCGCTCGTTGAGCAGACCGAGGACGGCCGCACAGTGGCGCGCTGGTCGCGCTTCGGGCCGTTCACCAACCCGTTCGATGTGACCGGTGCACCGGGTGTCTTTGAGGGCAACATCATCGCGGAGACGACGGACGGCGACGCCGCCCGCGTCGTGGACTCGAAGCCGGAGACGTTTCGCATCGAGGTCAAGCCCTCGGTCCTGATCGAGACCCTTCAGCCGATTCAGGCGAGCTGTGGCGCGCCGGCCGTGCGTGCGCTCGCGGGGCTCGCCTACCAAATCGGCGTTCGAGCGGTCGGCATCGAGCCGGTGCGGTGGGACTGGTCGGTCGCACGCGTCAATGGAGAAGAGTCGGTCGTCACTTGGTCGCACGCCGCCGACGCGACGCTCGACGGGGGGCGCGACGTGCTCGGCGACGGCCCCAACGAGCCGGTGATCTTCGAGCCGGTGCCCGACGCCGACCAGTTCTATGTGACCATCGTGCGCGTCGTCGGCACCGACGCGCAGGGCAACCAAGTCGAGACCGCGCTCCCGCTCAGCGTGCACAGGCCCTTCGAGGTCGCGGCCTACGGGGAGCGCGCCGTCGCCGAAGTGTACGAGCCCTTTCCCGCCAGCGGCTGCATCCCCGGGAGCATCGAGACGCGGCTGCGCTACGCCGAGACCCGCAGCGAGTCGAGGCAGCGCAGCGTGAGCGTCACCGTCAGTCAGAGCTTCGCCGAGAGCACCGGCGTCAGCCGTGACGCCTCGTGGAGTGAGGGCGTGGAGACGGGCCGTAGTGAGAGCCAGTCCATTGGCTCCGCGCTCTCCGAGGCGGAGACGCTGAGTGAGACGCAGGGTGTGGCGTACACCCAAAGCGCCGAGAACGAAGTGCAGGTCAGCACGACGAACGGGACGAGCTGGGAAGCCAACCTGAGCCAAGGGGAGTCGAACGAGAGCTACCAGTCGCGCACTCGCGAGCTCTACGGCGACGCGAGCGCGTCCGCGACGGTGGGCGTCGAGGTCGAGGGCTCTGTCCCCTTCCTCGCGTCCGCCAGCGGCAGCGCCTCAACGACGGTCGGTGTCCGCGCCGGCGCGCGCACGGGCAGTGAGTCGGGGACGCGACAGGGCGTGACCTCGCAGCGCGGCTTCAGCGCGTCGGGCAGCACCAGCGAGACCGAGTCCTACGGCAGCACGGTGGCCGAGGAGCAAACCACGTCGATGACGGGCAGCTACGCCCTGACGCGCTCTCGCAGCCGAGACGTCGAGGACACCAGCAGCCGCGAGCAGAGTGAGACGTGGACGATGGCGCGCGGCGCGAGCGTAGACGAGCAGGTCACAGTCGGCCTGTCCATGGCGGAGCAGAGCACTTGGTCGAGCACGAGCACCGAGAGCGTCACGCTCGACTACTCCGGCCTCATCCCGAACGGTCGTTTCGGGCAGTTCTTTCGCCAGACGACGCGCTGGGTTCGTCGCGCAGAGGTCCGCGCGTTTGATCTGTGCGGCGTCGCCCAGCACATGGGTGAGCTCCAGTTCAACGAGTGGGCGTGGGCGCCCGACCTGGCCATCGGCGACGACTGCTCGACCGTCCAGCACAAGCTGCCGCCGGCGCGCTGCTTCGTCGAGCCCTGCGACGGCTGAAGGTCCGCAGGCGTCGAATCAGGGCGCTTCGTCCTCGCTGCTGGGCAGCGGCGCGACCGTCGCGGGGACTGGCAGCGGTGGCGCCTGAAAGAGCGTGTCAAACGCGACTGCGCCGGCGACCTGCAAGACGACAAAGCTCGTGACCGCGAGCGTCGAGGCCGTGTCGCCTTTGTCGAGGCCCGCGGCGAAGCCGGCCGCCGCCCCCGCGCCCAAGACAGTGCCAATGCCCGTGCCCAGCGAGGTCCAGCCGAGTCGCCCCGCATCCTTGCCGAACAGCGAACCGGCGCCGTAGACCGCGCCCGTCGTGCCGATGAGCGTGCCCGCGAGGCCGCCGAAAAGCGGGCCGTGCGGCCCGCCCAGGGGGAGCTGACGGTCGGCTGGGTCGATGGCCTGCCCGATACTCCCGCCCATCAGACCGAGAACGCCGCCCCCGAAGACACCCGCGACGGACTGCGTGAGCAGCGTGAGTGCAGGAGCGCGGGCATACAGGGGCGGCCTGCGGTTCGCCGGCCGCAGAGACGCTTCGAGCGCCGCGCGCCGCGCCCGCTCAGGTTCGGTCGCGACCTCGGTGAAGAGGGCCGCGTCTGCGCTGTAGTCTGCGTTGGGATCCGGCATCGGCGGAAGCACCCACGCGGGCGGGGCCTCGCTCGCAGGCGCGGGCGGAGCCTCGCTCGCAGGCGCAGGCGGGGACTCGGTCGCCGGCGCGGGCGGGGCCTCGCTCGCCGGTGCGGGCGCTCCCACGGCGGGCTGCGAGAGAGCGACGAAGGCGGTCAGGGCGGCGTGCATGCGCGCGGATATGGAACCGACGCGAGGACGTGTCAAGATGTGCCGGAGATGACGACGCCCGCGCCCTACTTCGAAGGTCGCTCCCGCCTCGCTTGGCTCATACGCCTGCGCTGGCTCGCGCTCCTCGGCGTCTCGCTCGCAGCCGCGATCGCCGCGTTGGGCGTCGTCCCCGGGGTGAACTTGCCCCTGGTCGCGGCGGCTGTGGCGATGGGTGTTCTCAGCAACGTCGCCCTTGCACACTTCGGCATGCAGAGGGGCGAGGGCTCGACGGACACCCGCCACGTCGGTCAGGCGCTGTTGGATACAGGCGCGCTCACGCTGGTTGTCTGGGCGGCGGGCGGCGCCGACTGCCCGTTCATCGGGTTCTACGCTTTCCCCATGCTCCTCGCAGCGCTGCTCGGCGACCGACGCGGCTTGCTGCCCACGGGCCTCGGGACCCTCGCCGGCATGACGTTTCAAGTCGCCGCGACGCGCGTCCCCGCGCTCTCGGTCGGCGCCTGGGACCCATTGCCTCAGTACGCCAGCGCGCTCGAGCTCCTCGCGTTGGGGCTGACCGTCGGCGGGGTCGCCTACTTCGCCCGCGTCTTCGCCGAGGCCTCTCGTGCTCAGGAGCGGGCCCGACGCGAGGCCGACACCTTGCTGGCGCTCAGCCTCGAAGGGCTAGATGTTAGCCTCGAGGTCGTCGAGCGCGGGCGGGTCGCGTGGCAAAACGCCGGAGCCACAGCGCTCCTCGGACAGCGTCGGGGCGAGTCGTGGCGATGCCCCGCCGTCGACGCAGCCTGTGCCCGCGGCGCCTGCCCCGCCCACACCGCGGCGAGTCAGAGCGTCCGCTGCACGGTCAAGCTCAACAGCGAGGATCCTGACGCGCGGGTCTTCGAGATGCTCCGCCTGCCCCTCGGGGAGGCCGCGGATGAGCGCTCCATGGTCCTGTACCTCGACCGCACGCTGGAGCTGCGCTCCCAGCGGCAGTGGGTCCTGACAGAGCGTCTGGCGAGCCTCGGACGCACGGTGCAGGGCGTCGCCCACGAGCTGAACACGCCGCTCTCGACCATTCGCTTGCTCGCGCGTGATCTGGAGCAGGCCCTGGCGCCGCTCGCCCTCGAAGGCGTCACACGGGCGGACCTCGAAGAGTCGACGCGCCTGATCGTGGCTGAGGTCGAGCGCTGCAGCCGCATCACACACGCGCTGCTCGGGCGCGTCGACCCGAGCCGGTCTGCCGAGGGCAAAGTCCCCCTCGCGGATGTCATCGCGCGCGCTGTCGCGGTGGCGAGCCCTCAGGACCGCGAGCGCGTGCGGGTCACGTACCACGGCGACGGAGCGGCGCGCGCTATGCCGCACGACCCCTTGGTCCAGGTACTCGTCAACCTGCTGCAGAACGCGACAGACGCGGCCCCCGGCGCACCGATCGAGGTCACTGCGGCGGAGGAGACGGGGGGCGCGGCGTTGGTCGTCACAGTGCGCGACCGTGGCCCAGGCCTGAGCCCCGCAGCACGCGCGCGGCTCTTTGAGCCGTTTTACACCTCGAAGCCCGTCGGTCAGGGCACTGGCCTCGGGCTGTTCACGTCCTACACGCTGCTGCAGGCGCTCGGTGGCACGATCACGCTCGACGACCACCCCGACGGCGGCGCGCTCGCGACGGTCCGCGTGCCCGTGACGCCCGTCTCCGCAGAGCAGCCTGTCGTGCTCACCGCCCCGTCCAGCGCGGCTTTCGCTTCTCGATGAACGCCATGACGCCCTCGGCGGCGTCCTCAAGCAGCGTGTTCTCGACGAGGCGGTCGCGCAACGACCACAGCGCGGCCTCGAGCGGCAGGTCCGCGGTCTGGTGAAAGGCGTCCTTGCCGAGGCGGAGCACCGCAGGCGATCGCTCAAGCAACGCCGCGACGACGCGCTCTACCTCGGCGTCGAGCGCCTCGCGGGCAACCACGCGGTTAACCAGCCCAAGGCGCTTGGCCTCGTGGGCATCCACGCGTTCGCCCAACAGCATCAGCTCGGCCGCGGCTTTGCGACCGACATGGCGCACCAAGAGGGCCGTGACCATCATCGGCCACAGCCCCACCTTGACCTCGGGCAGGCCCACGCGCGCGTCCTCGGCCATGACGACCAAGTCGCACGCCAAAAAGACGCCGACGCCTCCCCCGAGCGCGTCGCCATTCAGTCGAGCAACGACCGGCTTGCCGAGCTCGTGGAGCGCGCGCACCAAGTGAACGAAGCCGCCCTTCTCGGCGACTCCAGCGAGGAAGCCGCCGCCGGTCATGCCGCCCGCCAGGTCGCCCCCCGCACAGAAGGCCTGCTCGCCCGCGCCTGTGAGGACAACCACACGCACGGTGGCGTCTGAGCGCGCTCGTTCAAGTGCCGCTCGGAGGCCGGCGACCAGGCCGGGAGACAGCGCATTGCGCCGTGCGGGGCGATTCAATGTCAGCGTGGCGACGCCGCGCGCGTCGAGCGCGTAGAGGACGTCGTTCTCGAGGGTCGGCTCCAAGGATGGGCTCCTGAGTGAGGGCTGGCGCGACTTTCGGTCGCGGCCGCTCAAGACGCAACCGGTCTGGTGCACCCATCCGCTCGTGCTAAGGTGCAGCCCCATGACGCGCACTCTCGGTCGTCTCATCCTCAGGCTCTTTGGCTGGCGCGTGGTCGGGCAGGTGCCGAGTGCTCCGAAGTATGTGCTGTGCTCGGCCCCGCATACGTCCAATTGGGACTTCCTCTTCTGCGTCGCGACCTACTGGTCGGTCGGCGTCGAGCTGCATTGGGTCGGCAAGGACTCGCTCTTTCGCGGGCCGCTCGGGTGGTTCATGCGCGCGACGGGCGGCATTCCCGTCGACCGCAGCCAAGCGAACGGGATGGTCCGTGCGCTCGCGGACGCCTTCGGCGCGCGGGAGCGCCTCGTCGTCGCGATGTCCACCGAGGGGACCCGCGCGAAGCGGGATATCTGGAAGAGCGGCTTCTATCACGTCGCTCGAACGGCGAACGTGCCGGTCGTGCTGGGCTCGCTCGACTACGCCAAGCGCGAGGCCGTGCTGGGCCCCGCCCTCGACCCATCGGGCGATGTGCGCGGGTTCATGGACCAGATCCGCGCCTTCTATGCCGACAAGACGGGCAGGCACCCCGAGAAGTTCGGACGGATTTACCTAAAGGAAGAGGGCGAGCCCTGATAGGCTCCGCGCCACTCTAGACGACGAGGGCCTGATGTCTGCTGCCAAGAAGAAGATCATGATCCTCTCCGACTCGACGGGCGACACGGCCGAGAAGGTCGCCCGTGCCGTGCTCGCTCAGTTCGACACCGAGGTCGCGCGGGTCGACATCTTCCCGCGCGTCCGCAGCGTCGGGGAGATCGAGGGCATCGTCGAGCGCGCCGCCGCGGATGACGCGCTGCTGCTGCACACGACCGTAAACGCCGAGCACCGCGAGCTGTTGAGCCGACTGTGTGCCGAGGCGAACGTCGAGAACGTAGACCTGATCGGCACGCTCCTCGGCAAGGTCGCGCTCTTTCTCGACGCCCAGCCCCGCGCGGTTCCAGGCGGTCATCACCAGGTCAACGACGACTACTTTCGGCGCATCGAGGCGGTCGAGTTCGCGGTCAAGAACGACGATGGCCAGCACCCACGCAACCTCGCCCGCGCGGACGTCGTCCTCGTCGGCATCTCCCGCACGTCGAAGACCCCGCTCTCGACCTACCTCGCGCAGCGCGGCTACAAGGTCGCCAACGTACCGATCGTCAAGGGCATCGAGCCGCCCGCCGAGCTGTTCACGATCGACCAAGACAAGATCTTCGCGCTCCAGATTTCGGCCGACGCCCTCTTCCGCATTCGCCAGGCGCGCCTGCAGACGCTGGGCATGCCCTCGGACACGGCTTATGGGGTGCGGGACCACATCCTCAAGGAGATCGGCTACGCCCAGCAGATCTTCGACGCCAACCCGCACTGGCCCGTGCTGGACGTGACAGACAAGGCGATCGAGGAGACCGCGGCGAACGTGCTCAGCATTCGCCAGCAGCGCGAAGAGCGCCGCAAGGGCTGAGAGCCCCTCAGCCCGTGGTCAGGGACATGTCGACCTCGGGGACGGCCCGCGGATCGGCGGCGGACACTGGCCGCATGAACAGGCGTGGCGGCTGGCCGCCGGTGGCTGCGACGAAGCGGTCGATGCGCGCGGAGAGCGTGTCAGCGACCCGCTCGTAGTCGAAGACACGCTCGTAGAAGTCTGGCCGCGCGGCGCCCCGAAAGCGACGCAGGCCAATACGCGCTGCGAGACCGCGACAGCCGTGCCCAGTGCCCGCCCAGGCGGCCCGATCGAGCGCGACCGAAACGGCCTGGAGCGCTGCGTCATCAGGGTCGTTCAAAGCGGTGAACGCCGCCGAGAGCAGCGCCCGGGCCTGACTGCGTTCAGCGCGGGGGACATCGCGCCGCTCGAGCCGGGCGGCGAGCGCTGCGGCGTCGCCGCGCACCCAATCTCGAAGCACCGTGAGCTTCGCCTCGGAATCCCCCATGCCCCAGACCCCTCACAGTGCCGCGAATTGCGGCCCGACCGATTATCGGTTCTAATCCCGACGAACCCATGTCCGAACAAAAATACTCCATCGTCGAGAAGCTCGACGCCGGCGGCATGGCCGAAGTCTGGAAGGGCAAGAGCAGCAGCCTCGGCTTCGACAAGCTCGTCGCCATCAAGCGCGTGCTGCCGAACCTCGCGAAGAACAAAAAGTTCATCGCGATGTTCCTCGATGAGGCGCGCCTCTCGCTCTACTTGAACCACGCGAACGTCGTTCAGACGTTCGATATCGGCGTGTCGGGCGAGACGTACTTCATCGTGATGGAGTTCGTGGACGGCTCGAACCTGAAGTCGATCCTCGATATCGCGCAGGACAAGGGCGTTCGGATTCCGCAGGAGCAGGCGGCTTACATCGGCATTGAGGTCTGCAAAGGGCTGAGCCACGCGCACAGCCGCAAGGATCCGCAGGGTCGCCCGCTCGGTATCGTGCACCGCGACATTAGCCCGCCGAACATCCTGTTGAGCCGCGAGGGCGAGGTGAAGCTCGTCGACTTCGGCCTCGCCAAGGCCGCGAGCCAGCTCTCGCTGACCGACCCCGGCGTGGTGAAGGGCAAGTTCAGCTACCTGAGCCCCGAGGCCGCGCGGGGCGAGCGGGTCAGCCACCTCACGGATGTGTTCGCAACGGGCATCGTGATGTGGGAGTGCTTGGCGGGGCGACGCCTTTTCGAGGGCGCCACCGACCTTGAGACCGTGCAGCTCGTGCGGCAAGCGCAGGTCCCGCCGTTGCGGGACTTCAACCCCGACGTCCACCCTGCCCTCGAGGCTGTGATTCGCCGCGCGCTTTCGGCCGATCCGCGCAAGCGACACGAAAACGCCGCTGAGCTCGCGCACGATCTCGCAAAGTTCCTGTTCGAGCACCGTCTGATGGTCACGTCCTACGACATCGGCGTGCTCGTCAAGCGCATCCAGCAGGAGCGCACGCGTCGGTCCGAGTCCAAGCCGCAGCGCGCCGCGACGAGCCAAGCCCAAGCCATCGAACGCATGATCCAAGACGAGATCATGCAGTTCACGTCGCTCGAAGACCTCTCCAAGATGGCCTTCAAGCCGGTTGCCGAGAGTGAGCCGCTCGACAAGAGCCCGACCTTCGGGGGCGAGGACCCGCGCGACTGGGCGAGCGAGCTGGACATGGATGAGGACGGGCACGAGGCCACTCGAATGGACCTGAGCCCCTTCGAGAAGGACTCGCTCGGCTTCAGCGAGGACCGCTCACTCGCCCAGATGCTTGAGGGGCCGGGCGAGTCGGTCGAGATCACCGCGCAACAGTCAGAAGACGTCAGCGGTTCGGTGGACTTGGCGCAGCCGCCGGCAGCGGTCCAAAACCGCCGCTCTCTGCCGCCTCCCCCGCCCCCCGACGCCGTCGGCCCGACCACGGGCGAGCGACGGACGGCGGCGCTCCTCAATCCGCCGCCAAGCTCGCCCGCGGCGAACGCGCGCAGCGTCCCGACGCTGAATACGCGGCCCGCAAATCTGCCGGCGAACGCCACGCGCGAGGAGATCCGCGCGCAGGCCGAGGCCGCGGTGCGGCGCGCACAAGGCCCCTCGCAGCCCGAGAAGTCCGGCGTGCCCGGGTGGCTCGTGGGCGTCGTCGCGGCTGCGGTCGTCGCAGGCATCGGCGGAGCCCTGTTCTTCTTCGCGCGCTGAGCGCCGCTGCGCTTTACATCTCTGACCGGAGGCCCGCATGAGAGCTCGTGACGTCCGCCTGCTCGCTCTAATTCTGGCCGGCGGCGAGGGCACCCGCCTGCAGCCCCTCACCCGGGACCGCGCCAAGCCCGCAGTGCCGTTCGGTGGGCGCTATCGCCTCATCGACTTCGTGCTCAGCAACTTCGTCAACTCCGGCTACTTTCAGGTCAAAGTCCTCACACAGTACAAGGCCTCCAGCCTCATCACCCACTTGGTACGCGGGTGGCAGCTCTCGCCCATCTTGGGCCAGTTCGTGGAGCCGGTCCCCGCGCAGCAGCGGGTCGGTCGCGATTGGTTTCGCGGCAGCGCGGACGCTGTGTTCCAGAACCTGAACCTCGTCTCCGACGTGCAGCCGCACGTCGTCGCGGTGTTCGGCGCCGACCACGTCTATAAGATGGACGTGTCGCAGATGGTACAGTTCCACTTGGACAAGCGCGCGGAGCTCACCGTCGCCGCGATCCCCGTGCCGATCGCTGAGGGCTCGCAGTTCGGCATCATCGAGTGCGATGCCGAGGGCCGCGTCGTTCGATTCTTGGAGAAGCCGAAGGACCCGCCGCCGATGCCGGGGCGTCCCGACATGTGCCTCGCGAGCATGGGCAACTATGTCTTCGACGCGCAGGTGCTCGTCGACGAAATTACACGCGACGCTGAGAAGCAGGAGAGCGTGCACGACTTCGGCCGCAGCATCCTGACCTCGATGGTCGGGCGCCGCGCGATGTACGTCTACGACTTCCAGCAGAACACGCACCCCGGCATCGAGGCGAAGGAGCGCGGCTACTGGCGAGACGTCGGGACGCTGGACGCTTACTGGGACGCCCACATGGACCTCGTCGCGGTCACGCCGATCTTCAACCTGTACAACCGAGAGTGGCCGATTCGGACGTACTACCAGCACCTGCCCGCAGCAAAGTTCGTGTTCGACGGCGTCGCCACCGACCGTATCGGCATCGCGACGGACTCGCTCGTGAGCCCGGGGTGCATCGTCTCCGGCGCGCACGTTCACCGCTCCGTGCTCGGCCCTGGGGTCCGCGTGCACAGCTACGCGCGCGTCGAAGAGTCCGTTCTGGGCGAGGGGTGTGACATTGGCCGCGACGCGCGCGTCCGTCGCGCGGTGCTCGACAAGTTCGTGCGCGTCGAGCCCGGCGCAACGATCGGCTATGATCTTGAGCGCGACCGCGCGCGCTTCACCGTGTCCGATGCCGGCATCGTCGCCGTCGCCAAAGGCACGGTGGTGACCCCCTGAAGAGCACGAGCCCCATGCGCAAAGTCGACGTCGTCTTCCTGTGGCACATGCACCAGCCGGACTATCGCGATCCGGTGTCCGAGATCCCACTTCTGCCCTGGGTTCGCCTGCACGCGACGCGCGCCTACTTGGACATGGCGGACGCGCTCGAGCGGCACCCCGCGGTCAAGGCGGCCGTGAACTTCGTGCCGGTCTTGATTGACCAGCTCGAGGCGCTCGTGGCGGGGACGACCGACCTCTACCTAACGCTCTCGTACAAGCCCGCGCGCTTACTCACAGAGGACGACGCGACGTTCTTGCTGCGACAGTTCTTCTCCTGCCACGCCGAGACCGGCATCCGCGCGCGCCCCCGCTACGAGGCTCTGTGGCGCAAGCGCGGCTCCGCAGACGCGCCCCGCAGCGCGCGGGACTTTGACGAGCGTGACCTGCGCGACCTGCAGGTGCTCTTCAACTTGACGTGGTTCGGCGCGACCGCGCGCCGTGAGTATCCGCTCATCGCGCAGCTCGAGGCGAAGGGCGCGGGCTTCACCGAGGACGAGAAGCGACGACTCCTCCGCGTGCAGGTGGCGTGCGCGCGGCGCGTTCTCCCCGCGTGGCGTCGGCTGATTGCGCGCGGCCAGGTTGAGGCCTCGACGACGCCCTATTTTCACCCGATCCTGCCGCTGCTCATCGACTCGGACATCGCGGCCGAGGGCCTTCCTGGCGCGCCACTCCCCCCACGCTTCGCCTGGCCTGCAGACGCCCGAACACAAGTCACGCGGGCCGTAGAGCGTCACACGCAGGTCTTTGGACAGGCACCCGTGGGCGTCTGGCCCGCGGAGGGCTCGGTCAGCCCGGATGCCGTCCGCCTCTTCAACGACGCCGGCTTGCGCTGGATGGCGACGGACGAGGCGCAGCTCTTCCACACGCTGCCCTCAGGCGTCGACCGCGCGGACGCGCTCTACCGCGCGCGACATGTGGACGTGAACGGCGCTCAGATCGACGCGTTCTTTCGAGACCGCACGCTCAGTGACCTCCTCGGCTTCAGCTACGCACATAACGCCCCCGAAGTGTCCGCCCGCGATCTGATGGCGCGCCTGCATGAGATCGGCACGCAGTGGCGCGGCGAGGGCACGCCCGTCGTCGTGATCGCGCTCGACGGCGAGAACCCTTGGGAGGCTTACGCACAGAGCGGGGCCCCCTTCCTAGACGCCCTCTACGCGCTGCTCGCAGCGGATGAAGCAGTGCGCACGCGGACACCAACCGAGGTGCTGAACAGCTCGGCGCGAGCGCCGCTCCATGGCCTCGCATCGGGATCGTGGATCGACGGCAACTTCGGTGTGTGGATTGGAAAACCCGTCGAGAACAGCGCTTGGCGCCTCCTCGGCGAGGTGCGCAGCCTGCTGGCGTCCGCCGAGGCATCGGGCGTGGCGTCGCCGGAGTCGGTCGCGCACGCCCGCGAGCACCTGCTGCGCGCCGAAGGCAGCGACTGGTTCTGGTGGTACGGCGACCGCTTTGTGAGCGACAACGACGCGGAGTTTGACCACCTGTTCCGTGGTCACCTGCGCGCCGCCTGCGTCGCGCTCGGGGTCCCCTGCCCCCCCGCGCTCGGCCGCAGCCTCTACCCAACGAGCACGGCGAGCCCCGACCGCGGCCGCACGCCGCGCGCGTTCGTCTCCCCCAACTTCGCCAAGGAAACGACGTTCTTTGACTGGGCCGACGCGGGCGTGCTCGACTTGTCAGTGCAGGGCAGCATGCACCGCACGGGCGCCGTGTTTCGCCGGCTCCGCTGGGGGTTCGACGCCGGCTCGCTTTACTTGCGCCTCGAGCCGAGTGACGGCGAGACCGTGGACACAAGCACGCTGATGCTGCGCGTCGACATCAGCCGAGACGACGCGACCGCTGCGCAGCACCACTTCGTCGAGGTGCATCTCGCGGCGCCTGAGAGCGCGTGCGTCACGCGCGCGGACGCTCGCGGTCACTCGGTCCGTCTGACGGGCACGCCGCAGGTCAAGGTTCGACCGTCCGGCGTGGAGGTCGGCGTCACGTTTGGAGCACTCGAGGTCGAGGCGGGCGCGCAGCTTGTTGTCTCAGTCGCCCTGCTGCGCGATGGCCTTGAGTTGGAGCGCCATCCCGCTGGCCGCCCGCTCACGTTTGAGGTGCCAGCGCTGACCTACGAAGACGAGAACTGGTCGGTCTGAGGCGTGGTGACGTCCCTCCATGCATGGGTGGCCTTCGCGCTCACGGGTCCTCCCGCGAACGCGGCGCCCCCGCCGCGGTGTACGGCTTTCGCCGCCCTGACGCGGACCGCGACGGTGGAGCGCGACATGGCGTGGCGCGAGGCGCGCTTGGTCGCGCGCACGACCGAGACGACGGAGGTCGCGGTGCAGGCGTGGACGCCACGTGGTCCCGCCGCAGATGAGACGGCGCTCGTCGAGACCTGCCGCGAAGGCGCGCGTCGATTCTGTGAGGTCCAAGGCGCAGCGCCCGGGGACTGCCGATTCGCCCCCCACGACGCAGCAGCAGCGCCCTCTTGGGACACGGCACAGCTTGTCGTACCCCCCGCGCCGAGCAAGCCGACCAAGGCAGCCAAGCCGAGGCGACAGCGGCCTCAGAAGCGGCGCAACGTCACGACGCCGTAGTCACCCGCCACGACCCACGTCGCGTCGTCGATGACCAGCGCAGCCCGCGTCACGCCGGGCAACGGCAGCATGACCTCTCGCTCGAGGGCCAGCCCACGCACACGCCAGACCATGAGCTCCCTGCCAGCGACCGTGATGAGTCGCTCACCGGCGTCCAGCGGCAGCAGCACCTCAAGCGGCGGCGTGGGCAAGGCCGTGGCAAGCAGGCCGTCCGCGTCGACCATGCGGAGTCCCTCCGCGCCGAGGAGACCTTCGACGCGCCCCGACGCCACCGGTGCGCGGACACGCGCGTCCAACGCCGGGAGAACTCCCGCGGGCGCGAGCGGCTCAGCGCCAAATGCGCCGATGGCGATGGGCTGTGCCTGACCCGAGGCCGAGCGGACCCAGAGGGCGTCGCCGTCGCGAAAGACCCCGAGGAGCGGCCCGGTCGCGATGCCGTCGCCGCCCACGCGGCGGAGCGCCTCGCCCAATCGCCCTCGATAGAGGCCTTCGTCCGTCGCCGCGATGAGCCAGCCCGACGACCACGTGAGACCGTGCACTGCGCCGCTGAGCGAGCGTTCCGCGAGCAGCCCGCCTGTCGCCGCGTCCTCGACCCTGAGCGACGTCGCCGTGAGCGTGATGCGACGCGCGCCGGCGGTGAGCGCGCTGCCCGGCGCGAGCGTGACCTCGGACCCCTGACAGGGCGTGCCTACGGTGAACCTCGCAGGGCCGAGCGGCCCGACTCGCCCCGCAGGCTCGCCTGCGGCGGCGCCGCCTAGAGCCCACTGCGCCTCGCTCCACGGTGAGCGGGCCCGCAGGGCATCGGGGCGCACACAGGCCTCCAAGTAGACGCCGGGCGTGACGTGGGTGGCCTCGACACGCAACGGCGCATCGGGACGGGGCGCACCGCCGCCACATGCGCCGAGCGCGAGGGCCTGCGCAACCGCGAGCCGGAAGATGATGCGCTGCATGGGCAGTGATTGAGCACGCTCGCGCGGCGTGCGGCAAGGGGCGGTGTCCGGCATACTCAGCGCGTGTGCGGCCGCTACCACCAACACAAGCCCATCGACGCCCTCGCGCTCATGTTCGAGGTCGGCGAGGCGCTCGATGAGGCCGCGTCGTTCACGCCCCGCTGGAACATCGCGCCGACGCAGCACGCGCCGGTCGTTCGGGCGCGCCCAGACGGTCGTCGCACGCTCTCGATGATGCGCTGGGGGCTCGTGCCCCCGTGGGCGCTCGACCTGAGTGGCGGCGCGCGCTGCATCAACGCCCGCGCCGAGACCGCTCCCGACAAGCCCACGTTTCGCGAGCCCGTGCGCCAGCGGCGGTGCCTTGTGCCCGCCACGGGCTGGTACGAGTGGCAGGTCCAACCCGATGGCACCCCGAAGCGGGCGTTCACCTTTGAGCCGACGACCGCCTTCACGTCCGCGGGCGTCTTCGCGTTCGCAGGGCTCTGGTCGCAGTGGCGGCCGCGCGCTGGGGGCGAGGTCGTCGAGACGTTCACGGTCCTGACCGTCGACGCGAACGCCGTCGCGGCGGTCGCGCACGCCCGCATGCCGTTGCTGCTCGCGGCCGGCACGTGGTCCCACTGGCTCGATCCCGGCGAGCGCCGCGTCGAGGCCCTCGCGCCGCTCGTCCACACCCCGCCCGATGCGTGGATCCACGCGCGGCGGGTCGGGCCGCGCGTCAACTCAGTCCGCAACGACGACGCCGCGCTGCTCGACCCAGCGACGTGACGCCCAAGTGACGCCCACGCGACGGCAACGTGACGCGGTGCGGCATTTTCGCTTTTCTGAGCGCGCGCCCTGCCGTAAGCAGGCCGCATGACGACCCCACTCGAGCTCTGGAGCCACGCGCTTCGACAAGGCCCCACTGTCTCTGCGATGGGCCGCCTCGCCCTTCGGCAGGCGCTGGCGGGCGCGCTCCCCGACGCGCTCACGCGCCGCCCGGCGCTGGCACTCCCCGGGCCCGCGCTGACGGAGATCGTGCCGCCGCGCGACCCCGAGCTGCTGCGGAGCTACGCGCGATGGTGCCGCAGCGATGCGTCGAGCGCGCGCGGCACGGTGCCCGCCCACCTCTTCCCGCAGTGGGGCTTTCCGGTGATGATGCGGGCGCTCGCGGACGCCCCATGGCCGCTCGCGCACGCGGTCAACGCGGGCTGCCGCATCGAAGTGAATCGGCCGCTGCCCGCGGGCGAGCCAATGACACTCCAGGCGCGACTGCTGCGCGTGGATGAAGACGAGCGACGTGCTGTGGCGACCCTGGAGCTCCGCACCAGCACCGCCTCTGCACCGGACGCGCTGCGCTGCGAGCTGAGCGTCTTGGTGTCCAAGGGGGGCGGTGCTCAGGTTGGTCAGCGGCGCCGCGCATCGGACACGAAGCATATGGTGCCGACCGACGCCCAAGAGATTGGCTACATGAAGATCGGCGCGGACGCGGGCTTGGAGTTCGCGTGCCTGACCGGCGACTTCAACCCCGTGCACTGGGTCGCCCCGTGGGCGCGCGCGGCGGGCTTCGGTGGTCCCATCCTGCACGGCTTCGGCACGCTCGCGCGGGCGGTGGAGCGCTTGAACCGCAACGTCTTCGCCGGGGACGCCCATGCGCTCAGCGTCATCGACGTGCGCTTCACCCGACCGGTTCGACTCCCCGCGCGGCTCGGTGTCTGGTATGCGCCGGGGGAGCTGTGGGTGGGCGAGGCCCCCGGCGCGCCCGCCCACCTCGTCGGCACTTGGACCGCACGGAGTCAGACCCCATGAGCGACCTCCTCCTCGAACTGAGTCAGAGCCCCATCTTCCAGCAGGCGATTCGTCAACTCGGCGTGCCGCTCCCGATGCCGGAGCGTCTCCGCCGCGGTCAAGGGCCCTGGGCAGCGCAGCCGCTTGCAGACGCGCCCGTCGTCGTCTTTGCGGGCGGACACCTGGACGCGGCGCTCGCCGATGCGCTCACGAGCGCGGGTGCAGCGCCCATCGTCGTGACGCCGAGCGAGCCGCACGCCGCATGGCGACAAGCCGGCGAGGCTTGGGCGAGGCCGCCGCGCGTGTTTGGCGCGACCGAGAGCCCGCCCGATGGCCAACGCGCCCACGCGCTCGTCTACGACGGCACAGCGCTCGACTCTCCGACCTCGCTCCGCGGCCTGTTCGACGCCTTTCATCCCTGGCTGCCGACGCTGAGTCGAGGCGGCCGTGTGCTCGTGCTCGGGCGCGACCCCAGCGACCCTGAGCTGACGCCCATGCAAGCCGCGACGGCGACCGCGCTCGAGGGCTTCGTGCGGTCCCTGGCGAAAGAGGTCGGGCGTCGCGGCGCCACGGCGCACGCCATCACGATACAGCGCGGCGCGGAGAGCCGCCTCGGCCCGCTCGTGCGCTTCTTGCTCTCCGACCGCGCCTCGTTCCTCACCGGGCAGCCCTGGGCCCTCACCGCGCAGGTGCCCGCGCCGAGCGACGTGCCCCTCGTGCAGCCCCTCGAGCGTCGGCTCGCGCTCGTCACGGGAGCGGCGCGCGGGATTGGCGAGGCCATCGCGCACAGCCTGGCCGCCGAAGGCGCACACGTCCTCTGCCTGGATCGCCCCGGCGAGGAGACGCCGCTGGCCCGCGTCGCACAAGCCGTCGGTGGCGAGCCGGTCACGCTCGACATCACCGCAGGCGACGCCGCGAAGGCGCTCACGACTGCGCTCCGTCGGCATGGTCGCCCCCTCGACATCCTCGTGCACAACGCCGGCATTACCCGCGACAAGACGCTCGCGCGCATGTCTCACGAGGCCTGGGACCAAGCAGTGGCCGTGAACTTGGGCGCAGTCGTCACGCTCACGGACGCGCTGCTCGACGGCGGCCTCGCCGACCATGCCCGCGTGGTTTGCCTCTCGAGCGTATCGGGGCTCGCGGGCAACGTCGGCCAGACCAACTACTCGGCGAGCAAGGCGGGCGTCGTGGGCTACGTCCGCGCGCTCGCGCCCCGCGTCGCCGCCCGCGGGATCACGGTCAACGCCATCGCGCCCGGCTTCATCGAGACACGCCTGACCGCGGCCATGCCCATCGCCACCCGCGAGGTCGCCCGCCGCCTGTCCGCGCTCGGACAGGGCGGAGAGCCCCGCGACATCGCCGACCTCGTCTGCTTTCTCGCCAGCCCGGGCGCGTCGGGCCTGACCGGCCGCAGCCTGCGCGCGTGCGGCGGCATGTTCATCGGCGCCTGAACAGGAGTCCCTTCATGTCCAAGCTCTCCCCTGCCCCCTCGCGTCGGGCCGTCCTTGTCGGCGGCGTCCGCACCCCCTTCGTCAAGGCGTTCGCCGAGTTCACGCGCATGGACACCATCGCCTTGGGCGTGACCGCCGTGCGCGCGCTGCTCGAGCGCTTCCCCGTGCCGCGCGCCGAGCTCGACGCCCTCGTCTGGGGCGGCGTGATCCTGCCCGGTACGGCGCCCAATGTGGGTCGCGAGATCGTCCTCGACGCCGGCCTCCCGCACGAGGTCGAGGCCATGACGGTGACCCGAGCCTGCGCCTCCGGGCTGCAGGCGATCGCGCTGGGTGTGGCGCAGATCGAGCGCGGCGAGGCGGATGTCGTGGTCGCTGGTGGCTCCGACTCGACCAGCAACGCGGAGATCAAGCTGCCGCAGAAGTGGGTGCACGCCTTCGCGCCCCTCGCGCTCAAGGGCAAGGCCACGCCCGCCGAGTATATCTCGGTCGTCTCGCAGCTCGCGCCGTTCACCGACCTAATGCCGACGCGGCCACGCATCGCCGAGCGCACCACCGGCGAGGTCATGGGCGAGGCCGCGGAGCGCATGGCGGCGCGCAACGAGATCGACCGCGCCGCGCAGGATGCCTTCGCGATGCGCTCGCACCATCGGGCGGCGGCGGCGATGGCGTCCGGGCGGTTCGCCGACGAGCTGTGCGTGGTCGAGACACGGGACGGGCAGCGCGTGCACGCCGACACGCTCGTTCGCGCGGACACGTCGCTCGAGCGTCTGAGCAAGCTGCGGCCGGTCTTCGCGAAGAACGGCACGCTCACTGCGGGCAACTCGACCGCGCTGACGGACGGCGCGGCCTGCGTACTGCTCATGAGCGAGGAGAAGGCCCGCTCGCTGGGCCTGAAGCCGCGCGCCGCGTTCCGGTCGTTCGCGTTCAGCGGCGTCGACCCGGCGGACCAGCTCTTGATGGGCCCGGCGCTCGCCGTACCAAAGGCGCTCGAGCGCGCGGGGCTGGCGCTCTCTCAGGTCGGCCTCGTCGACATGCACGAGGCCTTCGCCGCGCAGGTGCTGAGCGTGCTCAAGATGTTGGGCAGCGATGCCTTCGCGCGCGCTCGCCTCGGCAGGGACCGCGCGGTGGGCGAGGTCGACCCCGCACGGCTCAACGTGCACGGCGGCTCGCTGGCCCTGGGTCACCCCTTCGGCGCCACGGGTGCGCGCATCGTCACCACGATGGCGAACGAGCTGGCCCTGGGCGACCACGAGACCGCCGTCATCGGCATCTGCGCGGCGGGGGGTCTGGGGGCGGCAGCCGTGCTCGAGCGCGTCGGCTGACGCTCAGCGCGGGGCCGGTGGCGGCGGCGGGACCGGGTCGGGGTCCACGCCGCCCCCGCCACCCGCGGCCGCGTTGGCGCACGCCTGCGCGCCGTCGAGGTCGCACAGGCCCCCACCGGCGAAGTCAACGATGCACTGAATCACGCGCGCGTTGGCGTCGGGGTTCATCATCGAGGCGTTGTTGCACTCCCCGGCGCACTCTTCGACGGTCTGACCCGGGAGAGCGCCACAGTCGACGAGGACCTGGCAGGCGCCCGCGCACCCCTCACCCGGCGACGGGAAGTCGAAGCACGCGCGCACCAAGGCCGCGTCGCAGGCTGGCGCGGCCTGCTGCTCGCCGAGGCACGCGCCGAGCTGCACCAAATAGTCCGCGGGCGCGCTGGGGCTGCGCAGCCGACCTGTGCAGACCGCGCCGCACGCGCCCGCCGACTCGAACGCGCCGCACTCGACCGCATCGACGCAGGGGGCAACGCAGAGGGGCGCGACGCCGGCGTCGAGCGCGACACAGGCCGCAAGGTCTCCACAGCGGCTGACCTCCGCGCACGCGGCCCGCACAAGCGCGGCGGCGGGCTCACTCGAGCAGGCCTGAGCGCACAGGAAGGCGTCGACGGACGGGTCACAGGCGGCGCGGCGCGCGCACAGCGCGTCGCATCCGGGCGCAGGCGGCGGCGGCACGAAGTCGACGCACGCCGCGACGGCCGCGCAGCCGAGGCCCAACCGCGCGGCCTCCACCACGCACCCCGCGGCCGTGCGGGCGGTGTCGCCGGCGAGCGCGTCCGTGCAGGCGTCTAGGGGCACGCCGCAGGCGGTCACCGTCGGGCAGAGCGTGTCGGCGTTTGGCGTTGCCGCCTCGGGGGGCACGCACGCCGACTGCGCAGCGCAATCACCCGCGGGCGCTGCGAGCAGGCACGCGCGCGCGGCGGCGAGCTGAAGCGCCGCGTCCGCGTCGAGCGGCGCGCCGCAGGTGTTCAGGCACGCGACCGGATCCGCGTTGGGCTCGCCGCACCCGACCTGCACATCGCAGTAGCGGGCGCACAGCTCGGCCGGACCCGTGGCGCCGGCGAAGCAAGCCTCGGCCTCGGGGCTGCACACCGGCGAGGTCAAGACGCAGGTCGCGAGGAGTGGCCCGCGCTCGGGGTCGATGAAGGCCGCGTCGTCACAGGCGGTGATGCAGTCGAACGGGACCCCCTCGAAGCCACAGCCAGCGACGCGGGCGCACGCGGCCTCACACGCCGGCCGCGTCGTCATGCAGGCGCGCACCGCCTCACAATTGCCCTCTGCCGCCGTCACGCAGGCGCGTTCGCTCTGACTCCGCAGACGCGCGAAGCCCCGGTCGCAGTCGCGGCGGCAGGTCGCGGCGTCCACGTCGGCCGACAGGGCGCCGCAGGCCTCCAGGTCGTCGCAGTACGCGTCGCACTGGGCGGCGGGGCTGCTCACAGCGAGGCAGGCCGAGTAGTCGCCGCACGTGCCTTGGTCCAGGCAGGCGTTGGCCGCCGCGGCGCGCACCACGGCGTCGGGCGCAGCGGGCTGGCCGTCGACGCACGCCGACACGCAGGCGGCGCCGCCGCCGTCGAGCCCGCAGACACCCCGCGCGACACAGTTCGCGAGGCAAATCGGGTCAACGCGCTGCCGATTGAAGCACGCATCGAACAGGGCGAAGGGATCCCCGGGGCAGCCCAGCGAGAGTTGGTCCGAGAAGCACTGCGCCGTGGCCGCCGAGTCGCCAAACAGGTTCAGCGCGTCGTCGCAGGTGAAAAAGGCGTCCAAGCCACACGCCGACCATTGCGCGCAGAGCGCGGCGCGATCGACCGGGGCCCGCTGCCCACGGGGCGCGTAGCTTCGGCATGCCCGAACGGCGTCGCAGTCGTCACCGGCCTCTGCCAAGCAGGTCCGCTCGGACGCGGCCCGGGTGCGGGCCAAGGCGTCCTCACCGCAGGCGCGCACGCAGTCCGCCGGCGCGACCCCGCACGCTTCGACCTGAACGCAGTAGGCCTCGCAGTCCACGCCTGCGACGGGCGGCGCGCAGACGGCGAGGTCGTCGCAGGACACGGGGGCCAACCCGGCGATGCCCGCCGCGCAGGCCTCGATGCTCAGCGCCTGCGTCTGGAGCTCCGGGTCAGCGCTCCCATCGACGCACGCCTGAACGCAAGGCCAGAGCGTGTCGGCCGGCTGGCCGACGCAGGTCGTCTGCGCGCGGCAGGCGAGCAAGCAGCCCTGCGCTGGAGCCCAGCTGCTCTGGACGCACGCGGTCACGCTCACAGCAGGCGACGGCGCTTCGCACACCCCTCGCGCCGCGACAACGCAGGCGACGCGACCATCGGAGAAGCCGCCCGAGTTGGCGGACTGCACAGCGCAGTCGCGCTCACAGCTCGCGGGGTCACCGAACACGAGGCCGCAGGCGTCTAGGGACGCGCAATAGACATCGCACGGGGGCGTGGGCGGCGGCAGACAAGCCGTGAACATCGGACAGTCCTGCGCAGTCTGGGCGCACTCGAGCGAGCGCTGCGTCCGCACCTGCCCAAAAGTCGCGACGCACTCCGCGTCGCACGCCGCGTCATCGGCGTCCGCGACGCACGCGCCGACGCGACCGCACAGCGCCTCGCATTGCGCGGCCGCGCCGCGCTCGAGCACGCAGGCGTCCAGGTCGGCGCAGGTCGCCGCGCCCGCACACGCCGCCACCGCCTGGACTCGGGCGCCCTCGTCCGGGTCAGCGAGGCCGAGGCACGTCGCGACGCACGCGTCGACCGTCTCCCCAGCGTCTGCCTGGCAGGCGACGAGCGCCTCACACGTCGCCGTGCACGCTGGCAGCGACGGCGCCGCCGCACGATTCGTACACTGCTCCAGCAAGCCGAAGGGGTCGGGCGGGCACGCACCCGCTCCCAAGGTCTCCCACGCGCACGCCAAGCCGCCCGGCGCCGGAGCGCCCGCCAAGATGTTGAAAGCATCGCCGCACGGGAAGCCGAACTGCGCTTCGAAGCCGCACGCTTGGTAGGCGTCACACCATTCCGCCAAGTCGGGGGTCGCGGAGAGCGCGCCCGAGACACAACGAGCGGCTGCATCGCAATCCGCGCCCGCGGCCTCGAGGCAGGCGTCCCGCTGCGCGAAGCGGAGCGACTCGAGGGGGTCCTCGCTCAACGCGGCGCCCAGGCACGCGCGCCCGCACGCTGCGTCGAGCGTCAGTCCACACGTCGCGTTCGATTCACAAGCGCGCGCGCAGGCCGGAAACGCGCCCGCGGCCGCACACTCGAAGAAGGCTTCGATCGCACACTCGCCCGCGTCGAGGCGCTCGCCGCAGCGTCCGAAGGCCGCGCGCTCGGCAGGCGCCAACCCGCTGCAGGTGGTGACGCAGTCCGTCGGCAGCGATGACCCGCACTCATCGAGGAGCGCGCAGGTCGCAGCACACGACGGCGTGTCCGGGCCCGCGTCGGGGCTGGGCTGTCCGCCGGTCGCGCCGCCGGTCGCGCCGTCGGGCACGGCCTCGCCACCGGGGGCTGCGTCCGTCGGGGTCGCGCCACCTGCAGTGCCGCCCGACGCCCCATCGGGGGGAACGCCTTGGTCCGCGACCTCGCCGCCCGCCGCGCCGTCGGGCGTGCCGTTGCCCCCGCCACCGCCACCGCCCCCACTGGCCATGAGCCCAAGACAAGTCAACCACAAGCGCGCGCTTTGCAAGGTCGCTCCCCCTTTCAAGACAGATTCGATCTTTTCGTTCCGTATCATGCGCTTCAGATGCGGGACAAACCCCTCCACCCGGTGCAGATCATCGCCGCCGCGCTCGTCGCGCTCGGCTTCATTTACCTGGTCGGGCGCGCGCTGTGGCTCTCGGGAGAGACCTCGCCAACGAACCCGCCGCCCGCCCTCATCGCAGACGCCGGCCCCGCGCCCGCCAGCATAGTCGTTGGGCCCGTCGCCCCGCCGCCGCTCGTCGAGCACGAAGTCACGATCGACCGGCCGTTGGGCGCCCAGCTTGCCGGGCTGGGGGTCGCGCCCGGCAGCATCAAGGAGCTCGTCGCCGCGTTCGAGGGCGTGCTCGACTTTCGACGCATCCGGCAGGGCGCGAAGCTGACCACGACCGTGCGGACAGCGGACGGGCGCCTCGAGCGGCTCGGCTACTCGACTGGCCCGCTCGAGCGCTACGAGGCCACGCGTGACACCGCGGGCAAGCTCACGGCGCGCAAGCTTGTCGTCCCCGTGCGGGTTCAAGTCGCCGAGATTGGGGCCGAACTCAAAGTCTCGCTCTACCAAGCGATGCAGCGCGCTGGCGAGACGTCCGAGCTGGTCGCGTCGCTCGTCGACGCCTTCGCGTTCGATATCGACTTCTATAAAGACCCGCGACCCGGAGACCGCTTCCGCGTAATTGTCGAGAAGCGCTACACCGGCGACACCTTCATCGACTACGGCCGCCTGCTCGCCGCGGAGTACGTCAGCGCGCGCCACGGCAAGACGTTCCGCGTCTTCTGGTTCGGCCCCAACGACGCCCCATGGGCCAGCTACTTCGATGAGCAGGGTCAGAACACCCGCAAGACGTTCCTGAAGACCCCCCTCAAGTTCGCCCGCGTCTCGAGCAAATTCGACCCCAAGCGCAAGCACCCGATCTTGAAGTACACCCGCGCGCACAACGGAACCGACTTCGCCGCCAAGACGGGCACGCCGGTGTGGGCCATGGCGGACGGTGTCATCCGCAGCGCCGATTTCGATCGAGGCTATGGCAACGTCGTGGTCATCGCCCACAAGGACGGGCTGATGAGCTTCTCCGCGCACCTCAGCCGCGTCGCCAAGGGCATCTCCCGTGGCGTCAAGGTCAAGCAGAAGCAGATCGTCGGCTATGTCGGCTCAACGGGGCTCTCAACGGGCCCGCACCTGCACTTCGGCGTCAAGCGGAACGGCGCGTGGGTCGACTTCGAGAAGCTCAAGCTGCCGCGCGACCCCCCAGTCCCCGCGGGTCAGATGGCGGCTTTCCGGCAGGCAACGGCGCGGCTCGTCACACAGCTCTCTCGCGTTGCCGTCCAGACCGCGCCGACCGCCGAGGGGGACGACCCCGATTCGGCGACGGACGACCCGCCCGAAGAGGCTTCGGCGCCCGATGCAGGCGCGCAACGGCTCGCCCCCAACAGCGTGGTGCAGCCGCCGCCGTCGCTGCCTTAGGGCCGCCCGGCGCGCCTGCGACGCAGGCCGATGCGCGCGAGCAGCGGCGCGACGAGCCACGCCGCGCCGCCCGCGCCGCCTCGCTGGTCACACTGGCACGCAGGGGCTGGGAGCGGGACAATGCCCGCGTCGATGTCGCGCTGCGGGGGGCCGGCGTCGACAGCGCGGCCGGCGTCACGCAGCGGCGAGCCGGCGTCGCGCCCTGAATGACCCGCGTCGTCGACGGCAGCCGCGTCATCGGGCGCTCCGTCGGCGTCTGTCGGGGCGAATGCGTCTGTGTTCGACCCCGCCTCCGTGTTCGGTCCCGCGTCGGCGACAGGCACAGCGCCATCGACGCGCACCACGACGGCGCCATCGCTGGCGTCTGGCACGAACCGCGCGTCGAAGACCTCGAAGTCGGGGAAGATCGGGACGACAGCGTCGATGACCTGCGCGTCGACCACCCGCGCGTCGATGATCTGCGCGTCGATGACCTGCGCGTCGATGACCTGCGCGTCGACCACCCGCGCGTCGACCACCCGCGCGTCGCTGACCTGCGCGTCTACCACCCGCGCGTCGATGATCTGCGCGTCGATGACCTGCGCGTCCGGTTCGGGCGGCAGATCCGCCGCGACCACGCGGCTCAGAGTGCCGATCCGCACGCTGTTCGTCTCCGGGCTGGGTTCACCCGGCCAGCCGTCGACTTCAACGGTCACCGCTTGATCGCCCGCGGGCGCGCGGAGCGGCACGGTCACGTTCTGGTTCTGGAGCACGGCGCACTGCCCGTGCGCTGGAATCGCGGGGCACTCTCCCTGACCCGCCACGACCCCGCCCACTCGAAACGTGTACGGCACCGGCCCCGGGGTCGCGGTATCGCCTCGGTTGAAGACCGTGAAGCGCCGCGCCGTGAACACGTCCACGCCCGCACGCAGGCCCGCGTTGCCTTGAACCTGCGCACCCTGATAGGCGCCGGCGTTGAACGCGAAGCCCATCACGGCCAGGTCGTCTACTTGCGTCGCGAGCATCGGCAAGTAGGCCCGCGCTGCGCCGACATCGTCTGACGTCAGGTCAATGCCGCGGAATGGAAGCTGGGACGGGTTCATCACGGCCGGAAAGCGCGACTCGTGCTGCATCCCATGGGCGTGCCCTAACTCGTGCAGCAGCACCTGCCGCATCGAGACCACCAGCGGGAACGCGAGCCCATTTTGCGACAGGTACGCCGCCTCTTCATCGAGCGTGTATCGAACGTCCGAGATGAGCGCGATGTCGACGTCGTGGTTCGCGACGTCGCCAAAGGTCGGGCACCGCACGTTCGCGGCCAGCGGGCAGCTTGAGTTGCCCGCGGGTGCACCCGCTTGCGCCTCAAAGAAGGTCACGCCGATCACGCCGCCGGGAATGCCGACGCCGTAGCGCTGGGCAATGGCCACGCGGCTGAGCACCGCGATGGAGTTCAGGGCATCGCGCGGGCCGAACTGGTCGAGCGCCCCGAGCGGCGTTCGCCATTGGTCGACGAAGAGGTCCCAACGCGCCGCGGTGCCGCGCACCACAGGTGCGTACATGCTGTCATCGCACCCGCCGGCGGGGCCACGCACGCACACGTTCAAGTTCACCGGCGGGGCGGACCAGCGACCGCACGCGCACCCCGCGTCCGCTTTGCTCAGGTTGCCCCCCCAGAGCCCAAACCCTGCGGCGAACCCCCACACCCAACGCTGCGCGGCGCTCACTTGGCCGCCTCGACGACGGCGCGCCAGTCCCGCGCGAGGTGAGCGTCTGGCGGCGGCGGCGGCGCGCGCTCCCCGACGACGACCTCGACGCTCTCCGGCGGAGGTGACGACACGGTCCAGAGCCGCTCCGCGGTCACCCGCACGACCGGCAGGCCGTCGGCCGTCTCAAAGCGCGCCCCACCCGCAGTGGGGCGCACCCGAAAGAGCCCCGCGCTGGCGGCGACCGAGAGCCCGAGCGTCGGCAGTGGACCCTCGGGGGGCAGAAACATCAGCCACACCTCGCCCGCCCGTACCCGGGGCAGCCCGGGCACCTCGACCACAGCACCCGTCGGGGCGTCTCGAAGCGTCAGGACCTGGCGTCGCTCGAGCGTTGCACCGCCGACGCCCTTCCAGCGTTCGAGCACCCGCAGCGTCAGTCGCTCGACCGCGACCCCCTCGGGCGTGGTCTCGGGCACGGCGCGTGCAACTTCAACGATCACGACCTGCTCGGAGAGCTGCGCGAGCTCGACCGGTGAGAGGGGCCGCACCGAGAGCGCGACCGCGGACGAACACCAGAGCGAGAAGAGGACACCCCAGACCAGGCAGCGCAACACTCAGTCCGCCCCGAACATGCGAAGCGCTTCAGACGGGGTCGTGTGACCACCTTTGACCAAGAAGGCCGCGTACTGCTGGAACGTCATCATGGCCCGTGTCTCCATCGCGACCGCGCGCACACGGCTCTCGCTCTCGCCCAGACTAATGGCCTCGCGGACCGCGTCGTTCATGCGAAGCACCTCGTAGGCGCCGACGCGCCCCTTGTAGCCGGTCTTGTGACAGTGGTCGCAGCCGGCGCCCTTGTACAGCGTCACGGCTTCGTCGGCCCCGACGATGCCCGCCCGCGCGAGATGGGCGCGCACAACGCCCGAGTAGTCGTGCGGCTGCGCGCAGTGACGACACGTGCGTCGCAGGAGACGCTGCGCGAGCAGCAGGTCGAGGGCGGTCGCCACCAGATACGCGGGGCACCCCATCTTGAGCAGGCGCGCCACCGACTCAACAGCGCCGTCGGCGTGCAGCGTCGACAGCACCAAATGGCCTGTGAGCGCCGCCTCGAGCGCGATCTCCGCAGTCTCGGCGTCGCGCATCTCGCCGACCATGATCACATTCGGGTCCTGACGCAGCAACGCGCGGAGCGCGGACGCGAAACCCATGCCCGCGCCCTCGTCGACCTGCGTCTGGTTGACGCCGTCGAGCGTGTACTCGACCGGGTCCTCAAGTGAGACGATGTTCAGGTCGTTGGCGACCTGCTTCCGCTCGTTGACGGCGGAGTACAGCGTCGTCGTCTTGCCCGAGCCTGTGGGCCCCGCGATGAAGATGCCGCCGCTCGGTCGGAAGACCGCCTTGCGGACCGCGGCCGCGAGTGGCTCGGAGAGAATGAGCTCGTCGATAGGCCGGACGCTCTTGACGGGGTCCAGCACGCGCATCACGACCTTCTCGCCGTACATGGTCGGGAGCGTGTTCACACGCAGGTCGAACGCACGGTCATTCAAGCGCACACCGATACGCCCGTCTTGGGGCTTGCGGCGCTCGGCGATGTCCATGTCGGCGAGGATCTTGAATCGACTCACGACCGGCGGATGGAACTTGCTTGGCAGGTCGTCGCGGTAAGGCAACAGGCGCCCATCCACGCGCAGCCGAATGCGACAGAACTTGTCAGTCGGCTCGATGTGAATATCGGACGCGCCCCGGTTGATGGCGTCGACGACGACCTGCGTGACCAGCGAGACGACCTGTTCACCCGGCACCTCGGAGGCGCGGCGGACCTTGCCCTCGGGCTCGACGAAGCTCAGGTCGTTGGCGCGGAACTGGTAAACCGGCACGGCATAGGTCTGACCGACGGCCTCACTCCCCAGCGAGGGCCGCACCTGCCGCGCCATAAAGTTGCGGTAGTCCTCGTCACTGCACGCGACGACGCGCAGGCGAAGCCCCGGGACGCACTGAGACACCGCCTCGATCACCGCGGGGTCGTATGGGCGGGTCGTCGCCACGAGGAGCGCATCGCCCGTGACCTCGAGCGGCACGACCTGATGACGCTCGAGGAGCGGCGCCGGGAGCGCAGCGTAGACCTCGGGGTCAAAGCGGCGCTCCGAGAGCCGCACGAACTGGAAGCCCATCTGCTTGTTCTGCTTGTTCAGGCGCGACGCGAGCGCCCGGCAGACCGCGCTGGCGATCTGCGGCACATGCGTCATCAGCCGGTTGAACGCCTCGCGCGACAGCAGGATGCAGCCCGAGTTGACAATCGCGCGGATCGTCGCGGTCCGCGGCTCGTCGAGCAGGAGCGCCATCTCGCCGAAGGTCTCGCCCGGCGACAGGGTGGCGATCTGCTGCTCGAGGCCAACGCCAATCTCCCCACCCGCGTCGAGAAAGACGCCCACGTGCCCCTGAGCCAAGATGTAGATCGCGTCGGCCTCGGTGCCCTGCCGAAAGATCTCCTCGCCCGCGGCGTACTCGGCATAGCCGGTGACCTTCGCCACCTTGAGCCTGTTCTCAGCGTCGAGCCCAGCAAACAGGCTCACGCCGGCCAAGAACTGCGCGACGCGCTCAGGATCAACGGTCGTGCTCATGCGCTCCCCATTTCGTGGCCACTCTGGCGTTCAGGGGGTCCACTCTAACCCGACGAATCGCGTATCGTCGCGTTCGATGAAACCGACGCTCCCGAACCCGCTCCTGCTCGCCCTCGCCCTGAGCCTCGCCCTCGGCGCGTGCGCGGGCGACGCCGTCACCGCGTGCACCTCGAACGACGACTGCCGCGAGGGCTTTGTCTGCGGCACCGGCCCCTTCGCGGGCGAGTGCGTGCAGTTCGTCCAGGTCCAGCCGTGCGGGATGGGCTATTGCGAACGGAACCGCGAGACGTGCGTAGACAACGCGTGCGTGCCCATCGGCGCCGGACGTGACGTGAACGTGCAGCCGCCGATCGCAGCCGACGTGGGCCCCGCGGACCCCGATGACGGCGTGCCGCCCTCCCTGGACGCGGGCCCTGCGGCCGATGTCGCGCCGCCGGTCGACGCCGATCCGGCCGTGCGCCCGCCCCGCCTGCTCATTGACAATCCCATCGACGGCTCGGTCTACATCGACCAGCAGGTCGTCCTCGAGGGTCAGGTTCTCGACCTTGCGGCCCGAGCGCGGGTCACGTGGTCGATTGACAGCGACCCGACCCCTCGCCTGATTGACACGCCCGGCGCGCCGCTTGAAACGCGCTTTCGCGCGGTGCTGGACCTGCCGCCGGGGCGCCACCGCCTGACGGTGTCTGTCGAACAGGGCGGGTACACCGACGAGGCCAGCGTCGAATTCCGCGCCGACTGGTTCGTGCGCGCTCAAGGCAACCAGCTGCGCATGAACGAGCGGCCGTGGCGCTTCGTCGGCCTCTCAACGCCGGACCTGCGCGAGCTCGCCTGGCAGCACGTCAATCAGGGCGGCACAGACCGCGTCGCCGAGCTGTTGGGCGAGGCTCGGCGGCTCGGCGCGCGGGTGCTGCGCGTGCCCGCGTGCGACGACCGCTTGGGCAGCCCAACGGCCATCCAGACAGCCCGCGGCACATATAATGAGAGCGGCCTTGTGGCCCTTGACTGGGTCATCACGCGCGCGGGCGAGGCGGGCCTCAAGGTCATCCTGCCGCTCGTTGATGGCACCGACCAGCTCGGTGGCGTCACGCAGTACCTCAAGTGGGGGGGCTACCTCGCGCCTGTGCCGACCGACCGGCGGCTGTTCATCCAGCCAGGTGGCATCCGCGAGCACTTCAAGCAATACGTCCGCGACCTGCTCTCACGGCGCAACTCAGTCACGGGCATCGCCTACGCAGACGACCCGACGATCTTGGGCTACGAGGTCTTTACGCGCTTTGACGCCCAAGGCCTCTACACCGCGCAGGGCGGCGGCGCCGAAGTCGCCGACTTCTTCACGGACGTGACGCAGATCATCCAATCGGCCGCCCCGAACGCGCTGGTCGGGACCGGCGAGACCGGGTTCGACGTGAGTGGTGCGGCGTATGGTCGGGCCTCGGAAGAGTTCACGGCGGCGGGACTCGGCCGCGCCTTCGACGGGACCTACGGCCTCTCGTGGCAGCGCAACCTGCGCTTGGGGACGGTCGACTTCGGTAGTCTGGAGATGGTCCCCGACCGCCTCGGCCTGCCTGCCGACGCAGGCCTGTGGGCCTCGCTCGGCGCGGCCTGGGTGCGCGGACACGCGAGCCTTGCGGGCATCACGGGCAAGCCCCTGGTCGTGAGCCTCGCGGGGGTGCCCCGTACGCTGCTCGACCCCGCCGCTCGCGCCGCCGCGCTCGACGCCTGGCTCGACGAGGCCGCTGCCCAGGGCGCCTCGGGCGTGGTCGTGGGCAACCTGCGGTCCGACGGCTTCGACGCCGCCGCAGACCCGCTCGGGTTCTCGTGGATCAACGACTCCGACCCGGCGGACCCGCGCAACCAGCCCGTGCTCGCGACGGTCCAGCGCGCTGCCCAGAGCTTCTAGGCGGCGCGCGACGGATTCAGCGCGTCTCTTCGAACTCGGCGTCGATCACGTCGTCGCCGCCCTTCGCGTTCGCCGAGCCCTGACCCGCGCCGCCCGCGTCCGCGCCGCCGCCCGAGGCCGCGGAGTAGAGCGCCTCGCTGACCTTGTGGTTGGCGTCCGTCAGCGTCTTGAGCGCGCTCTCGATCCGCGCCACGTCCGTGCCCGCCAGCGCGTCCCGCACGTCCTTGACCGCACGCTCCAAGGGCTCCTTGTGGGGGCCCATCTTCTCGCCATGCTCGGCGATGAGCTTCTCGGTGTTCCATGCCATGGAGTCCGCGTTGTTGCGCGTCTCGATCTCGCGCTTGCGCTCGGCGTCCTCCTGCGCGTGGCTCTCAGCGTCGCGCACCATATTCTGGATGTCCGCCTCGGAGAGTCCGCTCGACGCCGTGATCGTCACGTTCTGGCGCTTGCCGGTCGCCTTGTCGACGGCGCTCACGTTCACGATGCCGTTCGCGTCGATGTCGAACGTCACCTCGACCTGCGGGACGCCGCGGGGCGCGGGCGGAATGCCCTCGAGGTTGAACTTGCCGAGCGTGCGGTTGTCGCGCGCCAGCGGGCGCTCGCCCTGCACCACGTTCACCGTGACGGCGTTCTGGTTATCTGCGGCGGTCGAGAAGATCTCGCTCTTCTTCGTCGGGATCGTCGTGTTGCGCGGGATGAGCGTGGTCATCACGCCGCCGAGCGTCTCGATACCGAGCGACAGGGGCGTGACGTCCAGCAGCAGGATATCCTTGACCTCACCGCCGAGAACGCCCGCCTGCACGGCCGCGCCGAGCGCCACGACCTCATCCGGGTTCACGCCTTGGTGCGGGTCCTTGCCGAAGAACTTGCGCACGGTCTCCTGCACGAGCGGCACGCGCGTCGAGCCGCCGACAAGAATGACCTCGTCGATGTCGCTCGGCTTCTTACCGGCGTCCTTCAGCGCTTGGCGGCACGGCTCGAGCGTCTTCTCGACGAGGTCGCCGATGAGCTGCTCGAAGCGCGCCCGCGACAGACGCAGGTTCAGGTGCTTCGGCCCCGTGGCGTCCGCCGTAAGGAACGGCAGGTTGATGTCCGTCTCCGCGACGCTCGACAGCTCGATTTTGGCGCGCTCCGCGGCCTCCTTGAGGCGCTGGATGACCATCCGGTCGTTCGTCAGGTCGATGCCGTTCTCCTTCTTGAACTCGGCGATCAAGAAGTCGATGACCCGCTGGTCGAAGTCGTCACCCCCCAGGTGCGTGTCGCCGTTCGTCGAGACGACCTCGACGACGTTCTCGCCGACCTCGAGTACCGACACGTCGAACGTGCCGCCGCCCAGGTCGTAGACCGCCACCAGCTCGTCCTTCTTCTTGTCCAAGCCGTACGCGAGCGCCGCGGCCGTGGGCTCGTTGACGATGCGCTTGACCTCAAGGCCCGCGATGCGGCCCGCGTCCTTGGTCGCCTGCCGCTGCGCGTCGTTGAAGTACGCCGGCACCGTGATCACGGCCTCGGTCACGGTCTCGCCCAGATACTTCTCGGCGGCGCGCTTGAGCTTCTGGAGCACCTTCGCGCTCACCTCGGGGGGCGTCCAGTGCTTGTTGTCGATGAGTACCTCGGCGCCGCCGCTCTTGCCCTCGACGACCTTGTAAGGCACACGCCGCCGCTCCTCGCCGCCCTCTTCAAATCGGCGGCCCATGAAGCGCTTGATGCTGTAAACCGTATTCTCAGGGTTGGTGATGGCTTGCCGCCGAGCGACCTGCCCGACCAAAATCTCGCCCTTGCGGTCCCAAGCAACTACGGACGGCGTCGTTCGGGCGCCCTCTTCGTTCGCGATGACCTTGGGCTCGCCGCCCTCCATGACCGCCACGACCGAGTTCGTCGTGCCGAGATCGATACCAATGATCTTGCCCATAGCGTTCCTCCAGGGGTTTCTAGGCCCGAGTGCCTTACGACGGCGACCGTAAGCACGCCCGCGGCGGTGTCAACCGCGGTCGAAGCGTCGCGCGCTCGGGCCCGTCGGCTCGGCGGAATCAGCGGGCTCGTGCTCCGCCGTCTCATCTTCTGGACCGTCGAGGTCAACGTCCACCTCGAAGACGGACCCGCGGCCCGCCTCCGAGGAGATCGCGCGTGTCAGCGCGGGCGTGACAGGCCGGTCGTATCCGGTGCCGGAGACCCCGAAGCCCGCGAGCTCATCGGCGCTGTAGACGGTCTCCAGCCAGCGTGCGAGTCGGCGCGGGCTCAGGTTCAGCGACTCGCGCCGGACCAGGTCCTCGAGCTGCGTAAGTAGCGCGCGCGCGCTGTCTACACGGCCCTCGGGGTCCTTCGCGAGGCAGCGACGCACCAGTTCGACGAGCGCCAGCGGCAATCCCGGCACGAGCGCGTCCAGCGACGGCGGCTCGTGCTCGCGGATCGCGCGCATCGTGGCGAATTCGGTGTCCCCTGTGAACGGGTGGCTCCCCGCGATGAGCTCCCACAGGACGACACCCAGTGAGAAGAGGTCGCCGCGCGGCCCCGCGTCCGCCCCTTGAACCTGCTCGGGGCACATGTAGTTGACCGTGCCCACCAGATTGCCGCGCCCTTCGGAGCGCGCCCGCGTCGCCGCCTTCGAGATGCCAAAATCGACCAGTTTCACGACGCCGCCGACCGAGAGGAGAACGTTGCTCGGGTTCACGTCACGATGGACGACGCCGAGCGGTCGCCGCGCGAAGTCCGTGGCCTCGTGCGCGTACTCCAGGGCCTCGGCGACGGCGCGCACAATCTGCACCGTGACCTCAAGCGGGACACGCTGCTGCAGGAGCTTGCCCGCAAAGCGCGCGACGCGCTCGGGCTCGGGCGGATCGACCCCGAGCGCGAAGCACCCTGCGCGGCGACCCGTCGTCGGCCCCATGAGCAAGACCCGCAGCAGCTCTGGGTGCTCGATTTGAAGAGCGTGCAGCGCGGGGTCTCGAATGGGCCCGATGAGCGCCATGTCGATGATGGCCAGATCGACCGGCCCCTCACGCGTCACACGCTCGAGCGCCGGCTTGTCGCTGGCGGGCACGAGGTCGGCGTCGAGCGCGCCGGCGAGCGCGTGCATCAGCGCGTCGAGCCGGTCGAGGTCGGGGCACGCGACGAGCACGCGTCGACGCCGCCGCTTGGCGGCCCGGAGCACTCGGCCCAGATCCGTGCCCGGCAGGTACTCCATCGCGATGTAGGCCTGGTCGTCGATGGTCCCGACGTCATCGATGGGGATGATGTGACCGTGGTGCAGGTGCGCCGCGAGCCGCGCCTCGTCGAGCAGCAGCTGCACGAACGCAGGCTCACGCTCAAGCTGCGGCAGGATGCGCTTGATCGCAAGATGGCGCAGGAAGCCATCCGGGCCGTGCCTGCGGGCGAGCCAGATCTCCGCGGTCCCGCCTGTCGCGATGCGGCGGAGCAGCGTGTAGGCGCCGAATGGCGTCATGCGCCGGGTCCGGCGTCGGTCCCGGCGTCGCCGCCTGCGCCTTGCGCGGCGTCGGCCTCGGGCACGCACACGGCCTCGACGCACGCCTCGCCCGAGAAGCAGTCGCGGTCCTGCGCGCAGTCCCGACCGGGCAGGTCGGGGCGACACGCCGCGCACGCCCAGACGGCCCACGTGAGCAGCGCCCACCGCGCGATGCGTCTCAAAATGCGCCCCCGACGCCGAAGCCGTCCGTGGTCGGCAGCACCGCGATGCCCCCGCCGAGCGGACCGTCCGTCGCGAGCAAGAGCAGCGCGACGCCGCTCATCACAGCGACGCCGCTCAGGCCGCCGAGCACGTTCGCCTTCAAGGCGTCGCGCTCTGCGTCGGCCATCAGCGCTCGCTGGGCTGCGCGCGTGTTCGTGGGGTCGGCGGGGTCGAGCCCACGCGCGTCCTCGGCCGCGGCGTTCGCCTGCAGGCCGAAGTAAGCCGCGCCACCGCCCGCCGCGAGGCCGAGGCCGAAGGCGACGTAGCTCGCGGTGACGAGCGAGAAGCCTGGGCCGGTATGGACCACGACAGTGTGTACCAAGCTCGGCTCGCCCTTCATCCCCGCGACGGGCGGCTCCAGGGCCAGCGACACCTCGGCACCCGCGACGACCTCGATCTGGCCACTCAAGGCCGCGCGGCCCTGCGGGCGGACCTCGACTGTGTGGGCGCCCACCGGGAGTGTCCACGGCCCCGGCAAGGGCGCGAAGCCGACGACGACGCCATTGATGAGGACCGGCGCGCCGACGTGCCGCGTGTCGAGACGGAGCGTGCCGACCGGCGCAGCATGCGCAGAGCGGGCGCTCGCGAGGCCGAAGGCCAGCGCGCACGCTGCGAGGGCGAGCGAGGGGCGGCAAGGCAGTGACACGCGGGCGCTTGTAGCAGAGGCGCGGGAGAGCGACAAGCGCGGCCGCACGTCGAAACCGCTCACGTTCGAGGGTCTTCGGTCGATGGACTGGATACACGCGGCACAAGGAAGTGCTGCCCGAGAGCGCCAAGGAGGCCCCATGAAGATTCGCACGTCCGACCTTGAGACTGCTGAGGTGTTGCTCGATGGCCTGCGCGACCAATCGCTCGGCCTCAGCCAAATCGCCCAGCTCGTTGGTCCACTGGGCCCGATTTCGGAGCACTTGCGGAGCGTGGCGAGCGCGCGGGCCCGACGCAGCGTAGCGTCCATCTACGACGCCGTGATGCTGCTCGGCGTGGCGACCGTCGAGGCCGAGGTCTTCTCGCTCATCGCGTCTTGGCTCGAAGCGCTGGAGAGCGCCGCCCGCAACCCGCCAGCGCGCGTGCTCCCCATGGACGCTCGCGGCCTGTCTGCGACCATGACCCCGCCGAACGCCCGCCGCTACGCCCGCGGCGCCTGAGCGATCAGCCCATCGCGCCGCGGCGCACGCGACCGAAGACCAGCGCCCCCAATGTGAGGGCCACGCACGTCCAAGCGAACGCGTCCCCGACCTGCTGATAGACGGTCTGGCTCTGCATCAGCGGGATAGAGGCCCGCAGCGTCTCGGCGCCCGTCGGCGCGGTGTGCTGCACAATGCGCCCCGTGGGGTCCACGACCGCGCTGACGCCCGTGAGCGTCGGACGCAGGAGGGGCACGCGGTGCTCGATAGCGCGTGGGATCGTGAGCGCGAAGTGCAGCCAGCGCTCCGCAGTCAAGCCAAACCAGTCGTCGTTCGTGCCGTTCACGATGAAGTGAGGCCTCTCCGCCGCCAGCCCGCGGGCGAACCCCGGCAGGATGCCCTCGTAGCAGACGAGCACGCCGATTCGGACCGGCCCGAGCCCCCAAAGGTCCGCCTCGAGGGCCTTGAGCGTCGTGCCGGCGGCCATGTCGCCCGCCGCCGGGATCACCTTGAAAATCCAAGGGAAGTACTCGCTGAACGGGATGTACTCGCCCCCGATCAGCAGGTAGTTCTTGTCGTAGCGGCCCTGCACGCGTCCGCCGCCGTCGAGCAGGAATACGGAGTTATAGTACGCGTCTGGCGTGTCGCCCTCGAAGCGCTGCGCGGGGCGCTCCGCGCGGGACGTCGACCCATAGAGCAGCGGCGTTGAGAAGCCGCGCTGCGGCGCCATGCGGTCGTCGTAGCTCGTGCGCTTGGCCTTGTCTTCGCGCCAGTCGGCCACGAGCGGCACGTTGGACGGCCCGATCTGCGGCGCGCCGTGACGCGGGACCTCGGGCATGCGGTACGCGCTCTCCGACCAGATGATGAGCTGCGCCCCCTCGTCCGCGAGGGTCTTCGACAAGTGCTGTTGTACGAGCAGGTGGTCGCGCGCCCGGTCCGGGGTCTCGGACTCGAAGATGCCGACGTCCCCCTCGACGAGGCCGACCTCGAGCTTCGGCGCGGCCTCGGCCTGCGCGTCGATCTGCGCGAGGCGGATAAAGCCGTAGAGGAGCGCGCCCGCCAGCATGGCCGCCGTCGACCAGGTCGCCGCGCGCGGCTGCGGACGCCCCTCGAGCAGCGCCCGACACCACAGAAAGAAGACGGCGTTCACGCGATACAAGAGGAACGTGACGCCGTAGATGCCGGTCACGTCCACGATCTGCATCATCGGGGTGAACAGGTACTGACTGTTCCCCATGTAGGCGGGGAAAATCCGCGGCGTCAGCAGCTCGACTGTGACCATCGAGAGCGGCGCGACCCACTGCACGGGCAAGCTCGTCGTGTTTGCGAGGCGATTGTTGACCCAGGCCCAAGCGCCCCACATCAGCCCGACGTAGACGCTGTGCAGCGCCAACCCGAGCGCCGCAATCGGCGTCGGCAAGTGGCCAAACCGCTCGAGCATCTCCGCGATCCAGTAGTAACCGCCGGCGTTGATCAGCGTCCCGCAGGCGAGGCCCCACCGAAACGCCTGCTTCGGGTCCTTGTCGCGCAGCAGCCACAGCAGCGGGACATGACTCACCCACAAGAGCGGCCAGAACGTCAACTCCGGCGCGAGCGCGGTCGGAAACGCGATGAAGGTCATCACGGCCGCGAGCGCGCACAGCGTCAAGTCCCATGCGCGCCTCATGCACGCGACCCCTCGAGGCCGAAGCCCAATCGAAGCGCGCGCGGCACGACCGTCATTGTCGCAGGCAGTCGCCCCGGCTGCTCGCCGTCCATGTCCAGCAGCACGACCTGGTCGGGCGCCGTCGGCTCCGCGAGCAAGCGACGACCTCGCAACGACTCAATCTTCGGCAAGTCCAAGTGGCGTCCGGCATAGATGCGGCCCAAGCCTCGGACCACCTCCAGCGCGCCCATGTCCCCCACCACCACCACGTCGAGCGCACCGTCGGCCATGTCCGCGTTCGGCGCGATCTGCATGCCGCCGCCATAGAAGCGCGCGTTCGCGACGGCGACGCAGTTCACCGTGCGTTCCAAAGGCGGCGCCTGGTCGAGCGTGAGCCGAACTCGCTGATTGCGGTACGTCAGGCCGCCCCGGGCCACGCCGAGCAGGAAGGTCAGGCGTCCGCCGAGCGCCTTGTTCGACTCGTTGACGATCTTGTCCACGAGCCCGCTCAAGCCGAGGGACGCCACATTCAGGAAGTAGGCGGCCGCCTCTTGACCCGCGCTCGTGGTGAACCGCAAGTGTCCGACGTCCACCGCCCGCACCTCACCCCTGAGCGCGCCGATCGCGGCGCGGGTCTCGGCAGGCAGGCCGAGGGTTCGGCGCAAGTCCCCGCCTGTGCCCGTTGGGATGATGTGCAGGGCCGCCGCGGGGACGAGCGGCGCTGCGGGTTCAAGGCCCGTGCCCTCGACCCCGGTCGGCGGAAAGAAGCCCTGCAGCACCTCGTTGTGCGTGCCATCGCCGCCCACGGAGACGATCCGCGTCGCGCCGCTCTCAAGCGCACGCCGCACCAGCGCGCCCGCCTGACGAGGCCCCGAGGTCAGGCCGACGCTGAAGTCCCCAAGTTCGGCGCGGAGCTCGGCCGCCAGAGTGGGCCAACGCACCCCCGTGCGCCCGTTCGCGCTCGCGGGGTTCACGCAGACGAACGTGGACGCGCTGCTCGACATATACTCCCCTCGTGTCCTCGCCGAATACGACGCCCTCCCCGCCGAATCAAGCCGCGTCGCGTCTGGCGTCGCTCACACTCACGGCGCTGCTCGCGTGGCCGTGTCCTGCGCGTGCCGACAACGCCTTCGACCCCCTGCTCGACGCTGAGCCGCCCTCCAACGCGCAGCGCCCGTGGCGCCCACCCGTGTCGGCCTCGGGCTTTCAGATCGGTGCTTCTCTGGTCGGCTACGGGGGCCGCGCACGCGCACGCCTCGAGCGCGACCTGAGTCGCCTTGAGCGGGGCGGCGGCGCAGGGCTCGAGGTCGCGCTCGGTGGCCGAACCCAAGGCGCAGTCGAGGTCAGCGTGCGGGCGGGCGCGGGCTTGGGCTCCAGCGTCGTCCCCCGGACAGACGCCGTCGCGCTCGCCTACGATGCCTATCTGGAGCCCAGCGTCACCGCCGAGGTCGCGCGCGGCACGCGATGGACGCTGCGCGCAGGCGGCGGCGGCTCGCTGTGGGCCTTCGATATCGACCCCACCGGCGCTTCGCAGCTCGCGCTCGGGCCGGCGGTGAGCCTCTCGGGCGCCCGCACGCTTGACCCGCGCAGCGAGGTGGTGATCGACGTGTCCGCGGTCGCAGCCTGGAACCTCTTCGCCTACGACGCCTCCGAATCACCGGGCGACGCAGCGCAGTTCGCGCCCTTGCTTCGACTCGGGCTCGGCTACCGCCTGCGAGGATTCTGACACATGCGGCGGCTTGCCTCGCCGGACACTTGGACATACCGTCCGGACATCGTCGACAAGGGGAGTCGCGACACCGTGCTACAGGACCCACAGGCGTCACCGGGCGCCGGCCTGCCAATCCGTGTGCTGCTCGCGGAAGACGATGACGACCACGTCACGCTCTTGCGGCGCGCGCTCCGGGGCTACCCCCGCGAGATCGAGCTCACGGTCGCTCGAGACGGCCAAGAGGCCGTCGAGTTCCTCCGCGCACGGACGGAGAGCCGACCGGACCTGATCCTGCTCGACATGAACATGCCGAAGCTCACGGGCCTTGAGGTCCTCCGCACGGTCAAATCGACCGACACGCTCGACGCCATCCCTACGGTCATGTTGACGACCAGCGCTCGAGACGAAGACCGCGCCGCCAGCATGACCTCGGGCGCCGACGACTACATCATCAAGCCGGTCAACTTCCGAAAGTTCTCCGAGGCGATGTACGCCCTCCTCGACCGCTTCTTCGCGACCGCCTGACCCGGCCGAGAAACACAAAAACCCGCACCAGTCCAAGGACCGGTGCGGGTGGCTCAGGCGTTCGCCGCCCGAGCCGAAGGTTCGGGCTCGGCGACCGCCGGCTGCAGTTCCATGTAGGGGACCTCGAGCTGCGCGTACACGCGCACCGAATCGACACTCTCGAGCCCAAGCGCCTCGGCCAGCCCCACGGCGTCGTGGAACCGGGCCCAGTGCCCGAACGCGAAGGTGTGACGCAGCACGTGAGAGGACGCGTCGACCCGCGCAAAGGCTGCGTGCTTTCTCAGGATGCGCTGGACCGCGTTCGGCGTGAGCCGCCCGCGTTCGCCGACAAAGAGGGGCCACTCCGCCGGCGGCCCCTCACACCCAAAGGGCATCGGGGACGTCGGCACAGCGTTCACCTGGGGTAGCCGGCTCAGGTCGACCGCGGGCACTCGGTGGGTCGGCGGCCAGCCTCCGGTCGCCGGCAGGACGATTTCACCGTCCTGCGGCACCTCGAGCAGCCCCCGCTCCGCCAAGCTCCACGCGATCTTGCGCGCCGTCCGTGTGGGCAGCTCGACCGCCCGAAGCCGCGGGTTTGAGATCCGCAGTCGGCCGGTCGAGAAGTCTACGTCACCGACATCGAGTGTCGTGAGCTCACCGACCTTCATTCCAGTGTCCAGCAAGGCGTACAGGATGGCTTGGTCACGGCGACAGCCGCGCACGTCCACCTGCTGCAGGAGCCGATGGACCTCGCCGTCCGCGAGCACGCGCACGACCCGGTCCTCTCGGTCTCCCGCTTCGGACTCGAAGCGCTCTCGCGCCGCGAGGCCCCCGCCGCTGTTGCCCCCGCCGTCGTCTCCCCCGCTCGCCTCGGACAGCCACCGACCGTAGGTGCGAGCAAAAGCCAGACGCCGTGTGAGCGTCGCCTGACTCTTGCCCCGCGCCTTGCCGGCCTCCCGCCAACCCACCACGACCTCGGCGTCGAGCGCCTGAGCCGAGAAGGGCTGACCGAAGGCACGCCGGTACCAGGCCGCGAGGTCCTGCCAGTCCGAGCGATAGGAGCGGGCCGTAGCCTCGCTCCGACCGCGCGTCGTCAGCCAGTCCACAAACTGACCGAAACGCGCGTTCTCGTCGGACGTGGCGAAGTGACATGCGTTTGCGTTCATGTCGCGTTCACCTCCATTTCTGGTTCACCCGCGTGGGTGTCTTACTGCAGCAGGGTCAGCGCCGACTGGGGCTGCGCGTTGGCCTGCGCAAGCACCGTCGTCGCCGCCTGCTGCAGGATCTGGTTACGGCTGAGGTTGGCGGTCTCCACCGCGAAGTCCGCGTCGAGGATTCGACTCCGCGCGGCGGCTGCGTTCTCGCTGACCGTCGTGAGGTTCGTGATCGTCGACTCGATCCGGTTCTGGAGCGCACCCATTCGGGAGCGGTTCGTAGAGACCTGAGCGATGGCGCGGTCGACCTGGAGCAGGGCGAGGTTGGCGCCGTCCCGCGTGCTGACGTCGACCGTGGCCATTGACTGGACACGCGAGACGCCGATGATGGCATCGTCGGTGAAGCCGATGAGACCCTCGTCGGAGCCCGTCACCTGGTACTGCTTGGTCGAGTGCAGCGTCACCGTCGCCAAGACGACGTCTGAGCCAGCCGCCGCCCGCAGACCCGTGATGCTGCCGCCGTTACCGATGGCTTCCACCTCGATGTTGCGGCCGTCCTCGCTCGTGAGCTGCACGCGGCCGTCGGGGTCGATGGACGCGAGCACGCCCGTCTGGTCCGACACGCCGTTGATGGCCTCGACGAGGACTGAGCCGGCGTCGTCGGCGATCACGTTGACGCCGGTCACAACCACGCCGTTCACACGGATGAAGTTGTTCTGGTCCAACGTGCCGCCGGCGATGGCGCCGAAGCCGTCGCGTGTGTTGCGGTTCGCATACGCGCTGACGCCGGTGAAGGCGGTCGCATCGTTGATGGCCGCAGCCTTGGCGATGGCAGACGCCGTCTGCAGGGTGGTTGACAGGGTGTCATCGACCACCTGTGTCGTGCGGATCGACGTGCCGTTGATCGCGAGATCGTCGGCGCTGTCGATGGCCTGCGTAGACACAGCCGTGCCGGTGTAAACCGCGTGTCGACCGAGACTGTTCGCTCGAGCGTCGTCGATACGAATCGCGACACTCTGTCGAAAGTCCATGCCTACATGGAATCGCTTTTCAAAGAACGAGCCGTCCAGGATGCGCTGCTGGTTGAACGTCGTGCTGTTGCCGATGCGCCCGAGCTCCTCCTTGAGCTGTGTCACTTCGTCTTGAATGGCGCTCCGATCCACTTCCGTGTTCACGTCTGATGCGGCTTGCACTGAGAGTTCGCGGATGCGCTGGAGAATGCTGTTGCACTCTTGCAGCGCGCCTTCCGCGACCTGCACCAGTGAGATCGCGTCATTCGCGTTTCTCACGGCCTGGTTGAGGCCACGAATCTGACTCGTGAAGCGCTCGCTGATCGAGAGGCCGGCGGCATCGTCACCTGCGGTGTTGATGCGCAAACCGCTCGACAAGCGGGCAAAGCTCTTGGACAGCTTGCCCGAGGAGAAGAGCAAGTTTCGCTGCGCGTTGAGCGCAGCTGAGTTGGTGTTTACAAAGAGACCCATCACGTCCTCCATGACCGAGCCGCGCTTCGCCCGAAGGCGTGGGTGTGCGCGGCCGGAATCGCCCGACCGATCATTGGTCAGGCTCTACGTTTGGATTGCGTTGGGGGCGGGGCGGCTCAGGATTGAGTCGCGGCTCCCCGTCGACTGCGCTGACTTCGAACGTCCAGAGGCGATGCGCGACCGGTCATGAGCCAGGTAAGTGGCTCATGCCCCGTTCGCGACCTCGCTTGGGAGGACGCTCAATGCCGGGTGGGGCGCCCTGGGTCGGGGGCCTCACCGCGCAGAAGTGCGATGGGTCTACTCCGGGCGCCACCCTCGAGGGCGGAGTCCCCGAGAAGTGACGCGAAGATGCTTCACGAGTCCGATTTTCAGAGAGCTGTGGCGCGCTCGACCTCAGCACCTGCGCGTCCGGTGGGCCCGCCGCTGGCGGTCCCCTCCCTTCTCGCAGCATGTGGATGTCGACGTCCTGTCTGGGCTCTGTGTCCGGGCCGTGCCAGGGAGGCCTCGTCTCGAGTCGCCTCCCTACAAACACGGCCCTGCGCCTCTGCCTGGCCCCCCCGGGTGGCCTGTCAGGCCGCCTCGGAGGGCGCCGCTTGCGCCCTCGGGTGATGGTCGTCATGGTGCCCGAACCTCAGCCCTGAAGGAGCGACAACACGTTCTGCGCGCCGGCGTTCGCCTGAGCCAGAATCGAGGTCGCAGCCTGCTGGAGCACCTGGTTCTTGGACAGGTTGGCCGACTCCATCGCGAAGTCGGCATCCATGATGCGGCTTCGGGCGGCGGTGGCGTTCTCGGACACGGTCGTCAGGTTCGACACCGTGGTGTCGAGGCGGTTGTTGATGGCGCCGAGCTCCGCGCGGTCCTTGGTGACCTGCTTGATGGCCCGGTCCGCGATGAGCAAGGCCAAGTTGGCGCCGTCTCGACTACTGATGTCGATGCTCTGCACCGCTTGGGTCGTACTCACGCCGATCAGCGCGTTGTCCGTGAACCCGAGGAAGCCCTCGTTCGCGCCACTCATGGCGAACTGGTCTTCTGAGTGCAGCGTCACGGTCCCCGTGGTCACCCCCGCCGCACCCAGGCCGGAGATCGCGGCGCCGTTGCCGCCGAAGGTGAGCTCGATGTTGCGACCGTCCTTGGCCTCGAGCTGGATTCGACCCGCTTGGTCGCGGCTGGCGATGACGCCGGTCTCGTCGAACTCCGCGTTGATGGCCTGAATGAGCGCGTCACCTGCGTCGTCCGCCGCCACGACCAGGCCCGTGATGGTGACGCCGTTGATGTTGATGTTGTCGGTCTGGTCGAGCGTGCCGCCGACGACTGCGCCGGAGCCGGCGCGGATGGCCGAGTTCACGTAAGCCGAGACCCCCGTGAACGCCGTCGAGTCGTTGATGGCCGCGGCCTTGGCGATGGCCGACCCCGTGGCGAAGGTCGTGCTGATCTTGTCGTCCTCGAGGCGGGTGGCCCGCACTGTGACGCCGTTCAGGAAGATGTCACCGGCGGCGAGCGCGTTCGTGGTGACGGTCACTCCGGTGCTCACGGCCCACCGGCCCAGGGTCTCCGACCGGGCGTCTCGCACGCGGACCCGGACGGTCTCGCGGAAGTTGATGCCCACGTGGAAGAACTTGTCCTGGAACGACCCGTCGAGCAGCTTCTGCCCGTTGAAGGTCGTGGTCTCGCCGATACGCTGGAGCTCGCCCTGGAGCTGCTCGACCTCGTCTTGCAGCGCCTGACGGTCCGACTCGGTGTTCACGTCCGAGCCAGCCTGCACCGACAGCTCGCGAATACGCTGCAGGATGTTCGTCGTCTCCTGGAGCGCGCCTTCAGCGACCTGCACCAGCGAGATGGCGTCGTTCGAGTTGCGCACGGCCTGGTTCAGACCGCGGATCTGGCTCGTGAAGCGCTCGCTGATGGAGAGACCGGCGGCGTCGTCGCCCGCGGTGTTGATCCGCAGACCGCTCGACAACCGCTGGAAGCTCTTGGCCAGCTTGCCGCTCGAGAAGAGCAGGTTGCGCTGGGCGTTCAGCGATGACACGTTCGTGTTGATGATGAGTCCCATGTCTCGTCCTCCGTGACTTGCCGCGCCGTCCCCACATCCCGCGGGGGCGTTTTTCCTTGCGCGGCAAATTTCGGGCGCTGGCGGGCGGGGAATTCCGCGTCGTCAGGCGTCCCTTTGTGAATCGTTCGATGTGTGAGTGTTCGCTTCCTCTCGAGCTCAGCGTTCGGGGCGGGTACGCCTCCGTTTGCTCAGGGTCGAAGCGAGCGGCGCGCCGCTCGGCCTGGGGAACTCGGTGAACTGGTGCCTGGGTGGCCTGTCGAGCGCTCGCGCGACCGGCGGGTCCCTAGGCCTCAGGGGGTCATGCCTGTCCTCGGGGCCGCGCCTCCGCAAGGCGAGCGCCTGACTGTTATTCGGTTGCCTGCGCCTCGGCCGCTTGGGCCTCGCCGCGCGACTGCGTAAGTGGCTGCGTGTCATCATGGGGCGTCGACCTCAGCCGCCCTGCAGCAGGCTCAGGACCTGCTGGGCCGAGGAGTTCGCCTGCGCCAAGATGGACGTGCCGGCCTGCTGGAGCACCTGGTTGCGGGCCAGGTTCGCCGTCTCGAGCGCGAAGTCGGCGTCCAAGATGCGGCTGCGCGCGGCGCTCGCGTTCTCGGACACGGTCGTCAGGTTCGAGATGGTCGAATCGAGCCGGTTCTGCACGGCGCCGAGCTGGGCGCGGTCGGCGGTGACCTGCTTGAGCGCGCGGTCGATGATGAGCAGGGCGAGGTTCGCGCCGTCTCGGGAGGACACGTCCACCTTGTCAATGGATTGCTGTGTGCTTACCCCGATGAGGGCGTTGTCCTGGAACCCGACGAAGCCCTCATTGTTGCCTGTGACCTGGTACTGACCTTCGGAGTGGAGCGTCACCGTGCCTGTGGTCACGCTGGATGCGAGCGCGGCGTTGGGCGCCAGGCCGGAGATCACGCCACCCTGTCCGTTGAAGACCAGCTCGATATTTCTGCCGTCGTTCGCGGTGAGCTGGATACGACCGTTCGCGTCTCTGGCTGCGACGACCCCTGTCTCATCGAATTCGGCGTTGATGGCCTGAATCAGCGAGTCGTTCGCGTCGTCGGCGGCCACGGTCAGGCCGGTGATCGTCACGCCGTTGATGACGATGTTGTCGTTTTGGTCCAGCGTGCCCCCCGCCACGCTCGCCACGCTGGCGCGCACCGCTGGGTTGGCGTAAGCCGACACCCCCGTGAATGAGGTCGAGTCGTTGATGGCGGCGGCCTTCGCGATGGCCGAGCCCGTGGCGAACGTGGTGCTCACCGTGTCGTCCTGCGCCCGGGTCGAGCGCACCGTCACGCCGTTCAAGAAGAGGTCACCCGCCGCCAAGGCATTGGTCGTGACGGCGTTCCCGGTTTGCACGGCCCAGCGACCGATCGTCTCGGCGCGAGCGTCTCGGACCCGAACACGCACAGACTCGCGGAAGTTCATGCCCACGTGGAAGAACTTGTCTTGGAAGCTGCCGTCGAGGAGCTTCTGGCCGTTGAAGGTGGTCGACTCGCCGATGCGGCCGAGCTCCTGCTGGAGCTGCGTGATCTCCTCGTTGAGCGCCTCGCGGTCGGCTTGGGTATTCACGTCCGAGGCCGCCTGGACCGACAGCTCACGCATCCGCTGCAAGATGCTCGTCGTCTCCTGGAGCGCGCCTTCAGCGACCTGCACCAGCGAGATGGCGTCGTTCGCGTTGCGGACAGACTGGTTCAAGCCGCGGATCTGACTGGTGAACCGCTCGCTGATCGACAGACCCGCCGCGTCGTCGCCGGCGGTGTTGATCCGCTGGCCGCTCGACAAGCGCTGGAAGCTCTTGGCCAGCTTGCCGGTCGAGAAGAGCAGATTCCGCTGGGCGTTGAGCGAAGAGACATTTGTATTGATGATGAGACCCATGTGCGTCCTCCATGACGTTGCCGGTCACCGCGCGCGCATCGCGCTCTCGCGGCCCGGCGATTTTCGGGGCGACACACCATGTGTCGCGCCCAGTGTTCGCCCTTCCGTGGGCGGTTTGTGATTCAGTGAAGTGCCTCTGCCGGCCTCACGCCGCGCAGATGGCCATATCGGCGCGCCGCTGGTCACTCGAGCGCCGGCGGTCCGCGGGCTTGTGCGCGGCCTCGAGCACCCGAACCTGGACCATGACCCAGACCTGCTCCGCGACCTCGACATCGGCGAAGCTGCTCCCCGCTGCGGCGCCCATCTGTTCGAGCAGGTCCATGAACGGCCCAACGTGCGTGATGGTTGTCTTCGGCATAATGACTCTCCTTCGACGCTGCGTTGGGGTTAGGCCGCGCACTGCGCCAGGTCAACCGACCGACGCTCGACGCGATGACTGTTGTGGGCGCGCGCGGTCTCGCGGCGAGCGGTGGCGCGGTTGGGCGTCGTCTCCGGCCGGCGAGTCACCGTGCGCTTGGCCGCCTCGAAGGCCTCGTAGGCCCGAATCTGGAGCATGACCCAGACCTCCTCGGCGAGCTCGACGTCCTGGATGCTGCTCGTGGCGGCGGCGCTCATCTCATCAAAGAGCGACTCGACCCACTGGACCTGCATTGAGACAGACTTCGACATTTTGTCCTCCATGACACCAGCGGCCGCACGTCGTGCGCGCGCGCCGGTTTGTTGACGCGGTCCCATCCGTGGGCCGCGGGTTGACTTCATCGTGAGTTACGAGCGCCGCGGGCGCGACGTCGTCGAGCGATACTTAGCCGGGTTCAGCCGCCCTGGAGGAGGCTGAGGACCTGCTGGGGCTGCTGGTTCGCCTGCGCGAGGATAGACGTGCCGGCCTGCTG
>Ga0164295_10000195_pt1 | contig 50975 bp, 43 predicted proteins | sample GEODES006metaG_FD_111798 | JGI IMG/M metagenome (GOLD analysis project Ga0164295, IMG submission 111798) | Oligotrophic lake water microbial communities from Sparkling Lake, Wisconsin, USA - GEODES006 metaG | ecosystem: Environmental > Aquatic > Freshwater > Lake | place: USA: Sparkling Lake...
GGGGCGAACGGCTTCGACAGGGCCGGTTTGACTTTCTGTTGCGAGCCGTGGATTCTCGTGGGCCACGTAAAAAACGAGAAAAAAAGTAGCTGCGAACAACAACTACGCATTCGCGGCCTAATTAGGCCCGACGTCCGCCTCTCTCGAGCCCGTAGGGAGAGTTCCGGGTGTAAAAAAATCGGGATCGACTGGTGAGCTTCCGTCTGTAGCAAGCTAGTCTAAATCAATCAGACTGGGTGATTGCTCAGGCGGCCTCGGCAGAGAGCGACATCGAGAAAAAGTACAGAGGAGACGCTCGTGGTTAATGGGAGGGCCGACGGTTTTGGAAGGGAGTTCAATTCTCCCCGCCTCCACCAATTTCTGTCCGGCCGCACAACGGCGGCATATCTTGCCCAAAGAATTTACTGATCAACTGTTTGTTCTGGCTATGCCACGCACGTAATCTCCGAAACTTGCGTCTACAATACAGCTAGCACCGGTGCTGTCGATGAAGACTCTCGTCAAATTCTGTCTCTCTTTTGCGACGATTGGCCTAGCCAGTCTGCTGATCGCCAATCAGCCTCAAGCCCCAACCGAGATCATTCGACTTGATCGGCCGTTCCTCTTCAGCTATTCCTCTTGGGAGAACAAGGTTAAGATTGAGGGCGGGCGCGCGATTCTGCGTGCGACGCCGCGAGGTGGAGCTGGCATAAATCTTCAGCCACTGGTCGACCTCAGCAGCCATGCGGACATGGTGCCGACCCTTCGCGTCTCCGTCGGTTCCGGCAATCGAGCCACGAAACTGCGGCTGATGCTCTCGGATGATGCCGAACGCTCGGGCACCTGGACCTTTGCTCTCCCAAAGACGGGAACGGCCTGGATCACGCCCATCGATGGCAGTCCGCTCGGCGATCCGTCGGAGCTAGGTAAGGATGCAACCGGAAAGTCGAAGGGCAAACCAGACCTCAAGCGGATTTTCCAGTACCAACTCTTGGGCGACTGGTCCTCGGACGAGTTGCTCGATGTGGATGTTCTGACCATTGGCGTGAAGCCACCCGAGGCCGCGGAGAAGCAGGCACGAGAAAAGGCGAAAGCGGCCGAGGCAGAAACCGTGCGTCAAGTGGAGGCAGCCAAGGCTGAACTTCGGACCAAGTTCGGAACGATCACGAGTCGGTCTCCGCGGTTCAACTCGTACTCCTTCTTGGGGCCGAAGATGCTTTGTCTCGAGTTCGAAAGCGGCAAAGTCTCTGGCGCGGGGCTCGCCAAGTACGTACCGCAGCCGGGGGACCAGCAGCAGAAGGATGACAAAAAGGTGTTCCTCGTACGGAACGGAGCGCGGGTGGGCTACCTCATCGGCCCAAAGCGAGATTGGCTGGCCAACACTGAGAAATTCGAAGGCGACCCGCTGATTGATGAATACGCAGCGGACCCGCAGCAGTTTGCCCTACAGGGCAGCGGCATCGAAATGCGGCCCGTCGAAGTGCATCGCAAAACTCGTCCAATCAACGCGGCAATGCCTAGCTACGAGATGGTGCTCCGGCATCGCCTGTACCTAAAGTTGCCAAGTGAGCTCGCGAAAGACGGGCAGTACCAGCTGACTTGGGGCAAGCTAAACGTGCAGGGAGCGGCTCCGAAGATTCAGTACTCGCCGGAAAAGTTCCAGAGTCCGGCGGTCCACGTGAACCAGATTGGTTTCCGGCCAAGCGACCCGGTGAAGCGGGCGTTTCTCTCCGAATGGTTAGGTACCGGAGGTTCGCTCAGCTTTGGTGATGAGCCCAAGTTCCGGGTCATCGACGCGACCACGGGAACGACGGTCGCAACCGGCACGGCAAAGTACACAAAGAAGGCGACCGAGACCGAGCTGATCCAAAACAAGCAGGTCAACTACAGCCTCACCGACGTTTACCGCATGGACTTTCCGCAGCTGAACAAGCCCGGAACCTATCGGGTGGTGGTCGACGGTGTCGGCACAAGCGACCCGTTCCCGATTGCCGAGGATGTTTGGCAGAAGGCGTTCCGAACCCAAATGCGCGGACTGTTTCACAACCGGTCTGGCATGGAGCTTGGCCCGCCTTACACGACGTACAAGAAGCCGAGGGACATGCACCCGGCGGATGGGCAGGTTGTCTATCAGTCCACCCACTCGGTTTTAGATAAGAGCGAGGCCTTTGCGGAGCTCGAAAAGACCAGCACGGGCAAGTTGGTGCCGGAGGCTTGGGGCGGCTATCACGATGCCGGCGACTGGAACCCTCGCCGCGTGACTCACCTAAAGGTCACGATGGCGCAGTTAGAAGTTTTTGAGCTGTTCCCTGCCTTCTTTGCGAAGCAGAACTTGAACATTCCGAAGCCCACCAAAGCACCGGATGTTTTGAACGAGGCGCTTTGGGAGCTCGATTGCTTCCGTCGACTCCAGTTGCCTCACGGAGGAGTCCGGTTTGGCATTGAAACCAATGGAGACCCGATCGAGGGCGAGGTTTCTTGGCTTCAGTCGATGCCGGCTTACGTTTACGCGGCTGACCCATTTAGTAGCTGGTACTACGCATCGGTCGCCATTCGCTTCTCCGACCTGGTGAAGCCCTACGATCCGGCGCTATCAACGACCTACCGCCAAAGCGCGATCCGGGCGATGACCTGGGCGGAGGCGAACCTTGCTCCCGTCCGAAGCAAGATCACCTGGGAGATGTGGGACACCCGCAATCTCGCGGCGCTCTTGCTGTACCGCTCGACCAACGACGAAAAGTGGCATAAGCTCTTCCTGGAAAACTCCGTCCTGACAAAGCCAGAACCGAAGCTGTTTGCCTACGGAACGGCGATTCAAACGGACGCGGCATTTATTTATGCCCGGTTGCCGCAATCTCTCGGGCAGGCCGAACTCAAATCTCGCGCCAAAGCCGCGATCGAAGCGGAGGCACAAACGGCCCTGCGCTATGCCGAAAGCAACGGGTGGAATCTCACCACGAACGACACCGGAAAGCCGGCGTTCCTTGGGTTCTACAGCTCGCCAAACGCCATCGAAGTGGCGCGCGCGCACTTCTTGACCGGCAAGCCGGAATACCTTGCCGGAACGGTGCAAGCTTGCATGTTTTCGGGCGGTGCGAACCCGAACAACCTGACGTACACCTCGGGCCTTGGAGTTCGGAGCGCACGCCCGTTCAAGATCGACTACCGAATTCCGGGACAAGCCATTCCCGAGGGGATCACGATTTACGGAAACTGCGACTACGTTGGCTGGCCCGACAACGGCTTCTTCACTTGGCCCATTCAGTGGCACGTGAGTCGGGTTGGAGTCCCGAGCCCCTACAATTGGCCCATTCACGAGGCACTGTTTGAGACGTACTTGTATCCGGCCATGGAGGAGTACACGGTGGACGCGTGGGCACCGAACGTTTATGTTTGGGGATATTTGGCGGCTCGGAAATAGAACCTAGCCGCCGATGCGCGGGTTGTCTATGAGTTTCGGGATGAGCTTGGGAAGTGAGCCCAGTTAGGACCGACATAAGACCTAGAGCAACCTTTCATCAGAACTAACATACGAAGGTATGCGGAAGTTCTGGATTTGGTTGCGAGTGACAGTTGCCGGACTTATAGCGATCTACTGCTCGGTCGATTTGGTCCACGCTATTTGGATCATGGCATCGTATCCGCAAGCCATCTTTATGCCGCTCGGCGGACTTTGGGTCTCCTATTGCCTATTTCGATTCCCAGACAAACCGGTCGAGGTTCGAAGTTTTGGAGCGCCCGTTTCCGAAGAGCAGCCCTTGAACGTTTGACATTTTTTGGAACTTTTCCGGACGCAGGCGGCTTCTGAGTTCCATGCGCCCGTTACACCTAGCTCTCGCCCTTCCGGTTCTCGCCGCCGTTATCGTTGCTTGCAACCGCACGGACGGAATCAGCGATGCTGGCCTGCCGAAAACCCCCGAAGAAGTGAAGCCGCTGAAGGCCGGCGGCGCGGCCCCATCGGCACCATTGAAGGGCTCCGATGGCAAGGAAACCAGCTTGAAGGAAGTCACGGCTGGCAAGCCAACCGTTCTCATTTTCTATCGTGGCGGCTGGTGCCCATACTGCAATATCCACCTCAAGGAACTCATCCAAGTTGAGGGCGAACTCCGGAAAATTGGCTACCAGCTCATCGCACTCTCGCCGGAGAATCCGGGAGACGTGAAGGGGACGATCGATCAGAACGAGTTGACTTACAAGCTGTATTCAGATGTGAACGCAGAGAACAGCAAGGCGTTTGGACTCGCCTTCTCAAACAACGGCCAAGTGCTCCCGGTCCCGGCGGTGTACTTGATCGATAAGGCCGGAAAGATCGTGTATGCCCATTCGAATCCAAACTACACGGACCGGCTCAGCGGCGGAAGCATTTTAAAGGAAGCGAAAGCAAATTTCTAGGCTTTAGCCGGGTCGTTTTCTCGACGGATGATGCACTCGAGTCGGTCCATGACAATCGAGGATTGCTTGCTCTGTAGCCTGTCGTATTCGACCGCACGTTGCGTGTTGACAAGGAACATTCCGAACGTTACCGGTGGCACTACAAGTGAGTTTGGGTGAAGTTGAAATATGCACACGTAGAACGCGACGACATAGAACAACAGACCAAGAGCTGAGGACCTGGCATCAAACTTCTTTCGTTGGACAGGTTCGGTGAGATGAATATGCACGGTGCCGTCTGCCGAACGCAGAGTGCAGGTGCTCATCGGTCCGTCAACAGAACTCGCCCACTCGGTGAGCTCTTTTGTAAACCAGAACCTTCCCTGGCAATCATAGTGGGCGTCGAGATGTTTGATAACTTGGTCGCGGGCCTCGTCATTTAGGGCCCCAGGGAACGTGCGATCCCATTGCTGTCGCCGACGTTTTCCGGGTACCTGTTGCGCCGGACTGTTCGCCGCAGTTTTTGGGGGTGCCACGACGCGCGTAGGCCCTACTTCGGAAATAGCTTCAGTAACGTACTCGGCAGGCACTCCCAGCTCGGCGGCCATCTCAATGAGATTTTCCTCGCGTAGTGAAGTTTGATTGCGGGACTCGGCGGCAGCATATTTTTCCGCAGCCAGCCGCAGAATCTGCTCCGCCTCATTGTCCGAAAACTGTCGCTCCATGTGGTCCCTTATCCATAGAACGGGTAAGCAAAGCTCGGCGTTCCAGACCGTAATCAAAAAGGCATTGAAAACCCTTCTATGGAAGGATTTCCGCGCGCCACTCAGCCAGCGTGAGCAGGCGGCCGGGAGTGGGTTCGGTGGCGTTGAGGTAGGTGGTCAGGTTGTATTCCCCGGGCGAGATTGCGGGCCAAGGTGGCTGTCGGTTTGGGTCTTGCATGTTGCGACGGTCCGAGCGGAAGTCGCGAACGTATTCGACGGCGTCCACCACGCGGAATCGGATCAAATCATCGTCCACCGGGAAGTTTTCCTGGGTCCACTTAATCGCGCAGCCCGGAAAATCGCCAGTGTAACTGTCGTCGTAGACGACGTCTCCCGTCGGCGTGCGATCGAGCAGCACTACGTGGTAGTCCCAAATCACCGCTTCGGCCGAAGGGTATTGCGGCACCTGCGCGTGCATTTGGCAACGTCGATTCTCGCTGACCACAAACACAGCCCACCGCTCGTTTTGCGAGGGCAGGTTGGCGAGCATCCAAACGTTCTCTTCGCAGTAGTTTGGAACGGGAACGAAAGGAATCGGCTCGGTCATTCTGTTACCGACGCTTCGAGCAATGAGCGATAGCTCGCGACGCCCGGAACATCCAAGCCTACGATCTTGGCCTGATCGTCCCAACGACGGGCTTGCACGGCTTCCCGGTAGTACGGCTCGGTTTCAAACTCAGCCACTTCTTCTGCCGTCATCGGTCCACCTTGAAGCTCTAGGCTGCGCTGCGACACGGGGGACAATCCGGCGAGGTACTCGGGCTCGACAGCGCAAAGGTACCGCTTCGCCGGCACGTGCAGCCTCACGCAATCAATCACCAGGGCCGGAAACTTGCCCGCGAGAAACTCGGCCCCTTCATCTTCATGCTTTGCGTCCACCCCATGATCGGCAATATCTTCGCCGTGGCCGTGCAGCAGATGGCCGATGTCGTGCAGAAGCGCGCCGAGGATCATGTCGTCGCTGGCTCCGGCTTCTCGCGCCAGGTGGGCCGCTTGCAGGGCATGTTCGGTTTCGGTCACTTGCTCGCCGAAGTAAAGCCCGTTGCCGCGTTCTTCAAAAAGTTGGATGATCTCGTCGACGATCGTCATTTGAGTGTGGTGTTCGTACCGGATGACTGTTACCGGAAGGTTAAGGGCACGAATTTCCTTTCGAAAACAGGACCTTACCGGAAGAGATTCGGAAATGCGTACACCGCGTACGCCCCGAGCCGGGCTCCTTCGGGCGTCGGGTGCAACCCGTCTCGGGTCAATACGCGGGTGAGCCGGAACGTGTCACCCGAGACGACGGGTTTCGCGAACATCGCTCTCAGGACCACTTCCAGACTGGTCGTGCCGGGGTAGCTGGTGATGGTCATTTGCGACGCACCGGTGTTTCCGCCGGTCAATCCGGTGACGGAAAAACCATCATAATAGCCGGGCTTATCATCGCCCGTGACAACTCGGGAGATGAGCAAATTCGAATTTCCGATCCCTTGCGAAACGGTCTGAGCGACCTGCGTACCATCGCGCCAAACGCCCCTGGCATCAGATACGTACTTGGCCGGGTCCAGCACGGCAAAAAATCCGGCGGGTACGGCGCGACGCAGAGAATCGTTATAGGTCAGCCAGTTGGCCACCGGAAAGTCGTTGTTTTTTGTTTTCTGCCCCGCAGCGGTTGCCCATTGGTCGGTGCTGATCGTGTACGGATGCAACGTGGAAAGGTACATCCGCTTCATTCCGTTTTTGACGAGAATGGCGGCAAGGGCCTGATTTCGGGTGACGATTTCGCTGGCTGGGCAGCGTCCGGTCCCGGTCGAAGCATAGCTCGCGGCATCATTGATACCGTGCGTAATGAGGCCGTAGTCCGCACCCGATTCTCGGAGGAGAGCTAACCGACGTGTCATGGTCTCTTCGGTATTGATCTCGCTTCGGTCTCCTGAAACTCCGAAGCTCACGACCGGAATCTTCAGCCGCGCAAAGCCCCGGCCTACCCAGCCTGGGTTGTAGAAGCCATCGCGGTTATAGTGCGAGCCGCTGTCGTTTCCGGCGTTCAAAACTGAATCCCCAAACGCGGCAATGCTATGGGCGTTGGGATCGGTGGTTTGCGTTTGGATCAGCGCTGGCATCGCGCAAACGCGTGGCCCGACGAATTTGCCATTGTCGTACTTAAACGCATTAGCTGAGAAGGTTGGGACATCGACGGCGGGAGTGGTCGTACCAGCGGACGTCTTAAAACTCGTGTAATCGTAGGCAGCCAAAGTGCTACATAGGAGTTGTTGCGCGGGATTAATGAGGGTGTAACGCAGGCGGGCTTTGATCACCGTTCCAGACGTGACGGGAATGTTAAGCCAGTCGGAAAACATGTGGGCGCCAGGCTGCATCAATCCCACCGCTTGGCCCGCAAAAGTGGCCTTTTGCCAAGTGCCGTTCACGAGGACGGCAAACTCCGTTTTCACCGGACCCGCGATCACTCGCGACTCTTGAAAGCCGGGGTACTTGTCGGTGTTGGCGTACTTGTGCCCCGCTGGATATGGGTTCCAAGTGATGTCGCCTTTGCCCCAGCCGGTTACCGCGATTCTTAGTCCCTGGCCGCTGACGATCGGGTGAATGTTGAACTCGGTCAGAATCGAATCTATGTATTCACTCGCGCCGCTCGCCTGAGCTGCTCCGGCATTTGTGTAGGTTACGCATGAAATGGGCCGAGGAGTCGTTTGCGCGAAACCGCACGAAATGAGTGCACCCAGCATTACAGCGGACAACGATCTCCGGTATTTCATGGCCTGTAACCTATCTTGGCCCAAAAACTGCAGAATTCACCCCTGCCGATAACAATTGATCCGTCCCGGTTTCGCGCGCGAAGCTCACTAGGTTCTAAATTGATCACAGCGACGCGACTTTCCATCTGCCTTTCTAATCTAACTCATAGACATTCCGGCAGATGCCTGTCCCAAAAATGACCCCGGATTGGTTCAAGATGACTTACAGGAGCGAGACAGAACCGGAATGAATTTGTTTACTCACAGCGGCCAGCCAATTCCACAACTGGGATTAGGGACGTTTGGTTCGGATAACTACACGGCAGACCAAATTGCCGCAGCCGTGATTGGCGCTGCCGAAGTGGGATACCGCCACTTCGACTGCGCTTCGATTTATGCCAACGAACCAGAAGTGGGTGAGGCGTTGCGCGCGGTTACGGAAAGTGGCATCGCGAGAGAGGATCTTTGGGTCACCAGCAAGGTCTGGAACAACATGCACGGCGAGGTGGAAGCGTCTTGCGAGCAGTCTCTGCGCGATCTGAAGCTCGACTACCTCGACTTATTCTTGGTGCATTGGCCCTTCCCGAACCATCATGCCCAAGGCGTCGATGTGAACTCCCGAGACCCTCATGCCGTGCCGTACGACCACAACGCCTACATGGCAACCTGGGCGCAGACGGAGCGGTTGGTTGAGCGTGGCTTGGTCCGGCACATCGGAACCTCGAACATGACGGTGCACAAGCTGAAGCCTTTGCTGCGCGATGCAGCGATCCGGCCAGCCGCCGCGCAACTTGAATTGCACCCACACTTTCAACAGAAAGCGAACTTTGAATACTTGGTGGAAAACGGCATTCAGCCGATTGGCTACTCACCCATCGGATCACCAAGTCGTCCAGAGCGAGATCGCACCCCCGACGATTCCGTGGATATCGAAGACCCGGTCATCGTAGCGGCAGCCGAGCGCTTGGGCGTTCATCCGGCCGTGGTTTGCGTACTTTGGCAGGTTCAGTTGGGTTCGATTCCGATTCCGTTCTCGGTTAAGCGACCTCAGTACGCAGGGATGCTGCGCGCAGTGCACGAGTTAAGGCTCACCCCGGAAGAGATGACGGCAATTAGCGGCATCGACCGAAATTGCCGCCTCATCAAAGGGCACGTCTTCCTGTGGGAAGGGGCGAAAGACTGGACCGACCTTTGGGACGACGAGCCTTAAACGGCGCGTCGATACTCTGAGCCATCGAGTTCGCGGTCTAGGAGCCCTAGGTCGAACATCTCGCGGCGAAGCAGGGCGTGGTCGTTGAAGGCGTGCCAGTTCTTTAGGACGATGTTCACTTCAACTTCCCGATAGGTTCGATTAGGCAGAAACTTGGTGGCAAGGTAGCGCAGGATTTGCAGCTGCACCTTGCGCTGCTTCCGGCTGGGCCAAGCTAGCACAACGCCATTTTCGTCGAGCCACTGCGCGGGAATGGCTTCCTTTTCGCCTTCGGTATTGGTGAACTCAAACAACGCGTTCATAGATACCACCGCCGGGGGCTCACCCTTCCCATGCCGAACGATTCCTTTTTCTCGAACATCTATTGAGGAATGGGACGTTCTTTAGCCGCGTTGTGAATCGGACTTAGTTCTAGGGCTCGAACTGCCATCCCCGCACAATCGCGTCCACGAGGGCTTCCGGCTCGATGAACACCTCAGAAGCATAGAGTTCACCCGCGCCGTCATTCGAAATTGTCGCGATGCCGTGGAGACCAGACCAGAGGGCCGTGGCCATTTTCGTCCAATGTCGCAGGCCAGATTCTGGCGGATGTAGGTCTCGCGCCACGCTTACAAGTTGTTCAAACGCAATCATCGCCGTGCCTTCTGGCTCCAAGAGCTGCAGCACGGGACTGAACATGAGGCGAAACACGGCCGGATTGTTGCGCGCGAACTGCACGTAAATTTTGGCCATTTGGCGAAGGCGTTCTCGCGGCTCGGGCGTCTCGACGGCTTTGAACTCCTGGGTCAAAGCCTGGAATGCTTCCGCGGCAATCGCGGCAAGGAGGGCATCTTTCGACTCGAAATGTCGGTACGGAGCGCGGGGGGAAACCTGGGCGCGGCGAGCAATCTCGCGGAGGGAGAGCGCATCTGCGCCGACTTCGATCAGGTGCCGCCGGGCTTCCGCAAGCAGAGTCTGGCGCAGGTCTTCTTTGTGATAGCGCTTGTTTTCTTGTTCCAACCAGGACATTTTACCCAGAATGTATTCACTGCATACATTTCGGTATACACTGCATACATGAGCAATGTTCATGTCATCTTTGGATTCGGCCCGGTGGGTCGAACGTTGGCTACCCGATTGGTTGCGGCCGGTAAGGAAGTTCGGATCGTTTCGCGTAGACCAATTCAATTGGCTGGAGCTACGCATATGGCCCTAGATGCTTCCGTTACCGCTAACGCGATCGAAGCCTCGCAGGGAGCGGCGGTGATCTACAACTGCGTGAACGCGGATATCACCCGATGGCTGGATCTATTGCCGCCACTCTATGAATCGATGCTGAGCGCTGCGGTGCAGCACCACGCGAAATACGTTGTCATGGACAACCTCTACATGTATGGTCCGGTGAAGGAACCCATGACGGAAGACTTGCCCTACCGGCCAAATGGACCGAAATCCACCTTGCGTGGCAAGCTGGCAGAGGACATTCTGCGGGCGCACGCCGAGGGCAAAGTGGATGCCGTGCTGGTCCGCGCGTCGGACTTCTTCGGGCCATACGTTGAAAACGCGTTGATCAGTCGCTCGACCCTGCTCGCGATGAAGGCGGGCAAGCGCTTCCCCACGATTGGCAACTTGGACGCGAAGCACACGTTCTCATACATGCCGGACGTCGCGGCGGCCTTGGAGATTTGTGGCGAGAACCCACTTGCGATTGGCAAGGTTTGGCATGTACCGTCGCTTCCGGCTATCTCCGTTCGGGAGTTTCTGAAGAACTTCGGCGATGAGTTTGGTGTCACCCCAAAGCCGATGAACGCCAACCGATTCATGCTCAACATTCTCGGTGTTTTCAATCCGATGATGAAGTCACTGAAGGAGACTCTCTACCAGTGGGAATCTGATTACGTGATGGATTCGACTCAGTTCCAAACGACATTCGGGCTTCGGCCAACACCGATGAAACTAGCCGTGCAAGAAACGATCCGATCTCTGTAACCCCTACTAGCGCGACAACTTAGAAAGTGGGCAAACTCGAAGGGCGGCTATGAAGCAACACCCACCGATCAATTCGCACTTTCCTACCCTGTGGTTCGGCGGGGACTACAACCCGGAGCAGTGGTCCAAGGAGACTTGGCTAGAAGACGTTGAGCTCATGAAGCAAGCCGGCGTTAACGCGGCCACGGTCGGGGTGTTTTCTTGGGTGTCGCTCGAGCCAGAAGAAGGGGTCCACACAGTTGAATGGCTGGATGAAGTCTTTGATCTTCTCCACGCGAACGGGATTCACGTGGTGCTTGCGACGCCGAGCGCGGCGCCACCAGCTTGGCTCAGCAAGAAGTACCCCGAGACGTTACGCACCGATGCAAACCGGCAGCGGCGGCATCACGGCAACCGGGTCAATTTCAACTGGGCAAGCAAGGTCTACCGGGAGAAAGCAGCGGGAATGGCGGAGATGCTGGCTAACCGGTACGGATCTCACCCGGCGCTTGCGATGTGGCACGTGTCGAATGAGTACGGCGGCGAAGATTACAGCGAAGAGTCGCGACTGGCCTTCATCGACTGGCTGCGGAACAAGTACGTGACTCTTGACCGCCTGAACGCGGCCTACTGGACCTCCTTCTGGGGTCATACCTACACGGATTGGGACCAGATTGACTTGCCCGGTCACCCGGTTGCGGAGACCAGCATTCATGGCCTGACCATCGATTGGAAGCGGTTCTGCTCTTACCAAATGCTCAGCTTCTTCCGAGAAGAGAGTGCCCCGCTGCGACGGATTACGCCAAACATTCCGATCACCACCAACATGATGGGCACGTACGAGGCGCTTGATCCCTGGAAGTGGAAGGACGACCTGGAGGTCTTTACCTGGGACTCTTATCCCGGGTTCCAATCCCACCCGGTTGGTACTTGGGAGCTCATCAAAGTGGCGTTTGTGCACGACATGTATCGAAGCATCAAGCAGCAGCCGTTCTTGCTCATTGAGAGCACGCCAAGCTCAAGCAACTGGTACAGCAGCATGCGACTGAAGCGGCCAAACATGCACAAGCTGGAGGCGATGCAGGCGGTTGCACACGGCAGCGAAGGCTCGATGTACTTCCAATGGCGGCAGTCGCGGGGGTCGCAAGAAAAGTGGCACGGTGCGTTTGTTGGCCACGCGGGCGGCGCCGGCACGCGGGTGTTCACCGAAGCATGCGAAGTTGGAGCTACGTTGAAGGAGCTTCAGGATGTCGTTGGTTGGACCTCCGAGCCGGAAGTCGCGATTGTTTACGACTGGGAAAATGCTTGGGCGCTTAAAGAGTCTTGCGGACCAGTTGTGGGCGAGAAGGATTATCACCGCACCTGCGTCGAGCACTATCGTGGGTTCTGGGAGCAGAGCATTCCATGCGACGTGATCGACAGCGACCAGCCGTTTGACCGGTACCGGGTTGTTGTCGCGCCGATGCTTTACATGCTGAAGCCGGGGGTGGCGGAGAAGATCGAAGCCTTTGTCGCGGGCGGCGGTGTCTTCGTGACCACGTACCTTTCGGGCATGGTGGATGAGAACGACTTAGTGATCGATCGCCAAAAGACTTGGCCGCTGGAGACGGTCCTTGGCATCGTGCCGGAAGAGATCGACGCGCTGTTTCCACAGGAGCGGGTGCATCTTGCGCTCGATTCAGGCGAGGGATCGGAGTCTTACGAGGGAGAACGGTTCTGCGAGTTGTTCTGGGTGACCGACGCCGAGGTGCGGGGGTACTACACCAGCGAGTTCTATTCCGGCAAGCCCGCGCTCACGCGCAAGGCTCTCGGCTCGGGCGAGGCTTGGTACATCGGCGCGCGGACGCGAGATTCTTTCTTGGAAGAGTTCTACACGACCTTGGCGTCGAACCTGGGATTGCAGAAGGACCTGACCTCGACTACTTCGCGCGGCGTCATGGCGGTTCGCCGAGGGGACAAGCTATTCATTCTCAACTGCACGGAAGAAGCCGAGTTTGTGGCGGTCGGCGAGGAAGGGATTGAGATTCCGCCGTTCGGCTCGATTGTCCTGCCAGCCTAAAGTTGCCCCCGCCGGTCATTCCGGCGAGGGCGTTTCCTCTTAGACGAGCTTCTTAAGGGATGCTTCGATGCGGTCTCGAGACGGCTCGAGGAACGGAGCGAGGGCCAGGTGCTCGCCGAGCGTTTCTAGCGGCTCATCGGTCGCGAAACCGGGTTCGTCCGTTGCGAGTTCGAGCACTAGACCTTCGGCGGAGCGGAAGTAGATCGACCGGAACCAGTGGCGATCGACGGGGCCGGTGTGCCCGATTCGGTTCTCGGTCAGCCAGGTCAGGAACTGATCGTAGGTTGGATAGTCGGTGATTCGGAATGCGACATGGTGGATGCCGCCGTGACCGAGGTAGCCGCGAGGGCGGGACTCGTCAAAGACGACGTGCACCTGTCGACCTGGTTGTCCATCTCCGGCCACAAGAACCGTGGTCTCGCGGCCCTCTCGGGAGTAGGTGCCAGCGATTCGGAAACCGAGGGTGTTCTGCATCATCGCTAGCGTCGTCGCCGGTTCGCTGAGGGCGAAGACGACGGCAAAGACGCCGCGAATCTGATGCGGCGCGGGGACCGGGCTGTCGGGCCAATCGGAACCGCCTCGGGGGGCGTTGCCGTCGGCGACGATCTCTAGCTGAACGCCATCGGGGTCTTGGAAAGCGATGGCGGCGAATCCGTTACGGTCGAGGCCATCTCGCACGCTGAGGCCAAGTCCGCGCAAACGCTCGGCCCACCACGCAACCGAAGCATCGTCGATCACGCGAAGCATCAAGATGTCAATCGTGTCGCTGCCGATTCGGTTTGGCGCGGTTTTCGGCCAGTCGAAGAACGTGACTTCAGTGCCGGGCGAACCTTCATAGTCGCCGTAGAAGAGATGGTAATCGCTCGGCGAGTCTTGGTTCACGGACTTCTTCACCAATCGCATTCCGAGGGTCTTGGTCCAAAAGTCGTAGTTGCGCTGGATATCCTTCGAAACCAGCGTTACGTGGTGGATTCCGGTAACGACCGGGGCATTTGACTTCAGTTCGGTACTCATGGCTTTGTTGGGGCATTTTTACTTGCCACGACAATTATACGCATTTCAACTACTTTGAGTTCCCGGGAATCACCGCGGTTGCGCCGAAGCCGTTAGCGAGGAATCCGATTTGCTTTAGCTTCAGGTCGACGAGATAGATTCGTCCATCCTTTTCGGCAATGCACCAGCCATCGGGGAGCTGAATTAGGTTGTCGCATCGCAAATGAAAGAATGACGTTTCAGATCCAAGTTTGCAACGCCCGTCGGTTGACTTTTCGGCGATTTTGATGGCTTAGCTTGGCGGAAGTTAATTGCAGCAGTTGATTGGTCGGCGAAGCACAGGCCGTGATCACCCACCCGAACTTCACGGGAACCAAGCCTTTGACCTAGTCCATTGCTGTTTGTGCGGCCAACGAAACATGTTCAGCCGCTTGAACTGGGAGGCACCGACACGCGTCACGCGTTTTGCCTAGGTACTACCACGCAAGACAGTGAGCTAGCCGAAGCTCACTCTAGCGGAATCTGGGTTTAGACAAACTAGTGGCGATATCCTCCCTCTTGGTATAGAGAGTAATACGGGTTGGGCCACACGCGTTCAGATTTACCTATGACGACGGACGCCACAAATTCGAAAAGCTATCCCCGGACGGAAAAGTAAATTAGAGAGACGTTGAGAAACGCTCTACCGCGCCAGAGGCTCAAACAGGTGCTTGTCTTCCTCACCGCATGGCTCAGTTGCCGGAGAGAGATATAGATTTCCGTCTGAATTCCGTTCGTCAAAGAACAGCCAATGGTTATTTGCCTTTGCCCTCTCAACCTTTTCAATGTCTAAAAAGTTTTGTGGGGTGGTCGAATTGTTGTAGAGGCTCATCAATTGGTTAAAGTTAGCTCCTCGGTTCAGGAGAATCTTGTTCTCGAATCCTTTTATTACTGCCTTGCCACCCGAAATGTAAACCCAGTGCGGATTAACTTTCCACTCCAGCGCATCTTCAACCCGCTTCTGAAAGACATTCTTGCTCAGCCGTTTCCTGTCTTTTCTCTTGTTAAAATAGGAAGCAATTTGCTTCCAAAGTGCAGCGACAACAAACAAAATAGTCCCAAAAATCCAGGTCACAACTTCACCGACGAGGCTTTGTTGCGCTTCGGTCAACCATTCTTTCATTGGCCCAATGGTAGCCGAAAACGGCCTCAGTAGCACTCTTTCCTCGTAGGCTTCGGCGAATTTCGTCGCTAAAGGTACCGCTAACGGACGCAAAAATCCGTGAGATTTTGGGATGTGCTACCAGATCAGCAGGCGCAGATTGAGCGCTCCGGCCGCAATTGTGGCGGTCGTCATACCATTAGGAGAGAACAGCATTATGTTAGCATCGAAGCGAGATCGTCGTCTATCAAAACTGGCCGGTACGGTTGTTGGACACACCCAAGGCTTGCGGTGAGTGGATTTCCGATGGCGAGTACGCACAAACTGCCCCAAAATGGATGGCGTACCGGCGTTGGCGAACAGGACAGGAACGAGGTCCATTTACTCGTCCTGCTGCACAAGCACGATCGCATCCCAAGGGACAAATACGGGCAGGCCAAGTTTGCCGGACTTGCTCTGGTTCTCCACGGTAACGCCAAAGTCGGTCACTTTTGTCAGTCGACCGGAGACTTGGATCTGCGTTAACGAATCATCTCGGCTGCCACTCGGTAGAACCGTGCTCGAGCCTTGAATATCGCGCCGAATCAGGACGGTCACAAGCTTCCCGGTCATCGAGTCGGCCCCGGTGGTTGACCCTTGGCAGCCGACCAGAACGGCACACAGCAAAGGAAGCATCACACCCTTGGCCCACATGCGCTCATTCTATACTGAGTTCTGTTATGGCGAAGAAGTCATTGCAAGAAAAATTCGATGCGCGGAAGGACGCGGAGATCGTGACGACTGACAAGCCGATGCCCGGTTTAGAGACGGGCAGCAAGCTTTTGATCTCCACGCCAGCCGAGATCGACGCTTGGGTCCGGGCCATTCCAGCCGGGGAAACCCGCACGGTGGCCGACTTGCGACGCGATCTTGCCCAAAGGCACGGCGCAGACGCCACCTGCGCGCTCACCACGGGAATTTTCCTCCGCGTGGTCTCCGAGCTTGCGCTCGAACGGCTGGCGGCCGGCGATCCAGAGGTCACACCGTTTTGGCGAATTGTCGAACCAGGCTCCACCCTTGCCAAAAAACTCCCCAACGGACCGGCATTCATCTCCACCCGTCGCGCGCTCGAAGCCTAGGACGCTAGGGCCTAATCGGCTAACCTATGTGCAACTCGCATGACGCCGTTCACCCTTCTTCTTGCTCTTAGTTCTCCGCAGACTTTTGATCCGGGCCCGAACCCGATGATCCTGCGCGACCCTGCAGTGAACGCGACCACAATCGTCTTCCAATTCGCGGGGGACCTCTGGAAGGTGCCACGCGCCGGTGGAGCGGCCATTCGGCTCACCAGTGCACCCGGAGTCGAGAGCACTCCGAAGTTTTCGCCCGACGGAACCACCATCGCGTTTTCCGGCCAATACGACGGCAACACCGACGTCTTCACCGTTCCCGTGGAAGGTGGCACGCCAAAGCGACTCACTGCCCATCCCGCCGCCGACGAGGTGAATGGTTGGACGCCGGATGGCAAGCATGTTCTGTTCATCTCCAGCATGGCTTCCGAGAACGCTTACACACGGCTGTTTAAGGTGAGCACCGGCGGCGGAGTGCCGGTCCAGCTTCCGTTCCCAGCCGTCGACGAAGGCAGCCTGAGCCCGGATGGCTCCCACCTTGCCTATATTCCAAACCCGAAATGGCAAGCCGCATGGAAGCGATACCGAGGCGGCCAAGCTGGTCCCGTTTGGATCGGCGACTTGGCAACTTCGAAGGTCAAGCGCATCCCCTGGAAGGGCACCGGAGACGAAAACCCAATGTGGGTTGGCGATTCGATTTACTACCTTTCTGACCCGAAAGGCGAGATGACCCTCCACCGCTATGACACCAAGAGCGGCAAGTCTAACGAGGAGATCGCGCCAAACGGATCGGACATCAAGAACGCCTCGGCGGGCCCGGGCGTCATCGCATACGAGGAATTTGGCTCGATTTGGCTGTACGACCTAGCGAAGAAATCGGCGAGCCGAGTTCCGATTACGATTGACGCGGACTTCCCCGAGGTTCGCGCAAAGTACGTTGATCTTGGCGAGCGCATTCAAGGCGTCGATATCTCCCCAACCGGCCAGCGCATCGTTTCCGAAGCACGTGGATTCATCTTCACCTCACCGGCCAGCAAAGGCGATTCGAAAGTCTTGCACTCGGAGCCAGGAATTCAGCGCCGCAGCCCCGCGTGGTCGCCCGACGGTCGAACGATTGCCTACTTTACGGACCAGAACGACAAGGAAGAGCTGGCCCTTTATGACACCACAACTGGCAAAGACCGAATCATCAGCATCGGCGCAGGTCAGGGCAGCTTCTCGAACATTGTCTGGTCTCCAGACAGCAAGAAGCTGATCTACTCCGATTTTTCGCTTGGCCTTTGGATCTGCGATATTGCCAGCGGCGTGAGCACGCGAATCGATTCGCTGGTTCGGCGCGGTCGGATTGGATTCGAGTACTCGTGGTCTCCCGATAGCAAGTGGATCGCTTACACGCGAGACATCGAGAGCACTTTCGGCGCGCTCTTCTTCTACAGCCTTGACTCCGGCAAGACGACCCAAGTGACCGATGGTTTGGCGGACGTTTCTAGTCCGGCCTTCGACAGAAGCGGAAGATACGTGTACTTCCTCGGTTCTACCGACGTCGGTCTCGGTGGAGACAACCAAGACATTGCTGCGTACGCCTCGGCGAACGTGACCCAGAACGTTTACTGCTTGGTGCTTAAGAAAGGGGTTCCGAACCCGCTAGCACCGGAAAGCGACGAAGAGAAAGTCACTCCAGCCGAAGCCAAGGCACCGGATTCCAAAGCACCGGAAGCAAAGGCTCCCGATACTAAGCCAACGACCTCGCTCGTCGATCTTGATGGACTAGAGTCACGAATCATCACCCTGCCGCATCCAAAGCAGCCGTACGGTGGATTAGCCGCGGGAACTCCGGGCTCGGTGCTTGCCATCGCATTGCCCGTTCGACCAACGTCGATCGATCCGGCTCGTGGCACCAGTAGCCTCATTCGCTTCGCGTTCTCGGACCGACGCCCCACCGTAATCACTACCGGCGTGGGCGGAATCAGTGTGACCCCGGACGGAAGCAAGGCGCTCGTTCAGGGCCAAGCTGGACTGAGCATCATCGCAACGAGCGTTCCCGCAAACCCGGGCCAAGGAACGGTGAACTTGAGCGCGCAAGTTAAGATTGATCCACCGACCGAATGGCGGCGAATGTACCGCTCCGCGATTCGACAGCAGAAGATCCGGTTCTATGATCCGAAGGTTCACGGCGTAGACCTCGACGCGCTAGAAAAGCGATACGAGCCTTTCTTGGCGAATCTGAAGTCACGCTCTGACCTCAACTATCTTTTCACGGAAATCTTTGGCGAAATCAGCGTTGGACACATGTTCATCGGTGGCGGTGACATTCCAGGCACGCGCGGAATTCCGGGCGGACTGCTCGGCGCGGACTACACCTTCGAGAAGAACCGCTACAAACTCGCGCGCATCTTTGACGGTGAGCGCTGGAATCCGAACCTTTACGCACCGCTTGCTCAGCCAGGCGTCGATGCAAAAGTTGGCGAGTATCTGCTCGCGATTGACGGTGAGGAACTCACCGAAGTCATGGACTTGTACGTCGCGCTCGAAGGCAAGGCGGGCAAGCAAGTGAAGATCAAGCTTGGACCCAACGCCGATGGTACGGACGCTCGCGAAGTGGTTGTCCTTCCAATTGCCAACGAGGGCCAGCTACGGAATCGAGCCTGGACCGAAGGCAACCGAAAACGAGTCGAAGCCGCAACCGGCGGAAAGGTCGGCTACGTTCACGTTCCCGATACGAACGTTGGCGGCTGGCGAGAGTTCGTCCGGTACTACTACGCGCAGACCGGAAAGGACGCGATGATCATCGACGAGCGGCACAACGGGGGCGGGGCCATTGCCGACTTCCTGGTCCGAGAAATGACCAAGCCGATCGTTTCGGGTTCAAGAACGCGGTACGGAAAGGACTTCCTGATTCCCGTAATGGGCGTGTTCGGGCCGAAGGTCATGATTGCTAACGAAATGGCCGGGTCGGGCGGAGACATCTTCCCGCACCTGTTCCGCTTCCACAAGGTCGGACCCATCATCGGCAAGACCACCTGGGGCGCGATGATTAGCAACTACGGGTTCAACCTCGTGGATGGCGGACGGATCAGCTCCCCCGACGACGCGATGTACAACCCAGACGGCACTTGGATGATCGAAAACCGAGGCACGCCGCCAGATCTCGATGTCGAACTCGATCCATTCCTGTGGCGACAAGGCAAAGACGCGCAGCTCGAAGCGGCGATTGCCGAGATTCAAAAGCTACTTGCCAAGAACCCGGTGAAGCCGCTGAAGCGACCGGACTACCCTTCTATTCCGCCGTTCAAGTCGACCGGCGGGCGATAAGCTCACAAACCCGTTTGGCTAGCCGATCCGAAAGATAGCTGGCCAAACGGGAACATCGCAAAAACGTAAATCAGCCCAATCAAAGCGAGGGCAAAGAGCACTTTTTGCCCCCGATTGAGCTTCGATCCATGCTCGGCCAGACAGGCCGCGCTCAAGATGCCGACGACATCTAAACAGACGTCGCTTAGCCTGCCACCCCGCCCCGGAATGTAGGTTTGATGAACCTCGTCCGTCAGGGCAAGGAGAGCCGCGATCGCAACCGGTGGCCAAATGCTTTTCTTAAAGCCGAGGCGAAGGAGCAGGAACAGGGCGGCGAACTCCGCCACGTGCCAGCCCTTCACCACAAACCACCAAATCTGCAGCCAGAACTGCTTGAACCCCTCGGCCGGCACGCGGCCGCCAGAGATCCAAGCGACGGCCTGACTCAGCTCCGCGACCGTCACCAGCCCGTTCGAGGTCAAGAAAATGAGCCCGAACCAGACAGCAACGAAAAGCCACGGAGACCTGAGTCGGGCCACGTTGGGTTACCTGCCGGCCGCGGGTGAACCGTAGAACCCGGCGCGGAGGAATCCTTCGCCATCGATCAGGGTCCAATCGGGGTAGCTCACTCCAGCGGTGAACAACGGGAGACGGTCGGTTCGGCGCATCGCCTTGAGGTCGGTTCCACCGATGCCAACTGCACCATCCCAGTGAATCAGCGCGGTAACGCCGGGGCCGAAGCGGAAGTTTTGGAACTCGCCGTAGTTGCCTCGAACGTCGAACGCTTTCGAAAGTCTTGCCTTCCAAACCGAGTTGGTATCGGCGTTTCCGTACACCATCAGGCTTCGACCGCCGGTGTTCTCTTTATCCGTCAAGATGTCCACCGCGCCGTTGCCTCGAACGTACCAAGTTTCGGCATCAAATCGAGCTTTGTGCGCCGCCCAAGCTCGCTCCTCTGCCGTGCCCTTTGTGCCGACCACCAGGGCGAATCGATCGCTGAGAACTTCCTTCAAGGGGCCGACGGGCGACTTCACTACGCCCTCTCGCCACTTGCCTTCGGCGTTCACCAAGTGGGCGACGTACTTCTTGCCAACCTTCTTGGAATCGATCAGGACCGCTTGGCCATCAAGGACAACTGAACCCAATTCCTCGTCGGTCTCGAACGAGAGCGAGAGAACGTTAGTGGTCTTGCCGAGCACGGTGTTGCCTTCTTTTGTCAGAACAATTCGGCTTGGAGAGAGGGGCTCGATCTGCGTGTCGATGCTCGCCCACCAGGCCTTGGAAGAGATGCGTGGGTTCGGCGTCGTGAAGTCGATTTTGTTGGGAGTCGGGTTCAGCTTTCGACGTCGCATCATGTCGAACAACGGCGCGTAGTCCACGCTCTCGCCGCCAAACCAGTGCGAACCGCCGGGCTTCTCTCCGTATCCGAGGTCAGGATGTCCGATCTTTTCCAGTTCTGCCTTCATCGTTCGGGCCTGAGAAACCGGAACGGTTTCGTCCGCGTCGCCGTGCCAAATGTAAACCGCCTGGGCCGAGGTGTTCGTTAGTCGGGCGAGGGTGTCGTAGTTATTCATGCTGCGACGAACGAGGCTTTGCACCGCGTTCGGCTCGCGCGGACTCCAGCCACCGGCATAGGTCCAGAAGGAGATCCAACTTGCGCATGGCGCGATGCTGGCGAACTTGTCTGGGAACAGCGTTCCGAGCGCCCAGGTGCCGTGGCCGCCCATCGAGTGCCCGGTGAGGTGAACCGCCAGCGGATCGTGAAGGATCGTGCGCTTGGCTTCGGAGAGGACCTCAAGGGCGTCCATGCGTCCCCAATCCTCCCAGTCGAATCCGAACGGGCGGCGGTTTGTTGGGCAGACGATCGTGATGTCGTCCTTGGATCCGTAAGCATCCGCTTGGCCGCTGGCTTCAACGCTGGCGCCGTGAACACTGAGGGCGAGGAGGTTTGTCTTCGCGGGCTTTTGGGCCGGGTTCACCGCGTAGTACTGGACGCTGCCATCGATGGCGCTAACGAAAGTTCGCTTGTGCGTTTGAGTGGCCGTTCGGAAGCGGACAGGAATCGTGGTTTCGTGAAGGACCTTGCTGCCCTGGGTCAGCTTCAGTGCGCAGGCGGCGGATTCGCCGGAAGCACCTTTCGGGATCGTCAGCAAGACCGGAACCTTTCGGATCGATTCAGCGGGGATGGTTGGAATCGCCTTTCCGTTGATTTTCAGTCCCTTTAGGGGGAGGTTTGTGGCGTTTCGGACGACAATGCCGGCGAGGAGCGATCCTTTGTCGCTGGGAAGAATGTCCGGGAGCGTGGCGTCGCGCAGGTCGAGTTCGACCGGCTTCACGACCGGCTTGATTTCGAACTTCAGCCGACCTCGGCCAACTTGGAACAGCAGCTCATTGCGGCCCTTTTTGACGGAGATGGGTAGGGTGAGCCAGCCCCAAGAGTACGGATCACCCGCGCGCGGCGCTCCATTCACGTAAACCATGGTGTGGCCCGACGCCTCCAGAAGGACCGTGCCGTCGGCCGATGCCTCGAACGGAACATAGATGTAGCCACCCGAAAGTGGTCGTCCCGTGTAGACGCCGTCCTTGGGTTCGATCAAGGTCCAATCGGCTCCGGCATCGGGCGAAACCCACGTGCCGTTGATGATGGAATCGAGCACGGGATCGGTCGGTAGCGGCGTTCGGCCACCAGACGGGAATGGGCCACGGGAAAGAGCCGGTTTCAGCTCAATATCTTGAGCCGAGGCGACCCCGAAAGTCAAAACAAGGGCGAACACGGAAAGGCTGCGCACAGACTCAAGATAGCAGAGCGCCCACCCAAAATGGCGAGGCATTTTGCGGCTTGACAAAGTAGGGGCCGAGGCCCAAACTCTTCCGGTGACGAAACTAGGGGTTGGCGTAATTGGCGCCGGGAGTATTGGCATTCGGGCGGCGCTGGCGCATCTTTCGTTGGAAGACGTTCAGCATCGGGTTCATTTGGCGGCGGTTTGCGATGCGGTACCAGGTCGGGCCCAAGCGGCAGCGGACCGATTTGGCGTGGCGGCGGGCTACGACTCATTGGAAGAACTACTGGCCGACTCTAACGTGGACTTGGTCACGATCGGAACGCCGATCGGCCTGCACTTTGAGCAGGGCCTGGCGGCGATTCGCGCCGGCAAGCACGTCCACTTTAACAAGACGATGTCAATTACGGCGGACGAAGCAACGCAGTTGATCGACGAAGCGAAGGCGCACGGCGTGAAGATCAACGCGAGTCCGGGGAACATGGTGCGGCCGGTCAACCGAGCCATTCGAGATTTGGTGCAGTCGGGCAAGCTCGGCAAGGTCGCTTGGGCCGCCGTAGGTGCAGGATTTGGAGACTACCATGAGAACGAAGATGTGCGGTCGGGCAATGACCTGCTCAGCAACGTGAATCCCTCTTGGTACTGGAAAAAGCCCGGCGGTGGACCGATGTACGATATGACGGTTTACGGGCTTCACACGCTCACCGGCATTCTTGGCCCGGCAAAGCGTGTCACCGCAATGTCCGGAATTTCCGTTCCTACCCGCGAGTTTAAAGGCGAGCCATTCCAGACCGAGATGGATGACAACACGTTCTTGCTCTTGGACTTTGGCGATTCCGTGTTTGCCTTCGTTTATGGCGCCGCCCATGGGCTCATCGAAGCTGAGTGGGGACAGCCGAACATTTACGGCAGCCGAGGGACGCTGTTGGGCACGAAGCTAAACGGCGAGCCAGTGAAGCACGCCGGCGGCGATGACCCTCGGCCACATTCGGCCCAAGGTCGACACGCGGTCGGTGAGCACCTGAACCTCGAAGAGATTCACGTTTACGAGGACATCATGCAGTTGATCGACTTGGTTCAGACCGGGACCCCACTGTACGGAACGGCCGAACATGCGCGCCACGTGATCGAGATTTTCGAAGCAGGCTATCGCGCCGCGGAAACGGGCCAAACGCAGGTCCTGAACACCACGTTTGAGGCGGTGGATTGATGTTGCTCTCCGGAAAGGTGGTGCTGGTGACCGGTGCTTCGAAGGGCATTGGAGCGGCCACGGCGCGCGTGCTGGCTAGGCACGGGGCCAAGGTTGCGGTGAGCTACGCCAGCGGACAGGAGCGCGCCGAGGCGGTTGTCGCGGAGATTCTCGCGGCGGGCGGAGAAGCGATCGCGGTCGGCGGTGATGTTCGGGACGCGGATTCTGTCTTGGCCATGGTCGACGAGGTCGTTGGTCGGTTTGGTCGGATTGATGGCCTGGTGAACAACGCCATCGGCGGCGATCAGCAAGGAACGTTTGCCAACGCAACGTGGGATGGGTATCAGAACATGATCGACTTTGGGGCGAAGGCGGTGGTCAATACGATCAAGGCCGTGCAGCCACATTTTCGGGCTCAAGGCGGTGGATCGGTGGTGAACATCGTGACGGAGCTTTGGAACATGGGCTCCGGCGACTGGTCGATGTACATGGCCGGGAAAGGCGCGATGGTTGGGATATCCCGCTCGCTTGCGGCCGAACTTGGGCCGGACAACATTCGCATGAACATGGTCGCCCCGGGCTGGATGGCCACCGAGACGGTCGACACTTCGAGCGATGGTTCGAAAGGTTTTGCCGCGTCTCTACCTTTGCGACGACATGGGTCCGCCGAGGAGATTGGGAACGCCTGCGTGTTCTTCCTCAGCGATCTTTCGACCTATTGCACCGGGACGTATCTTCCGGTCTGCGGCGGTCGAGTAACCCAGATGGGATGAAGAACGTGCCGGTGCTGCCAATCGCAAGCACCGGCACGACTAACTAGAATCAGCTCTTGCGTCGTCGTCGAAGAACGGCGACGAGTCCGCCGCCGAGCATCAGCATGGTGGCTGGCTCTGGAACGGGTGCCTGAGTCACGCTGACATTATCAAGGCCCCAGCTTTCGTCATGGACGCCTTGAAGGTTTGCACCCGAGAAGGTGAGGGTAAGCGTGGTGCCGGTGCTGAGGAAGGTGAAGCCGGCGTTCTTTGGTCCACCAAACTTGTAAACCGAGTTGCCATAGAAGTTGTAGCCGAGGGTGTCGATCTCGTCAGCATCTGTTCCGGCGGCGAAGCTGCCCGAGCCGCTGGCCGAGTAGGACTGCTCGTAGCCAGTCTGTTCGATATTGCTGAAGGTCTCGTCAAGGAGCGTGTTACCGTTGGCACCGAACTTGAACCGGTCTGGACCGACGCCAGAGTTGTTGCCGTCCCAAGAGTCCATAACGAACAAGTCGAAGTTGACGGTGGTGAGAGCACCCGCAGTCAGGCCGTTCAGTGTAAGGGTGATGGTGTTGTTGTCAAACCGGCCCAGGAACTTGCGGTTAGCGTCAGCTGGGGTCGCCGTGACAAGAGACGAGGACCACTCCGAACCAACTAGACCTTGAAAATCTTCGAAATAGGTGAACGCATGAGCCGAAAGTGGCAAGGCAAAAATGCCAAAAGCAATTAACTTCTTCATAACTCGAGTTTAGCGAGTCACGTAAAACCAGAGGGCACCGGTTTTACGTGACGAGAGAATTACTTGGGAGAGCCTCAGGCGGTCGCGTTGGCGCTAGCGCCGGTATCGAGCGTGAAGAACTCGAGGACCTCGTCCAGCCGATTCGATTCCGCATCGCACTGTCCCACGGCCGTGGCAAGCAAACTCTGGGTCTTCTGGATCTCTTCGCGGTGCATGGCGATCTGGGTTTCTAGCTCCAGAATCTTCATTTCCAGCGTGCCCACGTAGGTGCTCGTTTGGTGCGTGAGGAGATCTTCGTATGCGGAGAGAGCGGCGACTTTTCGGCCAGCGTCGGCGATGACTCCGGCAGTGTCAACTCCCATGGCCTTACCCATAGCGGCGATGGTGGCGTTGACGGTGGCGCGGCGTACGTCAATCGGCAAAGTTCTCGGCAGCGACTGAATGACCTCAAGGGCTTGCTCGGCGGAGAAGGCGACGGGCGTTAAGCCAGCGCGCTGATACACCGATTGGTAGTCCACTTTTCCGTCGGGCGCAGTGGGCGAAGGGGTGGTGGCGGTCTCTTCGGCGATTTTGATTTGATCCAAGTTCGGTCCTGGCGTGTCTTTGATGATTTGTTCGACCGACTTGGTCGCAACGGGCGCGGGGCGAGGTGCAGATGCGACCGGCAGGTCATCCAGGTCGGTCTTAAACTTAAGCGGCTCAGCGGAAAGATCCGCAACGGGCTCGGGCGGTAGTTCAACGACTAAGGAAGCCGCTTTTCTAAGAATGTTTTTGATGCTCATGTCCGTCTCTCTAACTCAAATTTGCCACAACTTCGGTCATCGGAGTGATTTCATCAATCGCCTCGGTCAGGGAGGTTGCCTGAATGATGACGTCATCAATGTCGCTCAAAACCTGCTCCGGCGAGCGAGCGCGGATTTCGTCGTTGATCAGCCCGAAAGTGTCGGCCATGAGCCGCATTTGCAAGCCGAGGTTCGACATGATCTGACTTACGCGGGTGATGAACTCCTTTCGGCGATTCAGAATCTGTTGCCGCTTCGACATCAGGTTTTGGTTGGCGACGACCGTTTCGGACTGAATCGATTCTTCAAGGGATCGAAGCTCGTATTCATAATAGCTTGATATCGTGAACGCGACTTCTTCCACCCACTCCAGTGTTGGATTAAGTGCCGCGCTATCTGGGGTCTCGTCGTCGTTTCGTTCGCCCTTTCGCGTTTTTGGCGGGGCGGAACCCATCATCATCGGCGGTGTGACCGAACGGCGGTCACCGCTAGGGATCTTTTCATAGACCTCCGCATAAACCGACATCAGGTAGCTGGCGAACTGGGCTTCCTTTTGCGCGAACTGGAGATATTTCTCCATTAGGAAGTCGAGCTTGCGCATCGCTTCTCGGAACCAGCCTTCCTCGCCACGAGATTGGCCCTCAATCTGGCTGCGAACTTGCTCAAGCCGCGAGAATTCGTGTCGGATCTCTTTGCGAACGATCGGGAAAGTTTGAGCCTTAAGGGCTTCTCGGCGTTCCACAACCTCACCATCGAAACGGGCTTGAATTCGCTTCTCGTACCAAGTCGTGTCTGGCACAAACAGTAAGTACACGGCCTCGGCAACGAGCCCGACGAGGAGCGGAATGGGATTGAGGGTTGCAGCAGAGGCCGCCACGAATCCCGCGAGTGCCACCAAGTTTGGCCCCTCTTTAAAGGCCTCTCCCAGTCGGTATTTCAGGCTCTTGTAAATCGGTAACGAAGGGTCAAATTTCACGGCGGTTAGCTTCGATTGACATTATGACCCGCTACACGAAAATTACAGATGAGCAAAGAGGTCCTTTACTTCGTTCACCGTGGCGTGAAACTCGGGAGTTCGCGAAATGTCGGCGTGCCAAGCCAGCCCGCGGGCGATGAGGTCGATCGATTTCTGGATTTTCGCGCCGGGGATAAAGTTGCCCGCTTCGTCTCGATCCCGCCCAAGCAGGATGAGCGTGTCGCAGACCTCGATGGCCGAGGCAATGTCGTGCGTCACGATGATGAACGTCTTGTGCTCATCGGTCTGGGCAACGTCTTTGATGAATTTGCACATGCGGCTGAGAGCGAGCGGGTCGAGGCCGCTGAACGGCTCGTCCATGAGCATCAGTTCGTTGCTGCACATGAACTGTTGAGCAATCGCGGCGCGCTGGCGTTGACCACCCGAGAGTTGGACCGGATACTTGTCGCCATGCTCGCCCAGGCCAAAGTTCTCGAGCAGTCGTTTGGCGTTGGCTTCCGCATCGGTTGCCGACATTCCGGCTTGCTTGCCCGCAACCACCAGGTTGCTCATGATTTTGCGGTGCGTGAGCAACGGATAGTTTTGTGCGACGACGCCGACCGTGCCGGGCTTGACCGGAACGCCGGGATCACCGACTAGGACGGAGCCCGCATCGGGAGGATTGAGCCCCGCTAGGATTCGGAACAGCTGCGTTTTGCCCATGCCGCTCGGGCCGAGAAGACCGACCACTTGGCCCTGATGGATGTCAGGACGCACGATGTTGCGGACCTCAAAATGAACGTCCCGGAGGATCTTTTTGCCGCCAAGGGTGAGGTGGATTCCCTCCACCAAGAGCAAACGCTCTTTGATATCGTAAGCAATCGCGGGTCGAGACAGCATTTACTTGCGCTCCAAGGTCAGCACCGCATACGGGCAAACCTGCCGGCGGATGAAACCGATGATCACGTCTTGAAACAGCCCGACGATCAAGATGATGATTTGAATACCGAAGACTTCACTCATCTTAAAGAACTTTTGCTGGTTAAGCAGCAGCGCGCCGATGCCACCTTCGCCACGGTAGATACCTTCGACGAGAGTTAACATCATCCAGCCGATGGCGGCGTTTTGGCGGAGGACTTCGAACGCCTTATCGGCGGTACCCAGAACCACGACTTCCCAAACCACGCGCCATTCGCTCATGCGCAGGGTGCGGGCGTAGTCGAAATCGGCTTTCGGAATCTCAGAAACGACCGCGGCCATCGAAGTCACGAAGAACACGGTCATCGCGAAGACCAACAGGGACAGCTTCAGCGGATGCCCTCCACCGACGATCAGCGTGAAGACAAGGGTGAAGCCGGCCATGCTCAAGAACCGGCCTTTTCCGAGCGCGTTCACAAGCGGCCGAAAGAACGGCATGACGGTGAGATAGGCCAGCCCGATGGAAATGACCGAGGAAATCGCGACGGCTTCTAGGTTCAGCGTAACGCTGGTAATCAGCTCTTGACCGAGGCCCTGATTGAACCAAAGCTCTCGAATGGAGTTGAGAACTTCAAGTGGCTTCGGGAGAACGGCAAAGGCCGAAAAGGTCCAGAGCAGAAGGAAGATCGCGACCTGAACGGCGACGATGATGTTCATCGCCGTTCGGCTAAGAATTTTGTTCGGCGAGAATGCGTGGAGCAATCCCGCCGACTGCTTTACGACCTTTGGCGGATCAACCAACCCGGTCGGTGCGCTCATCTAACAGCCTGGACCTTAATTTCAACCCGTCGATTCTTTGCTCGGCCTGCCGGGGTCGTGTTCGGAACGACCGGCTGGGTCGATCCGTGAGCACGCACCGGAACTCGGCTGACCGGGAACAGACGCGGCGCGCGCTTGTTAAGCCAGCGTTGCACGGCAAACGCTCGGGCTTCCGAGAGGGCCATGTTGGAGGCAGGGTTGCCGACGTTGTCGGTGTGTCCGTGGACTTCGATGCTCGTCGTCGTACTGACCGCGAGCTCCTGAACCAGCTTTTCTAGCACCGGCTTAGCCGAAGGCTTCAAGACCGCTCGCCCCGTCTCAAACTCGATGTTCCAAGCTCGGGCGCTGATCTGCCGCTTGCTGGTGATGGCACCAGGCTTTGGCGTATTGACGGCCATTTCGCTGCTGCGCAACGCTTGCTCGCTGAAGTTCTGCTCCTGCGCTACCGCTTTCACGTAGCGCGTATCTAAAATTTCCGACGCTGGCGGGAAGGTCGGCATGAGTTCGGGATACTGCGCCTTCACGATTTCGCCGAAGGTGGTGTAGACGCTAGAGAAGATGTTCGCTGAGCCACTGACCAAGCCGAAGAGGAGCATGTTATCGGCGATGTTGTTAACCGACGAACCACCGAGTTCGACCATCACGCCAGTTTTGTCCTTCTCGAAGGTTCCTTTGTAATAGCGTTCCCAGTAGCTGGCGTCCTTTTCGTCGTAGGCAACCGCGCTGATTTCGGCGGCTTTTCGAAGGGCACCCGAACTGCTGCGGACGGCTTCTCCGCCAACGAGGGCGCCGTCGAGCATCTTCACGACGAGGTCCTCGTTCTCTTTCATCCACTTATCAATGCCGATGACCACGCAGGGCATCTGTGCGTTGTATTCCTTGGTGGAGACGATGGAGACCAGACCGCCCTTCTTATCGGCAACGTTAACGTCGCCGGGGGTCCAGGTAACAACGGCGTCGACCTTGATCGTCTTGGTTTCGCCGGTGCGCTTTCCGTTCCGTACCACCGGTCGCTTTTCGGTGTAGCCCGAGATGTACTTTTCTCCTGCGTCGAGGTAGTCGTTTGCGGCAACCCAGTTCAGAGCGTCCGGGTCGTAAGTTTTTTCGTCAGGGTTGTTCTTGAGGCCGTTGTCTCCGAGCCACTTCATGGCGATGTTCCAGTCGCCGTCTCGCAGGTAGCCAGAAACCACGCCACCCTTACTAGCGGCCGGATTGGCGGACCAGTTCTTGGGTCCCATGAACTTATCTTCGCCGCGCGAGAAGCCAATGGCTCCGACGACTTTCGCCTTGTACTCGGGACCGAGTTTGCCAAGGGTGTCGTTGAGACCAGCCAGGAAGGTTGCGCCGCCGTCACCCATGATGGTGACGAAGTGGGTTCCGCGCTCGGGCTGCTTGTTGCCACGACTCAGTTCCGTTGCGAAGTCGACGAGGGCTTCCTGCATTTTCGCCGGGTCGTCTTGTCGCGTGAAGTCGATCGCAACTCCGCGCTCGGCCATCAGCGAGCCGTTGGTGGTTGACTTGCCGCCGTTGGCAAAGAAGATGCCCATGTGGGCATTCCAAGCCCAGTGCATGAACCGGATGCGGGGACCCGTTCCTTCAAACTTTTCGGTGCCCGGAAGGGCGAGGTTCTTGACAGAAACCGGAGTTGGCTGATCATTGATCTGAGGCAAATCTGCCTTCAGCGGAACAACCGATTCTCGGACCGGCGCGGAAGGAATCAGATCTCCAAGCCCGCCGCCCGTGTATAGCTTGTAGCCGCCAAACGCGAATCCTGCAACCAGGATTACTACAATGATTTTGCCTAAGGGTTTTACTTTAACTTCACTCATTGTGACTGCGGCTCCCACACCGGGTGTCCGCCCAATATACCAACATACGGGTCAACGAACGTCTGGGATTCAGCCGCGCGACGAACCGAGGAATCGCGACGGTGGCCACTGAATACTCCGTTATTATTATAAGTAGTTCTATAAGATTTTTCTTTTGCGGAATTTGCGGCAAAAAGTGCAACCCATGATGCGTTCTGGGCGTGCTAGCAACAGGACCCATTTTGAATTCAAACAATCAGCGCACCCTTGCTCAAATCTTCCGTCACCCCATGACGCACAACCTCACTTGGCGAGACGCCATCTCCCTCTTCGAGCATCTGGGCCAAGTAGAGCAAGAGCACAACGGAAACCTGAAGGTCACGATCAACTCGCAATTGACCGTTTTCCATGGCGTTGCCGCATCAGACGTCGCCAGCCCAGATCAGGTGAACCAAATGCGGAGTCTTCTGCGAGAGCACGAAAGCCACCGCGAGCGCCAAAGCGGTCGCCTGCTGTTGGTCCTAAACTTCCACGAAGGCCGTATTTTTGACTTGGCCGATGAAGACGCCGAACCGATCAGTGTCGTACCGCTCGATCCAGATGGCACCAAGTCCCACGTTCACCCCACAAAGCACGAAGACTCCGGTCGCAATGTTCAGCCCAACCACGATGCGTACTTTGAAGCGGTCGCCGTGCCCCTTGAAGGCGCAAAGGAAATCATCGTCTTCGGCTCCGGCGAAGGCGCCAGTGGCGCGATGCTGCAGTTCCTGCCCTGGCTAGAGCAAGCCCATCCGGCAACTCACCAAGTCGTATCGCGTTCGGAAACGGTTGACCAAAGCCACCTTAGCAACGGCGAATTACGGGCAAAAGCTCTTGCCCACGCCGTCGCCTGAGCTGAGTTCCGTTGGTGGTTGGGAGGAAGGTTTTTTGCCTTCCCTTCTGACCCCAACCACTATACTGGCAAAGGGGCCGGAACCCGAAGGTAAGCAAGATGAAACTGGATGTTCGAATCGTTGGAACGCTTGTACTGGCCTTTGGGCTGACCGTCGCTGCGGAAGCGCAGCTGGACTTTTACGACACGAACGTCGTGTTCACCGGTCCGCTTTCACGCCCGTTGATGGGGCGAGCGAGTGGGGCGTTTGTTTCGCCGGACGGCAAGTTTGCCGGATTTACGACGTCTCGCCATGGCCTAAAGGTTGGAGATTTGCCGCTAACGGCGGACGTGTTTGTGCGGTCGTTGGGGGGCGGTCAGGTCTACGGTTTGAACAAGCTGGCGGGCAAGTACTTCCCCGTTGAATCGCAGTTTCGGAATCTCGCGGTCATGCCCTCGAATCTGGGACTTGTGAACTTCTTTGTCGTCGAAAACCCGGTGGCGGGACTCAGCACGAATCGCAATCAAATATACGTTCACACCCGGGAGACCGGGGAAACTTCGGTCGCTTCGGTTCCGCCAGCCGGCACTGCAAGTCTGAATGATTGCAAGCCCATTGCCATCGATGCCATGGGAACGAGACTGATTTTTACGGGGACCAAGCCCCAGGGTCAGTACGGCATTTATGTGCGCGACTTTGCGAACGGGTCGACCGTCCTCGTTCACGAACCACCAGGAGGCAGCGTCCCTGTCCTGGGCGCGAGTGCGAACGGGCTGAACATCCTCCATCGGGACGGATTGGGGCTGTCGCTCTTTAAGAACGGGGTCAAGACGTCGATCTTCCCGGCGAGTGCGTCGGCTTACACTCCGCACTGGGTGAGCGACGACGGCAAGACTGCCATTCTCGAATCCACCGCCCCGCTTGATCCTCTGGACGTGGGCGGGAACGATCTTTACGTCCTCAATCTCGAGACGAAAGTCGGCGTGCGACTCCCGCGCCCCACCAACACGGAAGTCCGGCTCGGGGCCGTGCACGTGAGCCGGAACGGGCGATTTATCGCGGTGGTTCCCGCCAGCAACACGGTGAAAGTCCTCGTGTTTGATCGGACGACCAACAAGTGGACGGACCTTACGTCGTACATCGCTGGTCAAGAATTTCCTGGCTCTATTGCGGTTGACAACTCGGGAAACAACGTGGTGATGACTACGTCTTCCGAAAACCCGATATGGCTTAGCCGATCTTCAGGGGTGGCGCGCTACCTGGACGATATTGGTCAGCCGAATCTGCCCGTTGACTTGCAGAACTTTGCGGTGACGCCAGATGAGCGGTTCGCCTTTGTGCGAAGCCGGGACATTTTCCGCGATGGCGTTTACCGATCGGTTCGACGAGACATGACCACGGGTGGGGATGTGGTGGTTCCGAACAACCCGATGCCGATTGCCGTGAGCAACAACGGCCGATACGTTCTCGGTAAGCCGGATTCCCTCGGTCCGCAACACGTGGACCTTAAGCGAGGGGTCATCACGAACTTAGTCGGCGATCCGGTCGGCATGGATGGTTCCGGAAACCTGGTGGTGTTTTTGGCGAGCAACCAAGTTTGGGTACGCAACATCTCGCGCGGCGAAGAGTATTTGCTTAGCTATACGGCGACAGGTTTAGGCGGTAATCGCCCTTCGGGCTCGGCAGTGATCTCGAACGATGGACGCTACGTGTACTTCACTTCGAGCGCCCGAGATTTGGCGGCGGGTCGAGAAATATCTTATGACGAAGGATATGACAATGTTGATAAGTCTCTCTATCGCTGGGACTCGCGAACACGCACAACCCAGCTGGTTCTCGTGCCTCGCGGTAACTCTCCTATTTTTCAAGGTGTAGAGGGGCCGCAGGTCTCGGCGGATGGTCGGTTTGTAGCATTCACTTGGGTGTATTCAAGTGCCGACATTTGGTTCTTCCCGATGATATTGGACACGCAGACCGGCAGGTGGCAGCAAGTCGGGGGGGGCGGGAACACGCGAATTCTGTCGATCTCACCAGATGGGCAACATGCGTTCTTTGCCGACGACTCTAGGCTCCAAGTGATGCGCCTAGGTGACAGAAAACAAGGAACTTTACTTTGGGGTGGGGATGACACCATGCTTTCCCAAGGGCAGATGACGAACAATCGCCGCGTTTGGTTTACCCTCGGCGGAGCACTTGTAAGAGGTCGTTATGAATTTCGTTAAGAGCCTGCTTGGTCTGATCGTGTTGTTGCCGGCGGTAGTAGCCGCGCAGAGTTCGTTGCCGGTGCTGATTTCGAAGCGGCTGGCATCGGCGGGTTTGGGCGAGAGTTTGAGCGCGCGGTTTGCGACCAACCGAGGGGCTGCGGTGCTTTTCTCGGGCGGTGGCACAAATGCTAGCTCGGACAATGGCAACGTTCTGAAGCAGGACCTTTATGTCTGGGACCGGATCGCGGGGACGACGGAACGTCTTGGACTGAAAGAGGCGAGCGGGACGGAGCGTGGGTTCGGCGGCGTGCGCGCGGTTTCTGATGATCTGCAGTACGTGATCGTCGGTAACGAGACTGAATCGTGGGCGAGAAATCGCGTCGCCACCGGCTGGAAACGAGAGACCGGCCGGTTCACTTTTCTTAACGGCAAGGACTTTCCTGGCGTTATTGCGCGGGACGGTCGCGTGGCCCAAACCGAGCGCGTCACCTTGGCGAACGGTTACACGATCAACCGATTAAGGGTGGGCACAGTGCCGGGCACGACGAGCATGCAACGGTACCCGCTGAAGTCAAATGGGGTTGAACTCTCCATAAGGTTTGCGCAGATCGCCAGCGACGGAACGTCGGTCGCTGGACTGGCGATTGTGCCAGGAAAAGAGAACCTCCGAGCTACCGCTTACGTTTTCCGTATCCCGTTTAACACGAGGATTCCGAAACTGATACCCGTTGAAGCGATGCCGGAGTATCAATCCACCCAGTGCCTATCGCGCAATGGTCGGTACTTTGCTTTCTATGGTGCGTTCGGGACGCAATCTCCTTGGCTCCACATCTACGACTTTGCAATGAACCGCTGGCAGCGGCTTTTCCCAGAAAACCCTTGGGTGTATGACGTTAAAGGGATTCATGCGATTTCGGATTCCGCTAACTTGGCCACCCTCACGGTCTCGATCAATGGTCAACCCGTAAAGGACTACACCCAAGAACTGGCGACGGGCAAGAACTATTCGAACGTTTACCTTTACGCCGCTTGGCCCGATATTCAATCGAGCCCAGCGATCATGAGCCCGGACGGAGAGTACTTGGCCTACCCCGATTATTTGCCACCACGCGTTGCACGAGGGGTAATCCTTAATAATCGGCGAACGAATAGGTGGTGGCGCTACGAAAAAGAGTTTGGCGAAGGAGAGATTCCGGGATATAACCCGATCAACCGTTTGTATCACTCTATCGTTCAGCCTCCGCAGATGTCCGAAGATGGCACTCGATTTGCATGGATTTCCAATGCAGACAATATTGCTCTTGGTGATAGTAATCCCTTGACTTCGTCTGGCGGATACGATTTATTCTTCAGCGACATTCGGACAGGTCGACGTGTCTGCGTTACTTCGGGAGTTAGTTCAAATGCGATGGTTCCAACAGTTCGCATGGACTATGCTGGCCGAAACCTCGTGTTTGCCACCAATGGTTACTCCGGTTCTAACCGGACTGACATCTTCGTCTACGATACGGCAACTAATGTTCGTAAACTAGTTGCGCTCGATGCGCGAGAGCCTGCCATCTCCGGCGACGGCAAAGTCGTTACGTATGTCCGCGGTCAGAATCCCGCGCCGATGATCTTTCGACAAGACTTAGCGCTCGGGATCGAAACAGCTGTGACCAATGGCTGGCGTCCAGAAATGGATGGCACGGGGACGAATCTCGTATTCACCTATCGATCGGATGATTCAAATGCGTATGTTAACGGATATTCTCGAAATGGCTTAACTGGCAGAGTTTTGAAAATTTTTAGTCATACTTCTAGCAGCAATGATCGAAGCTACTTTATCAGTAGAGATGGCCTCAAGTTCGCCTCCTGGGCAGGAGAATACTATGATACTGTTTCGCAACGCAGACTTTTCAAGAATTCAGCCTATGTTGCCTTTGCCGATCCTGACCTAAACTATGGTGTAGGATTTGACTTCGATCTAAGGCAGGTGTCCGCGTTTAAGTTGTCAACCGGTCGACCGTATCCCATCTACACAGCATCTGGACCGGTACCAGAAGGGTATAGCGAGCAAACGCAAAAGTTGCCGTTTATGAGCTACAGCAACTCGTCAAGCTATTTCACCTCCTCTAACCTGTATCGTACTTCGCTCTTCACGACCGGCAAACCCATCGCCCTGTTCTCGCCCGTTCCAGAGGGTATCGGCGATGTTTATACTGTGTTCCGTTGGAAAGGCTATGACGACGTAACTATGCCTGACCGAGTGCTGTTCCGGACGCGTGAAAACGAGGGTGCATGGAGCAGTTGGAGCACGGACCTGAAAAGAGTTGTGAATACCCCGGCCAACCGGCGACTGATCTTTGAACTTCAAGCTAAGGACGAAGCTGGAAATGAGTCGGATTTGGCGAGACTGACTTATGGTTTCGGCTAACTTTCGTCCTTTGATTGCGGCAATGGGCTTAGCGTCTGAGCGCGATTCCCGTACAATGCCAGCGTAGGGCAGAGGTATGGGCAAAGCGGAAATGGCAGTTCGGTGGGTGGGGTTTGCTTTCGCCTCGGGAAGCATCATCTGGGCTTCCACGCTTTCCGTCTCGGCCCAGGAACAGGCAAACGAGCCCAAGATCTCGGCCGAGCAGGCGGCGTTTTTCGAAGCCAAGGTTCGCCCCGTACTTGCCGAGAATTGCGTCAGTTGCCACGGCGAAAAGGTACAGCTCTCGGGCCTGCGCCTGGACACTCGAGCCGGTTTCCTAAAGGGCACTTCAAGCGGCAAAAAGCTGGTCGGAATGCCGGCTGATCAGAATCCCCTGCTGGAAGTTCTTCGCTACGGCGGGAAGATCAAGATGCCGCCTACCGGCAAGTTGAAGCCGAACCAGATTGCGGACTTCGAAGCGTGGATTGCCATGGGCGCGCCTTGGCCCGGCGCGGGGGCGACGAAGGCGGCGGCATCCTCTGAACTCTGGTCCCTTGTTCCGGTCCAGAAGCCGACCGTTCCGGCGGTGAAAGCCAAAGCTTGGGTTCGAAACCCGGTGGATGCGTTCGTACTGGCTAAGCTGGAATCGAAAAAGCTTGCTCCCGCGGGGGAGGCGGACCGGCGAACCTTGTTACGGCGCTTGAGCTACGACTTGATCGGCTTGCCGCCCACGGCACAGGAGATGGCGGAGTTTCAGGCAGATAAAGCTCCAGACGCCTACGAGAAAGTAGTCGATCGGCTTTTGGCCTCTCCACACTATGGCGAACGGTGGGCTCGGCATTGGCTGGATGTCGCGCGGTACGCCGACACCAAGGGCTACACCTTCGAAGAGGACCGGAACTACCCGAACGCCTACACCTACCGGAACTGGGTGATCAACGCGCTCAACCGAGACCTTCCGTACGACCAGTTTGTCATTCAGCAAATCGCGGCGGACCGCCTTCCGGAGGTCGCGAACGGAGACGACAAAACTCCACTCGCGGCGATGGGCTTCCTAACCCTCGGGCGGCGATTCCTGAACTCCGTGCCGGACATTATTGATGACCGCATCGACGTCACAATGCGCGGTTTTCAGGCGTTCACGGTGAGCTGCGCCCGGTGTCACGACCACAAGTTCGACCCGATTCCGACGCAGGACTACTATTCGCTTTACGGAATCTTCGATTCCTCTCGCGAGGACACCTTGCCGATTTCCCCGAAACCGATTCGCGAACCTTGGGCGAAACACCAAGCTGCGGTGACCGAGCTCGAAACCAAGATTCGGACCACCGTCATGGGTCAGATGGCGCGGCTGCGAAAGATAGCCGCCGACCCCGAAGGATCGAAGTCGCTCTCCGCAGAAATCAAGGGCATTTTGCAGAGCATCCGCCCCGAAGTCACGCCGATGGGCGAGAACCTGAACAAGCTGTTCAAAGTCTTCGAAGCCACTGCGCTTCAGGCCATCCAGACGATGGCTCCGCAGTTGGACAAGCTGCGAGGTTCTGCCCCGCCGACCCCCGAATTCGCCATGGCGATGGTGGACTTTAACCCTCACGATGGCGTGGTGTTCAAGCGCGGAAATCCCGGCAACCAGGGTGAGAAGGCGCCGCGGCGGTTCCTCGCGGCGCTTCTGAAACCCGGCGAAGCGCGAGAGGAATGGAAGGGAACAAGCGGACGGCTTGAACTCGCCAAATCGATCGCCTCGCCAACGAATCCGCTCACCGCGCGAGTGTTTGTCAACCGCGTGTGGCACCACCACTTCGGCGCGGGCTTGGTCCGAACGCCGTCCGATTTCGGTCGCCAAGGGGAAAAGCCAACCCATCCTGAATTGCTCGATTATCTGGCGGCAACCTTTGTCGAGAACGGTTGGTCCATCAAGAAGCTGCACAGAATGCTCGTGACCTCCGCGACCTATCGGCAGAAATCGGAAACGACCAAAGCGACGATGAACGCTGACCCCGACAACCGATGGTTGGCGAGATTTAATCGTCGGCGGCTTGATCTCGAACAGACACGTGATTCGCTGTTTCTTGCCTCGGGCGAGCTTGACCTGAAGCAGGTCGGCGGTAGGTCGGTTGATCTATGGTCGAAACCGTTCACCCAGCGGCGCGCCGTCTACGGCTTCATCGAGCGGCAAAACCTTCCGGGCATCTTCCGGACCTTCGACTTTGCGAGCCCAGACAGCACCAATGCCCGCCGCTTCCAGACCACTGTGCCACAGCAAGCCTTGTTCCTAATGAACTCGCCGCTGACCGTGGAGCAGGCCAAACGCGTCATAAATCGTGCGGAGATTGCGCAAGCCAAGGAGCCGACCGAGCAGGTTCGCCAGCTTTACCGCCGCTTGCTCAGCCGCTCTCCCGAGCCGGATGAGCTTGCGGCCGCGTTGGAATACTTGTCCGCCGGATCGGCCCTCGTGCCTCAACCAAGCCCAATTTGGCAGTACGGCTACGGCAGGGTCGATGCGATAACCCAGCGGGTTCAAGACTTCCGTCCTCTGACCGCCTTTAAAGAAAATCGATATCAAGCAGGTGAGCAGTTCCCCGATCCGGCGCTTGGATACTTACTGCTGAACGAGGCGGGCGGGCATCCTGGAAACGATGACAACCACTCAATCATCCGCCGTTGGGTCGCGCCAGATGCGATGACCCTTTCGATCACCGGCGACTTGAACCACCCCGACAAGAACGGAAACGGGGTGCAAGCTCGGGTCGTCAGCAGTCGCCTCGGCGTTTTGGGCGACTGGAAGGCGCACGCCAAGGTTGTGAAGACCGAAGTGCCGCTGGTGATGGTGCAGAAAGGCGACGTCCTGGACTTCGTCGTGAGCCCGATGGGCTCGACGGCAAACGATGGCTTCGGCTGGACGCCGACCCTGCGGAAGTCTGGCAGCAACCAAATCTGGAGCGCCGCCGCCGGATTCGCCCCGCCACCCCAGCCCGCAATCAGCCGCCTCGCGATGCTCGCACAGGCGCTAATGCTGACCAACGAGTTTATGTTTGTCGACTAAAGCCGTTACTGCTTCTTTCGGGTGTCGTCACTGATGAGTCCGATAGAAGCGGCAAGCTCCTTTGAAACGCCAAGCTGCAGTCGCTGAAAGTCCACCGGGGTCGAATTGAAGTTCGGCTGCTGCTTTGGCTCTTGGATATCTTCCGACATATAGGCGGATGACCAGAAAGAATCTGCGGCGCTTAGCAGCCACAGCGACATCGTAGGAGGCAACGGCGGCGCGGTGGGGAGCAGGGCCGCATAGACCTCATCCTTTACGATGCCGTGCCAAACGGACTCCGCTAAAGCTTCCCGATACCGAGCTTGAGCCTTTGCGGGCAAGCCTCGAACGGGCAACATCTGTCCCGCAAACAGCCGCTTGCGATCCGCGTCATTCAGCGCACCGATGAGCCGGAAGCCAGTCATCCCATCCCGCAAGGGCGCCAAAAGGAACCGGACGTTGTACTCCGTGATGTTTCGGAATGCCTCAACTTGTTCGTCGGTAAGACCGCTTGCAAACTTCGAATAGCCTTCCGTCGAGAGCATGCCGCTCGGCTTCACTTCAGCGTTTGCGGCCAAGACTAAATCCTCCGCTGGTTCGCGCGGGATATAAGTCCAGCGTTGTTCTTTCCTGCCCATGAGCCAACCATCGCTCGCGCGCATGTGATAGCCCCGGGAAGTGAAATAAACCCCTTCGCTGTAGCGGTTCTCGATCCATTCCTTAACCGTAGCGCCATCGGTCCAGCGCCAGTAAGTCTCGGGAATCCGAAATGCTTCAGAGACCATGGGCAGCTTTGTTCGGCGATGCAATTCCTCCAATTGATCCGCCATGGTCAGAGTTTTGTTCTTTGGGGGATCCGACGGCAGATCGCCTGGTTCGCCGGTTAACTCGGTGCTCAGCACGTCGGCGGCTCGCTCACCTTCCCATGCGATGTCCCGTTCATTTTTGTACTGGAAAACAGAGCCGCCCGCCCAATCTGAACCGGTCACGCCGCCCGAAGCTTCCCCGCCGTCCTTGCGGCCAAGCGATTGGCGCTGAAACTGGATGCCGTTACTTCTCATGCGCAAGATCAGGGCGCCGCTCGTGTGGGGTGGGGCGTTCTGGTCAAACGACTGGAGAACCATATTCGGCGGCAGCGAAGGAAGCCCAGGTACGGCAGGGCTTAGCGCAAAAATAGTTTGGCCAGCAAACAATTGTTTAACTTCGGCCGCTCCGAGTTGTGAAAGGACGTAGCCTGCCGCTACCTCGCCAGATGCGGAGCGAGATTCTTGCACCGTGGTCTTTTTAAGGAGAGAAAGAATGCGGTAGTTCGTATCAGCTTCCACAGATGCCGGAACCTTCTTTTTCTCGCGGACGGCAATCTCTTCTTTTATGGCTGCTGGCGTCATCCGAGCGATGCGGGCGAGTTCGGAACAGTAGTCGCGAAGGCCTTGCTGCCGCGCTTTCGCCTCGGCTTGGCGGACCCTTTCGTCCGCCGCCGCAACCTCTGCTGGCTCGACCAGTCGATATCTCTCTCCGACCGGCTCCCACTTGAGGAGCATCGCATCGGCGGCGCGGTCCATGACGTCGTTGAGCGGACGGTCGATGCAGAAGACCGCCATCTTTCGTTCTTGTAGCTTCGCCTGAACCAAAATCTCGACGCCCGTTTTGTCTTTGATCAGCGTCGCGAACTGCTTGACCGGAAGATATTTGTGACTCAAGGTGACCGGGGCTACCAATCGAGTGTCCGTTCCCACGGTTGGTGCGGATTGCACCGTAAGCATGATAGAAAGCAAGGCAATCGGCGACATGGTCAGGGATTTGATGTTCCGGAGTCGGCGGCGTTATGCCTACCGAGTGGGTTTGTACCCGGGCCACGCGAAGCAATCGAACATGAACTGTCGTAAGATGGAGCGCAGGAGACGTCAATGTCAGATTTCGACCACCAACCGGCCATCGCGGACCACTTTTGCACTCGACGCGAGCTTCTTTCGCGCATGGGCAATGGTTTTGCGGCGCTCGGCCTGATGGGGGTTTTAGGGGAGTCGGCATTTGCGAGTCCGGTGGTGCAAGGCGGAGTTCGTCTCAACCCACTCGCACCTAAGGCACCGATGTTCGCCGCCAAAGCGAAGCGGGTGATTTTCCTGTTCATGAACGGCGGTCCGTCGCAGGTGGACACTTTCGATCCCAAGCCGATGCTGGCAAAGTATGCCGGGCAGGCGATTCCCCTGCAGCTTCCGACCGAACGGCGCACCGGAGCCGCGCTGCCTTCGCCCTACAAGTTCCAAAAGTACGGACAATCGGGCATTGAAGTCAGCGAAATCTTCCCCAACGTGGCGAAGCACGTGGACGACATGGTGGTCATCCGCTCAATGCATGCGGACGTGCCGAACCACGAACCCTCTTTGATGCTGATGAACTGCGGCGACGCCCGCATGCCGCGACCGGCGATGGGGTCTTGGACGCTATACGGCCTTGGTACCGAAAACCAGAACCTTCCCGGCTTCATTGCGATGTGTCCCGGCGGTTTCCCTATTCAGGAAACGCAAAACTGGCAATCTGGATTCCTGCCGGGGGTTCTGGCCGGCACCTATATCGACCCGAAGAACCGAGACATCGAGCGACTCATCGAGAACGTTCGCAACAACTACACCCTTCCGAGCGAGCAACGGGCGCAGCTGGACTTAGTCCAACGGCTGAATCAGAAGCACTTAGCCCGCCGGCAAGGCGATGCGGCGCTAGAGGCTCGGATTCAGTCTTTTGAACTTGCCTATCGAATGCAAAGCGAAGCAACGGATGCATTCGATGTTTCGAAGGAATCGATTGCGACCCAGGAAATGTACGGTCCAGGCGACTTCGCTCGGCAGTGCCTGATGGCGCGACGACTAGCAGAACGTGGCGTTCGATTCATTCAGCTTTATCACGGTGCTGGCCAGCCGTGGGATAGCCACGATGATCTTGAAGTCGCCCACCGAAACTTAGCGCGGGAGGCAGACCAAGGCATTGGAGCCCTGCTTACCGACCTGAAACAGCGCGGAATGCTCGACGAAACCTTGGTGATCTGGGGCGGCGAGTTTGGGCGTACGCCGACGGTCGAAATGCCGACTCCAGGTTCTAACGCCGGAAAGATGAACGGCCGGGACCACAACCACTACGGCTTCACGATGTGGATGGCCGGGGGCGGCGTGAAGGGCGGAACAGTTTACGGTGCAACCGATGAGTTCGGCTTCCGCGCTCAAGAAAAGCCAATGCACGTTCACGACCTGCACGCGACGATTCTGCACCTCCTCGGATTCGATCACACCAAGCTCACGTATCGGCATGCCGGCCGAGATTATCGACTCACGGATGTCCACGGAAACGTGGTCCACGACATCGTGGCCTAGCCAATCTTCGCAATCAAGTTGTCCCAGCCAGGCTGGAGCCCCTTGTAGGCACGAATCTCTGGAGTCATTCCGTGCAACGTTTCTCGGAGCGCGGTCAGTACCGATTCGTCCTCACGTATCTTTGCTTCCGAAACAAAACCAACCCGAATCAGAAAGATCGAGGCATTAACTTCTGGTAAGCCGAGCATCACCTGTCGCTCATAACGTAGCCAGAGACCGTCGCCGGTGAACATCGGTGACTTGGCGTGAACCGGATGATGGTTAAGCTCCATGTCGTCCGTGAGGGTCCAGACAAAGCGAACGAACGGCCCCTTGTGGATCATCCCCTGAACAAGCCCGGCCGCGGCGGGATTGATCTTCTCGAACCCCGGCACCGGAGCGTGAACCTGCACGAAGGAGTTCCCAATTTTGGATTCTGGCGCCCAATGGCTGGGTGAGCAGACGTGGATGTACGCTGTCCAATCGCGCGAGCCATCCCAAGCGACTACCGCCACGTCTTCCTGAACGTGCCGCATCAGCAGATCAAGGTTGTGCTTGGCATCCCGATCCAGTTGAATCGCGAAATCAAAGAGTGGCGAGCTCAGTTTGTGATCTGAGACCGTGAACAAATCTGGGTGCTCGAGCAACAAGCGATCTGCCATCGCCCGGAGCGCCGCCAAAGCGGTTTCTTCCGCGAAGTCTGATTCCATCACGCATCTTTCGCGGCTCTCGGCGATCGAACGTGCCTTGCTGGCGACAAAGCGCGGATGCTCAGAATCGATCTGAAAGGCGTGGCCATCCGCCTCCCCGTTGCCAAAGTCGGTCCCGAGCCTTTTCAGGTTCGGGTTAACGTCATAGCTTCCGCGCAAGAAGGGGAAGTAGACGGCTGGCTCCGGCAGAATCATGCCCAGATTCTAACCCCTTGCGAGAATGGACATCCGCAAAGTAACGTGCCAGGTAGATGGAATACGTAAACCTCGGGAAAACAGGTCTTAAAGTTTCGCGCATTTGCCTTGGCTGCATGACCTACGGCGAGCCGCTTCGCGGAGCGCACCCTTGGTCGCTGCCGGAGGAAGCCAGTCGCCCGTTCTTCGTAAAGGCGCTTGAGGCTGGAATCAACTTCTTTGATACGGCAAACGTGTATTCGGACGGAACCAGCGAAGAGTTCTTAGGGCGTGCCATGAAGGACCTGGCCCGCCGCGAGGAAGTCGTGATCGCGACGAAAGTACACGGTCGAATGCGCCAAGACGCGAACGGTGGCGGACTCAGCAGAAAGGCAATCTTCACCGAGATCGATGCCAGCCTGACGCGACTGGGCACGGACTACGTGGACCTTTACCAAATTCACCGCTGGGACAATTCCACGCCGATCGAAGAAACCTTAGAGGCGCTGCACGATGTGGTGAAGGCTGGCAAGGCACGGTACATCGGCGCCAGTAGCATGTATGCCTGGCAGTTTTCGAAAGCGCTCTACCTCTCCGAAAAGCACGGCTGGACCCGATTTGTAAGCATGCAGAACCACTACAACCTGCTGTACCGAGAAGAGGAACGGGAGATGATGGGGTTGTGCGCAGACCAAGGCATCGGCGTCATTCCCTGGAGCCCGCTGGCACGCGGCCGGCTGACTCGAGATTGGGACGAAGCGACCGAGCGAAGCGGGAGCGATGCCTTCGGCAAAACGCTGTACGTGCCCGAGGACAAGAAGATTGTCGAAGCCGTTTCACAAGTCGCGACCGCAAGGGGAATCTCCCGTGCACAGGTCAGTTTGGCGTGGATGCTTGGCAAGCCAAACGTTTCGGCACCGATCATCGGCGCGTCGAAGCTCACTCACCTAGAGGACGCCATTGCGGCGGTTGGCCTCTGGCTTGACGCAGCCGAAATCGAGGCGCTAGAGACTCCGTACGTCCCCCATCGGGTCGCAGGTTTCTCGTAGTTCGGGTCGTGCGCCATGAGTGAACGCGAACTCACCGTCCGGCCGATTGCGTATGTGCGCACCAACCGCCGGTTCAAGTTCGATGCGCCCAGCCAACCGGAACTTGAGTCCGAGGAGCGCAATCATATCGAGTTTTTGGCCGATGATCGATTGCGGGCCGGCTTGCAAGACCTTGAAGGGTTTGACCGAATCTGGCTGATCTCTTGGTTTGATCGAAATACAAGTTGGCGGCCAAGGGTCTTGCCTCCGCGTGGCCCGGCCAAGCGTCGCGGGGTGTTTTCCACCCGAAGCCCGCATCGCCCAAATCCGATCGGCTTAACTGCGGTGACCCTCTTCGGCATCCATGATGGGGTGCTTGAGGTCGGCCCGCTCGACCTGACCGATGGCACACCAATCCTCGATGTCAAGCCGTATCTCCGAACGGTTGACGCGCATCCCGAAAGCAGTCTCGGCTGGCTGGAAGCGGTCCAAGAACTAGAAAACCAACCCGAGCCGTACCGAATCGCCTTGAGTCCAAAAGCCGAGAATGAACTCCGGTGGCTTCGCGATAACTGGCACATCGACTTTACGCCGCGAGCATTTACGATTCTTGCGCGGAACCCTCAGCCTCACCGTACTCGCCGAATTCTTCAACTCGAACCCAACCGGTTCCGGATCGCTTGCGGAGCTTGGCGGATGTATTTTCATCTCATCGAAGACCAAGTCGTAGTTGAGGAAATTGAGAAGGGGTATTCAGACGAAACGCTGAATACCCCCGGCAACGAAGAAGCGATCGATCGCGAAGCGCAAATCGCCTTTGATGCTTGGAAGCATGGAGGTTGCACTCCGGCATAAAAGCGCCGGAGTGCCTTTTCGAACCTCAATCAATTTCCAGCTTCAACTGCATGGTCGTCTTGGCGTTGACTTCTGGCTTAAACGGATAATATCCGGTCAGATAAGCGTTTGCCTGAGCTTTGACTTCGGGTGCAGAGAATGGGATCGTTCGCTTCCAAGTTCTTAGCCCTTTTCCGCTACGCACAAGGATCCAACCACCTTCAAACCGAGCGGGGTACTCACGGTACACCTTCCCGGAATTCATGCTGATGGAAAGCGGCCAAGAACCGGCAGGGTAGTTGACGTTGTAGGTTGCCGCCGAAGCGTCATTGACGCCGTGACCAAGTCGGGAATCGAACTCGAGGTATCCCGAATTCGGAACGCCGCTGCCTCCGCTGGTAGCAATCGATCCCGTCAGGGTGCCCTCAACCACGCGGCTCAACAGAACTAGTCCTGGCTGCCCCTCGCCTTCCACTGTCTCCGTGAAAAACACGTCGAACTCATACGACATGATCCCCATGGCGCATGACAGCTGGCTTCGGTTTGAACCTGGGACCAAAGTGAATGTGGCCTTTGACGTTGCCTCCGCTTGCGCCGTGTTGGTGCCGAGTGTGTTGCTCCAAGTCGAATCTCCTGAGATCGTGTAGTCGGTCTTCACGAGTCGTGGGATGCCGAAGAAAAACTTGCCAGCACACGCAAAGCTTGAGAGCCCCACAAAGGCAATAGCCATCGCTAACCTCATGGCTTCACCTCTTCAACCTTCCCAATGATGACGTCGTACGACACCTTCGTAGGCGCGACTTCACTGTTTCGCGTAACCGATAACTTCGGGAATTGGAGGTTGCCATAAGCAACGTACTCTCCGTCGACCTTCTGCATCGTAAGGTTTTGGTAGATCTTCGGGAGAACCAAGGTCATTCCGCTGAAGAACGTGTCGCTGTTGTCTTGACGGTAAATGCTGGCGATGCCTTGGAAGGCTTCCGCAACTCCGTTTTCAACGGCTGTACCATTGATGTAAGGCGATAGCTTTACCCGAATCAGGGTAGGGGCTTGCGAGTCGGGCGTGGGAGGAGTCCAAGTAATCTTGTACTTCATCGAAGCGCGGTACTCAACCTTTTCCGTGGTCGGGTGCTGCATCAGTTCGATTCGGCCGTTTATGCGGGTCATTTCCTTCTTTACAAGGTCAGTTCCCACGGCAGATCCCATCTCGTTTTCGAAAGCTAATACCTTAGCTTCGAACGGCGAAACGAACATTGCCGAGTCGGACATGCGGGTCGGAATTTGCAGTGCTGCTACTCCCGAAACCGATAGGACGAGAATTGCTGTGACAGAAAAGTGTCTCATCAAAACTAAGTCTACAAGGTCTTTCTCAAGCTCTTTTGAAATCTTGAGACAAAACCAGGCGCAACTTCGTCTATGCGAAACTCAATTGACCTTAGAAGCTCTTCGATAGCCCGACGGTAAAAATGAGGGCGTTCCGGTTCTCGGTAACCGCCGATTTGAAACGCATCCGAATGCTGTAGTCCAAAACGGTCGTCACATCAACCTGGCGACGGATGCCAACTCCTGCCCAGTGGTTCTGGCCAGATGCTTGTCGGCTTTGCTCCACGGCCAGTTCGGCCAGGAGAGTTGTGTCGAATTGACGCGGGTACCCCAACGGGAGGGAGTAGCCCAAAATCGCGCCGAAAGCAAGCTTCCCGTTCCCGGCGACTCCTAGGTTCAAATGTAACTTATCGTAGGTCTTTGCCCGCTTTGTCAAAACCAACCGGGCTCGCACGTCAGCATCACGGACCGATCCGGTCGTCGGCAATTCCGCCTCGATCCGATACCCAACCGCAGGTGAGTTGCCGATCTCACGGGTCAGGCCCTCGAAGTAGCTCAGCTCAAGATTATTGCCGCGAAGACGAGCCGCTTGAGAATCGAAAACGGGGTCCCATCCGATCGACAAGTCTCGATTCTTCGCGATGCCGTACTGAATCTCGGTTCGAAGCCCGTACTGCGGTTGGCGCTTCTGAAACGCAAACGCACTGAACCCAGTTTGCAGCTCATACGATCGGTATGCGATCGAGTACGCGTCTTCGAATGTCAGCGGCCGTTCTTTATCCAAGTTGTTGTGGTCACTCTGAGCCAAACAGAGCGAGGCGGTGAACCAAATCGCCAAAGCGAACGGAAGCTTCATTCCTCGCCATCCTTTCGGTACGGGTTGGGGCGGTCGATCCGTCGGTAGGTATCTGGCTTGCCTTGGTTCAACTTGCTCCAATCTGCCAGCGAGAGTCCAGGCATCCCCGCATACTCTGGATTAGCCACAAGATAGCTATTGAGCGCCGCTGTACTTGTAAATGCCCTCGACCAACCCGAGCAGTCGGGATGCTCACCAAACTTCTCCAAGAAAACGACCGTGGCTAAGTTTGATGTCCAATTCCCCTCATCGTCCGAAACCAGGATCAGCAGTTGCTTCGGATCTTCGGTGGAGGCGCGAATAATCGCTCGTCCCGGCGTTTCGCTCGCCATGTCTCGGGCACACATCAAGCATCGAACCGACATTGTCCAGCCGTTGGCGGTAACCGTCGCACCCCAAGGCTCTTCTCCTGGCATGGGAACCGAGCAATGCCCACATTCGGCCATGTTCATCCATCCCATGCCACCCATGTACATCTCGTCCTCCTCGCTGCCGACCATCATCCCCATTCCGGGCATGCTTGGCGGATGCCGGTGATCGTGGAGCGTGTTTGGAGTTCCGCTGCCCGGCGACTCTCCACGATGAGTGGAATCCAGCACCCGGTAAATCGCGATTTGAATCTGCTGTTCTCGCTGAAGGTCGGTTAACCCGGGCTGCGCCAAGATGTCGTTGACGTTATCGTGCAGCATGTGGAGGTTGTCAAACGCATTCGCCAGCTGCGGAAAACGCTTTGCAAATCTCGGGCTGAGCTCGGCGGTCATCGGCATGAAATCCCTAGTTTCGTTGTATAGCTCGACTTCGTGGTACCGCTCGCCGAGCACTTCGTACTGCGCCGCTTGGTTGGCAGTCGGAACACCAAAGAGCATGTCGTAATTCACCGTTTGCAACCAGTGGTAGCCCCAGAAAAGGCCGTTTAGCTTCGGATACTGCTGCCGAAAACGCTTGGAGTACGAAAATCCATCCAGGTACTCCATGTTCATGGGTAGCCCGGTCAGGGCGTACGGCTCAGATTGGTAGAAGCTCCACAGTTCGTCGAGCTCCTGCTCCTTTCTCGCGTTGCTCCAGCCTGGATAAGCCAGCACGTCGATGGTCTGGAAGTGCAAAGTATGCGCCCAGTCAAAGACTTTCTCCAGGTAGCCGTACTTTCGGACGAACGTCGGCGAAATCGCCATTTCGTCAACCGGCAACTTTGGCGGATTTCTCAGAACACGATCAATCTTGGAAAAGGTTTCCGTATCGAGAGCGCTCACTTGCCCTTTGGACATCGCCTCATACGCCATCGCATGGCCCACTCCTGTTGCGTACATGTCGCGCGCGAACTTGGGAATGCGATTGATCGACCAGTTGTAAGGGGCCGATTTGTAGTACAGCTCATCCATCCCCTTCGCCCGAATCCAGCTTGGCAAGTCTGGGGGAAGAGGTGGCAACTGGCTTTGCCCCAAGCCAGCCGAGAGCATGAGGCCGAGCAAAGCGATCATTTTGCCGGCTTCACCATGAAATCAACAAACTCCGCCAAGGTGAACGCCTTGGTCTCCTTTAGGTCGTTCTTTTTGACGTAAGCGTCATATGCGGCCACGCTCGAGAACGCGCGTGAAAGCGCCGCGCAGTCAATGTGCTTCTTGAATGAGTTCAGGAAGACCACGCCTTCGGGCGCAGTCCATTTGCCGTCGGTTCGCTTCAAGATCACCGGTTCGCCAACTTTCTCGCTCGGCGCGTAAACAACCAGGTCCCCTTTGTATCGCTTCTGATCCTTGAAGACGCAGAAGATGCACCGGTACTCGATTTTCTTATTGCCAAACCGCAGCACGACCTCGTTGTCTTGGTCTGCCGTGTTCTGGACCAGCTTCAGTTTGCAGAAAGGGCAGTCCCCTTCGTGCGCAATTGACACTGCCGCCACCGAGAGGCAAACCGCCGTGAAGATTAGGGTTTGAAATTTCATTCTTGCACCTTTAGCCCAAAGCTCAAAGTTCGGATCGAGCCGCGCCAACTGAATTGACTATAAACCTTGTAGGTCCCGGGCTTTGGAAATCGCGCCGAAAATCTCACAATTCCTTTGCGGACCAGCTCCTCGCTTTCCGCATCTTCCTGCGGATGACTGTGCACCACCGTTTTGCCATCGGTGTGGAAGATCATCATGTGCCCGGCCGCACCGAGCCAAGGCGTGGTGTCTCCCGCCGCCATTCCGGTTTTACTATCGAACAGCTTCACCTGCAGAACAGCCGACTGCGCCGACTTGACCTTGATCGCCGAGCTGAAAAGTCCTTTCAAACCATTGTCTGTACTCTGCGAATTCAGAGCAATCCGCGTGTTCCACGTCGGCTTTGTGCCCTTAACCGAGATCCGAGATGCGAGAATTCGGGAACCTTGCCCCTGAGGAGCAACGTCGCCAAAGACGAGGTAGTCGGTCCCGGCCGGGAAAGCCAGGGAGTACTTCCAGGTGCCATCGGCAGCCATGACCGGATGCTCGTGTCGGAACCAGTTGAGGTCCTGGCTCGCAATCAGCAAGTGGAATTTCTGGGTATGCGCTTCGTCAAACGCTTTCTCAACTTGCCCCGTCTTCGTGTTGACCACCTGCATCTGAAGTTCGGTCGACTTACCCATGACACGAGGCGAACTTGGCGGCAGAACTCGGAGCTTGTAGGGGGGCTGAACCTTGCTCACGGCGGGGCGTTCATCCTTCACCGCGACTCGAAAAGTCACGGCCTTTGGCGTCTCGACACCCGGAAGCTTTAGCGAAAGATCGATCTGATAAATCCCGCCGTGAGGGAAAAACAGTTCCAGGCCGTAGTCGCCCGGAACGCCTTCACGATGGACTTTAGGTCGCATTTCCGGCATCCCTTGCATGCTCGGCATCGTGACTTTTGCGGTGGCCGTGATGCCGCCAACGCCCTTGAACCCATTCTCGACCGGGTCTTTCTGGCGCGTATCGGTCACCCGGAATTCTAGGTCGAGCGGTTCGCCCGCATAGATTCCCGAGTCGGGCATTCGGAGCTTAACTTGGTAGTCGTCGATCTGGACTTGCGAGACCGGGGGCAACAGGGATGTTTGATGGTGCTGCACAGGCAGCAGTGGTAATAGCTCAAAAATGGGCATGGTGCGTAATGGGATTGGGTCGGCGAACAGTAACGAATCCGCCCAGCACCGAAGTGCAGGCGCAGTTATCCCAACGCAATCGGCGGCGCTCGGCCCAGCCAGCATCCAACGTGGCCACCTGGATCCGAAGCACCTGATGGTTCCCTAATCGGACCTTCCGATTCTTCAACAGACTCTTCGGGAGGTACCGGCAACGCAGCGCAGGGCGCAAGCAAGAAGCTCAGATCGTTTGCAACCGTGCGGGCGATGAGAGTTAGATCAAGTTTTTGCTGCGGCTCGCCCGAGCCTAACGAGCAGTTGCACTGATCCGCAACCTCGGGTTCTGCGGCCACGCGGTGGCATTTAGGGGTGGTCGCTTCGGAGGGCTCCGATCGGCGACAACACTTCATCGCACAAGCCTTCTTAAAGGTCTTCGGCACAACGGCCGACACCGGAAGACTTGGAAAAATGAGACTGAACAGCATGACCAACAAGAGCCATGCGTTCCGTGTGCGCATATCTAATTTAACTCCATTCGCCCACGTACAGTTCGACTGATTTCATACGGCTCACTTGAATCCACTGGTCGCGATGCCCTGAATGAACAACTTCTGCGCGAAGAAGAAGACAATCAAGATCGGCAAAATGACCAGCAAAGTCGCGGCCATCAAGAGGTTCCACGGCGTGCCGCCATGCTGGGTCTGATAAGCCGAGAGACCAAGCGCCAGGGTGAAGGTGTTCTGGTCCACCAAGTAGATGAGCGGCCCGAGGAAGTCGTTCCAAGACCCCATGAACGTGAA